>Ga0310813_10000626_pt1 | contig 21886 bp, 22 predicted proteins | sample YN3metagenome_FD_203086 | JGI IMG/M metagenome (GOLD analysis project Ga0310813, IMG submission 203086) | Soil microbial communities from experimental microcosm in Duke University, North Carolina, United States - YN3 | ecosystem: Engineered > Artificial ecosystem > Soil microcosm > Unclassified...
GATCCTGGAGGTCGTCGACGGCACCCCGGTCCGACCGAACCACGTGTACATCGTCACGCCCAACACGACGCTCAGCCTTTCCGACGGAAAGCTGCACACGATCAAGCCCAGGGTCGGCGGGCCCGTCCAGGAGTGCATCGACTCCTTCCTCGTCAGCCTCGCCGAGGCCGCCGGAGAGAAGGCGATCGGGATCATTCTCTCCGGTACGGCTTCCGACGGGTCGGTCGGCATCAAGGCCGTCAAGGCGGACGGAGGAATCACGTTCGCCCAGGACGAAAGCGCCGAGTTCAGCGGCATGCCCCAAGCGGCGATCGGCACCGGGGCTGTGGATTTCGTCTTTCCCCCGAAGGGGATCGCGGAGGAACTCGCCCGAATCGCCAAGCATCCTTACTTGGCCCACCGGGATGCGATTGCGGAGGAGGAAGAACTCTTAGGGGCCGACGGGGCGGAGCTGGCCAAGCTCCTTCACCACCTCGAGCGGCGGACGGGAGTCGAGTTCGTCCATTACAAGCCCGGCACCGTCCGGCGGCGGATCGCCCGTCGCATGGCGCTCAAGCGGTTCGCGACGCTCCAGGAATACGGGAGCTACATCGAGGATAACCCCCACGAGGCAAGGATCCTGCACGACGACATTCTCATCCACGTGACCTCGTTCTTCAGGGATCCGGAAAGCTTCGAGGCCCTCAAGGCCAAGGTGTTCCCGGAACTCCTGAAGGATCGTTCTCCCAAGTCCCCGGTCCGCATGTGGGTGGCGGGGTGTTCGACGGGCGAGGAGGTCTACTCCATCGCCATGGCGTTTCTCGAATTCCTCGATTCGGAAAACCTCGGGTGCGAGGTCCAGATCTTCGCCAGCGACGTGAGTCAAGGCTCCATCACCCGGGCGAGGACGGGGCTTTACGAAGGGTCCATCGCGGGCGAGGTCTCGCCGGAGCGGCTGAAGCGCTTCTTCGTGCACGCCGACGGAGGGCGGTTCCAGATCAACAAACGGGTCCGGGACCTCTGCCTCTTTGCCAAGCAGGACGTCACCCGCGACCCCCCCTTCTCCAAGATCGACCTGATCTCGTGCCGGAACGTCCTGATCTATCTGGGCAAGTCGCTCCAGAACCGGGTCATCCCGGTCTTCCACTACGCCCTGAACCCCGCGGGCTTTCTCATGCTGGGGTCGAGCGAAACGGTGGAAGGATTCCCCGAATCCTTCAACGCCCTCGACAAGCCGCACAAGATATACCAGAAGATCCCCGGCTCCCAGGCGCTCGCGCTCCAGCTGTCCCAGCGACGCTTTCGGGCGGAGGAGGGAGGCGAGCCCAAGGAAGAGAAGCCGGTCGACTTCGACCTGGCCCGCGAGGTGGAGCGCGCAATCGTGAAGGAGTTCGCCCCGTCCGGGATCGTCGTCAACAAGGCGGGGCAGATCCTCGAGTTTCGGGGAGAAACGAGTCCGATCCTGCGTCCAGCCCCCGGGTCCCCCAATCCCGTGCTCGACAGGATGGTGCATCCGGATCTCCTGCCGACAATCCACAGCGCTCTGCGGGAGGCCGCCGAGAAGGGCGTTTGCGTCCGCCGGGAGCGCCTCTCGTTCCGGATGCGGGAGTCGGAGTGGGGGGTCAAGATCGCAGTCGCGCCGCTCGCGGGGCCCTCGGGCGAAACGTACTTCATCATCTTTTTCAGCGAGCTTCTAGAGGGGACCAAGACTCGGGTCGAACCCGATAAGGCGGCCCTTCTTGACGCTGAAAAGGAGCGGCTCGTCGACGAGATCTTGAGCCTCCGGCAGGCCCACGCCCCTTGCCAGGAGTACCAGAAGTCCGTCGTCGAGAAAGCCGAAGCCTCCATCGAAGAGCTCAGGACGGCCAACGAGGAGGTCCTGTCGGCCAACGAAGAGCTGCAATCCTCGACCGAGGAACTCGAGACCGCCAAGGAGGAGCTCCAGTCCTCGAACGAGGAGCTCATGACGCTCAACGACGAGCTCAAGGGCCGCAATCTCGAGCTGGGCGAGGTGAACAGCGATCTTTCGAACGTGATTTCGAGCGTCCAGGTGCCCATCGCGATCGTGGACATCAACCTTCACCTGCGGAGGGTCACTCCCACGGCGGAGAAACTCCTCAACATCGGCACCGGGGACGTCAAACGGAAGGTGACCGACTTCAGGCCCAGCATCGAGCTCCCCGACCTCGAAGGGCTCCTCCGCACGTCGATCGAGAACCTGTCGACCATCGAGCGGGAAGTACAGGATCGCGAGGGCCGGTGGTATACCCTTCGGATCCGGCCTTACCGGACCGTCGACCACAAGATCGACGGTGCGATCCTCCTCTTCCTCGATATTGACGCCACGAAAAAGGCGGCGATTGAAAGCGAGGTGGCCCGCGTCTTCTCGGATGCCGTCGTCGACACGGTTAGGCATCCGATTCTGGTGCTCGACGCCGGACTTCGCGTCAAGAAGGCAAATGCGCCGTTCTACAAGGAGTTTCAGGTCGCGCCCCAGGATACCGAGAACCGGCTCGTCTACGAACTGCAGGAGCGGGGCTGGGAGATCCCCCGGCTCCGGGCGCTGCTCGAGGAAATCCTCCCGAAGAACACCCGCTTCGACAACTTCGAGGTCGAGCACGACTTTCCGCGCATCGGCAAGAAAACCATGCTGCTCTACGGGCGCCGAATCCAATTCCAGCACACGCAGGATCCCATGATCCTCCTCTGTATGGAGGACGTCACCCAGCGGCGGAAGGCGGAGTCCGAGATCCGGAGGCTGAATTCGACCCTGGAGACTCGCGTCACCGAACGGACGGCTCAACTGGCCCATTCCCGCGGCGAAATGGAGGCGTTCACCTACACCGTGGCCCACGACCTCCGGGCGCCCCTCCGGGCGATGCACGGCCTGTCCCAGGTCGTCATCGAGGACTACAAGGGGCGGACGCTCGACAAGGCCGGCGTGGACAACCTTCTGCGCGTCATAGACGCGAGCCGGAGGATGGACGCCTTGATCCAGGACCTCCTGGCGTACAGCCAGCTGGCGCGGGAAGCGCTGCGCCTCGAGCCGATCAACCTGGGCCCCTTCGTTGAAGGCGTCCTTCGGGACCTCGCCCCGCAAGCGGAGCCGCTCGGGGCGGAGATCGTCGTGCAAGGGCCCCTCCCCTCTGTGGAGGCGGACCGAACCACGCTCTCGCAGGTCCTGATCAACATCCTCACGAACGCGATCAAGTTCACTGCCCCGGGAGTGAAGCCCCGGGTCCGCATTCGAGCGGAAGCCCGGGAGAACGGACACCGGCTCTGGGTGGAAGACAACGGCATCGGCATCGCACCCGAGTTTCACGCCCGAATCTTCAAGGTATTCGAACGGTTGCACAAAGCGGAGGAGTACGCCGGAACGGGGATCGGCCTCGCCATTGCCGCGAGAGGAATGGAGCGAATGGGAGGGAGGGTCGGGGTGGAAAGTGAATTGGGACGGGGGAGTCGGTTCTGGATGGAGTTTCCGATGAAGTCCACGGAGAAGTCCAAATGAGCCGGACGATCCTCTGGGTCGAAGACGACCGAAACGACGCCTTCTTGATCGGCCGGGCCATCCGGAAGGCCGGGCTCGACCAGCCGAACCTGGTCACGGACGGGAGAGAAGCGGTGGAGTACCTGTCCGGCTCCGGAAAGTACGGCGACCGCGAGGCGCATCCGTTGCCGTCCCTCATCCTCCTCGACCTCAAGCTCCCGAAGATGTCCGGATTCGAGGTGCTCCAGTGGGTCCGGGCCAACCCGGCCTTCTGCCGCATCCCGGTGATCATGTTCACGTCCTCCAAGGAGACGGTGGACGTGGACCGGGCCTATCAGCTGGGCGCGAACGCGTACCTGCTCAAGTCCGTGGACCACGAGAATCTGGTCGAAGCACTCAAAGTCGTACGCGCGTTCTGGCTGAATTTGAACTTGAGCCCAACGCTTCCAGTCCTTGCACCGATCTAGAGGCGAAAAGACCGACGCGACCTGCAACGCGCACCGCGCATCGGGGATGGCCTGTGAGCCGAAGGCGTCTCTCTTTCAGGAACTGAAACTCGGTCCGTCCTGTGAAAAAGCGTTCCGAACGTTCGCGGGGCTCCGCCCCGGTCGGCAGCTCCCTTCCCGTGTCGCCGCCAGACGGGGTGAAGTCCGACCTCACATGCGGGTGTTCGGGTCGGCGTTGATGCTGGTCCAATAGAAATGGAAGGCACACATCATCTCGACCAGTTCGTCGAAGGAACGGGCTTGACGAGGTAGGAATTAGCCCGGGATCCATAAGGAAGCAGCGGAAATCTCTGGACCGGTCGTTCGGCGCCATCAGCCAGATCCGGTTTCACGATACTCGGGCAGTCATTCAGGATAAAGCCACTCCGGATAGCTCGCGCTGAAGTTCCGCGACGACTTGCCTGAGGTCGCGGACCTCCTTCTTGATGGCTTCCGCTTCTTCCTTGCAGTGCTCGACCTGTTTCTGAAGCCCCTCGATCACGCGGTTGAGCAGCACGATCTGATCTTTGAGATGCTCGTTTCTCAGTCGCAGGTGGACGAAGGCTTCGACCTTGAACATCAGGAACTCGGGAGCAACGGGACTGAAGATGTAATCCGTGGCTCCCGATTGGTAGCCCCGGAACACCTGGAACTGAGACTGGTCGAACGCCGAGACGAAGATGATCGGCGTGTACTTCGTTTCTTCCCTCCGCCGCAACTGCCGGGCGGTCTCGAAGCCGTCCATCCCCGGCATCCTGACGTCGAGCAGGATCACCGAGAAGTCCTCCTTCCCGGCGCGTTCCAGGGCCTCGGCACCTGACGATGCCTCCGTAATGCGATAGCCTTTCCCGCCTAGAACGGTCGAAAAGGCAGCCCGGTTGAGGGGGCTATCGTCGACGATGAGGATGCTGGTCTTCTCGAGGTGGTCCCTAAGGGGGGTCATGGTGTCCTCACATCTGAAGTAAGTCTCTAGAAATCTCAGTGTACTACATTTGAAGAATGCTCGGGCTTCCTCCCTTCCTTCGGGTGCGCCTTCGCACTCGTGGTCCGGGGAGGAGAAAGTCCACCAGCGGCCCCGCGTGGACTCATTAGTCCAAAGATGGATCCGCTGCAATGGGGCCTGGGTTGCCCTCAGGGATCGCTGGAGGAAGTGCCTACCTGACCGAAGTTGAGGTGTGACAGAGTTCGGGACGGCGGCTCGGTCTGGCGCGAACCCTTAGGACGAGCGAGAGCGCTCATGCCCTGAGGAGTTCGAACCAGAAGCGGCTCCCCTGCCCGGGCGCGCTATCGACGCCGACTCGACCGCCCATTCGCTCCACGGCTCGCTTGACGATCGCCAGACCGATGCCGGTGCCGGGAAAGGCGTCCTGGGAATGGAGCCGTTCGAAGATCCCGAAGATCCTCTCCCGATCCTCCCGGGCGACTCCGATCCCGTTGTCTTCGACCGTGATGCGGAGGAGCTTTCCCTGCGCCTCGCCGCAGACCCTGATCCTCGGCTCGATGCCCGGACCCACGAACTTGATGGCGTTATAGAGCAGATTCATCAGGACGTGCTTGACCAGGAGACGATTGGCCTGAACAGGCGCGGGGATGGAGCCGCGTTCGACGACGGCCTTTCGCGCCTCGAGATCCGGCGCCATCTCGGCCAGCGTCTCCTCCAAGACCTTCGCGGGGTCCAGGGCTTCCAGGCCGACCTCCTCCCTCGACAGGCGGGAATAGGCCAGGAGATCCTGAGTCATCTGATCCATCCGCCGGGCGGCCTGGACGATCCCTTTCAGGTAGGACTCCGCCTGGTCGTCCAGCAGCTTTCCGCGGAAGTCCTCCAAGAGGATCTGGCCCATTACCGTAATCGCCCGAAGGGGCGCACGGACGTCGTGAGCGACCGTATGGTTGAAGGCCTTGAGCTCTTCGACCGTGGCTTCCAGGGACGCCGTCCGCGTCTGGACCAGTCGCTCCAGGTTCTCGTTCAACCGGCGCATCTTCTCGTCGGTTTCGTGGGGTTCCGTGAGATCGCGGGTGATCTTGGCGTAGCCTCGGAGGGTTCCGTTGGGACGGCGTAGTGCCGTCAGGAGAACGTCCGCCCAGAACCTCGACCCGTCCTTGCGGACTCGCCACCCCTGATCCCGTACGGACCCCGACGTCGCCGCTTCACGGAGGAGGCGTTCGGCTTTTCCGCCTGCGACCTGGTCTTCGGGTGGGAAAAAGCGGACGTAGGGCATCCCGATCGCTTCTGCGGCCCAGTACCCGTTGATCCGCTCCGCCCCGGCATTCCAGCCTTCGACCCGTCCCTCGGGATCCAGGAAAATGATGGCGTAGTCCTTGATCCCCTCCATGAGGAGTTCGAAGCGTTCCTTCCCGTGCCGGAGGGCGTCTTCGGAGAATTTATGCTCCGTGATATCGACCGCTGCCCCGAGGACCCCCTGGATGGCTCCTTGAGGATCCCGGAGGGGTCGCAGAGTTCCTTCGAAGAGTCGACCGTAGCGCTCCTCCGTATAGGTCTGGGGGTGGCCCAGAAGCGCCTGCCGGTGAGCCAGCAGCGTCGGGTGCTCGCGGCCTTCCCGGGCGGGAAGGAGCTCCATCAGGGATTTCCCGATGAGCGCCTCCGGGCGAGGGACGTCGCCCTGGCCATAAAGCGACCCGCCGCAGAAGGTCAGCTTCAAGTTCTCGTCGGTGGACCACAGGGCGATGGGGAGTTGTTCGAAGAGCAGGGCGAGCCGCTCCCGTCCCTTCCGGACCTCCTCTTCCTTCTCGCGCCGGGCGATTCCCCGCTCAACGTAAAGCTGCGCGACGGCCCTGATTTTGGATTTCAGGATCTCCGCATCCATCGGCCGCAGGAGGAAGTCGACGGCTCCGAGCGAGTAGCCCTGCGAGAGCTCAACCAAGCTGGGCTCGCCCGACGTGAGGAAGATCAAGGGAAGATCCTTGTGGCTCTTGCGCTTTCGGATCAGTGCGGCCGTTTCGAGGCCGTCGATCCCCGGCATCCGCAGGTCCAGGAGCACGCAGGCGAACTCGGATTCGAGCATGCGCTTGAGCGCTTCCGACCCGGAATTGGCGAGCACCGGGTTATAACCCAGGTCCTGGACGAGCGCTTGGAGGGCGAGCAGGTTCGCCGGAAGATCATCGACGATCAGAACGTTCGGCTTCGGGACGTGGGAAGGCGAGGCGCTCTGGTGCTGGAGACCTGGTTTCTCCTGAAGGTCGCTCATGGTAGGCGCCTCACTTGGCCGGAGCCAAGCCTCCCCAACCCATCCAGATCGCCGTCCCGCTTTGAAGGGACAACCCCGACTCAGAGAAACGATCCAGCAGCGCACTTTTTGTTATGCAAAATATTTTACCGGCCCTTCAGCCTTGCAGAATGAGCTTGTTCGATTTCAGCAGCCCCTTCGCGGAGAGTCCCTGGAGATGGGGAGTCTCGATCTAGGCTTGGGACGGTGGATTCTGAAGGTTCGACCAATACGCCGCAACCGCCTTGAGCAGCGGAGCGAGTTCGTCGACCGGGACGGGCTTGACCAGGTAGGTGTGGGCCCCGAGCTCATAAGCCCTGGGAAGGTCCAGGGTCTCCCGTGATGGACTAAGCACCACCACGGGGACCTTCCGGAGCTCGGGTCGCTGGCGCATCCATCCGAGGATGTCCATCCCCGCCTGTTGCGGCAGGCGGAGGTCGAGGAGGACGAGAGAGGGGCAGGGACCGGAGGTTCCCGGAGTGGCAGGGTCGCGGGCGCTCAGATAAGAGAGGGCCTGCGCGCCGTCGGAGGCCCAGTGGACCCGGGCAGGGATACCGGTCTGCTCAATCCCTTCGCCCAGATGCCGGGCGTGTGCCGGGTCGCCTTCGATGAGAAGGATGTGCAGCGGAGCGGAAGTCACCCTTGCGTCGCCTCGATCGGTCGGTTCTAGTTCTAAGAACGCGAGAATAGGAGCTCGGCGATTCCCGGTCCAATATTGTTCGGACATAACATTAAGTCGAAAAAGGTATCAAGCGGGACATGGAGTTGCGTCAGTTGCGATACTTCGTCGCCGTCGCCGAAGAGCTTCACTTCAGTCGGGCGGCGGCGCGCCTTCATATGACTCAGCCTCCGCTTTCCAAGCAGATCCGTCTGTTGGAGGAGGATCTCGGATCGACGCTCTTTTATCGCACCCGCCAGGAGGTGCGTCTGACGCCGGAAGGGCAGGTCTTCCTGGGCCGTGCCCGAGACCTCCTGTCGCAGTCCGAGCAGGCCAGGGAGGCCGTGCGGCTCGCCGGTCAGGGGAACATCGGCGTGCTCACGATCGCCTATTCCCCGGGGCTCGAAATCCGAGTGATGCCTCGCGTTCTGCGCCTCTTTCGCCGGCGCTATCCTGAGGTGTCCGTTCGACTGGTCCCGGCGACCAGCGCCGAACAATCGGAGAGCCTGAGTCGCCGGCGCATCAACGCAGGATTCATTCTCCTCCCGGCCAGGAATCCTGCGCTCGCCGTTCAGAGGATCGGGAAGGACCCCCTCCTCCTGGTGGCCGCAAAGGATCACCCTCTGGGCAAGTGCCCCGGAACGCCCATCTCCAAGATTCAGGATGAGCCCTTCATTCTTCTCTCGCGGCCTTTCGCCCCCATGTTTCACGACCTGGTGATCAGCGCGGCGCGTTCTGCGGGGGTGACGCTCCGCATCGTCGCCGAGGCTCGAAGTATCCACGAGAACCTGAGCCTGGTGGCCTCGGGGCTGGGCGTTTCCCTCCTGCCCTCCGCGGTGCGGGACATTCCCTGGAAGGGAGTCGGTTACTGTCCCGTGGAGGCTTCGGCGCCACCGGTCGAGATCGGCGTCGCCTCTCGAAAGGACGACACTTCCGCCCTGACTCAAAACTTCCTGCGCGTGGTGAAGCAGCTCTACCGGGTCGCCTGATCTTCGCAAGACCCTGGCTTCACCGGTTCCCCTGGACGCGCATCCTGATCGCGGAAGATGACACGCATCGCCGAGACGATCCAAGCTCTATCCAGAAGCAAGGAGTTCTCGCGCCTGCTCGGCCAGATCGTCCGGGTGGAAGGGCTTCCGAATGATTCGGTAAAGGTTGGTGGCGAGAAAGGTTTTCAACTTCTCGGTCTTGGCGTAGGAGGAGCAGACGATGACGGGGAGGCCCGGAGCGTTCTCGCTCACCCACTCGAGGACTTCGAACCCTGTGCCATCGTCCATCATCAGATCCGTGACGAGGAGATCGTAGCGCTTCTCCTTCAGGCGGACGAGCGCCTGGTTACCGCTGGACGCGAGTTCCACGTGGTGGCCAGCCTGGACCAGGGCCCGGTCGATCTGCTGTCGTTGCTGTGGCTCGTCATCCACGACCAAGATCATCGCCATGCACGGTGCTCCGCACGCTGTCCCTGGTCGCGTTGGAAGTATACCGCCGGCTCCCGCGGGCAGGGCTCCGAATGAGCGTAAGGGGGCACGGCATTCCATTGTGCCCGCCCAACGCGCACCTGGTTCCCAAATAGAAATGGCGAAGCGCCCGGGGCCTTTTCTTTCGTCCACACCCGTAACGATTGACCCATTATGGGCTCCAAGTGGGCATGGGGAGGCCGAAGTCTGGGGGCATCCCTCTGCCGGAAGATGCCGACGTTTGCTGCATCGCCTGCGGCGAGCCTCTCTACTTTCTCCCCGACTCCTACCCCCTGGTCTTCCACTGCGAGGGCGGCCATTTCCTGACCGTGCGGGACCTCCTGGACGAGTCGCTGCCCCTCGCGAAGAAACCCCGCCGCCCGGCGCTGGAGTGTTGGCGCCGGAAGTCGCTCCTCTTCGAAGACCTCGCCGGACAGGCGCTCTCAGGCGGCCACCCGCTCGTCGCCGCGGACCTCCAGGAGACCGCCGGCCTCATCGACATGTGGGCCGCATCCCTGATCAAGCTCCTGGGCCCCGACGCGCCCTCGGCCTCACCGGCCGAAGCCTTTCCGCAGACGTCGGACTCGGCCTAAGAAGAGGCGCTCTAGGAGTCTCGGTCCCCCCGCTCGAGGTAGTCGTGAACGGCCTCCCAGAACGCGCGGGCGCTCGGGTATCGGCGGCGCGGGTCCTTGGCAAGTGCCTTCGTGCACACCGCTTCAATCGAGGGATCCGGCGGAGCGCCCCGCCCGCCTTGCGATTCCAGGAACTCCCGTGGCGGGACGATGGCACACTCCCTCATCGCGAGGCGGAACGTGTAGTACTCCGTCCCGGCGAGCAGCCCCTTGACCTCGTCGAACTCGCGGGCGAGCGCGCGTCGGCTCTCGGAAATCTCGGCGTCGGGAATTCCCGCAAGGTGGGCGGCCTCCTCCTCGCCCTCCCCGCCCAGCGCGAGTTCCGCCAGGATCTCCTTCCTGCGGGACTCGAGGCGCGGGCGGTCGATCGCGGGTTCGCGGAATCGGGGCCGATGGCCCGTGAGGACGAAGTAAAGGAGCGCGCCCAGTCCGAAGACGTCGGCCCGCTCGTCGACCGCGCTCGGAGAGAGGGCCTGCTCGGGTGCCATGTAGTACGGCGTCCCCAGCATCGTGTCCCGCGAGAAGTCCCTCCCGCCCTGGGCGAGCTGCTCGACCACGTGGGCTCGGAAGTAGCCGGTCTCCGAGGCCTTGGGCGACAGGAATTTCGCCAGCCCCAGGTCCGTCACGTACACGTCCCCGTACGGTCCGACGAGCACGTTCGAGGGCTTGAGGTCGCGGTGGATGATCCGCTTGTCGTGGGCGCTCTGGAGCGTGAGGGCGAGCTGGCCCAGCATTCCGAGAAGCCTCCGAAGCGGATATTCGCGCGCGAGCCGCGTCCCTTCGGCGTCTCGGACGCCGCGGCGCAGGACGAGCCGCTCGAGGGTACGACCGCGGATGAGCGGCATCGTGTAGAAGGGGACGCTGCGATCGCCGATGGAGACGTAGCCGCTCGAGAGGATGCGGACGAAGTTCGGGTGGTCGAGCGCCGCGGTAATCCGCTCTTCGCGGACGAAGCGCTCCAGGAGGTCTTCGTCGTCGGGCCGCAGGAGCACCTTGAAGGCGACGTCCCGCTGCAGCTTCTGGTCGGTGGCCCGATAGACGACGCCCATCCCGCCCTCGCCGAGCTTTCCGCGGATCATGTACTCGTTCGTGGACGTGCAGACCCGGCCCCGTTCGAGCTTCGCGGGGTCGGGGGCGGCGGGCCGGGCGGGGGGCGCCTCGGCCAGCGCCGCCGTGCTCGGCGCCAGGTACGCCGCGGCGAGGTCCCGGACTTTCCGGAGGAGCGCCTCCTTGTCCTCCTGGGCGAGCGGGCGGCGCGAGCGGTCGCCGCCTTCGTGGCCGCTCCCTTCACCGGTCGTCATGCCCGGCCTCCTCTTGCGCGGCTCACGTGGGCGCGGTCCGACAGGGCCTCCAGGAAGGCCCCCGCGAAACCGGAGCTGTCGGCCAGGCGGATCTCGGCGCCCAGGTCGGCGGAGAGCCGGTCGAACGCCTTGAGAAGACGGGTTACCGAGTCAGAGAGCAGCTCAAGGTTATCGACCCGGATCAAGGCGCGGGCGCCCTGGCTGCGCGCCTCCAAACACTCGGGGAGGACGGCCTCGAGAACGTCCCGCGCGCTGCGGCCGGCGCAGTCGACGCGGCGCGGCGGCCGTTCCGGGGCCGGGGGACGCAGGGCGCCGCTCACGGGGCGCCTCCCGGCCCGACCATGAATATTTTCATTCTTCGAACCGCAGGACACCCCGTCGGTAGCGCGTTCATGGAGCATCTCCCTAGTCGGTGGCCGGGGTCCCCCGGTCTCGGACAATCTCGCGGATGTCGCGCACGGCGTGCCGGAGGCGCGCCGCGCACTCGCGCAGTTCGGGGTCGGCGTCCGGCCGGGCCGCCAGAAGGTTGTCGAGCGCGTCGCCGGCCTGGCCCAGGCGCTCCGCCCGCAGGTGGAGGAGTTCGTTCTTGAGGTAGAGGTCGACGTAGGACTGAATCTTGTACGACAGGACCGCGCCGTCCACCGGCGAGAAGATGTAGTCGACGGGACCCGGGAGCGAGGCGCGGCTCACCTCGATGGCGGTGTCCTGGTGGGCCGATACGAACACGATCGGGGTCGATCGGGAGAAGGGCTTGCGCCGGAGGCACTCGGCGGTCTCGAGACCGTCCATGCCGGGCATCCGGACGTCGAGCAGGATGAGCGCGAAGCGGTAGCGGGTGACCAGGCTCAGGGCCTCCTGGCCCGAGGAGGCCAGGAACGGGGTGAAGCCCAGGTTGGAGAGCACACTTTCGAACGCCTTGCGGTTGGCGGCGTGATCGTCCACGACCAGGATGTTGACGGACCCGGCTGGAACTTTGAAGGATGAGTCGGCCGCTTCCCCGGTCGCCTGCCGTACCCCGTCCATGCTTACCGCCTCCCGAAGCATCCCCTGACACCTTGCGCTTGAGGTAGGGATACAGAGCTAGAAAAAATGTTACGGAGGTTACCTAATATTTTTCCGGATATGTACTCTCGGATGGCGGGGCGCCGGCGACGCTCCCCCCCGGGTCCCGCTCGGGCATTTGCCTTCAAGGCCGAGATCGAAGGCGCACTTCCGAGAGCAGGGTCAGGGGCTCCCGGCGCGGGCGCTTCCCGAATGGAAAGTCGTGGCGGGATCCGCTCCGTACCCTGCTTCGGGAATCTCCGAGGTCGTTGAAACGGTCCGGCCGTGCGGCCCGTCCTAATTCTTTGCGATGGACGGGCGACGCCCCAGGAGTATAAGCTTTCGCTCAACGAGAGGGTGACACCATGACTCCGCAACCGCAGAAGCCCCGCGTCCTGATCGTCGACGACCGCGAGGCCAACCGCATCGCCTACGAGTCGGTCCTGGCGGCCGACTACACCCTCTCCCTCGCCTCCGGCGGGCGCGAGGCGCTCGCCCTGGCCGGGGCCCAGGAATTCGCGGTCGTCCTCCTCGACGTCCGGATGCCCGGAATGGGCGGCTACGAGACCGCCGAGGAACTCCGGAAGCTCGAGACCATGCGCTACACGCCCATCATCTTCATGTCCGCATACGACCAGGACGTCATCGAGGTCCGCCGCTGCTACGTGGCGGGCGCCACCGACTTCGTCTCAAGCCCGGTCGACGAGGAACTCCTCAAGTTCAAGGTGGCGGCCTACGTGCAGATCTTCCTCAGGAACGAGGCGCTCCGGATCCAGATCCACGGCCTGGGGAACATGCTCCAGCAGCTCCAGGCGGAGCTGAACCGACGCGGCCCGACGGAGGGGACGCTCCGGCTAAAGGTGGCCCAGCTGGAGGAGGCGATCGAAGACCTCAAGCGGCAGATGGCCCCCGCACTGACCTAAGGGGTGGCCGGGATCGATCGTTCCAGGAGCTCGATGACATCGGGGACCGGCGCCCCCGGCTCGTCCGGCTCGGGGTCGAGGGCGATCCGCGAAACCCCCGACGCCGCGAGCGCGCCCGCCATCCGGGACTGCTGGCGCAACCCTTCGACGGCCCGTAGCCCGTGCGTCATGACCGTGAGGCCCGTCGTCGCGAACCAGCGCTCGTAGGCGTCCTGGGACGAGAACCAGTACGCCGTGCCCGCGGCCACGTGCGGGACGACCCCCCGGCCGCCCCGGCAGACGACGACGTACTTCTTGGGCGCCGCCCAAGGTTTCAGCCCTAGCGGGCCGCGTGCGTCGGACGTGGTCACCCCGATCTCCTCCCGGCCTTGCTACGGGATCCGCGTCGCGCGTCGATGTTACGGGCGCGCATTAAATATTTCGTAACATTTTCATTAGTACGGGATCTATACGGCCAACCGGCGCTCCACTTGCCAGGGGACGGAAGGGGAAACGGGGGGTAGCACATGGCGAGTGAACCTTGGGCGTTCATGGATCGCGTCGAAGGGGTCCCCTGCCCTCGCTGCCGGGGCGACCTTTACCTGGTGGTCACGTCGGACTCCCGCGGAGGCGTCTCCTTCGGGTGTTCGGAGGGCCACGTCGGGGACGTCCGGGAGTACTTCTTATTCGCGCCGTCGGAGGCGATGCGGGCCAGCATGCGCCAGATTCTCCGGGGTTGGGCCGAAGCCATCGACCACCTCGCGGAGGGGGTCCGACTGGCCGAGAGCCAAGGTTTTGCCGAGCTCGCCGGTCGCCTCCGCCGGAGAATCCGGAGCCTCCAAGCCCGCGCCCAGGTCCTTCGCGAATGCCTCGGCCAGGCACCAGCCGCTTTACCACCCCCCGCCCCCGCTGCGAATGCCGGTTAGTCACCCCCATTTTGAATCCCCTCAGTTTCACTGCAGCGTCGATCCCCGCGGGGGATCATTACTTCAAGTGCGAGGAACCCTTGGTCCCACCACCTAAGAAGCCGCGGGTGCTGATCGTCGACGACAAGGCGGCCAACCGAACCGCCTTCGAGGCCGTCCTCGAGAAGGAGTTCTCCGTGACCGCGGCGGAATCCGGGGCCCAGGCGGTCGACTTGTGCCGCAGGGAGGACTTTGCGGTCATCGTCCTCGACGTCCGGATGCCGGACATGAACGGGTTCGATACGGCGGAGGCCCTCCGAAAGCTGGAAGCGACCCGGACGACGCCTATCATCATCTTTACGTCCGCCTACGAGCAGCACTTCGCCACGATCAGCCGGGGGTTCCAGGCGGGCGCCACGGATTTCATCTTTAGCCCCGTCGAGCCGGAGTTGCTCAAGCTCAAGGTCACGACATATGCCCAGATCTACCTCCGGCACGAGGCGCTTCGCCTCCAGGTCCAGCAACTGAAGGAAGCCTTGGCCAGACTGAACGCGGAGCTCTCGCGGCGGGGGCAGGCGGTCACCGAGGTCCGGAGCCGGCTCGATCAGGTGGAGCGGACCGCGTCCGAAATCGATCGGCAGACCCAGTAGTCCGTCTTCATTCGCGCCTGTCGGCAGCTCCCGACGGTCTCCCGGATTCCGGGCGGTCGGCTAGAAGGGTCTTCAGCATCCAGATCAGGGTGGAGCTCTTCAGAGGTTTTTCCAAATACCCCGCGCCCCCCACCTCCTTCGCCCTCCTGACGTGCGTGGAACTGCGGTGGCCGGTGATGAACAAGACCCGGACCGCCTGGGTCTTCGGGTTGCGTCGGAGGTCGCGGGCCACCTCGAACCCGTCCTTGCCCGGCATGGAGATGTCCAAGACGATCAGTTCGGGCGAGAGCGCTCCCGCCATTTCCACGACCCTCGACGGGTCGGACGCCGCCCAGACGTCGTACCCGGCGCCGGTCAGGAGATCCGTGACGAAGCGGAGGAACTTGGAGTCGTCGTCCGCCACGAGGATGCGGGGGCTCGCCACGACGTAGTTTACCCCGGCGGTGGTCAATTGCTGCCAGGCCGCCGCCGTGGGCGTTCCATGACGCTCAGGAATGCTTCGGTGTAGCCGGAAGATTCCCAGAAGGTGACGTTCCTCGGGTAGTCGACGAGGAGCCGGGATAGTCCCTTGATGAGCGTCGCGACGGAATCCCGGAGCTGGCCGAGATCCTCGAGCACGATGAGGGGGTCGCGGTCCAGCGACGCCGCCTCCGAAAGGGCCCGGCTAATCCCGCCGAGCACGGCGCCTGCCGCCCTCCCGCTGCAGTGGATCCGGGTCTGGAGCTCCGGCGATTCTCCGGGTCGCCGCGCCGTCGTGCTCCGCTCGTGATTCCTGGTCGTGTCCGCCACGTCGGGTCCTCGCTTCTTGCGGGATGTATACGACGGCGGGCGCGGAAGGATACATCGAAAATGGGAGGGAGGCTTTTCCCGGGCCGGGTACCGCCCACGTCCGTGATTATAGACCTAAAACTCTACCGGCTCCGTTCAGTAAAAATCTTACGTTTCAAACTAAGGCTAAAGGAGTCATTTCGGCTTTTCGCCCGCGTCCTTGACTTCTTGGGGTTCTGGGAAGCGCTCGCCCAGCTTGCCCTCGCTATTGGTCTCCACCTGTTTTCCGGTCACGTCCACCTCGGGAACTTCACAGGTCATCCAGTAGTCGTGCACCACGGACAACAGCTTCATGAGGCCTTCGAGCCCGTTGGGCTTGCAGTGGTAGGAGCTGGCTCCCAGCATGTACCCCGTCTTGATGTCGTCGGGATCGGCGGAGGCCGAGAGGATGACCGTGGGAATAACGGCCCAAGCCGGGTTGCGCTTGAGGAAGGCGAGGACCTTGAACCCGTCGCCCCGGGGCATTTTCAGGTCCGTCATCACGAAGCTCGGGTAGGCGAACTGGTTTCGGTCGGAGTAACGGCCCTCACCCTTCATGTAGGCGATCGCTTCATCCCCGCTGCAGACCAAATGGATGGGACCTTTCACCCCGATCTTGCGGAACCCCAACTCGATGAAATGCCGGTCGTCCGGGTTGTCCTCCGCGACGAGAATCGTGGCGTAGTACTTTCGCATTGGGGTGGCCCTCTTCTGTAGGGAAGGGAACCGAAGCGAGGCGCTCCCGGTTGTCGCGCCTCCTTCGTCGAGCACGCCATTCACTTTGCCCTTCAGGAGTTCGCCGTCGATCGGCCTCGAGATGAAATCCACCGATGGCGATCGAGATAAAGCCGGGTGATAGCGACAGGAGGATCCGCAGGAGAGTTCGTGGACAGGACCGGGACGGTCGCGAAGACTTGTTCATGGTGCGGAGGTCACCCGGTCCGTTCTTGAAAGAAGCCGTAGTGTCCTTGTGCCACCTGCTGAGCCGAGAGACTAACGGATGTTACGAGAGCTTCCTCTCTAATACGTACGACCCTGGCGACGTCTGAGTACATCAAAAATGGGCGACGGATCGCACCGGCGAAATCGCTTCGAGGTCTGAACAGCTCCTGCGACGGCTCAGGCGTCCATCGCCCCTGTGGCGAGACGGCTCGATCGGGTCCCAGGGGTGGTCCCTAAAGCGGCATTGGGACCTTACGGGCCGGAGGCCAGTGGGAGTTCCACCCAGAACCGGCTCCCCTTCCCCGGTTCCGAGTCTACCCCCACGCGCCCTCCCATCCGCTCGACGGCCTTCCTGACGATGGCGAGGCCAAAACCGGTCCCCGGGAATACCCCGTCCGCCTCGGGGAGCCGGGAGAACGGCCGGAAGAGCCGCTCCTGGAGTTCCGGGGCGATCCCGATCCCGTTGTCGACGACCGCGAGCACCGCCCGCCCGTTTCCTCTCGTCGCGCTCACCGCCACGCGGGGAGACGTCCCTGGGGCGACGAACTTGATCGCGTTGGAGACGAGGTTGATCAGCACCTGCCCGAGCATCAGCCGATGGGCACGGACGACGGGCAGATCCGGAGAAACCTCGACGGTCGCACCGCGCGAGCTCAGGTCGGGCTCCAGGTCTTCGAGCACCCTGCCCAGGAGCGGGCCGAGCGCGACGGGCTCCAGCACGATCTCCTGCCGGGACAGCCGGGAGTAGGCCAGGAGCCCCTCGATCAGCGCGTCCATCCTGCCGGCGGCGTCCGTCATCCGGTCCAAGAGCGACAGCCCTTCCACCCCCAGGGGCTTCCCGGAATAATCCTCGCGGATGATCTCCCCGATGCCGCGCATCGCCCGGAGCGGGGCGCGCAGATCATGGGCCACCGTCGAGGAGAAGGCTTCCAGTTCGGAAGAGCACTCGGTGACCTCGAGCAGGATGCGCCGGTGTTCCAGGTGGACCATGACTTCCCGGGACAGCGCCCGCAGCGCGCGGATCTCCTCCGGACCAATCGAGCGAGGCACCCGGTCGATGACGCAGAGGGTCCCCAGGCCGAAGCCGTCAGGCGTCACGAGAGGGGCGCCGGCGTAGAAACGGATACCGGGGGCTCCCAGAACGAGCGGGTTCGATTGGAACCTCGCGTCGGCGTGCGCATCGGGAACGACCAACACGCCCGTGCCAAGGATGGCGTGGGCGCAGAACGCGCTCTCGCGGGGCAGTTCCGGCTCGTCGATCCCTTCCTTGGCCTTGAACCACTGGCGCGCCTGGTCGACCAGCGACAGGAGGCTGATCGGGGTTCGACACACCAGGGCGGCGAGGTGGACCAGGTCGTCGAATGCCTCCTCGGGAGTCGTGTCCAGGATGCGGTATCGCCGCAATGCGTCGAGACGACCCTCTTCGCCGCCAAGGCGGGACGTTTCCATGCGCTCCCCGAAAGAATGTTCAACCTTCACGGTACTTGCGCCGGGGGCGCCGCGCAACCGAAGGCCGATTCTCCGTCCCCGCCCTTCGAGGCGGAGATAGACGCGGCCCATGAGGGTCCTAGAGCTCCGGACGCCCGTCGGGGACACGCCCGGTCGCGGATGAGGGAGATGGAGTCTTCACCCCTCCCTCTACGCTGAAAGGATCCTGGCGCGGATTCAAGTACGGGAAAGGTCTTCTCTTGGTCACTGTTCAGGCCCCGATGCCTGTCCTCCAGCGGGCGACGAAGAACGGCGCCCGGGTAGGCTTGGGTCCTTCCCGGCCCCCCTCCCTACGGGGAATGGGAATCGTCGGGTCTCGTTCGAACCCGCCAAGCGGAGCCTTCACGGGTAAGCTCCACCCGCGTCCCCCGACCGCACTGCCGACATGCGAAGGAGGTCCCGCTTTCGGATGCCTTCACCGGATTGAATGTCCCACACTCCCTGCACGGAATGGAGAAGAGTAGCCCCGGCTTGGGTTCGAACGGCATGCGCAATCTCCAAGGTGTCTGTTCACGGGTGCTTGATCCAGTCCTGCTCGACTAAGGATCGGCTTTGGGGCCCATAAACTATTAACTGTTGCTATACTTGGAATAGCCCCCAAGGAGGGCCGATGAGGGCGTAGGGGACTTGGCCCGATTCTCAGGCCAAGAGATGCTCGTCACCGCTTCGGCGGAGATGTCCCCGGCCCGCGGCGCTTTACCGCGCCAACCCGTACTGTCCTGCTCCCCGCGCCGGCGGGGGCCTCACTCCCCTCGCTCTCGCGGGGGGATTTTTTTTCGAGACCTACCTGAAGCGGAATCACGTTCGAACTTCCCTAAGACGGGAAACGGGCGCGGGCCGGGAGGGCGAGGATCACGGGGTCGCCCTCCCGACCTTCGCCCGGCCTAATTCGGCGGCGTCTCCCGCATCGGAGCCTCCTCCTTCGGAACGGCCGAACGTAAGATCCGGACGGAATCCTAAAGAGCAGATCGGCCGTACTCCGAAAATGTGAACCGCGGGTGCGCCCGGTGTTATGGCTCGACTGTAGCGGCAAAGGCTTCTCAGAATCGGGAGAACCCCGTTCTGTGGGCCAAGCACGCGCCCCTTCCTCGGTCGAGCGATGGGTGAAGGAGCCGCGCCGCCGGTCGGGCCCTCCGCGGCCCAGAGCGCGGTCGTCCTACGAGACTTCGGGGAGCATCCCTTCCAGTTCGCGCTCGCGGAGACGGTCCCGGATGACACGCTTGAGTTCCTGATCGTCCCACGGCTTGGCGAAAACCTGGAAGAGACCCTGCTTGCGGGCATGGAGGATGAGCCCCTCCCCCGCGTATCCCGTCAGCAGGATCCGGGCGGTCTTGGGCGACGTGCTCTTGGCCAGGTGAAAGAGACTGGTCCCGCTCATGACCGGCATGCGGTCGTCGGCGAGAAGGACTCCCACATCCCGCGTGCGGATCCAATGGAGGGCTTCCTGGGGGTCGACCGTCGAGAGGACGTCAAACTCCTCGTCGCGAAGCAGGCGGCCCAGCGCGGCGAGAATCTGGGGGTCGTCATCCACCAGGACCACGAGCTGGCGCCGCATCGTTCGCCGGTCGGTCTCACTCGCGCTCACAACGCCTCCTTCCGGCACTTCGGGGAGGCATGGGAAGGCCACATATGCATACCGTATGTACGCCGTGCCGAGGCCAGGATTTCAGCAAAAAAGGTGGCCTTTCTTCCCTAACCGGCTTCCCCGCCGACGTCGAACGAGATCGGAGAATCGGCGGGGTCCCGCTGTAAACGTCGCGATCCTAGGAGCAGACGCCGGACGGTGTCTCTCAGCGCCCCGTCGTCCCAGGGCTTGTAGAGGAACACCCCTGCTCCTGCTTCGAGGCCCTTCTGAACGAGGGCCGCGCTGGGATATCCCGTGAGGATGACGCGGACGGTTTGCGGAGAGCGTCGACGGACCTCCTGAAGGAGTTCGGTGCCGCTCATGTTCGGCATCCGTTCGTCGGTGAGAACGAGATCGACGGCCGGAAGCTCCGCGAGCCACCCCAAGGCTTCCTCCGTCCCCCCGGCAGTAATGACCTCGTACGGCTCGTTCCGGAAGCATCTCCGGAGGGCGCCCAGAATTTCGGGTTCGTCATCCACGCAGAGAATCACCGGGTCGCCATGGCGGTTTCGGGGCGGTACAGGTGCAGTTCCGGGCTTCATGGAATCCTCATTCGTAGGGGGGGGCGTATCATGCCTCATGACGCGATCTCTCTCCCAAGAGAGAGAGCCGGAGCGCGGCGGGGTGCTCCGTGTCGGAAAACGAGGGCGAGCGCGTGCGCGAGACCTCCTGGTCCCCGTGCGAGCGCACCTGGGCAACGCAGAAGTCTCTTGAAAGCATATCGAGGAGAAGGCAGAGCGGGAAGAATAATGCTAGAGCGAATGGCCCTGCGCGAATCGGAGGGATGCCAGAGTATATCGGCTACACGCACTTTCGTTGAGGTCGGCCTTGATCCGCTGGACGGTCTTAGCGAATGACGGCGTTGCACTTCGAGCAGACGAACTTGCCTCCGCCCGAACGGTCGTGCACGTCGTAAAAGGCGCCGCACCCCGAACACCGGGCGACGTCCTTCTTCTGACGTCGGAGGATGTCGAGGAAGCGGTCGCTCGAGAGGTAGTTCTTGCGCAGCAGGATTTGACCCAGGAGAAGGGACGACGACCCGCTCCCCGCACTTGCCTGCTCTTGCTCGCGGAGAGACTCGCTCAATTGCTCCGGCGTGATATACCCTAGGCGCAGGGCAATCTGCCCGAAGAGTCCTCCCCGCCTGGGGTCGGCGGAGATGCGGCTGAATCTCGTGCGCTGGATGCCGATCACGCGCTCGAGGTCGTCCGGACTCAGGTAGCCCTTCTCGACTAGGATCTCGCCCAGGGCCCGCCCGCGCGCGTCGGAGCCCTGAATTCGGATGCACTCCTCCAGGCGTTCAGGCGTGAGCAGACCCTCCGCGAGCGCGATCTGGCCCACCAGGTGGGGATTTCGGTTGAAGGTGGTCAAGGACCGGCACCTCATCGTCCACGAAGGCGTCGCCTCTATGGAATCACATCACGGGTCAGGAGTACCAGAAGGAGTCGTTCGAGGGGCCGTCGCCGTGCTTAGGGCACCGAACTCGACGTTCGAACTACATATATAATGTACCTCCTCCCGCCTGGAGACGCCATGATTCGTGCATCGAAAGAGAGCGAATCCAAACCCCAGATTGGTTCCGCGTTGCAGGAATCGCTCTTCGCCGGAGAACCCACCGACTAGACCGATCCCCGGTTTCTCTGCTCGCGGGGGGGGGGTCTTCGCGGCCCAACCCTCATGGGTGCCCGCGATGACGAGCGTCTTCATCTGTCCCCAGGAGCCATTGGAGGAGGATCCTATCTCGCGACGTTGATGATCACAATTCATCCTGTCAGGGGGTTCAGATGTCTTGTCGGGCTGGACTGACAAATATAACTTGGCTCCGTGACTGCTAAACGTCCCCCGAGCATCATCGCCTTGGCAGGACCAAATGGCGCGGGAAAGTCGACGGCGGGCCCGCCCCTCGTGCGCAAAACCCTTGGGGTCGTCCAATACGTCGATGCAGACCTGCTGGCCCGGGGGATCTCCAAAGCGGATCCGGCCCGAGCAGCCATCGCGGCGGGCCGGGTCATGCTGGACCATATTCGGAAACTTGCTGCGAAGAAAGTCAGCTTCGCGTTTGAAACGACTCTGGCCAGCAGATCGTTTGCGGTGTGGATTTCCGAACTCCTAAAAGCTGGCTGGAAGTTCGATCTCGTCTTCCTTTGGCTACCCAATCCTGATCTGGCTGTGGCCAGGGTCGAAGGCAGAGTCGACTTGGGTGGTCACGGAGTCCCTGAAGACGTCATCCGGCGTCGGTATCGGTCAGGGCTGCTCAACTTCTTCAGCCTGTACCGGCCTCTTGCTACCTCATGGCGCATG
>Ga0310813_10000627_pt1 | contig 21885 bp, 17 predicted proteins | sample YN3metagenome_FD_203086 | JGI IMG/M metagenome (GOLD analysis project Ga0310813, IMG submission 203086) | Soil microbial communities from experimental microcosm in Duke University, North Carolina, United States - YN3 | ecosystem: Engineered > Artificial ecosystem > Soil microcosm > Unclassified...
GCGCGGGCGGCTCGACCCCGGGGCGCGGGGGCGCGGGCGGCGCCTGGCCGGTGGCGCGGGCGGGCGGCGGCGTGGGCCGCGCGGGCGGCTCGACCACGGGGCGCGGTGGCGCGGGCGGCGCCTGGGCGGTGGCGCGGACGGGCGGCGGCGTGGGCCGCGCGGGCGGCTCGACCACGGGGCGCGGCGCCGCAGGCGGGGCCACCGCATCGGGCTGCGGCGCGGCAATCGCCGGCGGGGCGACGGGCTCGGGCTCGCTGTCGACGGCTGCCGGCGGGGGAGCCGGCGGCGCGAGGGCGGGAGCCGCGACCTGCGGCAGCGGGGCCGGTGGCGGCGGGGGCGACACGAGGGCAGGCGGTCCCGCCACGAGGAGCCGGCTCAGCAGCGCGATGACCCCAATCGCGCCGAACACGATTCCCACCGCGATGAGACGCGTGCGCTTTCCGTCGGGTCGGCGGCGCGGAACGGCGTCTAGCCCGGCCGGCGGCGAGCCGGAGAACGGGCTGATCTCGCTCCAAAGATCGTTGAACAGATCGGTCATGTCACGGTAGCGGCGCTCGGGATCGGACTCGAGCGCGCGCGTGACAATGTGCTCGAGCGCGCGCGAGACGTCGGGACGCATCTTGCGCAGCGGCTGGATCGAGACCCGCCGCCGCGACAACGTCTGCGCCTCCGGCGGCCGGCCGGCTAGCGCCTCGTAGAGAACGGCGCCGACGGCGTAGACATCGCCCTGCGGGGTCGCCTCGCCGGACGCCCGCTGCTCGGGGGCCAGGTAGGGGGAGCCGGATGCACGGTGTCGCTCGACGCCGCCGGCGCGCGCGCGCAGCCAGTCGACGCCGAACTCGGTGAGCTTCACCGTCTCGTCCTCACCCACGAGGACGATGTTCCGGGGCGCGAGCCCGCCATGCGGAATCCCCAGCATGTGCGCGGACTCGAGCGTTTCCGCGACGCGCACGGCGAGACGCACCGCGCGCTCGGGTTCGAGCTGCCCCTCGCGCTGGAGCACCTCGGCCAGCGTCGGCGCCTCGGGATGCTCGAGCGCTAGGTAGAGGCCGCCGCCCTCGGCGCGGCCACATTCGTGAAGGGACGCGATCGCCGGGCACCGCGCGTTGAGCGCACTGACGCGCACCACGTGCTCGCGGAGCGATTCGAGCAGGGAATCGTCGGGGCCGTTCTCGGCCCCGTTCTCACCCCCGTCCAGCACGCGCACGGCCACGCGGTCGCCCCCGGCCTTACGTTCAGCCAGGAACAATGAATCTGTACCCCAAGCGTTCAGAGTCGCAACGGCCCGGAAGGGACCGAGCGCGCCCGCCGACCGGAGATCCTCGAGTCGGATCCGCCGCGGCGTCAGGTCGCCGTTCTCACTCGTTGAGCATCTCCTTGATGGCGTCCATGACCGGATTTCCGCCGGTCGCCTTCGCGGCGGCGGGCTGTCCGGGCTTGCGGAGGTACTTCGCGACGCAGTCGTATTGCTCCCAGCCGCGCAGCGGCGCGTCGAGATCCACCGACTTCCACTTCGGATGACCGTTCTTCACGAGCCACGGCAGGTTGGCGGAGACCGTCTGGGCGAACTGGCCCACCAGATCACAGTCGCGGCGGCGAAAGTCGAACGAGATCAGCACCGCCTTCACCGCTACCGTGGCGAGCGCCTGGGGCTGCCAGGGATAGGTGCCGGCGGGAATCTCGGAGCGGGGATAAAACTCGGTGATGCTCTTGTTCGTGATGGGGATCAGCGCCAGGTTGTCGGCCTGGGTCACGCCGTCACTGAACAGCTTCACGGGGTAGCCCGCCACGTAGAACATGGCGTCGACGCGCCCATCCTTGAGCGCGGCGAGCGCCTCGTCCGTGTCTATCAGCACCATCTCCTTGGGCTGCACGTCGGATACCTTGAAGAGCAGCCGAGCGGTGAGGTAGGTGCCGCTGCCCTCGCGACCGATGGCGACCCGCCGGTCCGCCAGGTCGTCGAAGTCCGTGATCCCCTTGCGGCCGAGCAAGTGGATCTCCTCGTTGTAGAGGGGGAAGATCATCTTGGTCTTCTTGGCGATCCGCTTGAGCACGGGGTCGGACTGCACGCGGGCCACGAACGCGAGCACGTCGGACTGCACGATGCCCATCTGCGTGTTTGGCCGCTGGTAGACCGCGTACACGTTCTCGATGGAGCCCTTGGACGGGTAGACCGAGAGCTCGATCCCCTTGTCCTTGACCAGTTTCTGGAGGTTGAGCCCGAACTGATAGTATGTGCCCCGCTCCCCACCGGTCGTCAGGCCGAGCTCGCCGGCGGCGCGCGCGACGCCCATTCCCGAGAGAATCAGGAGGGTGGCAAGGAGCAGTGCAACGGTGGTGCGGCGGTTCATGGCATCCTCCGGCCTTGCGGGGGTTGACCCGGGCAGTAGGAGTATGGAATAGGAGACATCGGGAGAGCAAGGGTACACCGACAGTCGTGGCGACTTTCCCGGCCGGCTCTGCGGTGGGGAAGATTTGCCGCCCAGGACTGTCGGAAAGCTTGACTTTTCGTAGCGTGCGCAGCCGATGCAGGGACTTAAGTGTTTGAAAAACAAGGCAAACGCATTCGAGCACGGAACGTGCATTTGATCGGGATGCCCCGGGAGTACTGTAGCCGGAGCGGTATAGGATGGGTCCGGGGCCGATCCCCTACTAGGACCGAGGAGCCCGAGCGATGAACGAGACTAGGCCAGGACCGGACGAGACGCGGGGCAAGGGCGCGGAAGACGTCGCGCAGTCGCCCAGCCGACGGCGTGTCCTGAAGGCAGCGGCGGCCGCAGCGCCCATCATCATGTCCATCAAGGCGCGGCCCGCGTTCGCGGGACCCGAGAACAACAGCGCAGCACTGTCGCATAACATGTCGCAGAAGCCCGGCGCCGGCCCGCAAAACAAGTAACAGGAGCCAGGGGCCGTACCCGAGCCGTCCGCCGCTGCTGTCCGCTGGGAGCTGTCCGAGGGCTCCCGCCTCCACTGGAAGTCCTGGGACGACGAGTTCGTCGTCTTCGATGAAGGGTCCGGCGACACGCATCTGCTCGATGCCCTCTCGGCCGAGATCCTGAAGACGCTCGAGGAGTTCCCCGCCGACATCTCCACGTTGATCGCGCGTCTGGGATCTGGCCCCGCGCCCGACATCGTTCGGCATGTCCACGCGGCGATCGAGCGGTTCCGGGAGATCGGCCTGATCGAGGAAGCCCCCGCGTGAGGCTGGGCGAGCTCGACCGCCGCGACCTCGCCACACGCCTGGAGCGTCGCGGAGTGGACCTGGACACCGGCCCGTTCGTCGTGCGCCTCGAGACGCCCATTCCCGAGCTGGTCGACGAGCTCCACGCCCTCTATCGCGACTATCCCCTGGACGAGGGCGGCGGGCTCGCCGACTTCCATGTGGTGGTAAGGAGCCCGGTCGGGCCACTGGGGATTCGCCGCTGGTGGCGCCGGCAGGCCACGGTCATCCTCGACGAGGACCGCCCGTTCGAGCCGCTGCCCATTCACATGGCGGTGCCCATGCTCGAATGGAGCATCAACTGGTGCGCGGCCACGCGCGCGAATCAATACGTGATGATCCACGCCGCAGTGCTGGAGCGGGGCGGCCGCGCGCTGGTGCTGCCCGGCGTCTCCGGAGCGGGGAAGAGCACGCTCTGCGCGGGGCTGGCGCTGCGCGGCTGGCGGCTGCTCTCGGACGAGTTCGCGCTGATCCGCCCCGGCGACGGCGCGCTGGATCCCTGGCCCCGGCCCATCAGCCTGAAGAACACCTCGATCGAGGTGATCCGCTGGTGGGCGCCCGATGCCCACATGAGCACGCCGGTTCCCAATACGAACAAAGGGACGGTGGCGCACGTGCGCCCGCCCGTGGATAGCGTGCGGCGCGCGCGGGAGGCCGCGATGCCGGCCTGGCTCGTGTTCCCCGTGTTCGCGCCGGGGGCGGCGCCCACGCTGACCCGCGTCCCGAAGGCTCGCGCGTTCTTCCGGCTCGCCGACTGCTCGTTCAACTACGCGTCGCTGGGGATTCGGGGCTTCCGCGCGCTGTCGCGTATGATTGACCAGTGCGACGCCTACGAGTTCAGGTACTCCAGCCTGGACGATGCCCTGGGCCTCCTCGGCGCGCTGCCGCTTCCGACGCCCACCGTCTGACCCTTCCGCGTCGTCGGCGCCGGTTCCAAGCCCGTCCGCTTCCGTGACGGCCGCCGGCTCTCTGGCGCGCCTGCTCCGCGAGCCCGTGTCCATGGCGCGTCTCGCCCCCGCGGAGTGGGACGTGCTCCTGCGCCAGGCCCGCCACGCCGGTCTCCTCGCGCGGCTCGAGGCCCTCGCGCGCGACGCTGGCGTGCTGGCGGGGACGCCGCCACGGGTGCGCACCCGGCTGGAGGCGGCGCGTACGGACGTCGAGCTGCACCATCGCCTGATCCGATGGGAAGTCACGCGCCTGCGCCGCGTCCTCGCCCCGATGCCCGTCGTGCTGCTGAAGGGCGCGGCCTACCTCCATGCCGACCTTCCCGCGGCGCGCGGCCGCCAGTTCAACGACGTCGACGTGCTGGTGCCCGCGGAGGCGCTGGGGGAAGTCGAGACGAGGCTCCGCGACGCCGGCTGGCGATCCACCGTACTGACGGCCTACGACGACCGCTACTACCGCGAGTGGTCGCACGAGCTGCCCCCGATGGCGCACAAAGACCGGCAGGTCGTGGTCGACGTGCACCACAACATCCTGCCGCCCACCGGCCGGCTGCGGCCGGACGCGCGCCTGCTCCTGGCGGCGGCGCGCCCGCTGCCGGGCTCGTCCCTTCGGGTGCTGGCTCCCGAGGACATGGTGCTCCACTGCGCGTGCCATCTCTTCATGTCGGGGGAGCTCCACAAGTCGCTGCGCGATCTCGGCGACCTCGACGCGCTCGTGCGCGGCTTCGTGGGCGAGCCCGGGTTCTGGCCGGTCCTCCTCGAGCGGGCCGGTGTGCTGGGGATCGAGCGGCCGCTCTATTACGGGCTGCGCTTCGCGGAGCGGCTCTTCGGCACGCCGGTGCCCGCGGAGAGCCGTCGCGCGGTGGCGCGCGCCGCGCCGCCCGCCCCGGTGCGCACGGCGATGGACACCCTGGTGCTGGCCGCGATGGCGCCCGACCAGCCGGCGCGCCCACGGACCGGCAAGGGACTGGCGCGCGGGCTCCTTACCGTGCGGCATCACTGGCTGCGCATGCCGCCGCTCATGCTCGTGCGCCACCTCGTGCACCAGGCGCTGGTGCGCCGGGCGGACGACGGGTGAGGGGGCGAGCGACCCGCGCGAGCCACGCGCTCGCGCTGCTTGCCTTGACCTGCGTGGCCGGCGCCTGCAGCGGGCTCCCCTGCCGCTTCGCCGGTCGCCCGGAGTTCGTCTCCCTCGGCCGGAATCCCTACGCGGCCGCCCAGCCCACCGCGGTCGGGCGCCGACTCCACACGCTCGAAGGCTGGCGGGGGCAGCTCTTCATGGGGTACGGCGACTACGACGAGAACACGGGCCCCATCGAGATCACCGCCTACGACCCACGCCAGGCGTCGTTCGGGAGCAGGCTCCGGTTCCCGACCGAGGCCGTCGAGCTCTACCGCGCCATCGGCAACCGGCTCTATGCGCCGGCCATCGACCCGCTCGGGGATGGTCCGTCGGCGGCGGTGGCGGTGGGCGAGCCCGACGGCGCCTGGTCGAATGTGAAGTCGGTGTTCGTGACGCACGCCTTCGATATCGTGACCCGCGACGGTGCCGATCTCTGGCTGGTCGGCTCCCGACGTCTCCACGCCATCGCGGTGCGCAGCGTGGACGGCGGGCGCACGTGGACCGCGGCGCTCGAAGTCGGACCCCGGAGCGGCCAGAACGGAGACTTCGCCCGCTTCCACTTCGTGTTCGTGCTCGCGGGACGCCTCTACGTGCAGGCCCAGGACTACTTGGGCGGCGTGTTCCCGCGCTCGCGCGTCTGGGATGGCCGAGCCTGGGAGGACGGCCCCGACCTCCATCCCATCCCCAACACCGGCGCCAAGCCTTACCCCCTCGCGGGTCAGGTGGTGTATCTCGGAGCGGACGGGCTCGCGGCGTTCGACGGTACGCGCGCGCGGGTGGTGCGCGCGCCCGCTGCGCATCTGGTGGACCTCACGCTGTCAGACGGCGTGCTCTACGTGCTGGACGGGCGGGAGGTGCTGGCCACCGAGGACCTCGTGGGATGGCGGCCGGTGGCCACCGCGCCGACCGACGCCACCAGCATCGGCGTGCTGGACGGCTATCTCTACGCGGGCACCGCGCGGTCGGAGCTCCACCGGTACTGCCGTCCCGTTCGCTCCTGAGAGGGGCGCGTGCCGCCTCAGCGGCGGCTGCCCGTGAACGGATGCGTGCTGGAGAGGCCGCCGTCCACCGCGATGGCCTGACCGTTGACGTACGACGCGTCGTCGCTGGCGAGGAAGAGCGCGGTGGCGGCGATCTCCTCGGGCAGCCCGTGGCGCCGTGCGGGGTTGAGCTGGCCGATCTTGTCCTCCGTGCCGCGCGCGCGGGCGAAGTCGAAGATCGGTCGGGTCATCCCCGTCTCGATCAGGCCGGGACAGATCGCATTGACCCGCACGCCGGTGCCGGTCAGCGCGTTGGCCGCGGTCTGGACGAGGCTGATGACGCCGGCCTTGCTGGCGGAGTAGGGCGTGCCGCCCGCGTTGGCGCGGAGTCCGGCCACCGACGCGGTGCACACGATGGAGCCCTGGGCCTGGCGAATCATCACCGGCGCGGTGTGCTTGATCATGAGCCACGGGCCGATCAGGTTGACGCGCAGGATCTCCTGCCACTGCTCTACCGTCTGCTCGAGGAGCGGCACGCGCCCTCCGCTGACGCCGGCATTGGCGAAGGCGACGTCCAGCCCGCCCCACTCGGCCATGCAGCGTTCCACCGCGCGCTCCACCGCCGCCTCGTCGCCGGCGTCGGCGGCAAGGGCGATCGCGGTGCCGCCGGCCGCGCCGGCTTCGGCGGCCGCCGCCTCGAGACCCTCGCGGGCGCGGTCCACCGCGAGGACACGAGCACCTTCGCGGGCGAAGAGAAGGAGGGCGGCCCGGCCGATGCCGCTGGCCGCGCCGGTCACGAGCGCGCGCTTGCCCTGGAGCCGACCCACCCGCGCGGGGTTAGACACGCGCGTCGAGGATCGCGCGGGCGATGAGCCGCGCGCCCTCGTAGCACTTCTCGGGCGTCTCCAGGCTGTACGCGAGGCGGATGAATTCCTCGCCACCGCCGTTGGGGAAGAAGGCGGGACCCCCCGTGTATTGCACGCGCGCCTGCACCGCGAGCTCGGCGAGCCGCGCCTGGTTGGTGCCGGCGGGGAGGCGAATCCACAGGAAGAAGCCGCCCGCGGGCGTGCTGATGTGCGCGCCGTTCCCGTCCAGCACCTCGTGGAGCCCGCGGAGCATGGCGTCCCGCTTGGTGCGGTACACGTCGATGAGCAGGGCCACATGCGGCTGGAGATGGTCCCGCAGGAAATACGTCGCCACCCGGGACGCGAAGGGATTGACGCCGCCGCCGAAGAGAAAGCCCTGGAAGGCGGGGATCATCTCGACGGGGGCGCAGAGCCAGCCGAGCCGGAAGCCCGCGCCGAGGATCTTGGACACGGTGCCCGCCCGGATCACCCGCCCGCCCGTGTCGAGCGCGTAGAGCGAGGGGAGGTGATCGCCCTCGAAGCGGAGCTCGCCGTAGGCGTCGTCCTCGAGAATGAAGGTGTCGAACTCCTGGGCGAGATCCACCAGCTCGCGGCGCCGCCGGAGGCTCATGGTCGGCCCGGCAGGGTTCTGGAAGTTGTCGATGGTGTAGATGAGCTTGCAGCGCGTGCCCTCGCGGCGGAGGCTCTCGAGCTGGCGCCGCGCCACGCCGGTCACCAGACCCTCGTCGTCCACCGGGACATCGAGGACGCGCGCGCCGTGGCGGCGGATGGTGTTCAGCGTGCCCGAGAAGGTCGGCGCCTCGGACAGGATCGCGTCGCCCACGTCGACGAAGGCGCTGAAGGCGAGCGACAGCGCGTGGCCCGAGCCGTTGGAGATGATGATGTTCTCCGGGCCGACGCGGAGGCCCTCGAAGAGCCCGTACTTGTGGCACACCAGCTCCCGCAGGCCCTTGTACCCCTGCGCCTCGCCGTAGGTGAGGGCCTGGGCGCCCTCCGCCTTGATCATGGCGGCGGTGGCCGCAACGATGCCCTCGTAGGGGAACGACGCGGGATCGGGGTAGCCGCCCCCGAAGTCGTAGAGCGCGCTCTGCACGGGTCGGGCGGGCTGGGCGGCGGCCCCGGTGCCGATGCGGGCGCGAGTGGACAGGAGATCGTGGAAGCGGGGCATCGAGGGGGACGAGGCGGTCGCCGAAGGGGTCATGAGTCGAGCATAGCGGGCGCCGGCCCGTCAGGTCAACGGAGCGCGGCGCGCGCCGCGAGCACTTTTGCGCGGACCAGGTCGATGTGCAGGCGCAAGTGGAAGTGTGACTCCGCGTGCGCGGGCGGAATGGGCAGGAGCCTCACCTGGTGCTCGATGTGATCGAGGGCCGTCATGAGCCGGTCGAGCTCCTCCGCCGGCTGCGGCGTGCACAAGGCGACGTCGGTGTCGTGGACTTGGCGATACCAGCGGTAGATCTTGCGGCGCGTCCGCCAGCGGAACGTGGGCGGGAGGATCTTGAACAGGGGGAAAAGGAGCGCGATCAGCGGCAGCAGCATGATCTTCATGCGGTCCACCAGCGTCGCCGCCCAGAACGGCAGATAGCGGGCGAGGAAGGGCGGGCCGCTCTGGTGGAAGCGCAGCGCCTCGGGGCTCAGGGGGAAGTCGGTGAAGTCGGGCGAAGGGAACTGGCGCGGGCGCTCGAACACGCCCGCCCGGCCGTGAATCTTCGCCGCCGCCACCAGGAGCAGATCGCTCAGCGCGGGATGGAAGTCCGGCCGCACCACCAGGCTCGCGGTGGGGGAGAGGAGCACGATCTCCTGGCGGGGAATGTCACGATCGAGGCTGAGGGAACCCTCGGGCAGGGTGAGTCGGGAGAGGAAGGGGAAGAGGCGCGTGTAAGCGTCGGCCCGCGCGAAACTCATCAGCACGACGTCGTGCACCGTCACCGCCTCCCGCACCGTCGCCGACTCCGGCGAGGCCACGAACACCGCGGCGTCGATCTCCCCCGCGCGCAGGGAGCGCACGGCATCGAGGCCGGTCAACGGGACCAACGTGGCCGCCGGCGTGGTGACGCCGTTGGCCCGCAGGAGCAAGTCCACGAGGGCGCGGGTCCCGCTTCCCTCCGGGCCGACCGCGATCCGGCGCCCGCGAAGGCTGCGGAGGTCCTCGACGTTGGTCACGCCGCGCGCGAAGACCCAGAGCGGCTCGAAGTAGAGACTCCCGAGCGAGGCGAGGTCCGAGTCGGCGGAGGCCCCGACCCCGCCCTGCACGAAGGCGACGTCCACCCCCGCGCTCGGGTCGGAGAGGAGCCGGACGTTCTCCACCGCGCCGGAGCTGGGGCGCAGGGTCACCCGGATGCCCGCGCGCGCCAGCTCGGCCTGGTAGCGCAGGCCGAACTGATGGTAGGCGCCGTCGGAGCGGCCGGTCGCCATCACGATGTGGCGCGGCGGCGCGGGCTTGATGAACATGATCGCGACGGTGAAGGCGATCGCGGTCAACAGTACGGCGGGGCCGAACACGAGCAGATACTCGCGCACCCGCCAGCGCCCCCAGTTCAACCCCCGGAGCATCGTATCGCCTCAGCGCGCAGGCGTCCGCTTCAGGATGTCACGGATCTCCATGAGGAGCTTCTCCTGGGCGGTGGGCGCGGGGGGCGTTGCCGCGGGCGGCGGGGTGCGGCGCATCTCGTTGATGCCCTTCACGAGCATGAAGGTCGCCACCGCTACGCCCAGGAAGGTGACGATCGTGTTGATGAAGACGCCGTAGGCGAGCACCACCGCGCCCGCGTCGCGCGCGGCCTTCACCGTCGCGTAGGTCTCCCCCTTGGGATTGCGGAGCAAGACGAAGAGATTGCTGAAGTCGGGTGCGCCGACCGCTGCCGCGATGAGCGGCATGAAGACGTTGTCGACGAGGGATTGCACCACCGCGCCGAAGGCGGCGCCGATGATGATGCCCACCGCCATGTCCACCATGTTCCCCTTGATCGCGAACTCGCGGAATTCCTTCAGCATGAGTCACCTCCGGGTATGGATGGTCGCCGCCGCTATGCTACTGCATGTTGACCGGGTACGACCACTCGGATACCCTTCCCCCATGCTCACGCCCGCCGCGTCGCTCGCTCGCGTCGTCTCGCTCGTCGTCTCGTGTGTCGCGCTCGCGCTGCTCGTGAGCGGCTGCCCGAAGCGACCCGTGGTGCCGATGGTGCAAGCGCCTCCGCCTACGATCGCCTCGCCCGCGCCGACACCGGCCCCGGTCCCCGCTCCCGCCGCCCCCGCCCCGGCGCCCGCCCCGACACCCGCCGCCCCTGCGCCGCCGGCCACGGCGTCCGCGCCGGCCGCGCCGGCGCGTGACTACCGCCCGAACCGCGCGCTCAAGGACGTCCACTTCGACTTCGACCGCTCGACTGTCCGTTCCCGCGACGCGCGAATCCTGGACGCGAGCGTCGAATGGCTGAAGGCGAACCCCAACCAGCTGCTGCTCATCGAAGGACACTGCGACGACCGCGGCACCAGCGAGTACAACATGGCGCTGGGTGAGCGCCGCGCGCGCGCCGCCTCCGAGTACCTGGGCGCCAAGGGCATCGACCGGGCGCGCATCCTGCTCATCTCGTACGGGAAGGAGCGACCCCAGTGCGAGGAGATGACTGACACATGTCGCGCGTCCAACCGCCGGGCCGCCTTCCTCGTGAAGGAGAAGTAGGGGCGGGGTGACCTGCCCGCGCTGCCGCACCGACAATCGCGAGGGCAGCCGGTTTTGCTCCGCGTGCGGAGCCGCGCTCGACGCGGCCTGCCCGGCGTGCGGCTTTGCCGTCGAGCCGGGCAGTCGCTTCTGCGGGGGCTGCGGGCGCCCCCTCGGCGCTGCCCCCGGCGTGTCCGCGCGGCTGACCTCGCCCGACGCCTACACCCCCCGCCACATCGCCGAGCGCATCCGCACCACGCGCCCGGCGGTGGAGGGCGAGCGCAAGCAGGTCACGGTGCTCTTCGCCGACATGAAGGGCTCGCTGGAGCTCCTCGCCGACCGGGACCCCGAGGAGGCGCGCGCGCTCCTCGATCCGGTGCTGGAGCTCATGATGGAGGCGGTGCACCGGTACGAAGGCACCGTGAACCAGGTGCTGGGCGACGGCATCATGGCGATCTTCGGCGCGCCGATCGCCCACGAGAACCACGCGGTGCGCGCCGCCTACGCGGCCTTACGCATGCAGGACGGCGTGGCCCGCATGGCGGCGACGCTGCGGCGCTCCCACGGGGTCGACGTGCAGATCCGCGTGGGGCTCAACTCCGGCGAGGTCGTGGTGCGCTCCATCGGCAACGATCTGCACATGGACTACACCGCGGTCGGGCAGACCACCCACCTTGCGGCGCGCATGGAAAAGCTCGCGCGGCCCGGGACCATCCTCGTCAGCGGGGAGACGCATCGCCTCACCCAGGGCTATCTCACGGCGCGGCCGCTTGGCCCGGTGCCGGTGCCGGGCCTTCCCGAGCCGGTGGAGGTGTTCGAGGCGACCGGCGCCGGGCCGGCGCGCTCGCGGCTTCAGGCGGCGGCGGTGCGGGGGCTCACGCGCTTCGTGGGGCGCGACGCGGAGCTCGCTTCGCTCGAGCATGCCCTTGCGCGGGCGCGCGCGGGCCGCGGCGGGCTGGTGGCGCTCGTGGGCGAGCCCGGCGTCGGCAAGTCGCGGCTCGTTCGCGAGATCAGCCAGACCCCCCGCGCGCGGGACTGGACAGTGCTCGAAGGCCGGCCGGTCGTCTACCGGAAGTCCACCGCGTGGATCCCGGTGCTGGAGATGCTGCGCGCCTACTTCCACCTCGAGCCCGACGACGAGCCGGCGGCCGCGCGCGACAAGGTCACCGCGCGGCTGGCCGCCCTCGACCCCACGCTCACCGCGATGCGCTCGCCCCTCCTGGCCCTGCTGGAGCTGCCCGTCGCGGATCCGCCGTGGGAGGCGATGGAGCCGCCGCAGCGCCGCCGTCACATCCTGGAGGCGCTCAAGAGCCTGCTCCTCCTCGAGTCGCGGCGCGGGCCGCTGCTGCTGGTCTTCGAGGACCTCCACCGCGTGGACGAGGAAACGCAGGCCTTCCTCGACGGCCTCGTGGACCGGCTCGCGGATGCGCGCTTGCTCGTGCTCGTGACGTACCGGCCGGAGTACCAGCACGGATGGACGAACAAGCCCGGCTACACGCAGCTTCGCCTCGACCCCCTGGGCGAGGCCCCCGCCCGCCAACTCGTGGACGTCCTGCTCGGCCCGGACCCGAGCCTCGATCCCCTCCGCGCGCTCCTCATCGAGCGCACCGAGGGCAATCCCCTCTTCCTCGAGGAGAGCGTACGTGCCCTCGCGGAGACCGAGGTGCTCGCGGGCGAGCGGGGGGCCTACCGGCTCCCTGGCCCCCTGACCGCGGTGCCCCCGCCCACCTCCGTGCACGCCGTGCTCGCCGCGCGCATCGATCGGCTCGACCCCACGGCCAAGCACCTCCTGCAGTGCGCCGCAGTGGTAGGGCGGGACGTGCCGTTCGCGGTGCTGCAGGCGGTGGCCGATCTGTCCCCCGACGTGCTGGGCCTCGGGCTCGCGCGGCTGCAGACCGCGGAGTTCCTGCACGAGACCCGGCTCTTCCCGGAGCGCGAGCACACCTTCAAGCACGCCCTGATCCAGGAGGTCGCGTACGCGAGCCTGCTCCACGACAACCGGCGCGCGCTCCATGCGCGGATCGTGGAGGCGATCGAGGGGCAGTACGCGGGACGGACGGTGGAGCAGGTCGAGCGGCTGGGGCACCACGCGCTGCGGGGCGGCCTGGACGATCGCGCGGTGACGTACCTCCGCCAGGCCGGCCTGAAGGCGGCCACGCGCTCGGCGCACCGTGACGCCGTCACGTTCTTCGAGCAGGCCATCGAGACGGTGGACCGGCAGCCGCCCACGCCCGAGCGCCTCGCCCTCGGGGTGGACCTGCGGTTCGAGGCGCGCGCCTCGCTCGCCGCCCTGGGCGACTTCGCGCGCAACCTGGAGCACCTGTGCCGCGCCCAGGCCCTCGCGGAGTCGGCCGGCGACGAGTGGCGTCTCGGCTGGACCTCCGCGTATCTCGCGCAGTCCCACTACACGCTGGGCGATCAGGCGGCGGCCATCGTGGCGGCCACGCGGGCGCGCGACATCGCCGAGCGGCTGGGCGACCGGCCCATGCGCGTCGTCGCCATCGCGGGGCTCGGACAGGCGTACCACGTCCTCGGCGAGTACTCGCGCTCGCGCGCCTTGTTCGAGGACGCGCTCGGAGATCTCGAGGGCGAGCTCGCGCGCGAGCGCTTCGGGATGGCCGGCCTGGTTTCGGTGGCGACCCGCGTCTGGCTCGTCAACAGCCTCGTGGGCATGGGTGACTTCGAGGCCGCCGTCGCGCGCGCCCGCGAGGCCATGCGGCTGGCCGAGCCGACCGATCATCCCTGGAGCGTGGCCGCCGCGCACGTCGCCCTGGGCTTCGCCCATCTCACGCGGGGCGATCTCGAAGCGGCGCGGTCCGTGCTCGAGCGGGGGCTGGGGCGGGCGCGGGATCTCAACATCACCGCATGGCTGCCGATGCTCTCGTGCCAGCTCGGCCTCGTCTACGCGCGCCAGGGCCGCGTGGCGGAGGGCCTCACGCTCCTCGAGGACGGCGTGCAGCGCGCGGTCGCGCTGGCGATCCGGAGCCGCCACGCCCTCCGCCTGGCGTGGCTGGCCGAGGCGCTGCTGCGCGCGGGACGCCTCGAGGAGGCGCGCGACGCCGCGCTGCGCGCCCTTGACGCCGCGCGGACGCACGGGGAGCGCGGCTACGAGGGCTGGGCCCTCCGGATGCTCGGCGAAGTGGCGCTGGCCGCGGGCGAGACGACCACCGCGGTCGAGTACTACCGGGCCGCCCTGGACGTCGCGGACCGCCTGGGCATGCGCGCGCTGGACGCGCACACCTGGCGCGGGATGGGGCGCGCGGCCGCCGCCGCGGGGGACGCGACGGCGGCGGAGGCCATGGCCGCGCGCGCCGATCGCCGCTTCGCCAATCTGCGCATCGCGCCGCCGCCGGCGTAGCTAGAGGTCGCTACCGGAGTAGGAGAGGTTGAAGGACTTGTTGCAGAGTGGGAAGTCCGGAACGATGTTCTCGAGCACGGCGAGCTCCAGGGCCGGCCAGTTCCGGAAGGACGGGTCCACCAGTTTCACGCGGCGCAATCGTTCCGGCCCCGCGGCCAGCACCCAGTACCAGACCGGGCCTCGCCACGCTTCCACGCAGGTCACCACGTCGCCACCCGCCGGCAGCGGGGGGAGGAGGACGCGGGGCGCGCCTGCGGGGGCTCGCTGCGCAGCGGCGGTGATGAGCCGCACCGACTCGCGCACCTCGTCGACCCTGACCATGGTGCGCGCCCACACGTCGCCTTGCGCGTACACCGCAGGCGTCACTTCGAGCTCGCGGTAGGCCGCAAACGGCGCGTCGCGCCGGAGGTCGGCGTCGATGCCGCTGGCGCGTGCGACGAGTCCCACCACGCCCATCTCGCGGGCGGTCTTGGTGGTCAGGCGGCCCGTACCCTGCAGTCGCTCCAGGACCATCGTGTTGTCGAGGCAGATCCGCACGATCGTGTGAAAGTCCGCCGCGACGCGATTCACCGTGTCCGCCACCTCGTCGAGGGGCGCGTCGACGGCGGGGCCGGCGATGCCGCCGGGCACCATCGCGCCCCGGAGCAAGCGATGGCCGGTGATCCGGGCATTCAGGCGCAGGAGCTCCTCCCGCAACCGGAAGCAGTGCGCATGGCCCCATGCGAAGCCGGTGTCGTTCACGATCATGCCCACGTCCCCGACATGATTGTAGAGTCGCTCCAGCTCGAGCAGGATGACGCGGAGCCACGCCGCGCGGGGCGGGACGGCGGCGCCGGTGAGCCGTTCGAGAGCTTCACAGTACGCGAGCGCGTGCGCCACGCTCTCGTCCCCCGACACGCGCTCCGCCAGCTCGGGCGTCCGCGAGAGTGGCAGCGTCTCGAAGAGCTTTTCCGTGCCCTTGTGGACAAAGCCGAGGCGTGTCTCCAGGCTGACGATATCTTCCCCGGCCACGCTGAACCGGAAGTGGCCCGGCTCGATGATGCCGGCATGGACCGGCCCCACCGTGATCTCGAACACGCCGGGCCCTTCCACCCGTCGGAACGGAAACGGTTGGCCGGCGTCGACGAAGTCGCGTCGCGGCACGGCGTCGCGGCGCAGCGGGTAATAGCCCTCTGGCCAGAACTGGTGGAGCGCGAGCCGTCTAAGCTCGGGGTGACCGAGGGGCACCAGGCCCAGGAGATCATGAATCTCGCGTTCGAAGCGGCTCGCTGGGAAGGATCGGGTGGCGAGCGAGGGGAACTGCGGAGCATCCACAGGCACCGAGGCGAGCACGACCACTGGATGGCGTGGCGGCGCCGCCGCGAACACGTAGGTCAGCGTGAAGTCGCCGGTCTCGGGCCGGGTATCCGTGGCGGCGAGGAGCTCCAGCGAGAGTCCCTGCACGCCCAGCCGATCGGCCAGCGCGGGAATCTCCCAGCGCGGCACGCGACACCGCAGGGACCCGTCCGCCCGCACCGCCGCGTCCTCGCCGCCGGCGGCCCTGAGCAGGGCGGCGAGCGCGGCGGCCGAGACGGTGCTCACCTAGCCGCCCAGCACCGCGGCGGCGCGGGCGAGCGCGGTGGCGAGCCCCGGCGGCCACGCCATGCCAGTGAGCAGCAGTAGCCCGAGCCCCACCGCGACCGGCGCCGCACCGGCCCAGCTCGGTGCCTCGCGGCGCGCGGCGGGCGGGCCCGGCTCGTACGCCATGTGATGGAGCGCACGCAGCATGCCGGCGAACGCCATCAGGAGCAGGACCAGGGCCAGCGCCGAGGCGAGCCACCACCCGCCTCGGAACCCCGCGCCCAGGATCATCAGCTCGCTCACGAAGAGTCCGAAGGGGGGCAGTCCCAGAAGGGCCAGCAGGGCGAGGGCAAACCCGCGCCCCGTCACGGGCATGGCACGAACGAGACCGCGCACCGGGAGGATATCGGCCGTGCCGAACGCGTCGCGAATCCTTCCGGAGAGGATGAACAGGGTGGACTTCGCGAGGGCGTGATTCCCGATGTGCAGCAGCGCGCCCGCCACGCCCCATGCGCCGCCGAAGCCGAGGCCGAGCGCGACCAGCCCCACGTGCTCCACGCTCGAGTAGGCCAGCATTCGCTTGACGTTGGTGGGCGACCAGAGAAAGGCCGCCGCGACGGCGAGCGAGGCGAGTCCGAGGAGAACGAGGAGTCGCGCCGCGAAGTCCGGCCCCGCCGCCACGTCCGCGACGGTCTTGAAGCGCAGCACCGCGTAGAGCCCCACCGACAGCAGCACCCCCGACATGAGCGCGCTGATGGGAGCGGGGGCCTCGCTGTGCGCGTCGGGGAGCCAGGTGTGCATCGGCGCCAACCCGGCCTTGGTCCCGTAGCCCACCAGCAGGAAGACGAACGCCAGCTCGACCACGCGGGGCGGGAGCTGCGGCGCCCAGCGGAGGAGCGTCGTCCAGCGCAGCGCGTGCGCCTCGGCGCCGAACTGCTGCACGTCTGCGAAGTAGACCAGCACGGTTCCGATGAACGCCAGCGCGATGCCCACCGAGCAGATGAGGAGATACTTGTAGGCCGCCTCGAGCGACGCGCGCGTCCGGTGGAAGTTGACGAGGAAGACTGACGCCAGGGTGGTCCCTTCCACCGCGACCCACATCAGTCCCAGGTCATCGGTGGTGACGGCGAGCAACATCGTGAACACGAAGAGATGGAAGAGCGCGTAGAAGCGGCGCATGGCCTCGCCGTCCACGTTTCCGTGGCCGGGGGCCAGCGCCTCGGCCCCCGCCAGGGTCGCCACCACGGCGATGAGCCCCACCATCCAGGCGCTCAAGGGATCGGCACGGAGGAGCCCGTCGAGGGCGATGACCGCGCCGTCGCGCGTCACATCCGCGATCACCAAGAGAACGGCGCCGAGCATGGCGGCGAGCGTCGTGGCGTGCAGGTTGCGCGCGGTCCGCGCGGGTCCCCAGGCGAGCAGTGCCGCCGCGATGAGGGGCACCAGCAGCAGCACGACGAGCGTCATTCGCGCAGCTCCCGGAGCCGGTCCAGCGCCAGGGAGTCGTGCTCCTGGCGGATCTGCATCACGACGCCTTCCAGGAGCAGCACGATGACGAGCACGTCCAGGAACACGCCGGCCTCCACCAGTCCCGGCAGGCCGTACGTCGCGAGCACGGCGAGACCGAAGATCCCGTTCTCGAAGACCAGGAAGCCCAGCACGTGCCCCAGCACGTCGCGCCCGGTCACGCACACGAACAGACCGATGAGCGCCATCGCGAAGGCGAGCGGGATGGCGTCCGCGGTGGGGAGCGTGGCGGATGCGGTGACGGGCAGGATGATCACATAGGCGGCGACCACGAGTGTGCCGGCCGCGAGGAGGGCGATGCCGCTCGACTGCCCGGGAGCGACCCCGGAGCGTGCCGGCGTGCCCGACGCCATGCGGGCCAGGACGCGAGGGATGATCCACCCCTTGAGCGCGAGGAACACGAGCGCGACCACGACCAGCTCGCGCTTGCCCGCGAGCATTCCCACCACGGCGGCCAGGAGCGCGAGCAGGACGGACTGCGCGACGAAGAGGCGCAGCCGGCCCGGCCAGCTCCGGCGCCAGACGAGCAGCAGGGTGATGGCGAGGGCGAAGAAGGTCAGGAGGTTCGAAGCCACCGTCATCGCAGGAGCACCACCGAAGCCACGGACAGGAGAGCCAGGGCGAACGAGCCGGCCAGAAGCTCGGGCACCCGGAAGAGCCGCAGTTTGGCGACGGCGGTCTCCAGCACGGCCAGCGCCACCGCGAGGAGCACGAGCTTACCGGCGAGGGCGAGCATCCCGAGCAGCATGCCCGCGCCGGTGACCTCGGTGGGAATCCACCAAGGGACGAAGAGGTTGATCAGCAGCGTCATGTAGAGGAAGAGCTTCATGGCGCTGGCCCACTCGATCATGGCGAGATACGGCCCGGAGTACTCCAGGATCATCGCCTCGTGGATCATGGTCAGCTCGAGATGCGTGGCGGGATTGTCCACGGGCAGGCGGCCGGTTTCGGCCAGCATCACGATGAAGAACGCGAGGAACGCGAGGAGGTGGCCGGGATGCGCGGCGAGCGCCGGCTCGCCGCCCAGCCGCTCGGCCACGGTACCCAGATTGGTGGTGCCGGTGCGCAGCGCGAGCGCGAACACCGCCAACATCACGGTGGGCTCGGCGAGCGCCGCCACCGCGACCTCGCGGCTCGAGCCCATGCCGCCGAAGGCGCTCCCCGAGTCGAGCCCGGCGAGGGCGAGGAAGAAGGTCCCGAGCATGAAGAGGTACATGAGGAGCATGATGCCGCCCGCGAAGGACAAGGCGGGCCGTGTCACCAGGACCGGCACCACGGTGGCCGCCACCAGCATGGTCGCCACCAGAACGAACGGGGTGAGCCGGAACAGCCACGAGGCGGTGGTGGAGATCACCGCCTCCTTCCGCAGCTGCTTCAGGATGTCGAGGTAGGGCTGCCACGGGTCCGGGCCGCGCCGGCCCGTCAGGCGCGCCTTGAGGGCGCGCACGAGGCCCACCAGCAAGGGCGCGGCCAGCGCCACGAGCAGGGCTTGCGCGAGCGCTCCCACTACCGCGGCTGGCGCCCCGATCTCCCTCATGCCAGCACCAGCAGCACGAGGAGCGCGGCGAGGACGTAGATCAGGTAGAGGTTGGCGCTCCCCGACTGGATGGCCCGCACACGAGCGGTGCCGGCCCGGACGGCGCCGAGGAGAGGTGCGTAGAGCCAGTCCTCCACGAGCGAGCGCGTTGGATTGCGGTAGACCATGCGCCGCACGAAGAAACGCGACTCGCCATGGGCTTCGATCTCGACGACCCGCTCCGGGCGGTAGAGGAAATCGAAGACGCGCCGGAACGGGCTCGCGAACGCGGTCGCGGTGTACTCCATGCGCGATGTCTGGAGCAAGCGTCCGCAGTTCCAGGTCTCGTAGTACCGAATGCGGGAAGGCGCGTGTCCGACGCGCAGCAAGACAAAAGGCAGCACGAGGCCGAGACCGAGCGCCGCCGCGATCACCGGCATCGATAAGGTCGCGAAGTCGCCGGAGACCGCGATGGTGAGGAGATCCTCCCGGGAGCTCGGCGCGGCATCGCCCAGCAGCCGAGCCGCCGTCGCGCCCAGCGGAGGCAGGAGCAGCGTGGGCGTCAGCGCGAGCGTGGCGCACGCGACCACGAGCAGCGCCATGGCCGCGCGCATCGTCGGGCCGGCCTCCTGCGCTCCCGCCGCGGCCTCGGTACGGGGCAGGGCGAGGAAGGCGATGCCGAAGGCGCGGACGAAGCACGCCACCGCGAGGCCGCCAGTCAGGGCGAGCCCGGCCAAGGCCAGCATAAAGACCAGGTTGAGCTCGGGCCGCGGGATGCGGCCGTTCTGGAGTAGCGCCTGAAAGGTGAGCCACTCGCTGACGAAACCGTTGAGCGGCGGCAGCGCGGCGATTGCCAGCGCGCCCACCAGGAACGCCGCGGAGGTCCAGGGCATGCGCTTGATGAGACCGCCCATGGCCTCCAGATCGCGTGTGCCGGCCCCGTGGACCACGGCCCCGGCCCCCAGGAAGAGGAGGGCCTTGAAGGCGGCGTGGTTGAGGATGTGATAGAACGCGGCGGCCAGCGCGAAGATGGCCAAGGTCTCGAGCCCGGTGGAGTGAAAGACGAATCCTGCTCCCACCGCGATCAGGATGATGCCAATGTTGTCGATGCTCGAGAACGCCAGGAGCCGCTTGAGGTCGACCTCCACCGCGGCATAGAGCACGCCGCCCAGCGCGGAGAGGGTCCCCGCGAGCATCAGGACGACACCCCACCACGGCGGGCCGACTCCGAGCCACTCGAGGCCGACGCGAAGGATGCCCATCACGCCGAGCTTGATCATCACGCCGGACATGAGCGCGGAGACGTGGCTCGGTGCCGCCGGATGGGCCGCGGGCAGCCAGACATGGAGCGGGATGACGCCCGCTTTACCGGCGAAGCCAAGGGCCAGCAGCACGAAGACGAGATTCCGCGCGGGCTCGCTGAGCGTCGTCGCCGCTGCCGGCCAGTCGGCGAAGGTGAGACTGCCCGTCCACGCGGTCATCAGCAGCATGCCGCTGAGCAGGCAGGCGAACCCCGCATGCGTCATCACGGCATAGATCCAGGCGGCGCGCACCGCGGCGGGATCGCGATCATCGGTCAGGACCAGCGCATAGGACGCGAGAGCCATCAGCTCCCAGGCGAGAAGAAAGGTCGGCACGTTGGCGGCGAGCGGCACCACTGCCATCGCGAGGACGAAGAGCGCATAGGCGCCGAGCCCGCGGCGCGCGCCGCGGGCATAACCGATCGCATAGATCGACGAGGGCACCGTGGTCGCGCCCACGAGGAGGAGAAAGAATCCGCCGAGCGGGTCCATGCGAAGAGACAGCCCCGAGAGGGGCACCAGCCAGGGCACGTCGAGGGCCCGCGCGTCACCCATCCAGCCGGTGAAGCCGAGCAGACCGACGGTAAGCCCGCCGAGGGCCATCAGGACATGAAGGGAGGTGGCCATCACTCAGCTTCGCCGCCCCAGCGCGTCCAGGAGCCCGGCGATGAGGGCGGCCGGAGAGGGCGGGCAGCCGGGAATCACCGCGTCGACGGGCACGACGGCCGCGACGCCGCCCAGCACCGCGTACGAGCCCTGGAAGATGCCGCCGTCCCGGCCGCAGTCGCCCGCGGCGATGACGATCTTGGGATCCGGCGTGGCCTCCCAGGTTCGCCGGAGCGCCTCCGCCATGTTGAGCGTGACGGGACCCGTCACGAGCAGGCAGTCCGCGTGACGGGGGGACGCCACGAAGCGGATCCCGAACCGCTCCACGTCGTAGTGCGGGCCCGCGAGCCCGCCGATCTCGAGCTCGCAGCCGTTGCACGAACCGGCGTCGACTTGACGGATGTGCAGCGATCGACCGAAGATCCGTTGTATCTGTGCGCTCAGCCGCGGCCCGACGTCCTCGAGCGGCAGCGCGGGCAGGGTCGGGAAGGACCGCGGCGGCTCCGTGGCGATGCCGACGCGGAGCGTGAGGGCTAGCTGTCGGAACATGCTCGGCGGGGGAGGAGAACGAGGGCCAGGGCCAAGACTCTCACCATGTTCACATAGCGAATGAGCCCCCGCCGAGTCAAGAAATCCGCGCGGGCCGCCGGCTCCACGCCTCCCGCACCCCGCGGACGGCCTCCACCGCAGCGGACGGCACGGCGTCCCCGACGGCGCGCGAGGGCCAGACGCCGCGTCAGGCGAGGCCGCAGCGCGTGGACGCTCAGCCCGCCCGCCCGTCGCTCCATCTTCACCGCCACCGCGGAGGCCACGCTCCAACCCAGCCCCACGGCCACGAGGCGCTCGATGGCCTCGACGTCGCCGAGCTCCATGATGATGCGCGGTCGGCCGCGGCCCGCGCGGAGCCAGGCGGTCGATGCGCGCCCCCAAGTATCGCTAATCGTTCCGATCAGGACTTCTCATTTCGTCCCACATGGTCGCTCGGGTAGGGTGGGCGCATGCGAATCCGGCGCGCGACGTCAGCAGATGCGGAGACGATCTGCCAGATCTATAACCAGGGCATCGAGGATCGGGTGGCCACGCTCGAGACCGTGCTGCGCACGCCCGAAGAGCGACAGCAGTGGATGGACAGTCGCGGATCCCGCCATCCCGTGCTCGTGGCGGAGCGGGAAGGCGGCGTGATCGCGTGGGCCAGCCTGAACCCGTTCAATCCCCGACCGGCCTAC
>Ga0310813_10000628_pt1 | contig 21831 bp, 22 predicted proteins | sample YN3metagenome_FD_203086 | JGI IMG/M metagenome (GOLD analysis project Ga0310813, IMG submission 203086) | Soil microbial communities from experimental microcosm in Duke University, North Carolina, United States - YN3 | ecosystem: Engineered > Artificial ecosystem > Soil microcosm > Unclassified...
TACAAGGATCACGCGAACGTCGAGTTCGTGATTCCGCAGGAAGGCACGATCTCGGTGCCGTACGTAATGAGCCTCGTCAAGGGCGCGCCGCACGACGCCAATGGCAAGAAGGTGCTCGATTTCGTGCTATCCGACGAAGGCCAGAAGCTGTGGGCGAACGCGTATCTGCGCCCGGTGCGCGTGGGCGAAATGAGCGCCGACGCTGCCGCGAAATTCCTGCCCGCCACCGACTATGCGCGTGCGAAAGCCGTCGACTTCGCGAAGATGGCCGATAAACAGCAGGCGTTCGGCGAGCAGTATCTGCAGGTGATGCATTGAACGACCTCACGTTCCCGCTGCGTTGGCGTATTGCGCTGGTTGCGCCGGCGCTGGCGGTGTTCGTCGCGTTCTGGCTGCTGCCGATCGTCACGCTGGTGCAACTGAGCGCGGGCGGGCATCTGTTCGCAACATACTTTGCGCTGCTGTCGAACCCGCGCTATATGCAAAGCCTCGGCGCAACGGTGCTGCTGTCCGCGGCGGTCACTGCGGCGACGCTGGTGCTGTCGGTGATCGCCGGGCTGCTGCTCGCGCGCCGCGAGTTCGCCGGCAAACGCACGCTGCTCGCGCTGCTGACCTTTCCGCTGGCGTTTCCCGGCGTGGTAGTCGGCTTTATGGTGATCATGCTGGCCGGCCGCCAGGGCCTGATCGGCGCGCTGACGCTGAAGCTGACCGGCGAGCGTCTGGTGTTCGCGTACTCGATCGCGGGACTGTTTATCGGCTATCTGTACTTTTCGATTCCGCGCGTGATCGTCACGGTGATAGCCTCGGCGAGCAAGCTCGATGCATCGCTCGAAGAAGCCGCGCGCTCGCTGGGCGCGTCGCCGTGGCACATTCTGTGCGACATCGTGTTGCCGGCGCTCGCGCCGGGGCTGATCGCGGCCGGCGCGGTGTGCTTCGCAACCGCGATGGGTGCGTTCGGCACCGCGTTCACGCTCGCCACCGACATCGACGTGCTGCCGATGACGATCTATACCGAGTTCACGCTGTCCGCGAATCTGGTGACCGCGGCCGGGCTGTCGATCGTACTCGGCGTGGTGACATGGGTCGTGCTGGCGCTGGCGCGCACTGCCACCGGTTCGGCCGTGGCGGCCACCGCATGATGCGCCGCCTGACGTCGCTGCGTGGCTGGCTGGCCGCGGGGCAATGGTTCGTCACACTGGCGCTGTGCGCGTTCCTGATCGTGCCGGTGGTGATGTCGATCGTCGCCGGTCTGACCGTCAATTATTTTCGCGGCGTCGCGAGTGGCCTGACGCTGCGCTGGCTCGGCGAGGTGTGGACGCAGTATCACGCGTCGGTATTCCTGTCGCTCGAAGTGGCGGCCGCGACGCTCGTCATCACGCTGGTCACTGGCGTGCCGGCCGGCTACGCGCTCGCGCGCAGCCAGACGCGCGCCGCGCGCGTGATCGAAGAACTGCTGGTGCTGCCGATCGCGCTGCCCGGCCTCGCCTCCGCGCTTGCGCTGCTAGCCGTGTATGGTGGATTTACAGCGTTCCGGATGAGCGCGGCGTTTATCGTCGTGGGGCATGTGGTGTTCACGTTGCCGTTCATGGTGCGCGCGGTCGCGGCCGTGTGCGCGAGCGCCGGCCTGCGCACGCTGGAAGAAGGCGCGGCCAGCCTCGGCGCAAGCTTTACGCAACGCTTCGCGACGATCGTGCTGCCGAATATCCGGCCAGGTATCGTCGCCGGCGCGCTAGCGGTGCTGACGCTGTCGATCGGCGAATTCAACCTGACGTGGATGCTGCATACGCCCGATACCAAGACGCTGCCGGTCGGTCTCGCCGATACGTATGCGTCGATGCGGATCGAGATCGGCAGTGCGTACACGATCGTGTTTTTCATCATGACGATGCCGCTGCTGGTGGCGATGCAGTGGCTCGGCGTCGATGCGACCGGGCAGCGGCGCGCGATGCGGAAGAGGCGTGGGGCGGCTTTCGCAGTGCCGTCAGCTTCCACATTCGCTTCGGCTTCGGCTTCGGCTTCGGCTTCGGCTTCGGCTTCGGCCCCGGCTTCGGCACCGCCCTCGGCTTCACCACCCGCCTCTGCCGCAATTCCCGCCTCTGCCGCGGCGCCGGCTCTCGCTTCGACCTCGGCGTACACCGCCGCTTCGTCGCGCATCGCGACGGCGGCCTTGGCCGCGCCGCCCGCCTCGACCTCAGCCGCTGCCTCAGCCGCCGCCCTCCGCACGGCCCGCGGCCATCACGACGACCTCGCCCCATGAAGCTCGCCCCCGTCCCGATCACCCTGTCGAACTGCGCGAAGACGTTTCGCGGCACGCGCGTGCTGGAGCCGCTCGAACTCGCGATCGGCGCCGGCGAAACGCTGGTGCTGCTCGGCCCATCGGGCTGCGGCAAGACCACCACGCTGCGCATCATCGCCGGCCTCGAAACGCCGGACGCGGGCGGCCGCGTGTGCTTCGGCGACGACGACGTGACCGCGCTGCCGATCGAGCGCCGCGCGGTGGGCATGGTGTTCCAGAACTACGCGCTGTTCCCGAACCTGAGCGTGCGCGGCAACATCGGCTACGGACTGAAGATCCGCCGTGTGGCGGCCGACGAAACGCGCCGGCGCGTCGACGAGCTGCTGGCGATGATGCGCCTGACCGAACACGCGGATAAAGCAGTCGATCAGCTGTCGGGCGGCCAGCGGCAGCGCGTCGCGCTGGCGCGTGCGATTGCGCCGCGGCCGCGCGTGCTGCTGCTCGACGAACCGCTGACCGCGCTCGACGCGCGGCTGCGCGACGCGCTGCGCGGCGAGATGAATGCCCTGCTGCGCGAGCTGGGCATCACGACCGTCTACGTGACGCACGATCAGGCCGAGGCGATGGAACTCGGCGACCGGATCGTCGTGATGAGCGCGGGGCGCATCGAGCAGACCGGTACGCCGCGCGACATCTACTACCGGCCGGCGAACCGCGCGGTCGCGCAGTTTATCGGCACGGTCAACCGGCTTGCCGGCAGCTGGCGCGACGGCCTGTTGACGACGGCCGGCGGCGCCGTGCCGGCCGCGTATGCGGCAGCGTGCGCGCCGACGCAACAGAGCGCTACCGCGCGACACGACACTTCGATGCAACCTGGCGCTCGGGCGCAACACGGTGCTTCGACGCAGCATAGCGCCTCGATGCATCACAGCGCTTCAACGCAGCATAGCGCGTCGTCGCAACACAGCGCTCCGGTGCAACACAGCGCTCCGACCCAACACAGCGCACCGGTTGCCGCACAGCCCGCAGCCCAAACCGTCCACCCCACGCACGAAGTGTTCTTCCGCCCCGAAGACGCATGGCTCGCCGACCCATCCAGCGCACAATTGCGCGGCACCGTCGAACACGCGGCGTTTCTCGGCGAACGCACGCGCCTGACGATCGGCGGCGCGGCGCCCGATGCGCTGATCGTCGACGTCGCCGGCCGCGTCGAGCTTGCGCGCGGCACCCCGGTCGGTCTGTCGATCGCGCCACACGCGCTGCTTGCGCTATCGTGAAACCATTTCCCGACGCGCCGCGCGCAGCCGCGTGGCTGCGCCGTTCGCCACGCTCTCCTCGAACCGTCAGGCATTCCCATGCTGCTAGCCCAGATCAGCGACCTGCATATCAAGCGCCCCGGCGCGCTCGCGTACCGCCGCGTCGATACGGCCGCGTATTTGTCCCGCTGCGTTGACGCGCTCAATGCGCTCGCGCCGCGCCCCGATGCGGTGATCATCACCGGCGACCTCGTCGACCAGGGCGATCCGGAGCAGTACGAGCATCTGAAACACCTGCTCGCCCCGCTCGCCATGCCGTATTACCTGCTGGTCGGCAACCACGACGAGCGTGCGGCATTGCGTGCCTGTTTCGCCGAGCGGCAAGAGTTGCGCGCTGGCGGCGACTTCGTGCAATACGCATTCGACGTCGGTCCGTTGCGCGTGCTGGCGCTCGATTCGCTCGTGCCCGGCGCGAGCCACGGCGATCTGTGCGACGCGCGCCTCGCGTGGCTCGCCGCCCAGCTCGATGCCGCACGCGACAAACCGGTGCTGGTCGCCCTGCATCATCCGCCGTTCGTGTCAGGCATCGGCCACATGGATCGTGTGCGCCTCGCACCGGCCGCGGCGAAGCGGCTCGAAACGCTGCTCGCACGCTATCCGAATGTCGAGCGCGTGATCTGCGGGCACGTGCACCGGCCGATGTTCATCCGCTTTGCCGGCACGATCGCGTCAGCCGTGCCGGCGCCCGCGCACCAGGTCGCGCTCGATCTGCGCGACGACGCGCCTTCGGCATTCCGGATGGAGCCACCTGCGTTTGCGCTACACCGCTACGACCCGGCGGATGGTCTCGTCACGCACCACGCGTACGTCGAAGCCGGCGACGGTCCGTATCCGTTCTACGAGTCGGAAGGCACGCTGATCGACTGACGCCACGCGGCCGTGCACGGCGCGAGGCAGCGATGCGCTCGCATGGCGCACGGACCGACTGGCCGCCCACCGGCTACGCGCGGCGTCGCACCGACACCGCGCTAGCACTGGGCCGCTGCACCAACAATGCGCAATCGGCGCGCGTCCGGTATCATCGGCACGCTCGCCAGCCATCCCCCCGGACAACGCGATGCCGGCGAGCCATCGCCTTCGCCGTTTTCTTCCCGTTTAGCCGGAATCCGTCAGCCGCCCCATGTCCAGTTCCGAAACCTCTGTGCCGTCCGAACGCTCGCTTACAGGCCTGCTGCTGCTTCTCGCGACGATCGCCGGTATCTCGGTTGCGAACATCTACTTCAACCAGCCGCTGCTTGACGACTTCCGCCAATCGTTCCCGCACTCCGCGTCGTGGGTCGGCGCGGTGCCCGCCGCCACCCAGCTCGGCTATGCGGCCGGCATGCTGCTGCTCGCGCCGCTTGGCGACCGGTTCAACCGCCGTGCACTGATTCTGTGGCAGACCGCCGGCATCTGCATCGCACTGCTCGCGTCGGCGCTCGCGCCGAACCTGGCGGTGCTGGTCGTCGCCAGCCTCGCCACCGGCATTCTGGCGACCATCGCGCAGCAGGCCGTGCCGTTCGCCGCGGAACTCGCGCCACCATCGGCACGTGGCTCGGCGGTCGGCACCGTGATGAGCGGCCTGCTGCTCGGCATCCTGCTCGCGCGTACCGCGGCGGGTTTTATCGGCGAATATTTCGGCTGGCGCGCGGTGTTCGGCGTATCGATCGTCGTGCTCGGCCTGCTGTCGATCCTGATCGTGCTGCGCCTGCCGCACAGCAAACCCACGTCGCAGCTCACCTACGGCCGGCTGATGGCGTCGATGTGGCATCTGACGCTCGAACTGCGTGGTCTGCGCGAAGCCGCGCTGACCGGCGCATCGCTGTTCGCCGCCTTCAGCATCTTCTGGTCGACGCTGACGCTGCTGCTCGCTGGCGCGCCGTTTCATCTGGGACCGCAGGTCGCAGGCCTGTTCGGCATCGTCGGCGCGGCCGGCGCGCTCGCTGCGCCGCTCGCCGGAAAATCCGCCGACACACGCGGACCGCGCGCGGTCGTCACGTTGTCGATCGGACTGGTCGCCGTGTCGTTCGTCGTGTTCGCGTTTTCGGGCGCGAGCCTCGCTGGGCTGGTGGTCGGCGTCATTGTGCTGGACATCGGCGTGCAGGCCGCGCAGATCTCGAACCAGTCGCGCATCTACGCATTGAAGCCGGAGGCGCGCAGCCGCGTCAATACCGTTTATATGGTCGTCTATTTCGTCGGCGGCGCGATCGGGTCGGCGATCGGCGCAGTGGTCTGGCCGAGCTTCGGTTGGGTCGGTGTCAGCATCGCCGGGCTCGTGTTCACGGCGATCGCCGCATGGACCCATCTGCGCCTGACGCGCGAAGAGCCGGTCGGACCGGCCTGAAGGGACGCCCGCGACTTCGGCCACGCATCGGCCGCACGTCGCCGCAGTACGTAACGGCAGCCCGCAGTTGCAGCACGCAGCCACCGCACTCAGTTGCTGCAGTCAGTTGCTGCAGTCAGCTGCAGCAGTCAGCTGCAGCGCACAGCCGCAGCACCGCCAGCCACGCCGCGACAGCACTTAGCCGCAGCGACAGCACGCAACACCACGAGCAACGCCGCGCGCACTCAAGCCACCGCGCCCGCTACCGCCGCGTTATCGCCGCGTTATCGCGTATTCGTGAAGCGCATCGATCGCACGATCGAATTCGAACGATTTGTCATAGAAGTGCCGCACCCCGTACTGCAAGCAGCGTTCGCGATAGGCAGGCAACGCATGATTGGTCAGCACCACCGCAAACATCGATTCGATCATCCCTTCGCGCTGCATGAACGCCAGCACCGGTACGCTCGAGCCGCGCTTCAGCTGCAGATCGACGATCACCGCATCGAACCGCTCACCGTTCAGCAACGCGATCGCCTCGTCGGCGGAATCGGCGTACGCGGCCACCTGCAGCACACCCGACGCGTCGATCGCTTCGGCAATGCTGCGGCGAATCAGCGGCGAATCCTCGATCAGCAGCACGCGCAGCGGCGCGTAGCTGGGTTCGTGCTGGGTGGTGGCGGGATCGGCGTTCATCGCAACTCATTCCCTCGTTCGCGCAGCCCACGGATACGGCTCGCGCGGTTCATTCGATCAGCCCGTTCTTGATCGCGTAGTACGTAATGTCCGCATTGGTGGCGAGTCCCATCTTCTCCAGCACCCGCGCGCGATACGTGCTGATGGTCTTCACGGACAGATGCAGCTCCTGCGCAATATCGGTCGGAATCTGTCCGGCCGCAAGCTTGCAGAAAATCTGGAACTCGCGCTCGGACAGCAGTTCGTGCGGACGTTCGGCCGCCGGCCGCTCGAGGTTGTTCGCCAGCATATCGGCCAGCGTCTCCGACAGATAACGATGACCGCGCGCCACCGCGCGGATCGCGCGCACGATCTCGTCGGGCTCGCAGTCCTTGTTCAGATAACCGTTCGCGCCCGCGCGCAGCAGGTTGATCGCGTACTGGCTTTCCGGATAGCCCGACAGGATCAGCACGCTCTGCTCGGGCCGCACCTGGCGGATCACGCGTAACGTGTCGATACCGTTCTTGTCCGGCATCGCGATGTCGAGCAGCACGACGTCGAACGCCTGCTCGCGCACCAGTCGGATCGTCTCGTCGCCGGTCGATGCCTCCGCGGCGACGCACATATCCGGCTCGTCCGCGACGAACTGTTTGAAGCCCCCTCTGACGATCGCGTGATCGTCGGCAATCAACACTCGAATCATCGGCTCGGTTGCGCTGCGGTGCGTGTAGTGGAAATGTGGTGGAACTCGGTCCAATACGGACATTGTAGTCAGTGCGGCGCCGTGGCGGGGGTGCTGCGGCGCCGCGTACGGATATCACATGCGCCGCGCGGCTGCCGCCGCTTGCCCGCAGCGCCAGTGGCACCCGCACACGGCGCGCCCTCGCTCAGCGGCCCGACAGCAGATCCGCCATATCGTCCGCGTGCTCTTCCTCGACGGCCAGAATCTCCTCGAAGATGCGGCGCGTCGTGGTGTCCGCGTCGCCCAGATAGCGGATGATCTCGCGATAGGTGTCGATCGCGATGCGCTCGGCGATCAGGTTCTCGCGGATCATGTCGGTCAGGTCCGAGCCTTCCTTGTACTCCGAGTGTGAGCGTCCGGTCAGCGTATCGGGCTTGAAGTCCGGCGCGCCCCCCAATTGCACGATGCGCGCGGCCAGCATGTCGGCATGCTGCTGCTCTTCGTTCGCGTGCTCGAGGAACTCCTGCGCGACGCCTTCCGAGTTGATGCCCTTGGCCATGAAGTAGTGCCGCTTGTAGCGCAGCGTGCAGACGATTTCCGTCGCGAGCGCGCCGTTCAGCAGCTTGATCACCGTATCGCGATCGGCCGCATAGGTTTCGGTGACCGGACCTTCGTCCATATCCTTGCGTGCCTGCGCGCGGATTTTTTCGAGGTCCATCACGAATGGACCTTTCTTCGCTGCAGCTGCCTGTGATTGAGATGTCGTCGACATGAATCGGCTCCTTATGCGGTATGTGGGGTAACGCGTCGGGCCGCCCGGGCGGGCCCGACGCGCGAAACGTAACGGCTGCCGCGGCTAGGTTCGAAACACGCCGAGCAGCAGCGTGACGACGAACACCACGAGAAAAATGTAGAACAGGATCTTGGCGATTTCCGCGGCGCCAGCCGCGATGCCGGTAAAGCCGAACACCGCGGCGATAATCGCGATCACGAAAAATACGAGCGCGTAATGCAGCATGGTTTCAACTCCTCTCTCGTACTGACGGTGATTCCCGTGTGGGCTGAATCTGCAGGTCGGGCAAGCGGCGTGCATCGCGACGCCGCAACAGCGACGCACAGCAGCGGCGCTAATCGACGATCTTCTTCGTCACGACGAAGCCGAGCACGAGGAACACGACGCACAGAATCAGGAATACGACGAACAGAAACTTCGCGATGGCTGCCGCGCCGGCCGCTACGCCAGTGAAGCCCAGCAAGCCGGCAATCACCGCCACCACGGCGAAAAACAGTGCCCACTTCAGCATGATCTTTTCCTCCCCTTCGACAGTCTGGTTGACAGTGTCATCGTAGTGAGCACGGAACGGGCCCGCATTCCGGCGCGCGCCGGTTTTCGTGTGAGAATCCGCTGACATTGGCTTACAAGCTGCGTGCAGGCGCTCGCGCAGCCGCGTCGGGGCCGCTTTTTGGCGGCTTCCCGGCCGCTTCCCGGTGGCTTCCTGGCAACGTCCGGGCCGCACTCGCGACGGCATGCGGCCAACCGCCGATGCATCGCCCACCGCGCTGCGATGCGCCCGCAAAGCGCGCGACGAGCGCTAAACTGGATAGATTCCCGGCCATTTCACAGGAGCCTTCGTGCCCAGCCTCGCAGGCAAAAGCTTCACCGCGCAGCTCAACGACTGGATGAAAAGACGCAGCTGGGCCATAGCGATGACGGTGGCGATCGTGATCACCGTCGGCGGCCTCGTGATTCTCGAAAGCGCGCGGCAGCGCATCGCCGCGGAGTACGAAACGGCACTCGAGGCGCGCGGTATCAGCGCGCAACTGAGCGAGCTGGCCAGTCAGTTCGCTCAGCTTGCCGCGCACCAGAACGCGTTTCTGCTGACGAAGCAGGCAGGCAGCGTAGACGCCTATTGCGCGAGCGCGACGCACATCCGGCAACAGGTACAAGGGCTCGACGCGTGGTTCCGGCGTGCCGGCGAACGCGCGGACGGTGCCGAAATCGCGAGCTTCGCGCAGATTGCGCAATTGCTCGATGCGCGCATCGCCGAAGGTGCGGCCGTCTTGCGGCAAGCCGCGCCACAACCGCTCGGGCTCGCCGCGTGCGGCGCGGCCGAGCCGCCCGCGCATGCGGTCGACGCGGCGCTGGTCGGCAGCATGCTGGCGCTGCTGCGCGACAACGAAGAGCGTCGCGCGCAACACGCACTCGATGCGAGCCGTGCCGATCAACGGCTGTCGACGTTGTGCGCGGCCGGTCTGTCGGCACTCAACATCGTGCTGTTCATTCTGCTGTTTCGCAACCTGGGCATCCAGATCGACAGCCAGGCACGCGCACAAAAACAGTTGATCACGCAACAGGAAGAGCTCGACCAGCTGGTGCACGAGCGCACGCGCCAGCTCGAAGCACTCGGCTGGCACCTGCAGGCGGTCAGCGAAAACGAGAAGACGCAGCTGGCGCGCGAACTGCACGACGAACTCGGCGCGATTCTGACCGCGAGCAAGATGGACGTCGCGTGGGCCAGGCGCAAACTGAAAGACACTGCGCCGGAACTCGCCGACAAGCTGCAGCGCGCGCTCGCCAATCTCGATCAGGGCATTGCGTTGAAGCGCCGCATCATCGAGGACATGCGGCCCACCGTGCTCGCCAATTTCGGCCTCGTCACCGCGCTGCGCACGCTCGGCGACGAAGCCGCGCAACGCAACGGCTGGACCCTCGATCTGCAACTGCCCGCCGACGACGTCCAGCTCGACGAGCAGATCGAGATCGCGCTGTTTCGGGTCGCGCAGGAGTCGCTGACCAATGCGGCCAAATATGCGCACGCCTCTCAGGTGACGATCGGGCTCGCGCTGCACGCGGGTCAGGTCACGCTGCATATCGCGGACAACGGCGTCGGCATCATGCCGGCCGATCTGACGCGCACCCATACGCACGGCCTGCTCGGCATGCGCCAGCGCGTCGCGGCGCGCGGCGGGCGCTTCGAAATCCAGCGCGGCGCGGCAGGCGGCACCGATATTCGCGTCGAGTTGCCGCTGCCGCTCGTGCTCGATGCGTCGGCGGCCAGGCCAGCGGCGCAAGCGGCCTCGTTCGATGCGAACGCAACCATCGCCGCGCAGGAAGGACCCGCGCAGGCAGCGCCCATGAGTGCAGCGCCCGCGCATGAAGGCCGTGCGCGCGCAGGCCGTTCCCACAACCGGACCGCGCAAGAAGGATCTGCACAACAAGGCTTCGCGCAACAAAGGACCGCGCACGAAGACCCGGCGCAACAAGACCGCGCGCACCAACTACCCAGCGACGACACCGCGCACACGTAGGACTACACCGACAACAAAATCGCTACGCCGCCTACAGCGCGGCCGTAACCCGGCCCTTATGATGAAAGCAGACCGGATTGTCTCGCGCAGTCACCCCGGTCGGACAAGACGCGCGTCGCCACGCCCGAGCGTCGGCTCGCGAAGCTACCGTGCATCTTTATCAAGGGGAACGCTCATGACTCGACTCATCGCTTTGCTTCTGATTGCGGGCACTGCCGCGCTCGCCGGCTGCAACACGGTTTCCGGGGCCGGTCAGGACATCTCGAAGGGCGGCCAGGCTATTTCGAACTCGGCCGAAAAGGCGAAGTAACCCGCGGTCCGCATCCGCGTCGAGCGGGCGCGGCGCATCCGGCGTACTGCTGCCGGGCTTGATACTCCTGTTTGGCGCCGCGTTCGATCGCGGCGTTTTTTTTGCAACGGCATCTGCCAACCACCTGCCAATAAAAACGACCCGCCAATAAAAACGGCGGCCCGCTCGCGCGGACCGCCGCCACTCCCCCCTGATGCCGCGTCGTTATTGTCCGGTCAACGTATTGGTCAGTTCGAGCGCCGGTTGCGACGTGTTGCCGCCCTGCGCGATCAGCATATGAATCTGGTTCGGCAGCAGCTGGCTCAGCACACCGCTGATCGGCACCGACGTGATCAGCCAGTCCGCGTTGTTGCCGAGCTGGAACGTGCTCGACTGGAAGATCACGGTCTTCGTATTGGCGGTCGTCGCGATCAGCACATAGGTGCCGCCGTTGATATAGATCGAGTCCTGACCGCTCGCCGGCACCGCGTTCTTGAACGATACGGCCGCGATGGTCGGGCCGACCGTGTTGACGTCGGTGCCTTGCGGCACGATGTAGATGTCGACGTTCTGTGCATTCACCGTCGCATTGAATGCACGCACGCGCGCGCTGCTCGACAGCAGGCCCTTGTCGAACGGATCGTCGATCAGGCCGATGTCGGGTGTGAGTCCGGGCACCGCGAGTACCGTGTACTCATGCCCCTTCGCGACATCGGAGAAGCTGCCGCTTGCCAGCGGCGTCGTGGTGCCGGTCGCCGCATACGCCACCGAGGTCTGCCCGGTGTTGACATTAGCGAAGTTGGTCACCTGCTTGTAGCTGATACCCGTCTGCAGCGCTGCGCCGTTGACGAGAAAGTCGACCGTTGGACCGCCCGGAAATGCATGGACGAAACGCATCACCGGGTTCGTCAAACCGAGTTCCTTGCCGACGTCATGGCCCGAGCCGCCGCATGCCGCGAGCAGGGCTGCGGCGCTGCAAAGCGCCGCAATGGTTCGGATGAGCTTCATGTGCCACCTCACTGATGTGGGCTTGCGCCCATTGATATGCGGCTTGCCGTGCGCGCCAGCGTGTGCCGGCGGCTCCGAACAGCGGCGTGCCTTCGTATCCCTGATTGCGGCCGGTTCGCGAAACGCGACCGGGGTTCGCATGGTTCGGACGAGCCACTACAGCAAGCGCTGTGCCGTGCGCGCGAGCGGCACGCGGCACACGCGTGTCAACCGTGCGGCGTCAAGGACTTAGGATGATTAGAAGTGTTCATCGGCGCGGCCCGTTGCATGGGCACCCTGTGTGGCCGCACGCGGACCGGAGGATGGCCCGTGCCTCCTGCGTTACATGCGCGTGCAGGACTTACCGGAACTCCCGCGAGGTCGGCTCATGCGTCGGGCAGGCGTGCGCGGCGCCGGTAGTCGAACCAGAACGACAGTCCGACGCTCGCGAGAATCACCGCGGTCGCGAGCACGGTGGAGCGCGTAACTGGTTCGCCGAGCAGCAGCGCGCCCAGCGCCACTGCGACGAGCGGATTCACGTACATGCAACTGCTCGCGATGATCGGACTGGTATGGCGGATCAGATAACCGTACGCGACATAGGCGGCCATCGTGCCGATCAGCATCAGATAAAGAAACGCGACGACGGGCAAAAAGTGCAGTTCGAGCAGCCGTTCGCCGGATACCCACGCGACGCAGGTCGATACCGCGCCGCCGAGACCGATCTGCAGCGCGGTCGACAGGAACAGATCGGATGGCAGCCGCAGGCGGCCAGCCAGATGCGCGCCGCCGGCCCAGAACAGCGCGCCGCACAGAATCGCCAGACTGCCGCCGGCCGAACCGGGCGAGCTGTCGCCGTGGCTCAGGATCATGATGCCGACGAGCCCGAGGCCGACCGCGAACCACTCGCCGCGCGCGATATGCCGGCCGGCCACCGCGGCGATCACGGTGGCGAACAGCGGCACGGTGGCGACCATCACCGCCGCGGTGCCGGTGCCGACGGTACGCATGCCGTACGCGAGCATGCCGCTCGACAGGCCGACCAGCATCGTGCCGACCAGCGCCGCATTGCGCACCTGCTCGCCGGTCGGCATCGGTGGTCGGCGGCGCACCGCGAACACGAACAGGCCGAGGCCCGCGAAAAAGTTGCGCAGGCCCGACATCAACAGCGGCGGAAACGAGCCGAGCGCGACGTGCACGCACAGATAGGTCGAGCCCCACACCAGATAGACGACAGCCAGCGCGAGCGCGATGCGGCCGCCGGCGGACTGCGGCATACGGAGTGGAAAACCCCGTGGGTACCCGCGCGGCAAACCGCGTGGCAAGCGCCGCGGCAGATACTGCGCGAGACGCTCGACGAGCGACGCGAAATTCAGCTGCATTGCCCGGCCCCGCCGCAGCCCGCCGATGCGCCGGGCACGCTCGTCGCGGCCGGTGACGGAACGGCTAGCGCCGCGACGCGAACGGGCGCGGCGGCGGCGAGGCAAGCGAGGCTGAGGCACATGGCAGTCGAGCGGTAGAACGGCAGGCGGGAATTCCAGCAGATGCGCCGGCAGCCGGCGCAGCCGCAATTATGCAGTAACTGTCACGCGCACCGGACGAAACAATCGTAACGACGCGTGAATCTGTCGCGCGCTGCCGACACAGCGCTTACGGCAACGCCAGCGGCGCGACCTGCGCATCGGCGAGGCCGGCGAGCGCGGCGGTCGCCAGCAGCAGTTTGGTGCGTCGATAGCCGGCGCCCATCACGACGAACTGCCGGTCCATCACGGCCTGATCGATCAGAATCCGCATGCCGGCCGGCAGGCCGAACGCGGTGATGCCGCCGAATTCCATGCCGGTCAGTTCGGTCGCGACTTCGCGCTTCGCAAACGACAGCCGCCGGGCACCCAGCGCTTCTTTCACCGCGCCGTTGACGTCGAGCCGCCGCGAACCGAGCGCGACGACCGCCGCGTAGTGGTCGGCGCCCTCTTTCGTGTATTTGAGCACCAGCGTGTTCGCGCAGTCTTCGAGGCTGAAGCCGTATCGTTCGCTGAAATTCGCGGTATCGGAGTGCGCGTCGGCGACCGGAAACACGATCACGTCCTGCTCGGGAAGGTGCGCGGCAACCGCGGCCGGCAAATGATCGCTGCGCTCGGCAGACGGAATCGCGTCGAAGCGGAACTGCTTCGCGAATTCATGGAGTGACATGGAAATGGCGGTCGGATTGTGCAGTGAAGGTCAGATGCTAACCGAACCCGCACCGCAACAGAATGCCGTTGCGGCATTCCGGTGCTGCAGCCGCGCGCCACGCGGCCATTGCGAAGCAACTACGGCAAAGCAACCGCGGCGCGGGACCGCCGGCTCGCCAGCGGCGGTCCCACACGGCGCCAGGCGCCGCGACGGCTTACTGGCTCATCGCGCCCGAAGCCTCGTGGCTCATCGCGGTATCGCCCTTCTTCATGCTGTCGTGCTTCATCTTGTCGCCCGACTTTGACATCTTGTCGTGCGACATCTTGTCCTTCGACATCTTGTCCTTCGACATCGAATCGTGCGACATCTTGTCTTTCGACATCGAATCTTTCGACATCGAATCGTGCGACATCGCGTCGTTCGACATTGCGCCGCTCGCCTGCGCGAAGGCGGCCGTACCGGTCATCAGGAATGCTGCTGCAGCTGCTGCGATTGCGATCTTCTTCATGTTCGACTCCGTGGATGGGTCAGTAATGTAAAACCGGCTTGAGCCGGGTACTTCCGAGGTCTCTGCTGCATGGAGGTCGGTGTCCGCGGATCGCTGTCCACGCGCCCCCCGTGCATCAGGAACCTCCGAACCAGTTGTAGCCCTGATCGACCCAATAGCCGCCAGGGTAGGTATTCGTCACGAAAATCTCGACGATGTGCTTCGGATTCTTGTAGCCGAGCTTGGTCGGCATGCGCAGCTTCATCGGGTAGCCGTACTTCGCCGGCAGCCGCTCGCCGTCGTAGTCGAAGCTCAACAGCGTCTGCGGGTGCAGCGCGGTCGGCATGTCGATGCTTTCGTAGTAGTCGTCCGCGCATTTGAAGCCGACGTACTTCGCGCTGGTGTCCGCACCGACGCGCCGCAGAAAGTCGCCGAACGGCGTGCCGCCCCACCGGCCGATCGCGCTCCAGCCTTCCACGCAGATATGCCGGGTGATCTGCTCGGCGTGCGGCAAGGCGTACAGTTCGGGCAGCGTCCACGTGCGCTTGCCGGTGACGAGACCGGACAGCTGCAGCCGGTAGTCGGCGCCGTCCACGTGCGGCACGTCGTCGATGCCGTAGTACGCGTTGAAAGGAAACGGTCGCGTCATTTGCGCTTCGGTATAGGTCGGCGCCAGCTGTTTCTCGTCGAACAGGAAGGCCTGCGCACTGTCGTTCAGCCGCGATACCGCGGTCAGAAACTTGTTGACCGAGTCGTTGTCGGTGATCGAGCAGCCGGTCAGCATCGCGAGGCCGCCAAGCGACAGCAGCTGCTTGCCGAACAGGCGGCGCGACGGCATCGACAGTTCGCGGCGCGCATCGATCAGGATCGACTCGCGGTCGAGGCCGGCGGGAAAGCGGCTCGCGCGTTTGGCGACGGGCTTGTGGTTGGATTGGCTCATCGTTTTGCTCCTTAGCGTCCGCGCAGCATCGCCAGCAGCGAGCGCGGCACCAGCGCGACCATCGCCAGATGCACGACGATAAACGCTGCCATCAGCGCCATCGCGCAAAAATGCACGATGCGCGCGTTGTCGTAGCCGCCCATCAGGTCGCGCAGCAACGGGAATTGCACCGACTTCCAGATCGCGAGACCCGACAGCACCAGTACGATCAGATCGGCGATCACGAACAGATAGGCGAACTTCTGCACCGCGTTGTAGCGGCTCAGATCTTCGTGCGACAGCTTGCCGGTCAGCGCCGCCACGAAGTCGCGCAGGATGGCGCGCGGCGACAGCGGCAGGAACTTGTGCACGAGCCGCCCGCTCGCCAGATTCAGCGCGAGATAGACGATGCCGTTGAACACCAGCAGCCACATCCCCGCGAAGTGCCATTGCAGCGCGCCGCCGAGCCAGCCGCCCAACGTCAGGTTCGGTGGAATCGTGAAGCCGTGGAATACCGGCGACGCATCGTAGATGCGCCAGCCCGACAGCATCATCACAATCGCCGCGAGTGCGTTGAGCCAGTGCCCGACGCGCACCCACAGCGGATGGATCGGACGCGAGCTGGCGGCGGGCGGCCGGGCGAGCTGCGCAGGTGCATGAGGAGTCGACATTGAAAGCTCCGGTTCAGAATGGTTGCCTGTAATGCGTTTGCAAGCGACGCCTCGGGCGGCGCCCGCCTTCGCATTGCAAGCTGCGCAATGGCGATCTGCGTGTTTGTCGAACGGTATGCGCCGTTATGACAGCCGCCGCGAAAATTTTTTGCGGCGGGCGCGCGGGCTGCGGACGAACGCGGGCCTCGGCTGACGCCTGCAACCTCCGATGGTAGCGGTACTGGCACCGTGGTGCAGTCGTCCATTGGGATATTCATTTACACCTATGGGTTGCCAAGCGCCGCCTCGCCAGGGTATCTTGTGCGCTGCTAACGCGGGGGTCCTGCGTTGCGCATCGTTGTCGGGCCGGGTTGCCATGCAGCCTCGCCATCAATATCGCGCAGCGTGGGTGAGAAATACCCTTTGAACCTGATCTGGATAATGCCAGCGCAGGGAAGCGTTCGGGTCTCGCAGCCAGCAGTGACGTCGCAACCGAACCGGCAAACGCGAACCCGTCCCACTTCCTCTCGTCTCCCGTGTAGCTCAAACCAGAGTGGTCCCGCTACAGGAGAACGTATGAACGCCAATCCGAAGTTCATTTCCGCCGATGCACACGTCGATGCAGCCGCGGTCGCGCCGCTGCCAAACTCGCGCAAGATCTACGTGACCGGCTCGCAACCCGACATCCGCGTGCCGATGCGTGAAATCACCCAGGCAGATACGCCTACCGGCTTCGGCGGCGAGAAGAACCCGCCGGTCTACGTGTACGACACGTCCGGCCCGTATACCGACCCCGACGCGCGCATCGACATCCGCGCCGGCCTGCCGGCGCTGCGCCAGCGCTGGATCGAGGCGCGCGGCGACACCGAGTCGCTGCCCGGCCTGTCGAGCGAATTCGGCCGCGAGCGCGCCGCCGACGCGGCCACCGCGCAGCTGCGCTTTCCGGGCCTGCACCGCACGCCGCGCCGCGCGGTGGCCGGCGCAAACGTGTCGCAGATGCACTACGCGCGCAAGGGCATCATCACGCCGGAAATGGAGTACATCGCGATCCGCGAAAACCAGCGGCGCGCCGAGTACATCGAAAGCCTGCGCGTGAGCGGCCCGAACGGCGCGAAGCTCGCCGAGATGATGGGCCGCCAGCACCCGGGCCAGGCGTTCGGTGCCGCCGCGTTCGGCGCCAATGCGCTGAAGGAAATTACGCCCGAGTTCGTGCGTGAAGAAGTGGCGCGCGGCCGCGCGATCATTCCGGCCAACATCAATCACCCGGAAAGCGAGCCGATGATCATCGGCCGCAACTTCCTCGTGAAGGTCAATGCGAATATCGGCAACTCGGCGGTGACGTCGTCGATCGGCGAGGAAGTCGACAAGATGACGTGGGCGATCCGCTGGGGCGGCGACACGGTGATGGACCTGTCGACCGGCAAGCACATTCACGAAACGCGCGAATGGATCATCCGCAATAGCCCGGTGCCGATCGGCACGGTGCCGATCTATCAGGCGCTCGAGAAGGTCAACGGCAAGGCCGAAGATCTGACCTGGGAAATGTTCCGCGACACGCTGATCGAACAGGCCGAACAAGGCGTCGACTACTTCACGATTCACGCCGGCGTGCGTCTGCAGTATGTGCCGCTGACGGCCAAGCGGATGACCGGCATCGTCTCGCGCGGCGGTTCGATCATGGCCAAGTGGTGTCTCGCGCATCATCGCGAAAGCTTCCTGTACGAGCATTTCGAAGAGATCTGCGAAATCATGAAGGCCTACGACGTGAGCTTCTCGCTCGGCGACGGTCTGCGCCCCGGCTCGATCTACGATGCCAACGACGAAGCGCAGCTCGGCGAACTCAAGACGCTCGGCGAGCTCACGCAGATCGCGTGGAAGCACGACGTGCAGACGATGATCGAAGGCCCGGGCCACGTGCCGATGCAGCTGATCAAGGAGAACATGGACCTGCAGCTGCAATGGTGCGACGAAGCGCCGTTCTACACGCTCGGACCGCTGACCACCGACATCGCGCCGGGCTACGATCACATCACGTCGGGCATCGGCGCGGCGATGATCGGCTGGTTCGGCACCGCGATGCTGTGCTACGTGACGCCGAAGGAGCACCTCGGCCTGCCGAACAAGGACGACGTGAAGGAAGGCATCATCACGTACAAGCTCGCGGCGCACGCGGCCGATCTGGCCAAGGGCCATCCGGGCGCGCAGGTGCGCGACAACGCGCTGTCGAAGGCGCGCTTCGAGTTCCGCTGGGAAGACCAGTTCAACCTCGGTCTCGATCCGGACAAGGCGCGCGAGTTCCACGACGAAACGCTGCCAAAGGATTCGGCAAAGGTCGCGCACTTCTGCTCGATGTGCGGACCGCACTTCTGCTCGATGAAGATCACGCAGGACGTACGCGATTTCGCTGCGCAGCAGGGTGTCAGCGACAGCGATGCGCTGCAGAAAGGGATGGAAGTGAAGGCCGTGGAATTCATCAAGAGCGGCGCGGAAATCTATCAGCGGCAATAAGCGCGCAATGCATTGAAGAGCCGGTAAAAGCAGCCCGCACGTTACGCGACGTGCGGGCTTTTTTTGCATCTTTTTCAGGTGTGACAAGCAATCTTTGCTGACGCTTTTTTGGGCTCGCGCGCGCTGCGAAACAATTGATTACCGAACCCACATTTCGCTGACAACGCCATACATCCAGATACCGGCTCGCGCCGTACCATCGATCGTAAGGGCGGTTGCGCGACCGCAATCAGGCACGCGCTTTGCCCACGTGAAAAATAAACGAGTAGAAGGAGCGCAATCGTGAATACGTTCAAGCGAATCGGAGTGTGGGCCGCCATCGCAGCAGCCGTAGCAAGCCTCGGTGCGTGCGGAGACATGTCGCGCAGCACGCGCGATACGGCGATCGGCGCAGGTGTCGGCGGTGCCGCGGGCGCGGCGATCGGCGGCAGTGCGCTGTCGACGGTGGGCGGTGCTGCGGCGGGTGGTCTGATTGGCCACGAGGTCGGCAAATAGGCGATTCACTGCGGCGATTCACTGCGGTGGTCAATGCAGTCATTGGCGTGCTGTTGAACGCAGTGGCAAGCGCGGCGAGATTCGCGTGACGCCCGGTTGTTCGACTGATCTTTTGCAACGCTGTGAAATATGCGGTTACCAGTTTGCAACCCGGGTGTCGAGGCACTGACGTAAGCTCGACGGACTAGTGTGCGCCATGGCGGAAGCGGCGCCGCGACGACCACCTGGGAGCACGTCATGAATCCGTTTTCGGCAGCGGCGCGCGCAAGCGGCGTCGCTGTTTTGTTCAGCTTGTCCGGCTGCTATTACGTGCCCGGCTACTATCCGTCGGGCTACTACAGCGCTTATCCCACCACGCCCGCCATCGCGACGCAACGCGAAGCACCCGTAGCGCCGAACGGCGCACCCGCTGCTGCAGCACCAGGCGCTGCGCCGGACGACGATGCGTCCGGCGCGCCACAGAACCTTCCTGCCGATCCGAATGCTTACGCGCAAGGCCAGCCCGGCGCACCGGGTGCGGACGCCGCTGCGCCGCAAGCCTACGCAGTTGTACCTCCTCCGCCGCCGTACTATGCCGCGCCTGCCTATCCTGCGTACTATCCGGCCTATCCCGCGTACCCCGCGTATTACGGCGGACCTGGCTGGTGGGGTCCGTCGGTGTCGTTGCGCTTCGGTTATTGGGGCGGCTGGCATGGTGGCTGGCACGGCCATCATTGAGCGCCCATCAGTCAACGTGCGGTCGTTCTACGTGCGCACTGCCGCGCATCACCGGCGTGCGCATGCGTCTGCACGAACGATGCGTAAGCATTTTGCATTGGCCAATCATTCAATTGCATTACATAAAAAATACGGTAAGCACACAGCCGGGCAAGTTGAACAACGCGCCCATTTATTTCGCGGTAGTTTCCCTATTGACTGCAAGCATGCGATCTCTATGCTTGCGGTAGCTTGTGCAACGCCTGTTTAAATGACTGCCCGGCGCTGAAGGAGACCAGCGGCGCCGATGGTGATCTGCTCTGTCCTCCCCGAGACTTGCCGTGTGATGCGCGGTCTGCGCAGAACCACGTCGAAGCGAAACCTATAAGAAGGAGACGTGATGTTTCATCAGTTGTTGACGCCTATCGGTAATTCGTTGTTGCCGTCGTTTATCGTTGCCGCGCTACCTATCATCGTCGTGCTCGTGCTGCTCGGCTGGGCGCGCCGCCCGGCGTGGCAAGCCTCGCTCGCCGGGCTGGTGGTCGGTCTGATCATCGCGATCTTCGGCTGGCAGTTTCCTGCCAGCCTCGCGATCAACTCGGTCGTCGCGGGTGCGGTGTTCGCCTGCTGGCCGGTGATGTGGATCGTCGTCGCCGCGATCCTGCTGTACAACATCGCGGTGCGTTCGGGGCGCTTCGACGCGTTCCGCATGTGGATGATGGACAACCTGCCCAACGATCGCCGCATCGTGCTGGTGGTGATCGGCTTCTCGTTCGGCGCGCTGCTCGAAGGGATTTCCGGCTTCGGCACGCCAATCGCGATCACCAGTTCGCTGCTGATCATGCTCGGCTTCCCGACGCTCGAAGCCCTGACCTTCACGCTGATCTTCAACACCGCGCCGGTTGCATTCGGCGCGCTCGGCGTGCCGATCACGGTGCTCGGCGCGGTGACCCACCTGCCGGCCGACAAGCTCGGCATGATGGTCGGCCGCCAGTTGCCGTTCTTCGCGTTCCTGCTGCCGTTCTACGTGATGACCGTGTATGCGGGCTTCCGCAACATGCTGCGCGTGTGGCCGGTGCTGTTCGTGTCCGGCGCGAGCTTCGCGCTCACGCAGTTCGTCACGTCGAACTACATCAACTACAGCCTGACCGACGTGCTGTCGTCGCTGGTATCGCTGGTCGTCACGATCCTGTTCCTGCGCGTATGGCGCCCCGCGGCCGATCCGAAGTTCGCGATCAACGTCGACCGCGCCAACGAACAGCGCGGCAAGATCAGCGGCGTTCAGGGCTGGTATCCGTGGCTGATCGTGTCGGCGGTGGTGATCGTGTGGACGGTCGCGAAGGTGTTCCTGATCGGCGACGTGAAGGTGCCGTGGCCGGGCCTGCACAACGCCGTGTTCATCACGCTGTATAACCAGCAGTACGGCGCGATCTGGGACTTCCAGCCGCTCGCAACCGGCACCGCGATTCTGGTCGCGGCGATCATCACGTCGTTCGTGGTCGGACTGAAGCCGGCCGAGTTCGGCCGCGCGATCGTCGATACGTGGGTGCAGACGCGCATCGCGATCTTCACGGTCGCGACCATCGTCGGGCTCGCGTACCTGATGAACTACTCGGGGCTCAACTACACGCTGGGTCTCGGCGTTGCGTCGGTCGGCGCGTTCTTCCCGCTGGTGTCCGCGTTCCTCGGCTGGGTGGCGGTGTTCCTGTCCGGCAGCGATACGTCGGGCAATGCGCTGTTCGGCAACCTGCAGGTGGTGGCGGCCAACCAGCTGAACCTGAATCCGATCCTGATGGCTGCGACCAACTCGTCGGGCGGCGTGATGGGCAAGATGATCTCGCCGCAGAACATCTCGACCGGCGTCGCCACCACCGAGCTCAAGGGCAAGGAAGGCGTGGTGTTCGCGAAGACCTTCAAGCACTCGATCTTCCTGACGATCGTGCTGGGCATTCTGGTGTGGCTGCAGCAGAACTTCCTGCAGGGGATGATTCCGCACTGATGCGCCGGCGGGCTGCGGGCGCCGCTGCGTGCCGCGCGGTAGGTAACCGGCAGACGGTTAACGACGGGCGACATCGATACGGTGTCGCCCTTTGTGTTTGTGCGGTCGC
>Ga0310813_10000629_pt1 | contig 21811 bp, 38 predicted proteins | sample YN3metagenome_FD_203086 | JGI IMG/M metagenome (GOLD analysis project Ga0310813, IMG submission 203086) | Soil microbial communities from experimental microcosm in Duke University, North Carolina, United States - YN3 | ecosystem: Engineered > Artificial ecosystem > Soil microcosm > Unclassified...
TGCCTGCCTGCGCAAAAGCTCCCGAATACGTATTTCTCCTCTTCCTTCGTCACCGGATCAACGCCCTTGTTCAACACCCATATAGAGCGGCATTTCCGCTTGGTTTCTGCCTCCAGCCGCCGAATCCGCCGTCTGCATGCCTCGTTCAAGGAACTCCGCGTAATCCGCATCTTCAACCATCCTTCCTAGGGATATCCCTGGTTGAAAACCCGGGCGAGGTTATACGCCCGGGACAGAATGCTCGTCAAGAGAAAAAAGTGTGTTATTTATTCATCGGGTACTCCTTCCGGTAGGCGTCTCATGAGCCTTCACAACATCTTGGGGTGCATTGCTTTCGGTCCCCTACTTCTGCATGTGTCGTGCCAACCACGTTTTCGGCCAAAACCCCTAGGTTTTTGCAGGAGCGTGCGGATGCGCACCCTCGGGGAACCCCTAGCTATAGGCAAAACTGCCCCGCAAGAAACTCAAAGGAACGGAGTCCTGCAAGGGAGGTGCCCTATTCTGTGGCCCATTTACCACGCTGAGGCCCTTTGGTGAGCGAGTGGGGCGGTTTGGCTAGGGCTTGTCCTGTGTCGTCTTCCACACAGGATGAAGATTATCAAGGGTTTAGTGCTAGGTGCTGCGTGGTACGTGTCTTGCTGAGTGTCTACAGTAGTTGAGGCATTGATCAGGAGGGCACCATGAACGTCAAAGGACAGAAAGTGAGGTGCCTGACGATGCGTCGAATAAGGAGCCTAATCTACGCATGGAAAACAAGCGGCCACCGGCGCGAGGAGGACTGATGACTGAAGAACAATATGAAATTTATCTAGAGGGCGTTCTGTGCGGCCTTGAAGCCTTCGCCTGGATGAAAGACGGCGTGTACTATGTCGGAACAACAGGCACAACGCTGAAAGCGGCACAAGAGAAAGCCAAGGCCGGTCTACTCTACGGCCAACGGGCCAAGCCAAGCGGGGAGTGACGCCGTGACAATTGGAAAACGAGTGATCTTTGCGTGGCCAGCATCGTCCTACGAACTGCTCGACGCGCTGCGTGCCATGTTCCCCACGCTCCGGTTCGGCATGCTTGAAACAGGCCGAGTCAACACAATTATCTTCGAAGGTTCGGACGACGATAAGGATGCCGTGAGCCTCTTTCGCCATGGCTTCGAGGCGGGATGGAAACGAGGGGTTGCATCTCAACGCAGACCGGAGTAGAAGGGAGGACCGCTGTGACTCGCATCAACGGATTCGGTGACTTCAAATCGATGGAAGAGACCGGCGAAGTCTACGGCAAAGATCTCGTCGATGGGATCTACCACAGCCGCTTCGGCTATGAGGTCTGGGTCATCGACGATCAGCCCTACAAGCTCATGCCCAACGGCGATCTCCTCCGCATTGCTCCGAGCGCCTTCAGCATCTTCATCAAAGGACCGATCCGCCCCAGTGAGGCAGGAAAGTGAGGCACTTCTGCCGAGCTAGGGGAAAGCAACTACTAAAAACCCAGGAATTAGTAGGTTTTTGGGGTGGCATGGTGAATGCAGTAGAAGCGAGGCAGGAGGGCAAGACGATGAAAAACCAAGTGTTCAAAGCTGAACAGTTCAGAGCCACCAAGTGGGAGACCGCCGAGGACAAGGCAAAGTTTGCCAACCATCTTGTCAGGTTCGTCAACAGCGGTTACAATCCCAACCTCTTTTACGATTGGTTCTATCGTCGTCTGTCTATGACGTTCGGTCACATCGCTCACTTCAATCGACATGGCTTCTATGACGTGTGGTTTACTGGGCGCGAGTCGCGCAGAGAATTTATTCACCATCTCATGATGTGGCCTTGTTACGGTGATCCAGAGTACACGTACTCGGACGTCGAGAAGGCGCTACAACAACACTTCAATCAATAGTGGAGGACATGATGAGCACCAGAGCCTTGATCATTGTCAAAGACGACGCTGCGAACCACGACCTCGTGACGCTCTACAAGCACAGCGACGGTTACCCCACAGCGATTGGGGCTGAACTCAAAACGTTCTTGGAGTCGCATGTCTTGTGTAACGGTATCCCCGGGACAAGGGATGACCGTGCTCGACGCTATGCCAACGGCATGGGTGATCTCGCGGCTCAATTGGTAGGGGCACTCAAAAGCGAGTGGCCAGTCGGTCAGGTCTATATCGTCAGTAACGGCACGAAAGGCATGGATGAAGAGTGGCTCTATGTCGTGAGTGGAGCGATCGACCAACCCTTTCGAATGAAGATCTATCATGTGGGCGGTAAGAGGCCGGCGAAAGTGTTTGATGGTCCGATCGATGTGTTGAACCCTGCGCACGTTGAGGAAGCAACGTTCTCCTCAACATAAAAGGAGCTAGCCCCATGCGGCTACTGAAGCTTGACCAGGCAGCAGTCAACTCGTTCGGATTTACGTGCGTGCAGTGCAGACAAAGGAAAGATTCTCAGTATGGAGGTTATGCAGATCTCGACGGGCCATCGTTCTCTGCGTACCTCTGTAAGGACTGTGGTGATCGATTTCCTGAGTGTCACATGCTCACAGATGGCCCACCCGCTGATCGGTTGACTACCGGGCAGTAAGCAACGTGGGTGGTGTGGGGTGAGGCGAGCTAGTCACTTGCTGCTACCGCCCCACATTCATATGGGAGAATTGAATGACAGATACGGAAAAAGAATTGTGTCGAACGCTCAACTGTAGTGTGACGTTTATCGTGTCGCGTGTGATGGATCTGCAGGAACGGGTCAGAGAGTTAGAAGAACTACTAGAAGGCTCGCGTGCGATCGTGCGCCGGCTGAAAGGAGAGGGTCATGCCGCAAACCATTCATCTACTCCGAAAGTTCGAGCAGCAGCAGATGCGGGAAGGCCGCATGATCACGCTGGCGAATGGGGATCTGGTTGCTTTTGAGGGAGCCAAGAAACTCAGCAACGGACAGCCGACCAAGCTGTTTAAGTGCAAGCTGTGTCCCGAGACCTTTCCGACACGGCAGGGGCTCGGAGGCCATGTCAACAGCCATCGAGCGAAGAAAAAGCTGCTCACGCACGCGGGAGCCAAAGCATGATGTTCGAATGGTCAGTGTGGCGCGTCATGAAGCCAACCGATCACTTGTATGGTGTTAGGTGTGGCTGCATCTCTAGTGACAGACGAAGCCCTTGTCGGAACACGGCCAAGTATGTCTCGACGCTCGGCAACTGCGCAGTCGTCAATTGTGAAGAGTGTTTTCAACGGAAAATGAGGGCGGGAACGGAGGTGATGAGACATGGGTGATGAGAAGAAAGATCTCGACAAGAAGAAAGGTGGGAAGTAACACCTGGCCCCTCCTCAGCAATGAGGAGGGGCATTACGAGGCGCAAATGAGCTTCCTAGAAGACTGGCTCCTAAAAACGCTGCAGATCCATTACACGACCAAGCGCATGCTTGAATACTACCAAAATAATGGAGAGCCTATTCCCGCCGAGCTTGATGAGGAAATTAAATCCTCCGACCGCTTTGTGCTCCTGGCGGGAATGCTGGCCAAGAGCCAGGTGATACGTGTCTCAGCGGAGCAGATGAAAGTCTTTTTGGAGATGCCTCTGGTAGCCAATCAAGATGGCCGATGGATGCATCTTCCATTTGAGCACATCTATCTCCAACTCGACGCGCCCATTCCTTGGCACAATTATAAGAGTGAACATGTCGATGCGGAGCCCGATCAAATCATCAAAGGCATCTATCTTGGCGAGCGTGATGTACGTGGCATTAAGGTTGAGATCGTAGATAACCCCAACGAACGCTACCCCAATGCAGAGCGTATTCTCGAAGCACATTTCATGATGCCAGAGAACAGCGAGAATATGCTCAACATGCATTGCTCCTCGCTCATCATTAACAGCAACGGCAGCATCGACCACTCCAACTATGAGATTGCGGAAACGCAGCAGGTCGTCCTACGTTTCCTTGTGCATATGGTGAACTTTCTGTCGAGCCCCAGCGTGAAGCTCGTCCGATGTGAGCCTGACGTAGCCTTACAGAAAGCGCGACAGAAACGCGGCAAAGAACCACTGCCAGGGTGGTATGAAATCACCTACCGCAAAGTCTGTGGCGACTACACGAAAGGCACAGTCAGTCAGAAACTCTGGGAGCACTCCTTCCGCTATGACGTCCGGGGCCACTTCAAACGTTTTGACAAAGGCCGCATGGCAGGCCGCGTGCTCTGGTGTCCCCCACATCAACGGGGCCTCAAGCATGACCTCTACAAGCCGAAAGTCTATAGGGCAGGATGAAGATCTACCGCGTTAGCTTTGTCGATCCGATCGAGGGCCATGCCGGCTACCAATTCTTTGCGAACATGCGAGCCGCGAAGAAAGCCTGCCATGAGCACATCCACGAGTGCCGTGAAGAGACAAAAGAGCGGGAGGCTGACGTCTGCAGGCGTACAGGAAATGATGCGGAGGGTGAAGCGGAGATCAGCATTATCAACGTGAAGCCCACGAAGAAAAATCTTCTCCACTTACTCAATCAATTTGCCTCACATCCTAACAATGGTTGAGTTCACTGGCATGACAAACCAAGAGCGCATTGATACCTTGCTCGGCATCATTAGGCTGCGCTGCAAGCCTGACTGGGAAAAGTGGACGACCGAGATCCGCCCCGAGCTAGAGGCAGAACTCTATGCGTTTGTCGAAAGCCTGACGAAAGGAGCGCCATGAACTGCATCTACTGTAAGGGAGTCAACGTCGAAGAATTTACCGATGAAGAGGAAGTCCTCTACCGGGATTTTGCCGGTGGTGACACCTATCGGACGCCAGCGCGATCGGTGTTTGCGGAAGTCGTCGTGATGCACTGTAAGACCTGTAACGTGCAGTGGACGGACTGCCGTGCAGAATCACGACGGGATGCTGCCGTCCAACAAGCCATTCAACAAAGGAGAGCCAGCAATGAGAACACGTAAACTTGCCCCACGGTGTTGTGCAGGATGTGGCCGCACGTATCGCCACCGACAGTTGATCGAAGGCTGGACACAACTCTCCCTTGAGAAAGGGAGACTTGTGGGAAGCAAGACGATACGTAAGTACTGCCTCATATGTAGCAATCCCGAGTCGATGAAAAAGCTGTTGAGCAAGCAGTTCGTGCACGAGATCCTGCCAGCGTTGCCTGCACGGATGCCGGCGATCATGCGGGTCTGTTGATATAGGAGAGTCATGCTTGAAGACACCGATATCAGCATCATCTTAGTCATCGTCTGGATGACTGTGACAGTGGCGCTCTACATTATCGCCTCAGTGCTCGCCAAACCGTCACAGCCCCGGACTAGAGAGGAACTCCCGAAATACGTAAGCCACTACGATAATTCAAAGGGATAGGACAAGGGACGTGTTGCGTACTGCGTGGCACGTCTCTTGTAATACGTCTTGGGTAATTGAGCCATTCACCCGGGAGGTAGCAATGCGGACCATCGGCAGTGACACGATCCAGACGAGCACGGTACATGCCTTCGAGGCGGCAGGCTTGGGCAAAGCCCCGTATACATTTACCGGTCTCAGCGTGCTCAAGGGACCGATCACGCTCAAGGATGGCAGCCAGGTCGGCGCTCCGGGGCAACCGATGGGAACGTGCCACTTCTGCGGAACCGGGATTATGTACGCCTACAATCTCCGCAGTGCCGATGGCAAGGAATTTTATGTGGGCTGCGATTGCATTGAGAAGTCCGGGGACAAGGGCCTGCTCCGCGTCGTCAGCGTCGTCGAAAAACAAAAGCGGCAGGCACAGAATGACGCTCGCAGAGCCAAGAAAGCGGAGAAGACGAAAGCCGCTCGTGAAGAGATGAAGGCCTTGATGGAAAAACATCGGACGGCTCTGGAGGCGCTGCCACATCCGTCCTACCCGGGCAAGACGAAGTATGATCACGCAGAATTTTGTCTCCGGTACGCGGGATCGTTCGCCGTCACAGTGTGGGTAGAAGCACTCCGAAAGATGGAGGCCTAAGATGGACAGCAACTACATTCCGTTCCCTAATATCCGCCGCTGCCCGAATCCTGAGACGTGTGATCAGGAGCATAATCTGTGCGGAGAGGAAGACCATCATTACGGCTGTGAGTGTCAGGTATGTCAGGCCTATTACTACAGGGTGATGAAATGAACGAGTTCGATCAGGAGTACGAGGACTATTTACAGGAGCTTGAATACCTCCGAGCCGAGGAGCTTGACCGCGAGCGAGCCGCCATGGAGGAGATCCTAAGTGCCGAAATGTCGGCACTTGGGGTGGTCAAAGGGAATCCCGATGGGTTTAGTCAAGATTGATTTTTCTAATGAGATTCTAATCTCGTTTTGCGTGTCGTGTAGCTCGGGCTGGAGGCACATCCACGAGTGGTGGATCCATTTTGATACAGTTGACCGATTCGGGCTGATGTCATGGATGTAAAAATGGGGTCCAACATCCATGACTTCATAACCCCGCGAAACTAAAAGGGCGTAGTAATAACTAAGCATAGATAACAACATCCATGACATCCATCCATCCATGACTTCATTTTTGATCGTGGATGTATGGATGTAATGACTGTATACGCTGCGGCTATTGCTATACTGCAAAAGGGGGTATGTCCTGATGCCTGAGATTAGGGATTTTAAAAATGCTGATGAGAAGGCCGGCTTTATAGCTGGGCTGGAGGCCGCGAGATCGGTGGCCCTGGATTACGACGAAGGATCTGTACTCTTCTCTGGATTCACCTGGGAGTCGTACGCGGCTGCCCTGAGCAAAGCGATCGACGACTTGAGGGGGTACCATACGAAAAACGAATAGATCGCCTCTCATATTCGAATTGTGCTCGTTTCCTCAAAGCTAGAGAATTTTCAGATTTCAAAATCGAACCTACCAGGATTGCTCAGCTATGGAAAAATTCCATAGATAATTCAGATCTCTCCTCCTGGGGTGATTTTTACTCGAGAGGTGGATCTATTTTGATTCATTACGTAGCGGTACGTAAGTGACTTACGTCAAACTACGTAGGGAATCGATCGCCGGCCCAGAAAACTACGTAGACCGTTCACGAATGTACATATTCAAGAACCGTGCCGGTACAGAATTGTACATGGTCTAGTTTTTGCTTTCCCGCATGCTCTGTGCCCTGGCCTATTGTGTCCTCCTATCCTGGCCTGCGCTCCGTCCTGGCTCCGTCCTGGCTCCGTCCTGGCTCCGTCCTGGCTCCGTCCTGGCTTCGATCCTGGCCTGCGCTCCGCTCCGTCCTGGCGTCGATCCTAGTCTGCGCTCCGCTCCGTCCTGGCGTCGATCCTAGTCTGCGCTCCGTTCTGCCAGCGTATAACAAGGGGCGCAAACTACGAAAGCTTGCGCCCTATGCAATAGGCTAGAGCCAACGTCTAGGACAGTTTCTAGCCTTGATTAGGGTTGCTAGGCCATTGTCCACGGTATGAGTCTGCCATCCTGTAGAGACCAAGTATTCCCAGTACTGGGAATGATACTCGACAATGGTGTACGAATAATCGGGGTTATAGTCTTTGGGTTGCATGCCGTTTCCTTTCTATTCGTCTGCTAGGTTTTTGTCGTGAACATATTGTTCAACCATTAGCTGAATTACATCGGTTTTTGGCTTGGTGAATTCTGCCTTGTCAATAGCTAGACTCCGATCTACTTTTTCAACAGAATAATGGTCATGCGCTATCCTATCGCATTCGGCAAAATTCCACCCCTTATTATCGGCTAGGTGTCTGAGGTCTGTTAGAACATCGATTAAGTTTTCTTTTTCGCCGTATACGTCATAGATGCACCGCAAAATTTTCCCGAGTTTAGCGCCCCTGGCTTTTGGAGTATTCCCGAGTGAGCCTAGTAGTTTTTTCTCCGCTTGCGTCATGTTAGTTTCCTTTCCGTCCTGATATCGTTGTTATGGTGTCCCCATTGTGAGACGTTTTTGTCTTCGCCGTACCAAGTCTCTAGAATGCCGATAGCATCGGAAAAGCTTTTCGCTACCGTCTCGCACCTAGATCCAGGGGAGTACTCCGCTGTAACTTTGACCCCACTTTCAATTATCTCAAGCTTGTAAATCATCTGTCCTCCAATCGATCACAGGTTTCATCGATGTACTCCGCTAGCTGTGCTTTAAAATCTTCTTCAGACTCTTCTGCAGTTTTTCCTGTCCCTATCATTCGACAAAAACGCCCTGAGTCAATTGCTCCATCGTAGGAGTCTAGGTCAATCGTTGTGTATTCGTAGCCGTTGAAACTAGTGTGTAGGCGCATGTCCCCGTTTCCTTTCCTAGTGTTTCAGATAGGCTATTGTTTGGATGTTCTTATCCCAGCATGCTCGACACTGTAAACACTTGCCATCCTGACTAGGAGCATTGCACGCTACAGCATGCTCTGCTTTTTTATCCCACGAACTCACAACCATTGAACCGTTACCGGTCAACATACTATGGTCCGCTTGATTGATCTTATACGCGGATACTCGCACGGTAAGGTTTACCGGGAAACATCCGTGTTTTTTGAGGTACGCGCCTACAATCCCATTTTCCTTAGTTGGTAACCAATGACGGACACCAGGGGTTTGCTTTGCTATCGTGGCGATATCCTCAAGCATGCGCAAAGACTGTATGTCCCCACTGTCAAACCATCGGAAAAATGTTTCACCTTGTAAAGCTTGCACGAATGACGCAACGAACGTTTTGCGCTCCGATGCTTTTAGTCTTCGTTTCATGGCGTTCGCGGTTGTCGGCATCCTATAAAACCCTTTGAGCGCATAACAACCATGACAGACTGTCCCGGGAATTTTTGCAAGCTTGCTACCGGTTTTGCATTCTGTAGCGGGAATGCTCCAACTGTAGCAAGGCATCTTAGAGGGTTCGGAAAATTTTCCGATTGTAACTTGCGCAAGCTTTTTAGCTTTTCGATCAATCTGAATCAGCATAGTTACACTCCTTCTACTGTCTTTCCGATGGTTAGTTCTTCAAAGGTTTTTGCTATGGTGTGCTCGCCTACGTTGTAGTCATGGCTCAAAGCTTTTCGTTTTTCAGACTCCACTTGTAGGGGTGTTAGAAAATGCCCTTTGTGAAAACGTTTCATACTTGTAAAGGGTTTGCCTAAGGCATCTCTTTTGCGGCTAACAATAAAAACTCCGTTGTCCCATTCGTCAAACGGCGCTAAGCTTTTCGCGGTAATTTTCTTAGGCCCGTTCATGACGCCTAGTGAAAGACTGGTAAGCTTGTCCTTACCATCGAAAAATTCTCCGACTATCTGACAAAATCTAGCGGCCTCATAGTCCACACTACAGCCCCTAACCTGACGTCTGTCTAATTCAGCTAGGAATGCATATACGCTCTCCGCTCCACCATTCCAATGTAGATATATGGCAGGGGATATGTCTTTTTCCTTTTCATCGGTAAAAATTATGTATGCTTTGTTTCCCATTGTTTTTTCCTTTCTATTGGTTAAAAGAGTTTAGGCCAGTGTCCGCCATCCGCCAGCGTGTTAGCTTTAATCGTTGATACATGCCGATAGACGAAAGCATGAAACCTCGTTGTTTCCCATCTGTAGTGTTTTGAGAATCTGAAACCTGTTAGGCGCATGATAGGCGCTAACAAACTGGCTAACACTTCCCTTTCGATCATATTGAATTTTTCAAACATGGTTGCCCCCATTATTATGAATGTCCTGCGCTACTGCGTTTTGAAGTGCTTTTCCTTTCAACCCTGTCAATTCTGCTTTGAGGCGTAACATCTCGGAGAATCCGCGTCTGCCGTTCGAAAGCGGATGCTTTTTCGTGAAGTCTATTAGGAATTGATAGCGCCTAGCTGATTCGTTCATGACGTACCTCTCTAAAAGTTAGATGTTAGGAGAATGTTACCGAGTGTTAGGCAGAATGCCATTGTTACCAAGTAGACTTTGATCATTGTGCGAACCATGCAAGGATCAATAGCCCCGTTACAGCTAACAGTAGATACAGTGTTTCCCTGTCCATATTGTCCCCCGTTTTTTAGTGGTTCAATCAACGTAAACATGTACGCATACTAAGCTATATAATGTAGTGTCGCAACCCTACGATAGTATTGGAGTTTTCGTACAATTTTGTATGTAGCCAATGGTTACATCGTACATAATCGTACAATTTTAATGGCACGAGTTTTGCATACCACAATAGGTAGTGAACTGGTCGGCCCTTAGCACGAATCACCTAATAAAAACTACTTATCGCAAAACTACGTAGCACGAATCACGTAAGTAGAAACACCTAAGTAATCCTACCTAAGTAGAAACACCTAAGTAGAATTACCTAAGTAGTCGCACTTAGTGCGTACTACGTATCTCGTAACTACATACGTAGTTTTCACTAGAGAAAATTTTTACTTAGGTAAAACTACTTAGGTATTTTTCATTAGGGGTTTATTGATTCGTGGTCCTAACTATTCGCGTACATTCCCGAACACTCGCGCACATTCTCGAACAGTTCGTACAATCGTGAACGCGACACGAGGCACGGATCTTGCTATAGCAACGACCATGCCGTGCGGCTCGGAAAATTTTTCGGAGGGTAGGCCGGCCATAGCGCCCACCTGCTCACATAAACACAGGAAAAATGCCGGGAAAGACCCCCAAAACGAGCCACGCACCACGAAACACGAGGAATGAGTTGACAATCCCCAGGAATTACTTAGAATGAACTACGTATGAAGGTCTACCGAGCCAAACGCCGATCTTGCAAAATGTGCAAGCCACACAAGATGGGTGGGGCTCCGATGTGGAAGCCGAAACTCCTCGATCGGCTCAAACGGATGGAGAAGGAAATACACAATGCTTAATTTGACGCGCATTCCCAACAAACCGATGGCGACGATCTATGACGACTTCATGACGGGTGGGATTACGACGGCATTGCTCGGCACTGCCGGCTTTCGCGTCGTGACGACCACGGGGAACGCGCCGGTCAATCCGTTGGTGCTGTATCAAGCAGCGGTGCCGGGGCATCCGGGCGTGCTCGGTCTGAAGGCCTCGTTCGATGGAGTCGCTGGCTACGGCGATGCGTGGATGCAGTTAAATCCGTACCCGGGCTCGGACAGTAGTTTTGACCATGCGGCGGTCTGTGCCGCGAAAGACGTGCGACGTGTCGCGCTGGCCTTCAAGACGCCAGCGGACATTACGACCGATCTGACGAACACCGGTATCCAGTTTGGCCTCCAGTACGCGGACGGCAACGGCACGGTCCAGACGGACGTCTATGCCGGCTTCGGGAAGACCAACTTCCAACTGCAGATTGAAAACAACGACACGGACATGGGTGTCGCCATTGCTGATAGTACGTGGTACATGATCGAGATCACGATCAACAACGACATCGTTGTCGCCAGCATCAACGGCAACTACCACACGCACGGCAAGCTTTCCAACCTGAATGCCATGTATGTGCCCGGGCTCTACATGGGCATCTTTGATGCCGGCGCGCCGTCGACCCTCACCCTGCAGATTGATGAGTTCCTGTTTCAAACCGCTGACTACGTGAACCGGGAAAATGGCTAACGAACCAGTCAGCGTTGAACCGGCTAGCCCGGGCGCTCAGGGACGCGGCAGATCCAACACGTTCTTGAGGCCGCTTGATCGGATTGCGGTCCTCCTACCACCGGAGGCTTCGCTACCCCTCTCGGAGCGTGTCTACGCTATGGATGTGGCCGTCTTGGACGATCCGGTCGCACCCTCGGAACGCGATCTCGTGATCATTGAGCGTTTGGGTTCTTTGATGTGCGCTCCCGAAGAAATCATCGCCATCTGTGGTCTGACGAAAGAACACTTCAACGGCTCGACGGCTATTCAAGGCGCATGGGCGCGTGGCCAGCAACGAGCGAAGGCCCGTCTCCGGTTGATGCAGTGGGACGCGGCAGCCATGGGCAGCGAACGCATGCTTGTCCATCTTGGCAAACAGTATCTCGATCAAACCGAGAAGACTGAGAACAACACTCCAAACGAAGAAGAGAAACGTGAGAAACGCACCTTCCGAGACAAACTCGCTGACGCAATTGACCGAGCAGCAGCGGAAAGAACTGCTCGACTGTCTGACGGACGAGGAGAGGGAGGAAGCACGCAAGACGTGGCTCCTCTGGGCACGGGACAACCAACTCCCCCCGAGGCCTGATGACTGGGACTTCTGGCTGCTCTTGGCAGGACGAGGGTTCGGCAAGACCAGAACAGGAGCCGAGTGGGTGCGAGGGAAAGTCGAAGACGATGGCGTCAAGCGAGTCGCCCTCGTTGGTCCTACGGCTGCCGACGTGCGAGACGTTATGGCGTGCGGTGAATCGGGACTGGTCTCTATCTGCCCCGACGATTTCTTGCCGAAGTACGAACCGTCGAAACGCCGGCTGATCTGGCCTAATGGCGCACAGGCCATTATGTATTCAGCCGAAGAAGCGGAGCGGTTACGTGGACCTCAGCATGAAATCGCGTGGTGCGATGAGCTAGCTGCGTGGAAGCAGGAAGATACGTGGGACATGCTGCAGTTCGGCATGCGGCTTGGCCGGCACCCACAAACTGTGATCACCACGACCCCGAAGCCGACACCGTTCGTCAAACGCATCATGAAGCTCGCCAACTGCCGCATTACTCGTGGCAGCATGTTGGACAACCGCAAGAACCTGCCTGAGAGCTTCATCAAGGCCATTATCGAACGCTACCAAGGCACGCGCCTCGGTAAACAAGAAATCGAGGGGATGTACCTCGATTCGATCGACGGAGCGATTTTCCGAGAGGATGACATCCTCCATCGCTCAGAAGGGCATAGGGCGATTGATGACTATGACAGAGTTGCTGTGGCGGTCGATCCTGCAGTCAGCGCAGGAGAAGGATCCAACGAGACAGGTATTGTCGTTGCTGGCACGTACGATGACGGTAAAAAGGCAGACGTCCTCGAAGACGCCAGCGGCCACTACAAGCCCAACGAGTGGGCCGACCTCGTAATTCACTTGTACCGTAAATGGAAAGCGGATAGAGTATTAGGTGAAGTCAATAATGGTGGTGACCTAGTGGAATATACGTTGCGACAGGCTCGCGGCGGGGACACCATCAAGTTTACACAACTCCATTCCTCCCGGGGTAAGCGCCTTCGTGCTGAGCCGGTAGGTGCGTTGTACGAGCAGCATCGCGTCACACACTGTCAGTACTTCGAGAAACTCGAAGAGCAGATGGTCACCTTCAACCCTGAAGAGACGTTGAAGAAGGGCTACTCTCCTGACCGTGTAGACGCTCTTGTGTTTGCACTGACCTGGCTGATCGTTGAACGTAAGCAACCTCGGGTGAGGTTTATTTATGCTTAAGCGTCTTGGGCAAAGTCTTGCGGCCTTCCTTTTAGCACCAACGACCCGCAAGTCGATTCCGCTAATTCCTCGATTCTCTGACTCAGAGTGGCAGTTCCTCGGGACCACTCGCTCGAAGACCTTCCTGCAAGTTGTCGGCGGCAACAAAGTCACCGATCCCTATGCATCGAATCCGTGGGTACGCGGGGCGATTGAATCGATCGCCATGAACATCTCGGGCACGCCGATCATGTGGATGAACAGCCGAGACCAAGTCGCGAGTCCCCAAGATTCCGCCAAGTGGGACCGGCTCTTTCAGAAGCCAAACGATCAGATGGGCTTGCAGCAGTTGATTGAAGCAACGTTGATTCATTTGCTGCTCTGGGGCGAATGCATGTGGGTACTCGATCGCAAAGAGCCTACGGCCATTCCCGCAGGCATCATTCCGTATGCCGGCCCGATGTTTGAACCGATCATCAACACAGCCAGCAAAATTGTCGGCTGGAAGTACGATACCTCTGACGGGAAGACGATTCCGTTTAATACGTGGGAAGTGGTCTTCTTCAAGATGTACAACCCCTATGATCCGATTCGCGGTCTGTCTCCGATCCAAGCCGCGCAGTTGGGTATCGATCAAGACAACATGGCCTCGCAGTACAACAAGGCCTTCTTCATGAACTCGGCGCTCCCTGGTGGTGTGATCGAGATCGACGAAGAACTCTCTGACGAAACGTTCAATCGCATGAAGCAGCAGTTCCAAGATCATCATGGGGGCGTCAACAAAGCGCACATGATGGCCATTCTGGAAGGTGGGGCTAAGTACAAGCAACTCGTGCCCTCGCAGAAAGATATGGAGTTCTTGCAGCAGAAGCACTGGAACCGCGATGAGATCCTCGCGTGCTACAAAGTGCCGAAGCTCGAACTGGGTGTGTGGGAAGGTGTCAACTTCGCTGTCGCGAAAGTCCAGTCTCGAGAGTTCTGGGTCAAGACGCTCGTGCCGAAGATGCGCTTACTTGAGCACATCATGTGGGCGCAACTCTTCTCACTGACTTCTACCGGCAACATCTACTTGAAGTTTGACGTCTCGAAAGTGGATGCGCTGCAAGCCGAGGTCAACGAGAAGATCGACATGGCCTTTAAGCTGTGGCAGATGGGCGCGTCCCTCAACGAAATGATCGATCGTTTTGAACTGAACATTCCAAAGACCGATGCCGGCAATGCGCGGTTTGTGACCAACAACGTGTTTCCGATCGACGACAACGGAAAATTGTTGCCGCTCCCGGCTCCCCCTGTTCCTCCTGGTCAGCCGCAAGGCGCAGGTAAACCGAAACCCTCGAACGCGCCGAAAGCGCCAGCGTCGAAGGGCTATGAAGACGACACTGAGATTTAAGGAGGATGTGATGGACAAGAAGCAAGTTCGTAAATTACTCAACTCGGAAATCATACTCAGCGCGGATAAGACGCTTGCTGACAAGCGACAGATTCGTGTCATCGCGGCGAGCGGCAAAGGCGATCGTCAAGGGGACATTGTGAAAGTCGATGGGATCGATCTTTCCAATTACAAAAAGAATCCGCTCGTGCTCTGGGCACATGACAGTTTTGCACTGCCAATTGGCAAAGCCGTTGACATGTACGTCAATGGAAAAAATCAATTGGAGATGGTGTTCGAATTCGCAGATGCGGAAACTTATGCATTTGCCGACACCGTGTACAAGCTGATCACGAAGGGCTTCATCAAGGGCGTCTCGATCGGTGCTCGGGTGAAAGAAGCGGAGTGGATCAAGAACGACGACAATCAAATCATCGGTCGGCTGTACAAAGCCCTTGAATTGCTTGAGGTATCAATCGTTCCGGTGCCGGCTGACAGCAAGGCTCTGATTACGGCGGTGAAGTCTGGATCGATGACGGACTTGGAGTTTGAGGAAGTCCTCGCAAAAAGTTTGGACGTACCACTTGATTTGCCTACAGAAAATACTGTAAGTATAAACACTGATGGTGGCGTTGCCACTAAAACTCTTGCGAACGACGAGGAAGACCCTGAGATGAAAGAACAACTCGCGGCACTAGAGAAGAGACTCGAAGCACTTGAGACGTTACTCAAGGCTCAAGCCACGACTGGTGAATCTGCGAGCAAGACGCTTGAGAGCATGACGTCAATGCTGCAGGCCGTGCAATCCGCGATCACGAAAAATGATCCCGCTGCCGCGACTGCCGCGCTGAAGAACGCACCCGGTTCTGCCGGTGAGATTGCGAAGAAAGCTCTTGAGATGCTCGAGACCATGACGAAGAAAGTGGCTCGATAAAATTTTTGCTCAAGGTCTACGTAGTTTTCGTTAGTAAATTCTACCGGCGAACATCTCGCCGGTTTTAAGGGAGGAAGCGACGATGGAAGAACTGGTGAAGAAACTGGAAGAGTTGCAAGGGAAGCTTGACAAGGCAATTCTCGCTGATAACAGCGAAGCCGTGGCAGGCCTTTCTGCTGAGTTGAAGAAGATGCAGGAGGAGTTGACTGCGGTGAAAGCTGGTATGGAGGAAGTCAAGAAGTCCGTCTCCAGCAAAATCACGTCCCTTCCTGGTCTGGAAGCCGATAAGAACAAGTTCTCGCTCATTCGCGCCATCAACGCGATTGCGACGAAGAACTGGAACGGTGCTGGTTTCGAGCGCGAAGTGTTCCAAAACACTGCTCGCACTCGGGATGGTATCGCCAAGACCAACACGCTCTCGACGGAAGTCGACAGCGCGGGTGGTTATGTGGTGCCGGTGCAGGTGCTCGGTGATTTCATCGAGTTGCTCCGCGCTAACTTGATTGTGAAGACCCTCGGTGTCACGTACATCGAAGGGTTGACCGGTTCACCGGTCGAAGTCCCCGGACAGGCTGGGGGTGCGACGGTGGCTTGGTTGGGCGAAGATAATACTTCTGGTTTGGCCCAGACTGATCTGTCACTCCGACAGAATCAGATGTTCCCGCACATGGCCGGCGCGATTGTGAAGCTGAGCAACCGCTTGCTTCGCATGAGCAACCCGTCCATCGAGACTCTCGTCCGCAATGACGTTGCCTACGCGATGGCGTCTGCAATCGATACTGCGTGCTTGAGCGGGACCGGCTCTGCGGCTCAGCCCCTTGGTCTGGACAACATCACGGGCGTCCTGTCCTACGATATGTCCACGATCGATAAGAAAGTGAAGATTTGGAGTGCGCTGTACGAACTGGAAGAGAAGCTCGCGGACAACAACGCCCTCAAGGGTCGTTTAGGCTTCGCGTTCAATCCCCGCGTTCGTAAGCAGATGCAGCAAGCTCGTCAAGGTGCCGGTTCGGAAGACGGCGCTGGTGAGTTTGTGGCGGATCCGATCACTCAGAACCAATTGGCGTCGTACATCGGCTATCCCTGGGTGTCGACGACCAACATCCCCACCGTCAGCAATGCAACGAAGGTCTACTTCGGTAACTGGGCCGAGTTGATTGTTGGTGTTTGGGAAGGTCTGACGATCATGGCCTCGCAGGAAGCTTCGACTGCCTTCACCACGAACCAGACCTGGATTCGGTTTGTTCAGGAAGTGGACGTGATGGTTCGGCACAAAGAGAGCTTCTGCATCGGAACTGGGCTGCCCACGAACCTGAGTTCCTAATCGAAAATGAAGTAGTGGGAGTGGCAACACTCCCACTATTCTCGAATCAGCAATAAGGGAGGATCTCACAATGATTCAGTTGGAAGAAAATGTAGTCGCAGTCCTCGGAGCGGGTGGGTGCGAAGTCGGTACCATCACTGGTGCGGCTATCGATACCGCTGGCTACCGTGAAGCGTTAGTGACCTTGGCGGCTGGACAGTTCACGTCCACGGGCACTCTTGCAGTCAAGGTGCAGCATTCAGACGACGACGGAGCCCTTGATGCTTACGCCGACGTGACTGGAGCCGCGTTCACATCCTTGACCGATACTACGGACGGCTCCGTTCAGATTGGTCGGTTGAAGCTCGATGGGAACAACGTCAAGCGGTACATCAAGATTGTCGCTGTGGTCGGAGTGGCTAGAGCGCCGTTCGGCTGCACGGTCATGTTGTACGGGGGACAGTATAACCCGCAGACGGTGAAGACCGCCACGTTCGTTAAGTAAGGGAAGTCCGATGAAGGACGATCTCGCATATAAGGTAGTCTCAGTTCTCGGTGCCGTGGGTTCTCGCGGAATTCTCGGCACCCATACCTTTGGAACGGGGAATGCCGCATTTACGATCACAGCCAAAGATGACTCGATCACTGATGCGACGTTTGCCCAACCCGCTCTGCGAACACTCACGCATGCTCTAGCCATCACTGTCACGAGTCACGCGATTCAGCTTGACTTGGAAGTGTCGAGCGGCGTGTACGTGCCAATTACGGCAGCGGCTCTCGTTACCGCACTAAACAACGATGCAGGCTTCTCGGCTGTCGCTGTGGCGTCATTGCCCAGCACGAGCACAGGAGCGAGCAACGTATCAAGTACCACGATTCCCTCCACACCGCTTGCGCAGGATTTTAACGGCTACACCGTCGATCATGCCGGCTACAGTGAAGGGCTCGTCGTGTTGTCACTGGGTGCGTATGACGATACTTCGACAACGCTCGATTGCAAGATTCAGCATAGTGCAGATGGGACCACTTGGGAGGATCTCGATGGAGCCGCGTTCCCGGTCAGTGACGGCGCAGATGACCAGCATCGTATTCGGACTGGCGTGCTGCGGTTCACGACCGAGAATATCAAGCGGTACATCCGTGCGGTTCCGACACTGACAGGCGCATGGGTCGAGTACAGCGTCTTGTTTGTATTTATCGGAGGCCAGTACCTCAACTCGAACGGTCCTACTCACGCATTCACGGTCTAACAGTAAGGCTGGGCTTCGGCCCAGCCCTCCATATCTAGAGGAGTAAATTCTCATGGCGAACGGTGTCTATAACAAAGCGAAAGCTGAAATTGCGAAGAATACGATCGATCTCGACGGCTCGACGCTGAAAGTCATGCTTGTCAAGTCAACCTACACGTTCGATCCTGATCATGACTTCGTCGACAACGGTGGGGCGAACGATCCGATCGATCATGAGATCTCCGTCTCTGGGTATTCCCGGCAGACACTCACCACGAAAGTCGTAACACAAGACAACACGAACGACTTCGCCTATCTCGATGCGGACGACACTGTGTTCTCCGCACTAGCCTCCGGTCAGACGGTTGGTGGAGCAGTGCTCTACAGAGATGCTGGCGGTGCTGATAGCGCGAACCCGTGTATTGCCTTCTACGATTTGACGGACACTCCGACGAACGGTGGCAACATCACGGTTCAGTGGGCGGCAGCGGCCAGTGGAGCAGTTCTGAAACTCGCGTAATTTGGAGTTGGGTTTTCGTGACGCTGCATATCTATAGTTGCGAGACGGCTACCATACGCTCTGAGATGGTGCAGCGAACAAAACCAGACGGTCCCTTCTTCGGTTTACGCTTACACATGAACACAGACCAGACGGTTACCATCTGGTCACGATCAAAGGACGAGCTACGTAACATGGTCACTCAATTACTGAACACGTTGACGCAAGAGCCGAGTGAGAAGCCTTCTATCCCGGGGCAGTTAGCATGAGTGTGAAGGCGCATACCGGGCTGGTGGTCAATCCAGCATATGTTGAACATCCAACGGTTGCCTCGAAACGGCGCATTAAAATCGCGGGAGTGCATGACTCAGATTGCGCGATAGTCATCGGCCTGTTCCAGTTGAGGAACGGAGATGTGGGGATGGCCGTTGATGGAGTAGAGGCCAATTTTCAAGAGTTAATTAAGGTTCATCAGTTATTGCAGATGGTCACAACGGAAGTCGATCGACGGTTAATGCTACACGCGCAAACTGTCGAGGGAGAGAAATAACATGGCAAAGCAACTATTTCATGACGGCCCCTTCATTGATCCCCCGGTAGGCCTTGCGACGGCACTGTCGTCTACCAGTATCGAAGCCCTCTGGACAGCGGCGACGTGGACTCCGATCTATGCGAACGACCCCAAAGCCGGCAAAATTTATTGCGTCCGCGCAGGAGGCACTGGCTCACTGACAGGCGGCACGATGATCGTCACTCCGACCTACACCACGGGCTCAGTCGCCCTCGGTGTGTCGTTGACGCAGGGTACGGTGACAATCGCGGCCTGCGGTTTCTACCTCATGTTCGATCTCTTGATTCAGGCAGTAACCGGTGCAGCGGCTTCAGTCACATCAATGACTGGCTCTGGTATTTGGGCCTTCGGTGGTGGTGTGTCCTCTGGTACAGCCAACCCCAACGTCTTTACGTTCGGTGGAACGGCGGCTACCGGTGTCGATACATCAGTCAACGGTGCGATCCAGATCCAAAAGACAGCGAGTACGACAAACTCGATCACACCTAGAATCGTCTATATTTTCTCTCGGAACTAAGAGGAGGCGCTCCAAGTGCCTCCCTTTAGCGCACTACAAGCACAGAACGGAGTGCCGAACGTTGTGAAAACAATGCCGGCAGTCCGTTCGCTTCCCCCGCCTTCTCCGACACTCGCGGACCAAGATTTTATTATCGCGGGTATCACGCGAGACTCGTCAGGAAACGTCCTCGGCGCGTGCATGATTTACCTCTTCAATATACTCGGCGGCATGCCAATGATCACGGGGTGCACAACCTCGGATGCGAACGGCATCTATCGCTTCTATGTCTCTCCTAGCTACATCTATTGGGTCGTGACTTATAAAGATGGCACACCTGACGTTGGAGGCGTATCCGCAAATAACTTAGTGGGGGTCTAAATGGCCGACCTACTACTCAACGACGTCAAAAACAATGCCGTAAATCTCGACGGTACAAATGACGATCGTAACTATTCGCTTGGCGACGTTACGCTCGTTGCTGATGCCTGCGTCATTTATCTTCAGGTTCCCGACGCGACGATTGTCCCCGGCAATGTTACTTTAGAGCCTGGTGTCGATAACGACGCCTCCCTTCCCGCCTTGGTCGACGACTTTAATCGCGCTGACGAAGGCCCTCAGCCGACCAACTGGAATGATACCTACCCAGTCATTGGTTGGCCGGCGCAACATAAGATTCTCAGTAACCAACTGATCAATGCGAAGACGGGTGGTAATAACTACGCCGGCTCGTATTACACAGCACAGCAGTTTGGAGCGGACGTCTTTGTTGCCGCACAGATTGTTGGTGACGCCAATGGTACGTTCGGTGTGCATGCACGTATTCAGAATCCCAACACCTTCACGCCGAATCTCTATCAGTTCGCCGTTGTCCCGGTTATCAGTACGCTCGACGCAGGATTGGCTCTTTCTGTTAACGGGGCTTTTAGCGGTCTTGTCAGCACGAATATACCGAGGCAATTAGCTACTGGCGACTGGATCGCTATTCAATGCAAAGGCTCAACGATCACGGGTCTGATTCGTTACGACGGCACGAGTGACTGGATCAAAGTCCTTGAAACGACGGACACCCAGGTTAGTGGGCCAGGCTACGCTGGTGTTCTGAGCGGTGACGCTTCTTTTGAAGGTCTTGATAACTTCTCTGCTCAGACGTTAGTCCTCGATACGACTATTACTCTCACAGCGCCGACCGCTGCGGTTGCTACGGCTGTCACATTGGCGGCTAGTAGCAATACCATTACGTTGTCAGCACCGAGCGCGGCAGTTAATCTAACGTTCCCGGTCAGCACGAATGTCATTACTCTTTCCGCGCCGGCTCAAAGTCAGCTTGCTGAGATCACGCTAGCGGCTAGCGCAAACGTCATTACCCTTTCGGCCCCGGCTCAGTCTCAGCTTGCCGCTGTTACGTTAGCGGCTGGTGCTAGCACCATCACACTTTCAGCCCCGGCGCAAAGTCAGCTAGCCGAGACGACCCTTGCTGCTGGATCGAACACTATTACAGTCTCGGCTCCCGCTGCTGCCGTTGTGGTCGGAGCCGTTACATTAGCTGCTGGCACAAACACGATTACGGTATCAGCCCCGGCTCAAAGCCAACTCGTCGAAATCACTCTATCGGCTGGTACGAATACCATTACACTGTCGGCACCGTCCGTCCCGGCTGTTAATCTGACTTTCCCGGTTACCACTAACCTCATTACACTATCAGCCCCGGCTCAGAGTCAGCTTGCCGAGGCATTCCTTGCGGCTGGATCCAACACAATTACACTGTCGGCTCCTGCTGCGACTCTTGTGGTTGGTTCTGTCACGCTCGCGGCTGGATCGAACGTCATTACCCTCTCAGCCCCGGCTCAGAGTCAGTCAGTAGCGGTTACCCTCGCGGCTAGCACGAATACAATCACGCTCTCGGCTCCTAGCGCGATAATTGTGCCGGCTAAAACACTTGTGGCGAGTGCCAATGTCATCACGTTGACTGCTCCTGACGCGGACATTATCTCAGCCGGCAGCGGTGCTCTGCTCGCAGGCATCAACGTCATCACGATTACTGCGCCGGCTCCGACTGTTCATTTAGAGATCCCGGCACAATCGAACACCCTTACGCTTTCGGCTCCTACGGCGACAGCCATACCTTCAATCTCCCTGGCAGCGGGAAGTAATACGATTAGTCTG
>Ga0310813_10000631_pt1 | contig 21760 bp, 19 predicted proteins | sample YN3metagenome_FD_203086 | JGI IMG/M metagenome (GOLD analysis project Ga0310813, IMG submission 203086) | Soil microbial communities from experimental microcosm in Duke University, North Carolina, United States - YN3 | ecosystem: Engineered > Artificial ecosystem > Soil microcosm > Unclassified...
CGCGACCTACCGGATCGACATCGAGGATCGCAGCCGCGTGATTGCACACGCCGCCGATCTTTCGCTTGCCGGCTTCGGCATGGCACATGACGACTACCTGAAGCTCGCTGGCGATGTCGACGTGATCTATCACTCCGCCAGCGCCGTCAACTTCATTCAGCCTTATTCGTATATGAAGAAGGACAATGTCGACGGCCTCAAACAGATCGTCTCATTCGCTGCGAATGACAAGCTGAAGGCACTGATCCTGCTGTCGACCATCTCCGTCTACAGCTGGGGGCATCTGCACACAGGCAAAACGGTGATGACCGAAGAGGACGACATCGATCAGAACTTCCCTGCCGTGCTGACGGACATCGGCTATGTGCGCAGCAAGTGGGTGATGGAGAAGATCGCCGACCTCGCGGCTGCGCACGGCTTGCCGCTGATGACATTCCGGCTCGGCTACGCGACGTTCAACAGCCGCACCGGATTGAGCGCGAGCTATCAATGGTGGGGGCGCCTTGTCGAAACCTGCATCAAGTTCGGCGCGATACCCGATCTGCGCGATCTACGCGAAGGTTTGACGACCGTCGACTATATGACGCGCGCGATCGCGCATATTTCGCGGAACCCGGCGGCTCTGACGAAGAAATTCAACCTGATTCACTCGGACGAGAACAACCTCACGTTGAAGCAGTTTTTTTCGTTGCTCGAGCCTCGCGTCGGCATCAGGTTCGAGGTGGTGCCGTTCGCGCAATGGCTGAACAACTGGAAGGACAACCGCGATGCGCCGCTCTATCCGTTGCTTAGCCTGTTCCGGGACAACATGTACGACGGTCGCTCTACGGTAGAGCTGTACCAGGATACCTATCGCTGGGACTGCAAGAACGTGACGACCTTTCTGAAGGGCAGCGGGATCGAAGAACCGAGATTCGACGATGAACAATTGACCCGGTATCTCGAGCACTCGATCGGCTTCGTGGCAAAAGTATCCTGACATCGCGGCATTCCTCCGGCGAGGCTGACCGCAAGTGGGATCAGCCTCGCGGTTCGCTGTCGTGAGCGCGGCTAAAACCCACCACGTCTACGGGGCTAGCGGAATCATCTGCGGGAACACATACGCTTGCAGCATCGCGATGATGCCGATCACCGCGGCGCCGGCGATCGAATGGAAGAACACCGTCCTGAAGATCGGCCCTAGTGCGAATGACCGCTCCCTGGGATCGTCATAGCAAGCCGCACACGCCACCATGATCGACTGCGCATCGATCATTTTCCCCATCACACCGCCGGTTGAATTCGTCGCCACGATCAGGATCGGATTCAGATTCAGCTGCTGCGCGGTGATTCTCTGCAGACTGCCGAACAGCGCATTAGACGCCGTATCGGAGCCGGTCAGGAACACACCGAGCCAACCGAGGTACGCGGCGAAAAACGGATAAAGAAAGCCCGCATGCGTGAACGCGAGGCCAAGCACCGCGTCCGTGCCCGAGTAGCGCGTCAGAAATCCCAGCCCCAGCACCTGAGCGATCACCAGCACGGGAATCTTCATTCTCCGCATGGTCTGCACGAACGCATCCTTCCATTGCTTCGCGCTCAGCCTTAGAACGAAACCCGACAGCAAGGCCGCGACGAACACGCCCGTCCCCGCAGTCGATAGCCAGTTGATGGTAAATTTCGCCGCTTCCGCTTTTGCGTTGACAGGCGCAACCGGCGGCATCCGCTGCACGAGGTTGTTGAGCGCCGGCATATCCCACACCGGCAGCGATAGCGAACCGGTAAACGGCGAACCCAGCAACGTCGTCGCAACGGGGACGCCCGAGAACGCATTGTTGAGCAGCTTCTTGAACTCCGGCACGCCCCACAATGCACAGCAGGCGATCAGGATCACCCACGGCATCCATGCATAAATCGTTTCGCGGGTCGAGTACCGGTACTTCCACTCGGACGTGCCTGCGGTGGCTGCCGAACCGTCACTGGCGGTACGCTGCAGCGCCTCACGCTCGGAACGCAGCAGAAAGCGGGTCTTCGGATGCCAGACGAAGCGAAGGAACAGCGCCGTGCAGATCACCGAGAAGACGCCCGACACGACGTCGGTCATCAGATGCAGCGCACTGCTCCCCGACGCGAAAAACTGCATCAGCGCGAACGATAAGCCCGCGCACAACATGGCCGGCCAGACTTCGAACACCTGCTTCCACGTGCCGCCTTCCATCTTGACGAAGGTGGCGACCAGCCAGAACGGCACGAGCACCGACACGAACGGCAGTTGCCGGCCCGCCATCGCGGACAGCGTGACCTGATCGAGCCCGCTGACGGAGGCCAGTGTCACGATCGGCGTGCCGATTGCGCCCCATGCGACCGGCGCAGTGTTCGCAAGCAGGTTCAGCACGGCCGCCTGGAAGGGGCGGAAACCGAGGCCAACCATCACGGCCCCGGCGATCGCGACCGGTGTGCCAAACCCGGATGTGCCTTCGATGATCGCACCGAACGAAAAAGCAATCAGCACACACTGCAAGCGCCGGTCAAACGAGATGTGAACGATGGATTCCTTGACGATTTCGAATTTGCCGCTTACGACGCTCATCGTGTACAGGAACATCGCCGCCAGCACGATCCAGATGATGCCGAGAAATCCCGACAGCGAGCCGAGCGCGAACGCGGAAACAGCCGACACGAACGGCATGCGGAACACCAGACAGGCAATCACGAACGCGGCAATGACCCCGAAAAATGCCGCATACGGTGCGGAAATGCCGAGGTGGACGTTGCCCTGCGAATCGCGGTGCCGGTGCAGCGCGATGAAGTACAGCAGCGTCAGGATCGGCACGGCCGCGGCGATCGTGGAGAGAAACGCATTGCCCAACGGGTTATAGATCTGGTGGTACATGGCGCTCCCTCCGATGGCTCATCCATCCAGACTTTTAAAATGCCGACATTAGTCTTTCATTTGCATAATCTATTGAGGTATAGAAGGAGGTGTCGCTAATTGCAAGTTTTGCAATAACGCGCCGTCATGCATCGACCGCGAAAATTGCCACGGCCCGATTGAGTCTCGTCGCCTGATCCTCGAGCGATTGCGCGGCGGCCGCGGCCTGCTCGACCAGCGCCGCATTCTGTTGAGTCACCTCGTCCATTTGCGTCACCGAAAGCGCAACCTGGCCGATCCCCTTGCTTTGTTCCTCCGACGCCGCGGCGATCTCGCCCATGATGTCGCTGACGCGCTGCACCGCGCGGATAATCTCGCTCATCGTGCGGCCCGCCTCGTCGACCAGCGACGATCCCGACTGCACGCGTTCGACCGAGGTGTCGATCAATTGCTTGATGTCTTTGGCCGCCGCGGACGAGCGCTGCGCAAGGCTGCGCACCTCGCCCGCGACCACCGCGAAGCCGCGCCCTTCTTCTCCAGCGCGAGCGGCTTCGACGGCTGCGTTCAGTGCGAGGATATTGGTCTGGAAGGCGATGCCCTCGATGATCGCGATGATGTCGGCAATGGTGGCCGAACTCTGGTTGATCTCGCCCATCGTGCCGACCACCCGGCTCACGACGAGGTTGCCCTTGTTGGCAATGTTCGACGCATTCGCCGCGAGCGCGCTCGCCTGCCTCGCGTTGTCGGCGTTCTGCCTCACGGTGCTGGTGAGCTGGTCCATGCTTGCCGCGGTCTGTTGCAATGCTGACGCCTGCTCTTCGGTACGCGACGAAAGATCGGCGTTGCCGGCCGCGATCTCGCGCGTGGCGGTCGTGATCGACTCCGACCCGGCACGCACGGTACGGACGGTTTCGGCGAGACTCGACTGCATTTTCGCCACGCCGTCGATCAATTGCCCCATCTCGTCCCGCGTGCGCGCTTCGATCGGTTTCCTCAAGTCGCCGGCGGCGATCGCGCGCAATTGCTCGAGTGCTTCGGCGAGCGGCTTGCCGATCGCCTGGCGCAGCGTCACGTAGGAGCCGAGCGCGGCAAGCAGCCCTGCGCACAGTGCGACGATCGTTACGATGCGGAACTGGCCGAAGGTTGCCTGCGCATCGCCGAAGCCCTGTTGCGTCTGCGTGAGCTGGTATTTGCTCAATGCATCGTCGGCGCCGGACAACGCCGAATACGCGGCTTGCATGCGGTTCGCATGCTCGACCACACCGGCCTGGTTGCCCGCGACTATCGTTTTCGCGAAATCGTCGAATGCCGCGGTATATGCCGTGCGCTTAGCTTCGACGTCCTGCACGAGCCGATCCGCATCGGCCCGTCGCGACAGCGCGCGATATCGGCCCCACCACGTATCCGACTGCGCGTACAACGACTTCGCCCGCTCGATCGTCTTCGCCATATCGGGCGAACCGATCATGAAGGCGGCACGATCGAGCGCGAGCCGCCCACGCGCCGCAAAGATATCGGCATTGGCCACATCGATCGCGCCAGGCATCTCACTCGTCGCAGTGTTTCGATATGCATCGTTCGAGCGCCCCATGCCGATCAGGCCCAACGCCCCCGTGGCAAACAACAGCACGGCGAGAAACGCCATCGTCAAGCCGATGCGCGCTTTGATCGAAACGCTCCACTGCGGCATGTCGCCTCCTGTTCTTTTTCGCTTATCGGACGCAGGCCGGCCAAACCGCACTGCACAAACTGGCCGACGTGGCGGGGATCACTCACCCTTTGGCAACGTTTACGGCCTGCCGCCCGAGTTCAAGAGTTGACGTAAACCCTGCGATGCCCAGTGGTGCTCAGCATCGCATACCGACTACATGCCGATGCTCGCGCCTCCGCTCGTGCCTGTACCCGTGCCCGAGCCCGTGCTGGTACCTGAATTCGAACTGCTATTCAGATCGATCCTTCGATAGAGGCCATTGGCTTCGTCGTTCGGCCCCGCCGCGAAGAACAGCGTATTGGAAGGCTGATTGCTGAGGTCGTCGCCGAACGCGAGTCCCCCGATGCCGTTCTCGACGATCGGGCTGCCGCCCGGTCCGTCGAGCGGCCCCATCGACTGGCCGCCCGTCGCGAAACGCTGCTTCAGGTTGCCCGCGGTGTCGTATACGTCGATGATGCCGTGTCCTGCGCCCACGACGTCGTCGTGTCTGTCCGCATCCTGCGTCGCGTACGTGACGAACAGATTCGCGCCGACCGCCTGAATGCCGAACGGCGCGAAGCCCGCCGGCATCGCCGGATCCCTGAAGCCGCCCGGCATCGGGAATTGGTGACGCAGGGAGTATTCCTGCGCCCGAAAGATGTTCTGTAAGCCTGTGAAATCCGCGGTGTGTCGCCACGCCAAAAAGTGGCCGGACCAATTTGCCCTGCATCAGGTGCGAAACCAAGATATGCCAAATCGATCGTATCGGGACGCGTGAGCCGTCCCGCTGCATCGCTCCCCACGATTCTGGAGAAAGGCATGGCGGGTTCTGCATCACTGGTTATCAGGCTTCATTCGGACGACGACGTCGCGATCGCACGCGTGGCGATTGCGTCGGGCACGACGCTGACCGAAGTCGGCGGCATCGTCACACGTAACGACATTCCCGCTGCACACAAGGTGGCACTTCGCGCGATCGAGGCCGGCGCTCCGGTGCGGCGCTATGGTCAGATCATTGGTTTCGCCACGCAGGCAATCGAGCCCGGTGCGCACGTCCATTCGCACAACGTGTCGATGGGCGACTTTGCGCGCGACTACGCATTCGGCCAGGACATGAAGAAGGTCGTGCCGGCCGAACAGACGCGCACGTTTATGGGCTTTCGTCGCGCTGACGGCCGCGTTGCGACGCGCAATTACATCGGCGTAGTCAGCACCGTCAACTGCTCGGCGACCGTCACGAAGCTGGTCACGCAGCACTTTTCCGCGCCCGGCAAACTCGATGCGTATCCGAACGTCGACGGCATCGTACCGATTACGCACAGCTTCGGCTGCTGCATCGATCATCACGGCGAAGGCGTGCAGCAACTGCGTCGCACGATCGGCGGCTATATCCGCCATCCGAATTTCGCGGGCGTGCTGGTGATCGGCCTCGGCTGCGAATCGAACCAGATGGGCGCGCTATTCATCGCCGAAGGCGTCGAGCCAAGCGCAACGATGGTGCCGCTCGTAATCCAGGAACAGGGCGGCACGCAGAAGACCGTCGACGCCGCGATCGCCGCGCTCGACAAGATGCTGCCGGCCGCAAACAACGTGAAGCGCGAGCCGCTGCCGATCTCGCATCTGAACATCGCGCTGCAATGCGGTGGCTCGGACGGCTACTCGGGCATCACGGCGAATCCGGCACTCGGCGCGGCAGTCGATCTGCTCGTGCAGCACGGCGGTACCGCAATCCTCAGCGAAACGCCCGAGATCTACGGTGCCGAGCACCTGCTCACGCGCCGCGCGATCACGCCCGAAGTCGGCCAGAAAATCGTCGAGCGCATTCACTGGTGGGAAGACTACGCGAAGCGCGAAAAAGGCAGCATCGACAACAACCCGACGCCGGGCAACAAGGCCGGCGGCCTGACGACGATTCTTGAGAAGTCGCTCGGCGCAGTGGCCAAAAGCGGCTCCACGCCGCTCGCGGGTGTGTATCGCTATGCCGAGCCGATCGACACCAACGGCCTCGTGTTCATGGACGCGCCGGGCTACGACCCGATGGGTGCAACCGGGCAGATCGCGAGCGGCGCGAACCTCGTGCTGTTCACCACCGGCCGCGGCTCGTGCTTCGGCGCCAAGCCTGCGCCGTCGATCAAGCTCGCGACCAACACGAAGATGTACACGCGCATGGTCGACGATATGGACATCAACTGCGGCGACATCATGGACGGCGACTCGACGGTCGAGCAAAAGGGTCGTGAGATCTTCGACATGATCATCGAGGTCGCATCCGGCGCGAAGAGCAAAAGCGAAGCGCTCGGCGTGGGCAACGAAGAGTTCGTACCGTGGATGATCGGCGCACAAATGTAAGCGGCACACGTAAGCAGCGCCTGCCGTAGCCGCTTTTTGCCCGCGCGTGGTCGTACCTGGGAGTGACCGCGCGTGGGCTTTCCCCTATTCCACATCAATGGCCGCTTACGGCCTTGACGCGTGCGCGCCGATCCGGACGGATGCGGTGCCCGACGGAGACAATGCAATGAAGATCAAGGCAGCCATCGAGAAATTTCCGGGTGGCATGATGGTGATTCCCCTGTTGTGGGGCAGCATCCTCAACACGTACTTCCCGCACGTACTGGCAATCGGCAGTTTCTCGACACAGCTTGCGCACGGCGCGCTGCCGATTCTCGCGGTGTTCTTCGTCTGCATGGGCGCTGAAATCCAGCTGAAAACCGCGCCGCGCGCACTGAAACAAGGTGCGGCAATCACGATCTCGAAGCTCGCCGTCGGCATCGCGATCGGCCTCGTCGTCAGCTATTTCTTCAAAGGGCACGAGGTCCTCGGCTTGTCGAGCATCGCGATCATCGCGGCGATGACCAACGCGAACATGGGCCTTTACGCGGCACTGACGCAGCAGTTCGGCGATGAGGTCGATCGCGGCGCGCTCGCGGTGCTGTCGATTCAGGAAGGTCCGTTTATGACGATGGTCGCGCTTGGCGTATCGGGGCTCGCGAAAATTCCGTTTACCGAACTGCTCGCGACGATCCTGCCGATCCTGATCGGCATGGCGCTCGGCAACCTCGATAGCGACATGCGCAGGTTCCTGAAAGCCGGCGGCAATCTGTTGATTCCGTTCTTTGCATTCGGCCTCGGCGTGGGCATCAACCTGCACGCGATTCTCGCCGCCGGGCTGTCGGGCATTCTGCTCGGGCTGATGACCCTCGCGCTGGGTTTCGTCGTCAACATCATCGCGGCGCGCCTTGCCGGCGGCACGGGCGTCGCGGGAGCTGCCGTCTCGACGACGGCCGGCAACGCCGTCGCGACTCCGACTGCGATCGCCGCCGTCGATCCGCATCTGGGCTCGCTGGTTGCCATCGCCACGCCGCAGATTGCGGCTTCGACGATCATCACGTCGTTGCTGACGCCGCTCGCCACCGCGGCATACGTGAAATTCCGCACAAGGAAACTGAAGGCGAACAGCGAAGTACCAGCCGCACCGCTGGCGAAAAAGGCGGATGTGGTCTGAAGCCGGCCGGCGCGTTGAACCGGGCGCTGCCGGCCGCGCGTCGCCGGTCACGAGCCGATGCGAGGGTTCTGCCGCGCCTTTTTTGAGCGCTAGCGCTGCACCGTCTGCTCCGCCGACTCGGCGGGCGTCGTCCCGCCCAGCGCCTGAAACAGCGCCGCCGTATCCGCCAGACGATCGGCGTGCGCGCGCGTTCTGTCGATGGCCGTCTGCAACGCCTGTCGCTGCGAGTCGATCAGGCCGAACTGACTGACACCACCTGCCGCATATTGCGCCTGCGCGATCCGCACGCTCGCCTGCGCCTCCGAGGCCGCTTCGTCGCGGGCCTGCAATGCGCGCGCGTCGCCGTTCAGTGCGTGCAGCGTATCGGCGACCTGCTGCAGCGCCTGCAGCACAGTCTGCCGATACGACGCGAACGCGGCGTCGTACGCGGCCTGCGCGGCGCGCCGCTTCGCGCGCAGTTCGCCGCCATGAAACAGCGGCTGCGTCAGATTCAGGCCGACGTTCCAGATGTTCAAGCCATTGACGACATCTTCGATACGCGTGCGCTCCGAGCCAATACCCGCCGAGACGATGAACTGCGGATAGAGGTTCGCCGTCGCGACGCCGACGTTCGCGCTCGCCTGATGCAGCAGTGCTTCCGACGCGCGGATATCGGGGCGTTCGCGCGCGAGCGTCGAAGGCAGCGTGACGGGCACCGTGTCGGGCAAATGCAGTGTGTCGAGTGTGACGTCGTTGAAGTCCGCTTTTGCTGGCTCGACGCCAAGCAGAATCGCCAACTGATGATCGGCTGCGGCGAGTTGCGTCGCGAGCGGCGGCAACAGCGCCTGGGTCTGTGCGAGCAGCGTGCGCTGCGCGTGCACGTCGAGTTGCGCGACGCCCCCTGCCGCATGGCGCCCCTCGATGATCGTCAGTTGTTGAGCCTGCGCGTCGGCCAGTTGTTGCGTCAGCGCGAGCTGCTGTTGCAACGACGCGCGCCGGATCGCCGTCGACACGACATTGCCCGCTAAGGTCAGCCGCGCGGCGTCGAGTTCGTAAGTCTGATAGTCGACCTGCGCAAGCAGCGCTTCGAGCGCGCGCCGGTTGCCGCCAAAAACGTCGAGTGCATACGATACGCTTACCGACGCATTGAGCAGCGTGAACGGCCCAGGGTTCGGCACGTTCGGCACACCGAACGCGGCCGGATTGACCTTCTGCCGCGTACCCGAAAGTGTCGCGTCAAGCGACGGGAACTCGGTCGCGCCCGCTTGCGCGACATAGTTTTCGCGTGCTTCGATCAGTTTCGCGCGCGCTTCGCCGAGCGTCGGGCTCTGTTGCAACGCCGTGTCGACGAGGTGGTTCAACGCTTCGGAGTCGAACTGCGTCCACCATGCCGGCAGCGCATGATTCGCGGCGACGAGGGTTTGAGTGGCGCCCCCGGCGCGCGTCGTGGCAGGCAGGCTTTCGTGCGAATACGAAGCCCCATCGGGCGCAGCGGGCGGGCGAAAGTCCGGGCCGACTGCACAGCCGCACAGAACGAATGCGCCAAGCAGCACGTAGCGTTTCATCGTCGCCCCCTTGCTAATCCAGCGTGCGCCGGTAGAAGCGCACCGCAACGGCCATCACGACGACGGTGAAGATCGCCACGGGCCACACCGACGGCCACAGGTCCACCCACCCGTTGCCCTTCAGCAGAATGCCGCGCACCAGCCGGTTGAAGTAGGTGAGCGGCAGCAGGTTGCCGATCCATTGCGCCCACACCGGCATGCCCGCAAACGGGAACATAAAGCCCGACAGCAACAGGCTCGGCAGAAAATAGAAGATCGTGAGCTGCATCGCCTGCAGCTGGTTCTGCGCAATCGACGACAACGTGATGCCGACCGTCAGGTTCGCCGCGATGAACAGCAGCGCGGCGATATACAGCGCCAGCAGACTGCCGACGAACGGCACCTGGAACACATAGCGCGCCGCAGTCAGAATGATCGACGACTGCACCAGCCCGATCGCGACATACGGCACCAGCTTTCCGGCGATCACCTCGAGCGGCAACACCGGCGTGGCCAGCAGATTTTCCATCGTGCCGCGCTCGCGTTCGCGGGTCATCGCGAGGCCCGTCATCATCACCATCGTCAGCGTCAGGATCGTGCCCATCAAACCCGGCACGACGTTGTATTGCGTAATGCCCTCGGGGTTGTACAGCCGGTGAATCTGCACGTCGAATGCGGCGGGCGCGCCATTCAGATGCGCGAGCGGCCCGGTGATGTCCTTGTCGGCCACCGATTGCGCGATCGCTGGCAGCGCGGCGAGCGGCGCCTGGGTGGCGCTCGGATCGGTGGCGTCGGCTTCGACGAGCAGCGCGGGCCGTTCGCCGCGTAACAGCCGCCGCGAAAAATCGACCGGAATCGATACGACGAAGGTCACGTCGCCGCGCGCGAGCGCACGGCGCGCCGCTTCGTCGTCGGGCAGCGTGTCGACGATATGGAAGTAATCGGAGTTCTTCATGGCGGCGACGAAGCTGCGCGAGAACGGGCTTTGATCGCTGATCACCACGGCCGTGCGCAAATGCTTCGGATCGGTGTTGATCGCGAAGCCGAACAGCGCCAGCTGAACGATCGGCAGGCCGACGATCATGCCGAACGTGATGCGGTCCCGGCGCAACTGGATGAACTCCTTGAGCACGATGCCCCACCAGCGCGTGACCGAAAAGAAGCGGGAAAAAAAGCGGCTCACGATGATTTCCCGTAGTTGTCCGCCGAGCGGCTCATCATGTAGATGAACACGTCTTCGAGCCCGGTTTCGATCGGCTCGACCCGCACGGACCGGCCGGCGGTCACCTGTCTGATCGCCTGTTCGAGCGCCGCGTGATCATGCCCGCTTGCGTGCAGTGCCGAGCCGAATACGACGGTCTGATCGACGCCGGGCTGCTTGCGCAGCTGTTCGGACAGATCGGTCAAACGGTCACCGTGTATCGACCACGTGGCAAGCGCCTGCGAGTCGATGACCTGCTGAGCGGTGCCCTGCGCGAGCAGCTTGCCGTACGCGATATACGCGAGCTTGTGGCAGCGCTCCGCTTCGTCCATGTAGTGGGTGCTGACCAGCACCGAAATGCCTTGCGCCGCGAGCCGGTGCAACTCTTCCCAGAAGTCGCGGCGCGCGGTCGGATCGACACCCGCGGTCGGCTCGTCGAGCAGCAGCAGCCTGGGCTCGTGCAGCATGCATGCGGCGAGCGCGAGCCGCTGCTTCCAGCCGCCCGACAACGCGCCGGTCAGCTGGCCCGCGCGTGTCTGCAATCCGAGCGTCTCGAGCGCGCGGTCCACCTTCTCCTTGCGGTCGCGCATCTGGTAGATGCGCGCGACGAAATCGAGGTTCTCGCGGATCGTCATGTCTTCCCAGTACGAGAAGCGTTGCGTCATATAGCCGACGTTGCGCTTGATCTGCGCGCTGTCTCGCACGATGTCGTAACCGAGGCAGGTGCCGCTGCCGGAATCCGGCGTCAGCAGGCCGCACATCAGGCGGATCGACGTCGTCTTGCCGCTGCCGTTCGGCCCGAGAAAACCGAAGATCTCGCCATGCGCGACCTGCAGCGATACGTCGTTCACCACATGCTTGTCGCCGAAATGCTTGTTCAGATGGTGCACGTCGATCGCGAACGGGCTCTGCGCCGATCCGTCCGGCATGCGTGACGGCCGGCCGGATCGAGAGCCGTTGGGCGGATTCATCGCAGCGTCACCGACACGGGTTGGCCGGGATGCAGGCGCGGCGCATCGTCGACGGACGGATGCGCTTCGACCATGAACACGAGCTTCGCACGGCTCTCGTTGCTGTAGATCACCGGCGGCGTGTATTCCGCCGACGTCGATATGTAGGTGATCTTCGCCTTCATGTCGGCTGCGCAGCCGTCGCAATGAATCGTCAGCACGCGGCCGGCAGCGAGCGAACCGACCACCGTCTCCGGCACGAAGAAGCGCACCTTGACGTTTTGCGGCGGCAGCATCTGCACAACCGGGTTGCCCGCCTGCACCCATTCGCCGACCCGGTACAGCGTGTCGTAGACGCGCCCGTTGGCCGGCGCGCTCACGCGCTTCTGGTCGAGCTTCCATTGCGCCTGCGCAACGGCGGCCTGCGCCGCGTCGACCTGCGCGGCCTGCGCGCGCAGTTGCTGCGCGCGCCCCGGCAAACGCGCAACCTGAACTTCGTGCGTAAGCTCGCGTACCTGCGCGTGCGCGGCATCGGCCGCGGCGCGCGAATCGTCGAGCTGGCCTTTCGGAATACCGCCCACGCGATACTGCGCGTCGTCGCGCGTCAGCTGCTGCGCGGCCTTGCGCGCATTCGCAATGGCCTGCGCAAGCTGCGCTTTGGTCACGTCGATTTCGGCCGGGCGCTTGCCGGTCTGGATGTCCGCAAGTTGCGCGCGAGCAGCGGCAAGCTGTTGCTGAGCCTGTTGCAGCGCTGCCGCTTCATCGACGGACTCAAGCGCGAACACCGGTGCATTCGCCGCGATGTCCTGGCCGCGCACGACGTCGAGTTGGGTCAGCTTGCCCGCTTGCGACGAACCGACATAGACGAATTCCCCTTCGACGTAGCCTTGCCAAGTGTTCGCGGCGCGCGGCGAGCATGCGCCGAGCGCGCCGCATGCGACGACGGCGATGACGAGCTGCAACGCGTCGGCGGAGAACCGGGAATGCTTCATGAACTGGACCTCGTGCGCGCATGGCGCGGCGTCTTGCGCGCGGCGCGCGCCGCTGGCGGATGCATGCCGCCGAGCAGCAGCGCCGTCACATGCCGCTGCAACGTGTCGCGCTCGATCGGCGCGAAGCCGCGAATGCTCTTCCACAACGTAGCGGCCGCCTGCGGCAGCATCACCAGCGCGATGATCGAATTGAACATCAGCAGCGCATCGAGCTCGGCATTCACCGCGCCCGCCTGCTGCGCCTCCTTGATACGGGCACCGAAACGCTTGAGGTTGTCGAACGGAATACGCGTGACCATCCGCTCGCGCAGCATGCCCCCTTCGTTGACGACTTCGCGCAGCCACAGCGACGGCAGCCACGGCATGCGGCCCGTTACGTCGAATAGCCGTGTGACGAATTCGCCGACCATCAGAAACGGGTCGTCGTTCGATTCATCCCCCGCCGCGCCCCACACAAAGCCGACCGATGGCGCAAGCCGTTCGTCGACGATCGCATCGAGCAGCGTCTCGCGGTTCGTGAAGTAGTAGTGCACCAGCGCGGACGTGACGCCCGCGCCCGCGGCGATCTGCGCGACCGTGGTCGCCGCGATGCCACGCTCGGCGAACAGGCGCGTGGCGTTGTCGAGCAGATGCTCGCGCACGTCGAAATTCTCGACGACAGGGCGGCGGCCGCGTGGCCTGGCAGGTAGACGCTTCGCGTTCATGGTGCGCAGCCTAATTGATGAGTTAGTTAAATTCAAGCGGGTTTACCCAACCACCCAATTGATCCAACCAGACTTATCGAACGATCGCGCTTATTCTTCAGTCCAAAGCGAGGCGCTGCGCGCCAACGCGGGGTACACGCAACGCGCGGCGAAATCGTTCTACACTGCATCAGCCCACCAGAACGGACTGCCCGCATGCCTGCCGACGCCCCCCTTCGTGTGCGTGTCGCGAGCGAAATCGACAGCGGCCCGCTGTCGCGCGCGACCATCGGACTGCTGCCGTTCGTCGTGCTTGCGCTGACGACAGGCAACGAACTGTGGATCAAGGCATCGATTCTGACGGTCGCGATCATGATCGCCGAGGACAAGCTCGCGTTGCGGCCGGCGGGCGTGCTGGCGCACGGGCTGGCGATCATCGGCGGCGCCTGGCTGTTGCTGCTCGCCGAACGGGTTCCGGCGTTGTTCGTGCTTGCCTGCATGCTGCTCGCAGCGGGCGTGATTCTGCTCGCGTCGCGCGGTACGAGGCTACGCGCGCTCGGCAACTGGACCTTCCTGCCCGTGCTGATCCTTGCCAACGACCTGCATGGCGGACGCAGCATCGATGCGTTGATGAGCGCCGCACCCGCTTCGCTACCGTATCTGCTTGCCGCGCTGGTGCCGGGCCTGGTGTCGGCGCAGATCCGTTCCTATGGCAAGGCCGCGGCGCGCTGGTCCGATCTCGACGATTTCGGCTGCCGCGCGCCCTATCGGGAAGACCTGATCGCGATGATCGCGAGTGTGGGCATCGCGGCGCTGATGGTCGAGCACTGGCATATGCAGCGCGCGCAGTGGGTGATCTGGGGCGCGGCGAGCATCGTCACCGGCACCGTCGATACGGCACGAACCAAACTGCAGCAGCGTGCATTCGGCGTGATCGTCGGCGTGCCGAGCGGGGTTTTGCTCGGGCGATATCTGGTACCGCATTCGAGCATGGCGGTCACGCTCGCGACACTGGGCGTGTTTCTGACGCTCGTCGCATTCCGGCGCTATGCGGTTGCGTATTTCTTCCGCTGCGTGCTGGTCGCGCTGGCGATCATGCTCGCGAACCAGTCGGTTGCCGATGCGTTCGAGCGGCTCACGCATGTGATCGCGGGCGGCTTGATCGGCATCGCCTGCGTGGTCGGCGTGCATGTCCTGGCGCGCCGTCTGCGGTGACGCCGCTTCAATGTTCATGGTTTCTCCGGCGCTACCGCGTCCACGGCAATCTCTATCAGCCGTTGTCCTTCGTTGCTGTCTTCGACTCGCCAGCCGCGTGCGTTGAGTGTCTTGCGGATATCGTCGGCCTTCGCCCAGTTCATTTCTGCTCTTGCCTGTTGCCGCTCGCCGAGTAGCGTCTGGACGTCTTCCGGGATGTTGGACACAACCGCTCGCCAGTCGCGCAAACCGAGACCGAGAACGGTATCGAAGCTGTCTAGCGTCGCCTTCAGCGTTGCGGGCGGCAGGTCGCTTCTGGCAAGCTCCCAGACCACGGCCAATGCCTTGGGCAAATTCAGATCCTCATTCACGTCGGTATCGAATCGCGCGACGAAATCCGCATCGACGCAGCCTCCGTCGGGCCAGGCCGAATACAGCTGCCGCAGCCGGTTCAAGGCGGTTTGCGCTGCACCGACAGACTCCCAGCTGAAATGCAGCTTGCTGCGGTAATGGGCCGTCAGGCACAGGTAACGGTACGCCAGCGCGTCGATGTTGCGCGCTTGCAGGGTGTGCAGACGAACGAATTCACCGCTCGACTTCGACATCTTCGTATCGGCATCGACGATCAGGAAATGTCCGTGCATCCAGAAGTTCGCGAGCCGTGTGCCGTGGGCCGCCCGGGTCTGCGCGATCTCGTTGCTGTGATGCACGGCAATGTGGTCTTCGCCACCGCAGTGGATGTCGAACCAGCTGCCGAGGTGCTTCGCCGACATCGCCGAGCACTCGATATGCCACCCCGGAAATCCACGCCCCCATGGACTATCCCATTCCATCTGTCGCACGACATCGGTTGGACTGAACTTCCATAGCGCAAAGTCCGTGATGTGCTTCTTGGCGCCCATTGCAACGCGCTTGCCCGGCTGCAGGCCGGCACGGTCGAGCCGTGCCAGAAAGCCATAGTCGTCCTGCTTGCCGGTGTCGAAATACAGGCCGTCACGGGTTCGATACGTATAGCCCGCCTGCTCCAGTTCGCCGATGAATGCGATCTGCTCGGCGATGTGATCGGTCGCACGGCACCATACCGTCGGCTCGATCAGATGGAGCGCACGCCAGTCTTCGACGAAGGCCTCGGTGTAACGGCGAGCGATCGTCCACGCCGACTCCCCGGTACGTCGGCTACCTTTTTCCATCTTGTCTTCGCCTTCGTCGGCATCCGAGGTCAGATGGCCGACGTCGGTGATATTGACGACGTGCCGAACCTGATAGCCATTGCGCATCAGCACGCGGCGCAGCAGGTCTTCGAACACGTAGGTTCTCAGATTGCCGATATGCGCATAATCGTAGACCGTCGGGCCGCAGCAATACATGCCGACCTGACCAGCGTCGATAGGCACAAACGGGCGCACGGTGCGCGACCAGGTGTCGTAGAGTGCAAGCGGCATCGCGTTTCTCCGTCCCGACGGAGTCGGATCAAAAACAAAAAGGCCGCCGGTTTCGCAACGGGCGGCCAGGAGACCATTGATCGGACGTGCAGCTAGATCAACAGACGCATCTCCCCCGCGGCATGAGCTGACAACATGCGCGGCGCGGTGAGACGACGAATGGGATGTGACGGTGCATGTGGAAGATCGTAGCGTTGGTTGGCTGCGCTGGTCAACAGCATTGAGCAGCAGGCTCTGGCGAGCGCCGCGACCGATATCCCGCTCAGATCGGCTTGTCGCTCGCCGGCTTGCCCAGACGCGTCGGCGCTTTCTCGCCATCCTTTTCGAAGTCGCTGTACGACCAATCCATTTTCGCGCTCGACGTCGCGAACGAACGGTTCAGTCCGACACCGTACTCGGTCAGATACGTGCGCACCGTTTTGTTCTGGATGATGCCGTCCTTCGTATCCTGGCAGTCGAGGTCGATCGCCTCGCCGGTCAACGCGGCGTTGATGCGCGATGCCGGATAGTAGTGGCCCGCATGACAGGTCGAAACGGTAGTGCGGAAGTTGACGATCTGAACCGTCGTGCCGATCCTGAACGTCGTGGTGTACGTGGTATCTTCCTTCGGCGCGTTGAACACAAACTCGGCATTGTCGCTGTCATGCACGACGAACGGAATGAAGGCCATCGTCTGCGAGTAGGTCGCCGTTTCCTGCTTCAGGTTGTACAAGTTCAGGTACGACAGGCTGAACGTCGCGCCGCTCGGTACACCATTGGCCGACGTCTCGAGCACCTGCTGGATCAAACCGGTATCTTTCGCGTTGATCAGCGTGGCCCGGAAGTCTTTCTTCATCGCGGTGGTGCCGACGTTCCATGCGAGGCTGCCCGATATCGTCAGCACCTTGAACGGCAGCACGTGCGCACCGGGCGCGGGCAACTTGTCTCGCACGCCCGCCGGCAACGATTCGATGTTGAAGTGCGTCGCGAGGTAGCCTGGCTTGTCGTTGGCCATTTCCTTCACCGGCACGAACTGGACACAGCCCGACAAGAGCCCGACACATGCCAATGAAACGCCGGTCAGCGCGCTATTTTTGTTGATCTGCATATTCTGACAATCCTCTTTCGACTTATCGCGACTGATGTGCGTCTGTGTTGGCGGACAATGCGCAGCGACAGGGCTGCGCCGATCTGCTTATCGGCACGTCGACATGAATCTTTAGCGCAGCGACGCGGTCAGCTCTTCTTGTGCCATTGCCGCCACCGTCGTGGCGACTCACCCGTCATACGCCGGAATGCGCGCGAAAAATGGCTTTGTGCGGCAAAGCCGCAGGCATAGGCGATCTGCGCGAGGGTCTCGTCGCTGTCGGCGAGGCAGCGCTTGGCCTTGTCGATTCGGCGTTTCAGCAGCCAGCGCCGCGGCGTCTCGCCAACCTCTCGCGTGAACGCACGCGCGAAGTGACGGGGACTCAAGCCCGCCACCGCAGCGAGCATCGTGATCGTCAACGCCTCATCGAGATGCGCTTGCGCATAGTCGGTGACGCGGCGCAGCCGCCATGCCGATAGCGCCACCTGTGCAGCCGGTGTGTCGCGAGGACCGGCGCGCCGCAGCAGATGGACGGCAAGTGCGAGCAGCGCGCCGCTCGGCAGCGTCTGGACATCGACAATCACGAAGTCCACTTCAGGTCTGGGTGACGCGTCCATATGCCGCTCACGGACGTAACAGCACGCGGCCAAACGCATTGCGTCCTAACACGTGACGATGAGCGTCGGCGGCCTCGGCAAGCGGAAAGACCTTGTCGATCACCACTTGCAGTTCGCCCCGCGCGACCTGCTCGAGCAGTTGCTGCACGAGCCGATGGACGCGCTCGTGCTCGATATCGAGCGAACTCGGAAAGTACACGCCATGCAGGCTGTTATTGCCGCGCCACAGCGATACCGGATCGGGGCGCTCAGTGTCGCGGCCCGATACACCGACCGTGATCGCCCGCCCGCGGTACGCCAGCGCCTGGATGCTGCGCGCCAGGTTGCGGCCCGCGATGCTGTCGACCACGAGGTCCACGCCCCGGCCGTTCGTATGAGCGCGCACCGCCGCGACGAAATCCTCTTCGACGTAGTTGATGCCGACGTCCATGCCGAACGGGCGCAGCCGCTCCAGTCGCGCAGCGCTCGACGCCGTGGTCAGGACCGTCGCGCCGGCGCGCTTCGCGAGTTGAATCGCCGCCAGTCCAAGCGCCCCGGCTCCCGCATGGACCAGCACGGTTTCGCCGGCGGCGAGCCGGCCCGCGGCAAACAGGCACTCGTGTGCCGTACCCCATGCGGTAGGCACCGCGGCGGCCAGATCCGGATCCATACCGTCCGGCAGCACCCAGGTATCGCAGGCCGGGGCCACCGCATATTCGGCATGCGATCCCCAGTTCAGCACCGTGACGACCTTTTGTCCGACCCGGCGATCGGCAACCTCGGCCCCGACCTGCACGACGGTACCCGCACATTGGTAGCCGACAATATGGGGCACCCGCGCGAGCGGGCGAATCTCCCGGTTGACCAGGTCGCCTCCCTCTACCGAAATGGCCTCGACCTTGATCACGACGTCGTCGGGCCCGCACGCCGGTTCGGCGACGTCTTCGTAGCGGAACACTTCCGGACCGCCGTTTGCGTAATAGACAGCTGCTTTCATGGTTACCTCAGTCAGGGTTGGGTGAAGCCTCGAATTCGGAATCCGGACTTGCTCGACGTAATTAGTCTCATATGCCCGTATTACGACATTCGCTGTTGTAGTTGCACGATCACGTGCTTCAGGTTACCGAGCCGCGCGATACCCGACTCGCGCCGTCAAGCCGGATCGTCGAAATCCATCGCCGCGATGCGCGCCATCACGCGGCGCATCGCAAGCGCATCCTCGGCGCCGAATTCGCTTTCAAAGCGGGCCTGCGCGCGGTCCCAGCAGACCTTGCCCTGCCGTTCACGTTCGTTGCCCAAGGCCGTGAGTGCCACCTCCCGCTCGCGGCGGTCTTCACGGCCGATGCCGATGGTCACCAGACCATCCCGCTCCAGTGGCCGCAGGTTATGCCCCATCGTCGCGCGGTCCATCGTCAGCAGATCGGCCAGCGCCGTCATCGTCGTCGGGCCGCGACTCTTCAGAAGGCTGAGGATCGCGTATTGCGTATTGCGCAAACCGGCATCGGCCATGCATGCATCATAGAAACGGGTGAGATGGCGGGCCGCCTTGCGAATCGCCGTGTTGTTGCATAGGCCCGGCACCACCTGGTCGACTGCGTTCATCGTCGCGCACCTCGTTGTTAGCTATGACGAACAAAATATAGTCTTATATGCCCGTATTTGCTATTATCCGATCGTATAGCCGGGGCTCACGATGATATGAGCGTCGCTGCCTTGCGCAGGCTGGCTGCGCGCGTGCCATGCGGCTAATGTTTCGATGAACCACTTCAGGATGTCGAAATGTTCGAACGAAGAGATGTCGAGTTCAGCGCCGACGACGGCGTCGTGCTGCGGGCATGGCTGTTTGTCCCGGCGCATTCGCACGGCCCGGCGCCGGCGATTTCGATGGCGCATGGCTATGCCGGCACCCGGATGCACGGCATCGAGCGGTTCGCGCAGTGGTTCGCCGAGCATGGTTTCGTCGTATTGCTGCATGACCATCGAGGGTTTGGGGCGAGCGACGGAGTACCCCGCCACGATATCGATCCGTGGCGGCAAATCGCCGACTGGCGCACTGCGATCACTTATCTGGAAAGCCTCGGCGAAGTCGATCCGGCTCGCATCGGCATCTGGGGCACGAGCTATGCGGGCGGACACGTGCTCGTTCTCGGCGCGACGGACCGGCGCGTCAAATGCGTCGTGTCGCAGGTTCCGACCATCAGCGGTTTCGAGCAGGGGCGCCGCCGCATCGCGCCGGAACTCGTCGCACAGATGGAGAACAGGTTCGCCGACGACGAGCGCGCGCAACTATCCGGCGCCCCACTGCTGCGCCAGGCGATCGTCAGCCTGGACCCAGACGTTTCCGCCGCCTATCGCACTCAGGAAGCCGCCGATTTTTATCTGCAGCCGGCGGCGCAATCCGTCTGGGAAAACAACGTCACGTTGAGGTCGACGCGTGCGGCACGAATGTACGAGCCCGGCATCTGGGTCGGCAGAGTATCGCCCACGCCCTTGCTGATGGTCGTCGCCTTGAACGACACGATCACCATGACGGATCTCGCGCTCGAGGCATACGAGCGCGCGCTTCACCCAAAGCGCCTGGAAACCATTCCGGGCGGTCATTTCGACCCGTACCTGACTCAGTTCGAACGCGCGGCTACGGCGGCCCTTGACTGGTTCAAGGCCCATCTTGCGTAACGATCACGAGGCGGCTATGCCACATCTGACACTGGACATCGAAGGCGCAGTGGCAACGATCACGTTGTCCAACCCGCCGCAGAACCGCATCGACGATCAGATGGTCGACGAACTCGACGACGCGCTCGAACGCATCGGCACGGAACACGTACGCGCGGTGCTGTTGCGGGCCGACGGGGAGAACTTCAGCTTCGGCGGCGACATCCAGCCGTGGCCCGATGAGCCAGTCAATGCGCTGCGCAGCCGCTTCGAACGGTATATGAACGTGTTCAACCGGCTCGAACGTCTTCCGGTGCCGGTGGTTGCAGCGGTGCGAGGGCTCTGCTTCGGAGGGGGCTTCGAACTGGTTCTGCGTGCCGACGTGATCTTTGCCGCAGCGGACGCGCGGTTCGGGCATCCCGAGCAAACGCTCGGCATCGTGACGCTGCTCGGCGGAATCTATCGGGTCGCGGAGCGCGCGGGCCGTCACCGTGCGTCCGAATGGGCATTGACCTCGCAGCCGGTGCCGGCTGACGAGATGGCGCGCGTCGGCGTGATCAACCGGGTCGTCGCCGGCGACGCACTCGACGAGGAAGCGATGTCGTTCGTGCGGCAACTGGCGCAGGGGCCGACGCGCGCGTACGCGGCACACAAGGCACTTCTGCGCATCTGGGCGGTGGCGGGTGTCAGCGCAGCCGACGAAGCGATGTTCGATATCGCAATGCCGCTGTTCGACACGAACGACGTTCGGACTGGCATCGCTTCGGCCGTCGATGCGTTGCGGGCCGGCAAACCCCGGCCGGTGCTCCGGTTCGACGGCAAATAACCCATAAAGGACGTCAAATGAAAGACCACCACTTTACCGAAGCCGACGTCGCGGAAATTCGCGCGCTGTTTCTGCGGCAGGCCGTTGCGGAGACGGCACACGACATCGATGGCATGAATGACGTGCTCGCCACGGCCATCGACGGACAAACCGATCCGGTCAATTTTATTGGACGCGCCTACCGTTTCTGGGGACGCGATGCGGTGCTCGAACATTTTCGCAGCGTCTTTGAGGGAACCTGGCGGTTCGAGCCCGAGGTGGAGCACATCAAGGTAACCGCGATCAATCAGGACGTCGCGCACATCTATGCGCCGACGTCGATCACCATCGGCACGCAGAGCAGTGGAGAAGCGACGCACCGCTTCCTCGTCAATGAATTCGCGGTACGCACGCCGGACGGATGGCGCATTTCGACGATCGTTCCCGTTCCTGCGCAATGATGCGCAGCGCAATCACTCACAGCGCCCGCTTCGCGCGGATCGCCTGCGTCGCGTTCGGCCTTCTGCCGTTGCTGGCCTTTGCGCAGTTACAGGCGCAGCCAGCGCAAACGCCGACGGCAAGCACGGTCGCGAACGGCCTGCAGTTTCCT
>Ga0310813_10000632_pt1 | contig 21759 bp, 22 predicted proteins | sample YN3metagenome_FD_203086 | JGI IMG/M metagenome (GOLD analysis project Ga0310813, IMG submission 203086) | Soil microbial communities from experimental microcosm in Duke University, North Carolina, United States - YN3 | ecosystem: Engineered > Artificial ecosystem > Soil microcosm > Unclassified...
GTGATCGGTCGCGATCGCGTCGATCGTGCCGTCCATCAGCCCTTCCCAGCATGCCCGCACGTCCGCGGCGGTGCGGAGCGGCGGGTTCACCTTGGTCGCGGTGTCGTACGGCGCCACGCGGGGTCCGTCGTCCTCCCAGGCGAACGCGCGGGATCCGGCGACCCACTCGTCGGTCATCGCGAGGTGATGCGGGGTGACCTCGCACGTGACCGCCAGGCCGCCGGCCTTCGCTTGGCGCACGAGCTCGACGCTGCCGGCGGTGGACACGTGGGAGAGATGCAACCGCCCGCCGGCGAGCTTGGCGAGCGATAGGTCGCGCGCGATCGCGCTCTCCTCGGAGGCCGCCGGGATCCCGGCCAGGCCGAGCCGCGCCGACACGACGCCCTCGTGCATCACGCCACCCGCGGAGAGCGCCTGATCCTGAGAGTGCTCGAAGACCGGCCGGCCTGCCGCGCGGGCGTACTCGAGCGCGTTGCGGAAGAGCTGCGCGTCGGCGACGGGCGATCCGTCGTCGGAGAAGGCGACCGCGCCCGCGGCGGCGAGCTCCACGAGGTCCGCGAGCTCCTTGCCCTTGCGTCCGCGGGTGATCGTCGCGATCGGCAGGACCCGCGCGCCCCTTGCGGCCTCGCCGCGTGCGACGAGCTCCGCGATGAGGCCGGGTGAGTCGATGGCCGGCTCGGTGTTCGGCATCGCGCAGATCGTGGTGAAGCCGCCCGCGAGTGCGGCATGCGCGCCGGTGGCGATGGTCTCCGAGTCCTCGAAGCCCGGCTCGCGCAGATGCGCGTGCAGGTCGATGAACCCCGGAGCGGTGATGTAGCCGCGGGATTCAGCAGCGCGCTTGTGATCCGCGAGCGTGGTCATGCCAGCTGCTCCGGCCCGGCGGCGAGCAGATAGAGAAGAGCCATCCGCACCGCCACCCCATTTGTCACCTGGGTCTCGATGAGCGACCGCGCGCCGTGCGCGACCGAGGCGGCGATCTCGATGCCCTCGTTCATCGGGCCCGGGTGCAGCACCGGGGCATCCGGACGCATGCGCCGAACGCGCTCCTCGGAGAGGCCCCACGTGCGTGCGTATTCGCGCATCGACGGCAGGAGCCCGGAGTGCTGCCGCTCGGTCTGGAGGCGCAGCGTGATCACCGCGTCGGCACCGTCGAGCGCGCGGTCGAGATCCGGCTCGTACGACGTGCCGCGCGGGGTCATCCCGCAGCGCCACGCGGACGGGACGAGCGTTGGGGGGCCGGACAGCGTGATCGTCGCGCCGAGCGGCACGAGGGCATCGATGTCGGAGCGGGCCACACGCGAGTGCGTGATGTCGCCGACGATCACGATCCGCTTCCCCGCGAGGTCGCCCAGTGCGCCGCGCAGGGTGTACGCATCGAGCAGGCCCTGCGTGGGATGCGCGTGCCAGCCGTCGCCGGCGTTGATGACCGCGGCGTCCGTGCGCTCCGCGACGAAGTACGGAGCGCCCGACGCGGAGTGGCGCATGACGATCACGTCGCCGCCGAGCGCGGTGAGCGTGCGCACCGTGTCGAGCAGTGTCTCGCCCTTCTCGACCGATGAACCGCTCGCCGTGATGTTCGTGACGTCGGCGGACAGGGCCTTCGCGGCGAGCTCGAACGACACTCGCGTACGGGTCGAGGATTCGGCGAAGAACAGGATCACCGTGCGACCGCGCAGGGCCGGCGTGCGCCGGATCGGGCGGCCGAGCACCTCGACCATGGCCCCGGTCGTCGAGAGGACCTGCTCGATCTCATCGCGCGACCAGTCGTCCGTCGCGAGCACGTGGCGCCGCTGCCAGCTCATGCCGGCACCGCCGCATGCAGGAGCTCGACCTCGTCCTTACCGCCCGTCTCGACGAGCTGCACCCGGACGTCATCGGTGATCGCGGTGGGCACGTTCTTCCCGACGAAGTCCGCGCGGATCGGCAGCTCGCGGTGGCCGCGGTCGACGAGCACGGCGAGCCGGATGGCCCGTGGCCGGCCGTAGTCGACGAGCGCGTCCATCGCGGCGCGGATCGTGCGGCCGGTGAAGAGCACGTCGTCCACCAGCACGACGACCTTGCCGTCGACCGAGAAGGGGATGATCGATTCGCGGACGACCGGCGCGTGACCGATGCGGGTCAGGTCGTCGCGGTAGAGGGTGATGTCGAGCGAGCCCAGCGGCAGGTCCACGCCCTCGTTGCGGCGGATGGCCCCGTGCAGCCGCGTGGCGATGAGGTCGCCGCGCGCGCGGATACCCACGAGCGAGAGGGCGGGAAGATCGCGGTCCCGTTCGACGATCTCGTGTGCGATGCGAGCGATCGCTCGCCGGACGTCATCGGGCGCGAGGATGATCGGCAGCTGCGCACTCCCTTTCCGGCCTCGCAGGACCGGTCGTTAAAGGTCGACGCGTGTACCGTCAGTATATGCGTCCGCTGCTCGCGATCATCGCCGTGGCCGCGCTCGTGGCGATCGCGACCCTCGCGAGCGCAGCCCGCTCAGGACCTGGAGCGCTCCCGCTGGTCCCGACGCCGACGCCTCGGGTGTGGGAGTGGCCCGCCGCCGCGCCGACGGAACAGCCGATGCCCGCCCACCTGAAGCTGCAGTCGGGCTTCGCGATCCCGGTCGGGGGCATCGACATCCCGACCGACGAGCAATACCTCCCGAATTCGCCGCGCGACTACCGCGCGGGCTACCACGAAGGCATCGACTTCCCGGTGAGGGCGGGAACCCCGGTGCTCGCGGCGAAAGGCGGCACGATCCTGCGCATCGACAGCGCGTTCGTGGACTGGACGCCCGACCAGGAGCAGGCCGCCTTCGACGCGGCACTCGCGCTCGGGTACACCCCGTCCGCGACGCTCGACCGGATCCGCGGCCGCCAGGTCTGGATCGATCACGGCGCGGGGATCGTGACGCGCTACGCCCACCTCTCCGCGGTCGCCCCGCTCCGCGTCGGCGACGCCGTGGCGCGGGGGCAGGTCATCGGCGCGGTCGGCAGCTCCGGGTACCCCGAGGGCGGCCCGCATCTTCACTTCGAGATCCGCGTGGGCGATGACTTCTACGGGGATGGGCTGGCGCTGTCGCAGCTCCGCTACTCGATCGCCGCGGCGTTCCGGTGATGCGCGTCTTCGCGCTGGCGCTGAGTTTGGTCATCGTCGCCTGCGGCCCGTCGAACACCTACCGCGCCGCGACGGATGCCCAGCGCGCGTCCATCCTCGAAGTCGTCCGCGACTACTACGCCGCCAGATCCGGACTCTCCGCGGACCTGCCCATCGATGAGTTCTGGCGCCGCTACCCGGAGCTCGAACGGAAGCTCGACGTCAGTCGGGGCATCAATACGGAGGCGTTCTGGGCACGGCACTGGCGCACGGAGGGAGAGTCGAACTACCGGGTCGACCTTGAACGCTACGAACCGGTCCACGCGTGGGTGCGCGGTTCGTCGGCCATCGCCCGCGTCCACGGCCTCGAGTACCTGTCGCTGCAGGACGCCGGTCAAACGATCGGCGAATTCCACACGGTGATCACGCTCGAGCAGCGCGATGGCAGCTGGCAGATCATCCAGACCGACGAGCAGATCCTGGGCGAGCCCGCACCGACGGATCCGCCGACCCGCTAGCTCCCGAGGTCGGGCAGGAAGAACAACAGCAGGAACGAGATCGCGTTGAGCGTGCCGTGGGCGAAGGCATTCGTCCAGAGGCTGTGCCGCCTCTCGTAGAGGTACGCGAGCCCCAGCCCGAGCGCGAACACCGGAAGCCACGCGCTGATCTCGTGCGCGATCGCGAAGAGCGCGCTCGAGAGGATCGCGGCGTAGATGAATCGCATCCGCTGGCGCAGCAGCGCGAACAGGACCACCCGGAAGAAGAGCTCCTCGACCACGGCGACGACACCCGCACCGAACACAAGGTCGATCAGCAGCCCCACCACCGACGGGTGCGCCGCCGCCGCGACGATCAACGACTGCGGGTGTGCACCGATCACCCCGGCCTGGAGGTTCGCGATCGCGATCGACAGCAGCCAGAGGCCGACGCCCACGGCGACACCGAGGTCAGCGCGGATCGGAGCGGTCAGGCCGAGATCCGCCGGCCGGAGCTTCGGCCAGGCGCGCAAGAGGATGACCAGGCTCAGGCCGAGCGTGACGTCCTGGCCGGCCGTGAGGATCCCGATCTGCTCGGGCGTGAGCTGGTCGAGATGGCCGATCGGGATGGCGAACGCGCGACCGACAAGAAGCACGGCGACGTTCGCGAGGAGGAACGCCGCGATGGCGCAGACGAGGACGGGCCAGAACCGCCAGCGCGGCGGGTCGATCCCTGCCGGGGGCGGCTCTAGCGGAGGCCGGTCCGTCGTGCCCGGTACGCCGCCTCGAGCACGACCTCACTCCATTCGGAAGCGAGCGGCCGCGGCGTGCGCGCGAAGACGCCGATCTCGGCGACGTCCTCCGGGATCTCGTAGGCCCACGGGAGGTGTCGTACGTCGCACATGTACACGTACGAGGTCGACGGCTTCGGCTCGGTCGAGCGGACCGCGCCCAGGAGGTCCAGCTTCGAGGCGACGATCCGGGCGGAGTCCCAGAGCTCGCGCTTGGCGACCTCGAGGATGGTCTCGCCGGAACGGCGGGTGCTGGTCGGGAACTGCCAGCCGGTCGACGGCTCCTTGCGCACGAACACCGTCAGGTCGCCGTAGAACGGGATGATCACCGCGAGCTGGGCCGACGCCGGTGGATACTCGCGAAAGGCGTTGTCACGTCTCGAGACGAAAGTGGCATCAGCCATCAGCCGCGAACGTACAGACGGCGGATGTGACCGTCAATAGCTCAGGAGTGTCCGTTCAGCGGGCGCTGGTCTGCTGTAACGACCGGGCGGCCACGAACGGATCCGAGGCGATGACGCTCGCGGCATAGAGCTCCATTGACCCGATATCGCACGTCCGGTTGCCCGGGTCGCCGCGGTCGACCAGCCGCGCCAGCGCCGGGAAGCGCCGCCAGTCGGCGCCGTCGGCGGCGAGCGGTGGCCGGTACAGCGCGAGGTCGTGCGCGACCACTCCGGCCGACCGGAGCGCACCGAGCGCGAGGCTGATGCCTGCCGCGATCGCTGCCTCGTCGGCGCCGGCCGTGCCTAGTACTACCAGCTCTCGCTCCTTGACCGGCGTGAGCGTCGCGAAGACCCGCGCCCCGTCGACCGCCACGCCCAGGCCGAGGGCGTCGTGGACCAGCCAGAGATCGTCGAAGTAGTCGCGGCGGTGCTCGGCCGCGTACCCCAGCGCCGCCCGCCGCAGCCGTTCGACCTTCGGATAGTGCATGCCATGGGTCGTGGTCATCTGCATGTGTCCGTGCACGATCGAACCGCCGGCACGCCAGAGGCAGTTCCACATGAGGAAGTAGTACGGAGCGGCCGGATCGCGCTTCACCGCGGCCTCGGCCCACCTGCGCGCGGTCGCGAGATGGTCCGCGATGGCCGCGGCATCCATGGGCGCAAGCGGATCGTGGCTGTTGAAGACGAGCACGCCGTGATAGCCGTCGTACTTCGCGACGTTGGACGCGGTCACGCCGAGCGTGCCGGAGATCCGCCCGAAATCGTCGGCCGGGGTCCCGGTCGCGACGCTGCAGAACGGGTCGTGCTCGGTGGAGCGGATGGTCTCGGCGACCTCCGCGCCGCTCTTCTCGGGCACCGACATCGGCCGCTTCGCGCGCAGGTCGTTGAACAGCGCGCCCTCGAGCGTCACGCGGTCGGTGACCCGCACGATGCGCTGCGACGTGACCGCGTCGACCGAGCCGAACTGCTTCTCGATCCAGGGACGCATCTCGTCCGGCGGCACGAGCGTGCCGGTCGTCGTGCTCACGGCGAAGATCCGTTCCGCGGCCGCACGCGGCTCGGGCGCCAGGGCCGCGATGCGCGCCTCGAGCTCGACGATGCTCATCCGCGGTGGCGTTTCTGGGCGAGCCGATACACGTCGACGTACTGCTTCGCCGACGCGGTCCACGAATGGTCCTCGTGCATCGCGCGGCCGCGGAGCTCGTTCCAGAGATCGCCGTCGCGCCGGTACGCGCGCAACGCGCGCGCGAGCGCCCCGGAGAACGCGGTGCGGTCGTATTGGGCGAACGAGAAGCCGTTGCCGTCGCGCGGATGCTCGTCGAGGTCGCGAACGGTGTCGGCGAGCCCGCCGACGGCCCGCACCACCGGGATCGTCCCGTACCGCAGCGAGATGAGCTGGCCAAGGCCGCACGGCTCGAACCTCGACGGCATCAGGAAGAGGTCGCATCCGGCGTAGATGCGCTGCGCGAGGCCGGCGTCGAAGCCGAGCGTGAGGAAGAGCCGCGACGGGTACCGCTCGCGAAGCTTGCGCCACCGCTCCTCGTACGCCGGATCGCCCGTGCCGAGGACCACGAGCTGCGCGCCGCCCTCCAACAGGTCGGGTGCGACGGCGGTCAGCAGGTCGACGCCCTTCTGCTCGACCAGCCGCCCGATGACGCCGAGCACGGGCGTCTCCGCGTCGACCCGGAGACCGCCCTCGGTCTGGAGCGCGGCTTTGCACTGCGCTTTGCCGCGCCGGTCCTCGGCCGAGTACCTCGCGGCGATATGCGGATCCTTGGCAGGGTCGAAGAAGTCGGTGTCGATGCCGTTCACGATCCCGCGCACGTCCGCCTTCCGCTGCCCGAGCAGACCCTCGAGCCCTTCGCCGAACTCCGGCGTGAGGATCTCCTTCGCGTAGCGCGGGCTGACCGTGCTGACGATGTCCGTCCGCGCGATCGCGCGCGCCATCGGGTTGCACTCGCCCGGCTTCTCCGGCGGCACGCGCGTCTTCGCCAGACCGACCGGTGCCAGGACCTCCGCCGACGTCGTGCCCTGGTACGCGAGGTTGTGGATCGTGAAGACCGTCGCGGCCGTGCGGGCGATCATCGGGATGAGCAGTGCCGCGTGCCAGTCGTGCGCATGGACGACGTCCGCGGGCTCGTCGGCGAGCGCGGTCGCGACGGCGCGGCAGAAGAAGGCGTAACGCTTCGCGTCGTCGGGCGCGCCGTACACGCGGTCACGACCGACGCGCTTGTTCGCGATGAAGACGACGCGTACGCCATCGCGTTCGATCGATGGATAGGCCACCCGAACGTGCGACGCGCCGTACCGGACCGAGCGCTCGACACCGTCGTCGGGGATGCCCCACTTGGCGCGATCGATGGTGCCGTGCATCGGGATGTAGAGCGTGACCGCGCAGCCCAGCCGGACGAGGGCCTGGGGCAGAGATCCCGCGACGTCGGCGAGGCCGCCGACCTTGGCGAACGGGGCGGCCTCCGCCGCGGCGAAGGACACGTTGAGCGACATGGGGACGGAGGGCATCCGCAGATTGTCAGGAGTTCGTAAGAAGGGCGCGAATTGGCCCGGTCGGGACGCAACGGAAACCCGCCGGTGCGTTTGATTCGCTAGAACAATGGAGCGCGTTCAGGAGGGTGGAGATGACTCGTAACAAGTGGGCTCTGGCGGTGGCCGCCGGGGCGTTCACGACGGCACTCATCGGCGGGGTGGCCCTTGCGGGCTTCCAGCTGCCCGCCCTCGACGGCACCCGGCCCGCGACGGTCCCGACGGTCGCCAACGAGTCGAGCGACCACGCGTCGCGGACGAAGCTGAAGGCGATCCTCGATGCCCTCGTCACGAAAGGCACGATCACCCAAGCGCAGGAAGACGCGATCCTGCAGGCCGTCACGGCGGCCGAGCCGACGCCGAAGCCGAACGTCCCCAACACGAAGCCGCGGACGGTGGTGCCGGGCGTCATGTCGTTCATCGGTGACCTCACGAAAGCGGCGAGCGACTACCTCGGTCTGGACACCATGACACTGCTCGCGCAGCTGCGCGGCGGCAAGAGCGTCGCGGATATCGCGAACGGCCTCTCTGCCCAGGGCAAGAGCGCGCAGGGTCTCATTGACACGCTGACGAAGACGGCGAATGACAAGCTCGACGCGGCGGTCGCCGCGAACAAGCTCACCGCGGATCAGGCCTCCGCGCTGAGGCCGAAGATCGCGGCGGAGATCACGACATTCGTGAACCGTTCGTTCACGAAGCCGGTGCTCCCGCGGCCGTTCACCCCAACGAAGCCGACGCCCTCGCCGAAGTCGTAAGGCACTGGACTCAGCCCGTATCTAACGGGTCTCGTTGGGTCGGTCGAACGTCCTAGGACCGTGCGTCTGACCCCGTGATAACGCGCATGCTCGCTTCTCGTTGGTCACTGCGACCGATACGAGACACGGGGAGCGCAATGGGGAATCCGCTACTCAACGTCTTCGACCGGAAAACCGGGGCTATCGTAGGCGCCGGCATCCAACTAACCCGACGGGGTACGGAGCTGGCAGTGGATCGCATCCTCGATCAGCGCTACCGGATCCTTGAACCCATCGGCGCTGGTGGGTCGTCGCAGGTCTATCTCGCGCAGGACACCGCGCTCGGCCGTGAGGTCGCGATCAAGGTGCTCGATCCGCAGGCCGCGGCCGACGGCACGCTCCGCAAGCTGTTCGTCAAAGAAGCCCGGGCGCTGGCGCAGCTCACCCATCCGAACATCGTCGCTGTCTACGACGTGGGTGAGGTCGATGGCCTGCCGTTCATCGTCATGGAGCACGTGGCCGGATCGTCGCTGAAGCAGCGGATCGAGCGCAGCGGCGCCCTTCCGCTCGACGACGCGGTCCGGCTGACCGACGAGATCGCCAACGGGCTCGCGTTCGCGCACTCGCGCGGCATCATCCACGCCGACCTCAAGCCCTCGAACATCCTGCTCGACCAGAGCGACCAGCCGAAGATCTGCGACTTCGGCATCGCGCGCACGCCCGCGGAGGATTCGGATTCGCCGCAGCTCTTCGCGACGGCGCTGTACGTCGCGCCCGAGCGCGTCGAGGGCCGGCCGGCGTCCGTGGCGTCCGATGTGTACGGGCTCGGTCTGGTCGTGTACGAGATGCTCGTCGGCAAGCCGCCGTTCACCAGCGGCAACGCGGCGGTGCTCCTGCGCGACCACGTCGTGCGCCCGCCCGTCCCACCGAGCCACCTGCGGCCGTCGCTGCCAAAGGAGGTCGACTCGATCGTCCTGAAGGCGCTCGCGAAGGATCCGGCGCTCCGCTACCACAAGGCGACCGACGTCGGCGAGGCGCTCACGAAGATGTTGCAGACGCACACCGCGGCCACCGCCGCGGCCACTCACAGCTTCGACGACTACGCGCCGACCGTGATGACCGAGCCGCTGCGCGGCTTCGTGCCGCGTATCGAGCAGAGTCCGGTCGTGGCGCTCCTGACCGCGTACGGGCAGCCGATCCGCCGGGCGTTCTACGGCATCCTCGCGGCGTTACCGCTCTTCGCGCTCACGATCCTCGCCGGCTTCGGGCCGATCCCTGCGGCGTTCATGGCCGCGATCGTTGTCGTGATCGGGTTCGCGGGCCAGCTCGGCCTCGCGCTCAGCATCGGGTGGGTGATCGAGACGGTGCTGTTGTTCCTGTTCGTCCCCGGGCTCGCCATCCTCTGGGCGGCCTTGGGCGTCTGGGTCTGGCTCCGCGACGTGTCGGCCGAGCGGACGGCGATGGCCATCGCGATGCCGGCGACCGCGCCGTTCGGGCTCGCGCCGGCGCTCGTGCTCTCCGCGTCGGCGATCCACGGTCTCGGCGGCGTCGTGACCGTGCTCTGGGGTGCGGCGATGACGATGGTCTTCGCGATCGCCTCGGGCCGCCAATCGCTCGGGGCGTTCGTGCAGAGCGGTCTGTCCCTCCAGCAGGAGAGCCTCTTCAGCGCCACGCGCGCGGCAGACGTGAAGGGCGCGCTGCTCAATGCCGTCCAAGGGAACAGCGACGATCGCTTCAACGCGCTGTTCAGCCTGCTCGACCCCACCACCCTCTGGGGTCAGATGACCGGCATCGTGTCACGGATCAGCACCGCGGACGTCACCTGGATCGCCACGATCATGGCCTGGGTCGTCGCGTCACTGGTCGTGTGGACGGTGACCCGGCTGCTGCGCTCGACATTCGACAGCGTGCTCCGTCGGCCGAAGCGCTGGTTCGCGCTGTATGTCTTTGCCGCGACCGCCGGGATCGCGTCCGGCGCGGCCGTGCTCTACATGATCTTCGTGACCTGGGCGCAGCTCGCGAACTCGCCGGGTCGTCCGGCCGATGGCGTGCTGCTGGTGGCCGCGTTCGTCGGCGCGACGCTCGCAGTCGCCGTGAGCGTCGTGATCAGCGCGACGGAGCGACCCGAGCCGAACGAGGAGCCCGCGCCGGCCATGGCCGGCCGTCACGTCCCCGTCCGCTAGCGGCCGGCTAGACCGACCTCGGCCCGGGCTGGGTGTCCGCCACGTAGCGCCTGCGGCGCGGCCGCCACGGCACGCTGCGCCGGCGTCGCTGCAGGTCGAGCCGCCGACCGCGCCACGCGAGCACGGCCGTCGAGATGAGCACCCAGATCAGCCCGACGAGCGGCACGGCGAAGAGCGCGCCGATGATCCCGCCGGCCTCGAAACCAGCGAGCAGGGCGAGCATCGCCGCAAGCGGGTGCAGGCCCACCGCGTTCCCCGTGAGACGCGGGACGAGGACGTTGCTCTCGAGCTGCTGGATGACCACGAACGCGATCGCGACCCATAGGACCGTCGGGAAGGGCTGGGTCGACGCGATGAGCAGCGCGGGGATCGCGCCGAGGAACGGACCGAGCATCGGGATCAGCTCGACGATGCCGGCGAAGGCGCCGAGAAGGACCGCGTACGGCACGCCGATGATCGCGAGCGCGAGCGTCACGAGCACACCGAGCGATATGGCGACGACGAGCTGGCTGCGGATGTACGCACCGAAGACCCGCGCGATCACGTAGAACACTCGGCGCGCACCCGCGCGGTTCGGCGGCTCGAGCGCGCGGAGGATGAGCACCCGGAATCGGCGCGCGTCGAGCAGCAGGTAGAACGTGACGACGAGCACGATCGCGAGGTCGAGGAGCACGGCCAGGAAGGCGAGCACGAGGCCCGCCGAACGAGCGGCGAGATCCGGTCCCTGGGCCAGGGCGATCGAGCGGATCTGCTCCTCGATGCCGGGCGGGAGCGGCTGCCCGCCGAAGAGGAGCGGCCCGTTCCCTTGGACGGCGTCCGAGTACTCCTTGATCCGATCCGCGAGCGCCTGACCCTCGACGGTGAGCGGCCGTGCGACCAGGAATCCGAATAGCCCGAGGGAGGAGATGAGCGCGACGAAGACGAGGGCGACCGCGAGCGTGCGGGGCATGTGGTCCTCGAGGCGGCCGATGAGCGGCGAGATCGCGAACGTGAGCGCCGCCGCGAGGGAGAACACGAGCAGCACGTGCGCGAACGGGACGAGCGTGTCGAGGAGCAGGCGCGACGCGGCGAGGACCGCGAGGATCGCGAGCGCCGCGAGCGCGACGTAGCTCGGCCACCAGTCGAAGAGCGCGGGCAGACCCGCGCGTCGGGGCGACCAGCGCTTGAGGTCGCTCTGCTGCAGGCTCTCGACGAGGTCAGGCTTCCGCTCCTCGGGCGGCGGCGGGACGGGCGTCGGCTTCATCCGGGCTTGGTGAGGCACCGGCCGTGCCACCATCCTCGGCCGCGATTTCTGGCGTTTTCGCTTGACTTTTCGGGCCTATTCTGTTAGAACAGGTGTTCTAGAGACTGGAACGGCGCGGAAGAGGGCCCGCAGCCGCGGTCTCGGGTGCCGCGGTGTCCGATCTGCCTGTCCTCCGCATGTGCGCGCGCTGCCATGAGGTGAAGCCGCCTGCGGAATTCCCGATCAAGAACGTTGCGAGGGGCTCGCGCGGTTCGTATTGCATTCCGTGTCGGCGCGATTACGGCAAGGAGCACTACAACCGCAACACCGAGTACTACAAGCTGAAGGCGAATAGAAGTCGCACGCGCGATCGTGCCGCTAATCGCAAGGTCGTGGACGCTTTCTTGTTGGAACATCCCTGCGTTGATTGCGGCGAAACCGACATCGTCGTCCTCGACTTCGATCACGTGTATCCCGAGGACAAGCTCGCAGCTGTCGGAAGGCTCCAGCACTCGAACGGCCAGGAGCAGCTATTGCGCGAGATCGCGAAGTGCCAAGTCCGCTGCGGCAACTGCCATCGACGTCGGACCGCACTGCAATTCGGCTGGTCGCGCGTTTGGCTCGCGGCCAATGCCTGACCTTCGTTGGTGCTGGGCTTGCAAGACGATGAAGCCATCAGCAGCTTTCGCGTTCCGCGACATCAAACGGCGCCTCCCGCAGGGCCACTGCAGGCTGTGCCACGCAGCGCTTCGCCGCCAGCATTACATCAAGAACAAGTCCGACTACGTCCGACGTGCAATCGCGCAGGTCAAGCGGCGCCGCGACGAAAATCGCAAGCAGCTGTACCGGTATCTCTCGTCGCATCCGTGCGTCGACTGTGGCGAAACGGACATTGTCGTCCTTGAGTTCGATCATCGCTTGCCGGCCGAGAAGGTCCGAGACGTCAGCGGTCTTGCGGCAAGAAGGGTGTGGGCGTCGGTCCTGAAGGAGATCGAAAAGTGCGACGTGCGATGTGTGAACTGCCATCGTCGACGGACGGCGCGTCAATTCAATTGGCCTGGGAGATCGCCAGACTAGAATTGGAGGAGCGCGGGAGTAGCTCAGTTGGCAGAGCGCGACTTTCCCAAAGTCGAGGTCGCCGGATCGTGCCCGGTCTCCCGCTCAGTGATCGGGAGAGTCTTGACTAGTCTCTAGCCCAATGCCCAAGCCCTCCGGCTGGCGACGGATGCTCACCCTCTTCACGCTCGCATCGTTCATCGAGGTCATCGCGTACGGGCAGCTCGCCGCATTCACCCCGCTCCACCTCCCGAAGATCGGCGTCGCTGCCGAGGACGTTCCGGTCGCCGTCGGTCTCATCAGCGCGGGCGTGAACGTCATCGGGCTGCTGTTCCTGCCCTTTTGGGGCGTGCTCGCCGACCGTTTCGGCCGCAAGCCGCTCATCATCCGGTCGTTCGCCGCCACCGGCGCGGGCCTGGCGGTGTCGGCTGTCGCGCGCAACGTCTGGTTCTTCACGCTCGGCCGCGGTCTCAACTCGCTCAACCTCGGCAACAGCGGCCTGATGATGACGACACTCCACGAGTCCGCGCCCGCAGCCCGGATCGGCTTCGCGTTCGGCGTCGTCAACGGTGCCGGCCCGCTCGGCGCGTTCATCGGGCCGCTCGTCGGCGGGCCGCTCGTCGACCGCTACGGATTCAACGTCGTGCTCGGTGTCGACGCCCTGCTGCTCGCGGCGGTCGTGGCCGGGCTGACGTTCGGCTATCGCGATTCGTTCGTCCCCTCACGCGAGCGGCCGCCGATCGTGCGCGCGGCGTTCGATGGACTGCGGATCATCTGGAGCTCGCCGCGCTTGCGCGCGCTGTTCCCCGCCCTGCTCGTCGTCTTCGCGGGATGGCTCCTGACGTTCACGTATCTCCCACTGGTCGTGCAGCGGATCCATGGGGACGACGGCCTCGCGACGGCGGTCGGCATCGCGCTGGGCGCGAGCGGATTGATCACGCTCGTCGCCTCACCGGCGATCGGCGCGATCGCCGACCGGTTCGGCCACTGGCGCGTCCTCTACGTCGCGGCGGTCGTCGACGGGCTGCTGTGGCTACTGCCATGGGCGGTCCGCGACTACTGGCCCTTCGTCGTCGCGTTCGGCATCGTGAGCGGGATCGGCAGCGGCGTGTTCAGCCTGAGCTTCAACGTGCTCGCGTCGTCGGCGACCGACGCCGCGCGCGCACGGGTCATGACCTTCGCGTACTTGCCGCTCAATCTCGGATTCGTCGCAGGTCCAGGGCTCGGCGCGCTCATCGTGAGCCGCGATGTCTTCGGGATCTTCCCCACCGCGACCGCGTTCGAGCTCGCCGGCGTCGCGCTGCTCGCGTACGCCGCGCGTCGATCCGTCTACCCGGCCACGTAGCATTGCGCCGATGCGACGATCTGACCGCGCGACGATGGTGGCATTCGCGGTGGCCGTGCTCGTCGGTGGCCTCAATTTCGTGGCGGTGCGCTTCAGCAACCGGGAGCTGCCGCCATTCGAAGGGGCGGCGCTACGGTTCGCGGCGGCGTCGCTGCTGTTCCTCGCCTACGTCCGCTTGCGAGGCATCACGCTGCCGCGCGGCAGCAGCTTGATCGGCGCCGTTCTGTTCGGGCTTCTCGGCTTCTCCGGCGCCTATGCGTTCCTGTACTGGGGCCTCGTGAGCGCGCCGGCGGGCATGGGCTCGGTCGCGCTCGCGCTCGTCCCCGTCGCGACTCCCCTGCTCGCGGCCGCGCACGGCCTCGAGCGCCTCCGGGCGCGGAGCCTGATCGGCGGCGCGCTCGCGGCCGCCGGGATCGCGGTCGTGTTGAGCGGCCAGCTCGCGACGACGCTTCCGCTCGCCTCAGTGGTTGCGCTGTTGCTCGCCGCGGTGGCGGCCGCGGAGTCGGGCGTGGTGATCAAGTACTTCCCGCGCAGCCATCCCGCGGCGACCAACGGGGTCGCAATGGGCATCGGCGCGGCTGCGCTGGTCCTCATCTCCTGGATCGCGGGTGAGGTCTGGATCGTGCCGTCACAGCCGGTGACCCTCATCGCCTATGGGTACATCGTCCTGAGCACGATCGTGTTGTTCGCGATGGTCCTCTACATCCTCGCCCGGTGGTCGGCGTCGTCCGCCTCACTCATCTTCCCCATCCAGCCGCTCGTGACGGTGGTCGCGGCAGCCATCCTCGCCGGCGAGGGCATCGCCCTTCCCTTCGTCATCGGGGCCGTCATCGTGCTGGTGGGCGTACTCATCGCGTCGGGCGTTCAGCTCGGCGCAGGGGAGCGGCGGCTCGCCGATCAGACCTCGTAGCGATAGAGCCGCCGGACCGTGATCGCGTAGGTGACGCGCTCCTGCTTCGACCAGACCTCGCGGGTCTGCGTCTCCGCGGCGGCCTCGCCGTCGTAGCGGACCGCGAGATCGTGAATGTCCCGGAGGGCGCCTTCGCCGGTCGCGATGATCCGGGCGACGCCATCGAGCCGGACATAGCGGTCGGACTCGCCGACGAGGAGGGACACCCGCGGGTCGCGGCCGATATTCACGGCCTTCTTCCGCGGTGTGGTCGTGTTCACGATCGGCTCGTCCTCCCGTCGGCCGTACCAGATGACCGTCAGGTGTGCGGAGCCGTCCTCGTTCACTGTGCCCAGGACCGCGAACCGAGGCTCGTCCAGGAACGCGCGGACTGCCGCGTCCAGCTTCATCACGGCAACGGTAGTTCGTGCGCCGCGATACCCTCCTGCGCGTGCGCTACGACGTCCACACCCATCACTACCCCGCGGCGTACTTCGAGCTGATCGAGCGCTCCGGCGGGGACTTCTCCTTCGGCACGGATCCTTCGGGCCAGCGCATCATCCGCTACCGCGGCTCGCGGTTCTTCGGCGTCACCGCCCCGATGACCGATGCGGCGCTCCGGCTGACGGACATGGATCGCGTGGGCATCGACGTCGCGATCCTCTCGCTCTCGACGCCTAACGTCTTCTTCGCCGAAGGTGCGGCGCAGGAGCCGGTCGCGCGCATGGTCAACGACGCGTACGCCGAGCTGATCGCGGCGAATCCGCAGCGGTTCAAGGCGTTCGCGTCGATCCCGATGGACGATCCGGATGCCGCGATGCGTGAGCTCCACCGCGCGATCGATGTCCTTCGCTTCCAGGGCGTCATCCTCCTGAGCAACATCCGCGGCCGCGAGCTGACGGACCCGGCATACCGGCCGTTCTTCGAGGAGGCCGATCAGCTGAAGCTCTGCATCCTCCTGCATCCGATGCTGCCTGCGAGCGCCGACGCGTTCCGCGATTTCGTCCTCGGCCCGCTGGTCGGTTTTCCGTTCGACACGACGCTCGCGGTCGCCCGGATGTGCTTCAGCGGCATGCTCCGCGAGCTGCCGAACATCCACTGGATCGTCGCGCATGCAGGTGGTGCGCTGCCGTACCTCGCCGAGCGGCTCGACAACGGCTATCGGGACTTCGCGGAGGACCGCGCGAACATCAACGAGCTGCCGAGCACGTACCTCAAGCGTCTCTACTACGACACCGTCACGTTCAGCCCGCACGTCCTTCGGCTGCTGCGCGACTGGGCAGGCGCCTCGCACATGGCGATGGGCAGCGATTACCCGCACAAGCTCGGCGACATCACGCGGGCGGTGACGACCATCGATGCCCTGGACGTCAGCGGCCCCGAGCGGGACCGGATCTTCAGCGGCACGGCGCGCGCGATCATCAACAACCCGTAGCCGTCAGTCGGCGGCGGCGACCTCGTCGCGATGCGCGCGGTAGCGCACGATCTCCGGGATCGAGGCCGCGACCGCGATGACCGAGGCGACGCAGGCCAGCCCGCCGCTCACCACCGACGCCATCGGGGACCAGAGCGCCGCGACCGCGCCCGACTCGAACTGCCCGAGCTGCGGACCCCCGAGCACGAACATGATGTTGATCGCGTTGAGCCGGCCACGGAGCGAGTCGGGGACCACGAGCTGCAGGATCGTGCCGCGGAAGATCGAGCTCACCGCGTCCGCGCCGTTCGCGATCGCGAGCAGGATCAGCGCAAGCACGAACCACCCCGCGTCGAGGATCCCAAAGAGCGCGATGGATAGACCCCACACCGTGACGGCGACGAGCACGGTCAGGCCCTGGCGCTTCACGCGAGCGGTCCAGCCTGAGGCGACCGCAGCCACGAGCGCGCCGGCGCCCATCGACGCGTAGAGGAGTCCGAGGCCCTCAGGCCCGACGTGGAAGACGCGCTCCGCGTAGTACGGGAACAGCGCGCGGGGCGAGCCGAAGAACGTCGCGAGGAAGTCCAGCGACATCGTCGCGAGCAGGATCCGCGTGACCCCGAGATAGCGGATGCCCTCGACGAGGGCGTGCAGCACCGGCTGCCGGGTGGACGCGGCGCGCGGCGGCGCGCGAAGCATCCACACGGCGACGAACGCGGCAGCGAACGAGGCCACGTCGAGCCAGTACGCCCCGGCCAGCCCGAAGCGCGCGATGACGATGCCGGCAAGCACCGACCCGAAGACCAGGGCGAACTGGAAGATCGTCTGATTCAGCGCCATGGCCGCCCGGATCAGCCGCCGTTCCACGAGGGTCGGTGCGAGCGATGCGCGCGTGGGGTTGTCCAGCGCGGAGAAGCACGCACCGATCGCCGTCAGCACGTACAGCAGCGGCACCGAGGCCGCGCCAGCCCCGGTCGCGACCGCGAGCGCGAACGAAACCGCGGCCAGCCCGACCTGGGTGACGAGCAGCAGCCGCCGACGGTCGACGGCGTCGGCGATCACGCCGCCGAACAGCGACAGCACAAGCAGCGGCACCGCTTGGAACACGCCGATCAGGCCGACGGCGAATGACGAGCCGGTCAGCAGGAAGATCTGGTACGGGAGCGCGACCAAACGGAGCTGGCTCCCGCTCAACGAGATGAGCTGGCCGATCCACAGCAGCCGGAACGAGCGCGACTCACGCAGCGGCGCCATGTCCGGGAGCAGGAGCTGACGCCAGCCGGTCACGGGCGATGGAGCTCGAAGACGATCTCGCCATCGACGAAGTCGCCCGTGCGCACGAACCCAAGCTTGTCGTTCACGCGAAGCGACGGCGCGTTATCGGGCGTCACGCCGGAGATGAACTCGCGAACGCCGTGCTCGCGCGCGGCCCAGTCCATCATCGCCCGGGCGGTCTCGGTCGCGAAGCCGCGGCCGCGATACGCGGGGAAGACCGTGTAGCCGGTCTCGGCCGCGCCGGGCCGCGCGAGGTCATTGACGCCCGGCGGCCCATGGAAGTTCGCGTAGCCGATCATCGTCCGCTCGGGCTCGCGGAGCACGATCGCACGCAGCGACCACGGCAGCCAATCGGCATGCTCGGCGATCTGATCGCGACGGAAACGCACGAGACCCAGGGCCTCGCCGGGAAACTCGTCGGGGATCGCGAAGTCGGCAAGCCGGCTCGCGGCTTCGCGATCCGTGGCGATCAGCGCGTCGAGCAGCGCGGGCGGCAGCGAGACCAGATCGAGGCGTGCTGATCGGATGACGTCGATGCGCGAAACGTTAGGGCTTCCGAGCGATCAGCCGGCGCACCTCATCGTCCGTCACCGACGCGAAGTCGTCGTAGTACATCCCGACCGCGCGGAAGCTGTCGTACTCGCCAAGGCAGATGACCAGGTCGACCTCCTGCCGGAGCTCGTTCGCCGTCTCCGCCGCGCACACGGGAATCGCGACGACCACGTGCGCAGGCTGTTCACGGCGGACGGAACGCGCCGCCGCCGTCGCCGTGGCGCCGGTCGCGAGACCGTCGTCGACGATCACGGCGGTGCGACCGCGCACCGGGACCGGTGGGCTCCCGCCGCGATAGCGCTCGGCCAGCTCGGCCAGCTTGGCGGACTCACGCGTCGCAGCCTCGTCGATCTGCGTCTTGGTGATACCGGCTGCGGTGACGACATCGTCGCGCAGCGCGACGATCCCTGGCGCCACCGCGCCGAACGCGAGCTCCGGCTGCCGCGGCACGCCGAGCTTTCTCGCGACGAGCACGTCGATGGGAGCATCGAGCTCGTCGGCGACCTGGGCTGCGACGACGACGCCGCCGCGCGGCAGGCCGAGGATGACCGGATCCTCGAGCCGCTGCTCCTGCAGCCGGCGACCAAGGGCCCGGCCGGCCTCGGCGCGATCGCGGAACATCATGCGTTCGCATGGCCGCACGTGTCATACCCGGTGCACATCGGCCGCGATGGCACCGGCCGTGCTTCGGTCCAGAGGGACAACCGCACGAAGGAGAGCCTAAACATGGCGAGCATCAAGAAGAGCATCGACGTCGCGGTGCCGGTCCGCACCGCGTATGACCAATGGACCCAGTTCGAGGAGTTCCCGCGATTCATGGACGGCGTCGAAGAGGTCCAGCAGCTGGACGACAAGCGCCTCCACTGGAAGGCCACGGTCGGTGGCAAGCTCGAGGAGTGGGACGCTGAGATCTTCGAGCAGCGCCCGGACGAGATCATCTCGTGGCGCAGCACCAGCGGCGCGAAGAACGCCGGCACAGTGACGTTCCAGCCCGGTGAGCGGGGCGCGGTCGTCAGCCTGATGCTCGAGTACGAGCCGAAGACCGCGGTCGAGAAGACCGGCGACGCGCTCGGTTTCGTGGACCGTCAGGTCAAGAGCTCGCTGGATCGGTTCAAGAAGTTCATCGAGTCACGCCGCACCGAGACCGGAGCGTGGCGCGGGACGATCGAGGGCGGCAAGGTCGAGGAGCGCACGGAGCGCACCGTCTAGATCCCTCGGCCGGGACCGGCGTTGACCGGTCCCGGCCGAGCTCATTCACTCTGGGTCGATCCGGCGATCGAGGTTCATCCACAGCGCACGGGAGTAGCGAAGGCAGAGCGGCGCGAGCGGCAGGAACGCGAGCCCCGAGACGAGGAGCACCCATTCCAGTGGCCAATGGGTGACCGCGAGGACGGCGAAGAACAGGAGAGCCACGAGCGCGACCGCGAGGCCGTAGCTGATCGCCATGGCGCCGACGAAATAGCCGTGCTCGCGCTCGTAGACCAAACCGCACACCGGGCAACGCTCAGGCATGTCGAGGAGGCCCGTGAACAACGCGCCGCGGCGGCAGCGTGGGCAGCGCAGGAAGAGGATGCTGCGGAGCATCAGCTCCGCCCCGTCGCTCCGAACAGTCCGAGGAACGTGGCCTCGGCGACGCAGACGTTCTCGAACTCGGCCAAGTGCAGGCTCTCGTTCTCCGAATGCGCGTTGGACTCCGGATCCTCCACACCGGTGACCAGCAGCGCCGCACCCGGGAACATTCGCGCGAAATCGAAGAGGAACGGGATGCTGCCGCCCTGGCCGATGTCGATGGCCGGCCGGCCCCACGCCGCACCGAGGGCGTCCTTCAGTGCGGCGTACGCGGGCCCGCTCGTCGTCCCCGTGAACGCCTCGCCCGTCGAGCCGCGCTTGGTCTTCACCTCGGCGCCCCACGGCGCGTGCGACTCGAGATGCTTCACCAGCGCGTCCTGCGCGGCCTTCGCGTCCTGACCGGGCGGCACCCGCATCGACAGCTGCGCCGTCGCGACCGGCCAGAGCGTGTTGGAGGATTCCTTCACCGACGTCGCGTCGAGTCCGATGATCGACACGGTCGGCTTGCGCCACAGACGAGAGGTGATCGACCCGTCGCCGATGAGCTTCACCGACGGCCGCGTGCCGACCCACCCACGGAACTCGTCCTCCTTCAGGTCGAGCGGATCCGCGTCGCCGGTCGTCAGTCCCGCCACCGCGACGCGACCGAGGTCGTCATGCAGCGACGCGAGCAGCCGGGACATCGCCATGAGCGCGTCGGGGACGGCGCCGCCGAAGCCGCCGCTGTGCACGGCGTGATCGCTCACCCGGACCTCGACCGTGACGAGCACGTTGCCTCGAAGGGTCGTGGTGATCGCGGGTTGGCCGATCCGCCAGTTCGCGGAGTCGGCGATGATCACCGCGTCGCACGCAAGGGTGTCCTTCTCGGCCTTCAGGAAGTCCATGAGGTGCGCGGACCCCGACTCCTCCTCACCTTCGATGAACAGCGCGACCCCGCAGGGTGGCTTCCCGCCGTACGCGCGCAGCGCGGCAAGATGCGCCGCGATGCCGGCCTTGTCATCGGCGACGCCGCGGCCATAGAGCCGGCCGCCGCGCTCGGTGGGTGAGAATGGATCGGTCTTCCACCGATCGCGCGGCCCCGGCGGCTGCACGTCGTGGTGCGCGTAGAGGAGGACCGTCGGCGAGCCCGCCGGACCGTCGATCCGTCCGACGACGGCGGGATGCGCGCCGTCCTGCTCGATCACGCGGGCGTGCACGCCTGCGGCCGTGAAGAGATCGGCGGTCAGCTTCGCGGTCTCACGGACCGGTGCCGCGTCGTAGCCGCTCGCGCTCATCGATGGCACGCGCGCGAGGCCCTCGAGGCCGGCGCGCACGTCGGTCATCGCGGCGCGGACCTTGGGACGGAGCTCCTGGGCGAGCTCTTTGGCGTTCACGGCTCGCGCAGTTTACGTCCGGTAATCCCGGGCGCTCACCGGCGAGACGAGCAACCGCGGATGCCGCAGCAGCGAGGGCTTCGCACCGATCCGCGACGCGATGTCATCGAGATACGGCAGCAGCTCGACGCGCATCTGGTCGTCCCCGACCGCTCGCGCGCGCCGGATGCGCGTTTCGATCTCCGCGCGCATGGCCTCGGCCGACGGCAGCGACGCGCGACCGGTCAAGACGGCCGCGACCCAGCGCGCCTGCAGCTCCACGACGGGGAACACCGGCCCCGAAACGCGGGTCATGCCGACGAACGCGAGCATCGGGACGCCCGGAGGGAACACCAGCCGATACAGCGCGAGCTTGCCATCGAACGTGGCCGGGATCCCGGCCGGCAGGAACGGGAATGCATGCGTGTACCCGGTCGCGAGCACGATCGCGTCCGCGGGGGCACGCGTGCCGTCCGCGAACAGCGCGGCCGACTCGTCGAGGCCGACGAGCGCCGGGCGCATGACGATGCGCCGGCGCGCGAGCTCGTCGAGGAACTCCGAGCTCGGCGTGGTCTTCCGGCTGACCTGGCCGAGCCGCAGGCCGCGCTGGCGATACTCGTCGTTCAGGACGCGGGCCACGCGCCAGCGCCAGATCCGCGTCGGGAGCATGGCCGCAAGGCGGGTCGACCGGTGATCGAATGGCCGCCCGCCGCGAGAGCGCGGGGTGAAGGTCGGCACGTCGCGCACCGCGACGGTCACCGATCTGGCGACCGCCGCAAGCTCGACCGCGATGTCGGCGCCACTCGACCCGATGCCGGCTACCACCACGTCCCGCCCGGCGA
>Ga0310813_10000633_pt1 | contig 21723 bp, 15 predicted proteins | sample YN3metagenome_FD_203086 | JGI IMG/M metagenome (GOLD analysis project Ga0310813, IMG submission 203086) | Soil microbial communities from experimental microcosm in Duke University, North Carolina, United States - YN3 | ecosystem: Engineered > Artificial ecosystem > Soil microcosm > Unclassified...
GGAGTCCCGGTTTCACGATCGCCGCCGTGTTGTCGCTGGCGCTGTCGATCGGCGCCGGCGTCATAGGCTTTGGGGTGATCGACGCGGTCCGTTTTCGTGCGCTGCCCTTTCCGAACGCCGAACGTCTCGTGTTGATCAGCGAGACTCCAAAGAGCGGCTGCCCGATCACGTGTCCGGTCGACTACAAGACGCTCGCCCTGCTGCGCGAGCACCGCTTCCAGTCCATCGATGCGTTGGCGGCGTTCGTCGAAGGACCAAAGGCGTTCGGCAGCCGCGGCGATCAGTTCGACGTCACGGCGGGGATTCTGTCGAAGGCGATGTTCGGCATGCTTGGCGTGCGGCCGGAGATCGGCCGCATTTTCACGGACGATGAAGACCGCCTCGGCGCCGAACCGGTCATGCTGATCAGCCACGACCTGTGGGCGACGTATTTCGGCAGCGATTCGTCGGTTCTCGGCAAATCGTATCGGTTGAGCGAGGAGCCATTCACCGTGATTGGTGTGATGCCTCCGAATTTCAGTTTCGAGACCAAATCGCAGGTGTGGCTCGCCGCCAGCCGGTACCTCGACCCCAGAACGGGTACGTCGTTGCGGGCGACGAACGTGCTCGCGCGCCTGGTCCCGGGAGCGACCATACAACAGCTCGCCGGGGAGCTCAGCACGTTGCAAGCGGCGGCCAATCAGGATCGCACGGAGAAGACGAAGACGGCGTTCACGGTGGCGCCGTTGCGCGACAGATATGTGGCGGCGACGCGTTCGTACGATCTGATTTTCGCGCTCGTCGTTGTCGCGATTCTGTTGATCGGGTGCGCGAACGTGGCGAGTCTCGTTCTGGTGCGGGCGACGCGCCGGAGCCGAGAACTGGCGATCCGCAGCGCGCTCGGCGCCGGCCGGAGGACACTGCTGCGGTTCGTCGTCGTGGAGAACGCATTGCTCTGCCTACCAGGTCTGATCTTCGGGCTATTGATCGCCTGGTGGTCGCTGTCAGCGTTGCGATCGCTGGCGTCGTTGCAGGCGACGCATGTCTTCGGCATGGAGTATCGGCTGGATGGCCGGGTTTTGGTGTTTGCGGTTCTGCTGACAGTGTTGACGGTGCTCGCTTTGAGCATCGCGCCGGCGCGGTTACTCATGCCGAAAGATCTTCAGCGCGCGCTGCGCGAAGGGGGAACGGCGACCGGAACGCGCGTCGGGAACCGCACGCATCAGGCGTTCGTGATCACGCAGACGGCATGCTCCGTCGCGCTGCTGATTGCCACGGGCTTGATGGCGCGGACGATCGCTCGTGTCACCGGGATCACGCTTGGCTACGACGCGGAGCATGCCGTGTCTCTGACGGTCGTTCCGGTTCATTCGGCACGCCGTAAAGAAGTCTATTTGCCAATCACCGACCGCGTCCTCTCTGAGATCTCCGCGATGCGCGGCGTCGACGCGGCCGCCGTGCGGATGCAGGCGCCGTTTGCCGCGGTGCGACCGCTGGCGCCTGGTGCGATCGTCGTCGCTCGGGATGTGGACGACGCGGCGATGACGCTCGACAACGGTCAGCCGGTCGATCTCGCGTTGCAGCCTCGGAGCGCGTTCGGAGTAAGCGTCGACTATTTCACGGCACTCGGCATCCCGTTGATCGCCGGGAGGACGTTCACGGCGTCGGAGAACGAATCGTCGGCGCCCGTGGCGGTGATCAACGAATGGGCGGCGCGGCACTGGTGGCCAAAGGAGAACGCCGTGGGCCACACATTTTCTATCGACACCGCGCCGGGAGCGCGTGCGGCGGTCACTGTGGTCGGCGTCGTCCGGGACAATCTCGCCACGGAAGGGTCGGTGCTGCTCGCGAAGCAAGGACCCCAGGTCTACAGACCTTTCAAGCAGTCGAGTTTCTGGATCGCGACGTACTTCATCCGCTCGCGAGCGCCGGCGCCGGCGTTGATCACCGCCGTGCAGCGGGCAGTGATGCGACTGGTACCGGCAAATGGCCAGGCGCGCGGGAGGCCGTTGTCGCAGCAAATCGAGGCACAAATCCAGACGGTACGCACCAACGCCACACAGATCGGCGGACTGGCCGTGGTCGGCCTGCTGCTCGCCGTCACCGGACTGTACGGCGTCCTCTCGTACGTCGTGCAGCAGCGCACGCAGGAGATCGGTATTCGCGCCGTGCTCGGCGCGGATCGGACGCGTCTCCTCGCGATGGTGCTCGGCCAAGGGACGCGCTTGGCGCTGGCCGGCATCGCGGTCGGCGTGCTCACCGCGGCGTTGTCGATGCGCCTGCTCAAGGGAATTCTCTACGGAACGGCGACGAACGACATCGTGGTGTACGCGATCGTCTGCGGCCTTGCGCTGTTCGTCGCCTTTCTCGCGAGCTATCTCCCGGCGCGTCGCGCCTCGCGCATCGACCCCGCGATCGCGCTTCGAACGCGATAGCCGGCTCGTCGCTGCCGGACTTGCCAGCCGGCGCAGGGGCGCGTCATGTTGAATGAGGGTCCAGCAAGGGGAGTCGATGAGAAATATCGTATGCCAATGTTTGCTTGGCTTGATCGTCGCGAGCCGGCCGATGTTGTCGCAGGAGCGTGACTACACCCCGACGTACGAGATGCCAAAGGGGCGTGAGATCGTCGCGATCTACATCGGCTCGACGACCTGTGGACCGTGCCTATTACCCGAGGTGAAGGCGGCGGTAAAGAAAATGAAGGTTCTCGTCGCGGATCAAGCCAAGGCGCAGGGCGCGTCGTTCGCGGCGGTCGTGGCAGCGAACGACTGGGAAGTCCCGAAAGCGATCTCGTTCGTCGAGCCGCTGGGCGCGTTTGACCAGCTCATTCTCGGCGGCAACTGGACGAACCTGGCGATCGAACGCTACGTATGGCGTGATCCCGAGGGCGTGCCGGCGATGCCGCAAATCCTCGTCGTCGAGCGCACGGTCACGACCGGAAATCGGGTGTCATTCTCGGAACCAAAGGTGTTGCGCCGCGTGATGGGAGGGAAAGAAATCCCGGCTTGGGTCGAGCTGGGCGCGCCGATCTCGGCGCCGTCCGCGCCGCACCCGTGAGGCGTCTAGCAGTTAGAGGCGGCCGTACAGCGTTGTTCATTGGGCTTCTCGCCGCGCGCTCCGCGGCGGCGCAGCCACGGCCGAGTCTCTCCGGTTCGCTCGAACGCATTCGCGGCGCGCGCGGCGACTCGGCGATCGATGTCCGCGTGGCGGTCAGCATCACCGACGGGTGGCACATTGGCGCGCGAACGCCGGGTGTTGTCGGTATCCCGACGAGGTTGGAGTGGCAGCTCCCGAAAGGCTGGTCAGTGGTGAGCGAGGCCTGGCCCAGACCAGAAGCGGCGCTTGTCGGGCGCGACTCGGCATTCACGTACAGCGGGTCCCTGACGATCCGTGCATCGCTCGTCGGACCAAGGGCCGCGTTGCGCGAGCCGGTCCAGGCCGTTCTCTCGTACGGTATTTGTCGCGAGATGTGCATCCCCGGCCAGGTAACGCTCAGGCTCGCTCGCTAGACCGAGCTGTCGCGGCAATTCCACGAACGCGATCACAACTTTTGTGAACGCTTAGCGCCGCCCGGTACGGCCGTTGCCCCCCTCTCTCCGGAAAACGGCAACTAGTGCCGAAATACTTCGGAGTCTGACCCCTTTTGAGAGAACTCTAAAATGGAGTCTGACCCCAATTCGGGCGGGATTCGGGGGGGAGGGGGGATAAAACGACACGGGCGGCGCACGTTGTTTCGGTCGTGGCCGGGTTGGCCCTTCTGCTTATAGGCGGATGTCGGAAGCGCCGAGGAGAGCAGGAGGTCGCGGCCGACGGCAAGCGGCATTACCTGACGTACACGGCCGCGGGCGAAGTCACCTTGCCCGACGGCGAGGTAAACATCTACGAGGCGACCGGAGCGAACGCGTTGTCGGCGGTCGCGAGGCGGGCGAGGCCACTCGTCTACGTCCCGAACTCGAGGTCGGCGTCCGTCACGGTGATCGATCCCGCGACGCACACGATCGTCCGGACCTTCCCGACCGGACGCGTACCGCAACACGTCGTTCCGTCCTACGACCTGTCGACGTTGTGGGTTCTCAACAACGAGGACAGCATGCTCACGCCGATCGATCCGGTGACCGGCGAGAACGGCAAGCCGATCCACGTCGACGATCCGTACAATCTCTATTTCGAGCCGGACGGACGATCGGCGATCGTCGTCGCCGAGCGACGGCAGCGCCTCGACTTTCGCGATCCGAAAACGATGGAGCTTCAGGACACGGTGGCGACGAAGTGCCGCGGGATCGATCACGTCGAGTTCACGGCGGACGGCCGGTTTGCGATCGCGACGTGCGAGTTCAACGGGAGTCTGGTCAAGGTCGACCTCCAGACACGAAAGCCGGTCGCGATGCTGGCGCTCGATGACACCCTCGGCCAGGGTGGCGCGATGCCGCAGGACATTCGCTCGTCGCCGACGGGGGACGTGTTCTATGTCGCGGACATGAAGGCCGGCGGAGTGCGCGTCATCGAGCCGGACTCGCTGCGGCAGGCCGGCTTCATCGCCACCGGCACGGGCGCGCACGGGTTGTACCCGAGTCGTGACGGCAAGCTGCTTTACGTGACGAACCGCGGCTGGAATACACTTCGCGCCGGCTCGAACGGTCCCGGGTCGATTAGTGTGATCGATTTTCGAACGCGTCGCGTGATCGCGCAGTGGCCAATTCCCGGCGGTGGTAGCCCCGACATGGGAAACGTGACCGCCGACGGGAAGGAGCTCTGGGTCTCGGGCCGATACGATCGCGAGGTCTACGTGTTTGATACCGCGACGGGCCGACTCACATACCGCATTCCCGTCGGGAAAGAGCCGCACGGTCTGTGCGTGTGGCCACAGCCCGGGCGCTATTCGCTGGGCCACACCGGGAACATGCGGTGACGGACGCCGGAAAAGCGCGTCGACGTAGCGCCGGGGCTCGCGCAAGAAGGTAAGCCAGCGAAGGCTGTCCCGCAGTCCAGCCCGGCGATCGCTGCGTCGGTGACCGTCGCGTCAATCCGAGGGTTCTTTCTGTTATTCGACGAAACGCGCCGGTCGCATTGACGACCCGTTTTTCGCCGGGTACGTTGGCTCGGCCATTCATACCACAAGCACGAACGACGTTTTCTGCGCGCCGCCGACTGGTGCGCATGCAGATTCGCTCGAGTGTGTAGTGCTGTTGCAGGCCGGCTGCTCTTCCATGGCCGGCGTCCACCCTGCTTCGGAGACCGGTATGCCATTGGGTCGGCGTCATTTGGACGCGCCCGTCCGTCGCGTTCGACGGGGGCGTTGGGCTAGCGTCATCATCGGGCTGGCGGCAGTCATCGCCGTCCAGGGAAATGCGTTGGGGCAGGCGACCAACACCGGAACGATCGTCGGACGGGTCATCGACGGCGGATCGGGCGTTCCGCTGGTCGGGGCGAGTGTTCGAGTGTCCGGCACGCAAGTCGGCGCCGCGACGACCGACGACGGGCGCTATGCCATTCGCGGAGTTCGGCCCGGCGCCACCGAGATCGTGATCACGCGCATCGGCTACGAACCGAAGCGGACCACCGTCACCGTGACCGTGGGCGGCACCGTCACCGCGGACGTGTCGCTGAGCCAGTCCGCGTTCTCGCTCTCCGAGGTCGTCGTCACGGTCACTGGGGCACAGCGGAAGGCGGAGATCGCGAACACCGTTGCGTCGGTCGACATCGGGACGAAGGCGACGGAAACGACCGCGAACTCGCTTGGTCAGCTGATCTCCGGTCAGGCGGCCGGCGTTCAGATCATCTCGGCCGGCGCCGCGGGCGGCGGCTCGCGCATCCGGATTCGAGGACAGTCTTCGTTGTCGCTGGGCAACTCACCCGTCGTCTATGTCGACGGTGTGAAGGTCTATTCCGAGGCGTCGACGGCGAGTGCGACGCGTTCCTCCCGCTTCGATGACATCAATCCGGACGAGATCGAGACGATCGACATCCTCAAGGGTCCGGCAGCCGCGACGCTCTATGGGACGGAGGCGGCGAACGGCGTCATCAACATCACGACGAAGAAGGGAAAAGTCGGGCAGACGCGGTGGAGCGTATTTGGTGAGGCCGCGGACTCGAAGGATCCGAGCGCGGGACACTATCGGGATCTGTGGATCTCGTTCGACCGGACCAAAAAGGGAACGGATGGCAAGGCGCTCCAGTGTCTGCTCACCTCGCAGGCGGCGGGCACGTGCAAGATCGACTCGACCTATCACGGCAACGTCCTCAACCAGCCGGGACTCACACCTCTCGTGAACGGCGGTGTGAACAGGGTCGGCGCGCAGGTCAGTGGAGGCAACGAGCGTAACCAGTACTTCGTGTCGAGCGAATACTCGAAGGAGCTAGGTCCCTACAAGATGCCGGGCGCCGAGATCTCGCGGTTGGAGAAGGAGCGCGGCGCGGCCGTTCCGTACAACCAGATTTACCCGAACGCCGATGCGCGCATGAATCTTCGCGCGAATCTGTCGACGCAATTGAGCAACAAAGCCGACATCAACATCTCGACCGGTTACGTCACGCGAGCCGACCGGCAGCCGCAGAACGAGGACAATTCGGTCGGTCTCATGGTCGATGCGGTTGCCGGGTTGGCGCGCACCGATCTTTACCAAAAGCGATCAAGCACGGACAGTGTCGCGCTGAACGGATATCGCAGCTATCCGATGGGCGACATCTTCGCGCAGGAGCGGAACGAGTACACCAATCGCTTCACGCAAGCGCTCAACGCTCGTTACTACCCGTTCTCGTGGCTGACGACGCGGGCGAATCTCGGATTCGATTACACGTTGATCGAGCTCAAAAACTTGATCCGCTTCGACCAGGGTCCTTTCGGCGAAACTACCCGCCAGGGCGACATCCGCGATCGTCGTACCGAGAACTCGCAGTACACGGCAGATCTCGGCGCCACCGGGACGTTCAATCCGCGCTCTAACGTCAACTCGAAGACGTCGGTCGGGGTTCAGTACTACCGCACTTACAACGATTACACGGAAGGCTACGGCCGAAACTTCACGCCTGGTTCACTCCAGGTCGGCGCCGGCGCCATTCAAACCTCCGACGAGGGAACGGACCTCACCATCACGCTCGGCAGCTACGCCGAACAGATCTTCTCGTATAACGATCGAGTCTTTTTCACGGGCGGGCTGCGGTACGACGGGAACAGCTCGTTCGGCAAATCGTTCAAGGGCGTGTTCTATCCAAAGGTCGGCATGTCCTGGCTGATCTCGGATGAGAGCTACTTCCCACACCCCACGTGGCTCAACTCTCTGCGTCTTCGTGGGACGTACGGCGCATCGGGCGTGCAACCCAGCACGACGGCAGCCGCGCGCTTCTATACATCGACGACGGCAACGATCAGCGGTGCCGACCAGCCCGGGGTCCGTATCGGGGCGCTCGGCAACCAGAATTTGCGTCCGGAATACTCGGGTGAATTCGAGTCCGGGTTCGATGCGCAGCTGTTCAGCAACCGGACGACCGTCGAGCTGACGTATTACAATAAGAAGACAAAGGACGCGATTATCGCGCGCCCGATCGCGCCGTCGATCTCCGGCCTCGCCACGATCTTTGACAACCTTGGGTCGATTCGGAACCAAGGGTTCGAGGCGACACTCAACAACCGCTTCATCGATAACAATGAATTCAGCTTCGACCTACAACTCACGGGGTCGACGCTCAAGAACCGCGTCCTGACGCTGGGCCAAGGCGTGACGCCGGTGTTCACCGGCAATCGCAACACGCAGTACAACGCGCCCGGTTATCCACTGTTCGGGCTGTGGGGTAAGGCGATCTCCTGGAAGGACGCGAACAACGACGGGCTGCTCACCGTCAACGAAGTCTGCCAAGACGTCAACAGCTGTCGCGGCGCCGACACGGCGGTGTACTACGGTCCGACGCTGCCGACGATCGAGTTTGCGGCAAATCCGCGCGTCGAAATGCTGAAGCACAAGCTCGCGGTCTCGGCGCAGTTCGACCACAAGCAGGGAAACCTCAAGTTCAACAACACGCTCCGACACCAGTCGCAGGGCGGGTTGTCGGCGAAAGGGTTCTGGGATCCGAACGCGACGCTGTGGGAGCAGGCGCGCACGATCGCGGTGAACAACTACTCGGTGTACAGCGGCATGTACGAAAACGGTCGCTTCACGCGACTGCGCGAAGTCGCGGTGACGTACCAGCTGCCAGATGGGCTGGCCAATCGCATGCGCGCGAGCCGAGCGTCGATCGTTGCGGCCGGTCGCAATCTGCACGTCTGGACGCCATACAGCGGTGTGGATCCAGAGGCGACCGTGGGGAACGGGGATCAGCGCGGATCGGAAGAATATTTCGCGACGCCACCCCTGCGGTATTTCACGTTCCGTCTCAATCTCAGCTTCTGAGGAGCCGCCACGATGACTACACAGACCAAGTGGAGCCTGTCGCTCTCCTCGAGGATGCGCGCGCGCGCCGCGGTGATTGCAGCGATTGGACTGGTTTTCCTTCCGACCGGATGTAAGAACGACTCATTGGTTCAAGTAACGGATCCGGACATTCTGAATCCCGGTAACTTCTCGACGCCGGCGGGGGCAACACCGCTTCGCGTCGGTGTCATCGCCGACTTCGTGTCGGCGTTTGATGGGGGAACCGACTCGTACGTGACGATGACGGGAAACCTGGCCGACGAGCTGCTCGCGAGCGACACGTTCGACGGCCGGCTCACGATCAATGCGCGTAAGTCGGTCGAGACGAACAGCGAGATGGAGTCGGTGTATCGTGCAATGCAGCGCGCGCGCACCGGCGCGGCGCGCGCGGCGTTGACGCTCGCGACAACCGCACCAACGCCATTGTCGAACCGCGGCGAGATGTACATGCTCCTCGCCTACAGCGAGCTCTTTTTCGGCGAGGCCTGGTGTTCCGGGGTTCCGTTCTCGAGCGAGGATGGCGCGACAACGACTTTCGGCACTCCTCTGAAGACGGACGAGATGTATCAGCTGGCGATCGCGCACTTCGACACCGCCTTGTCGCTCGCCGAGACGAACTCGCGCGTGCTCAACGGATCGAAGCTCGGCAAGGGACGCACGCTGATGAATCTCGGGAAATTCGCCGAGGCCGCGGCCGCCGTGAACGGCGTCCCCACCAACTTCATTCTGACGACGTCGCACTCGGCGAACAGCACGTCGAATGGCGCGTGGAGCGGCACGACGAGCGGTGCGTCGCGCTATCGTCTCGTGTCGGGTGAGGGGAAGAACGGCTTGCCCTTCCTGGGCCAAACGGTGGCGCAGGACGCGCGAATCCCGTGGTCGTCGTCGACGCGCGCGGGATTCAGCAGCCAGTTCACCAACCAGCCAAATCAGAGCAAGTACACCCAGTTCAGCGATGGCGTCGTGACGACCGGGGCCGAGGCCCGTTTGATCGAGGCGGAGGCGCAGCTTCAGGGCGCGACACAGACTGGTCGCGACGCGGTGTACGCGGCGGTGAATTCGCTGCGCACGGGCGGTGCACCAATCGGCGGCACGACGACGACCAACGTTACAGTAGCCGCCCTCACATCGGGTGCGCCGACGACGCAAGATGCAGCGATCGACTTGCTGTACAGGGAGCGCGCCTACTGGCTGTGGCTCACCGGCCATCGCCTCGGCGACTTGCGTCGTCTGGTGCGCATCTACAAGCGGAATGTCGAAGTCGTGTTCCCAACCGGTCCGCTCACTCCACCGCTCGAGGGCACGTACGGAACCGGAACGACCGTGACCGTGCCGTTCTCCGAACGGAACAATCCAAACTTCCAAGGTTGCCTGAGTGAGCCGTAACCGAACGAATCAATGATGGTGTCGAGGGTTCGCTTGTTGGTTCCGTTCGTCGGCCTCGTCGGCTGCTATTCGTATCAACCGATCGAGGCCGCGGCGGTGCCGGTTGGAACGGAGGTCCGCGCGCACATCACCGGCGCAGCGTCGGATCGGGTCGCCCCGATGCTCCATAGCACCGATGTGCGAACGCTCGTCGGGAGCGTCACCGAGAATGCGAATGGGTCGATGATGCTCGAGGTACCGAACGGCGCGATGGCGAATGTGACGGAAGGCGTCGTCCCGCTACGTGCGAGAATTCCGATCGTACCGGGCGACTTGGTGACGCTTGAGCGGCGCAAGCTCGACGTTGGCCGCACGATGATTTTCGGAGCGGGAATTATGGGAGGAGTATCGCTGGGCATCGCCCTCGCGCTCCGCAACGGCGCGGATCCACAACCCGGCAACACGCCCAACGAGCCGCCGCCGGTCGCGCGCATCCCGATCGGCATAATTCGTTTCTGAATCGCGCGCGCGGCGACCGGGGGGCTGGAGGGCGCTAGCGGGCGAAGTACGACTCGATGGCCCACACCATGACGTTTTGCACCAGGTGGCGGGACTGCGGATCGTTCGGCGAAAGGGCGTCGGTCACCGTCTGCTTGAGCGACGACAAGAGATCCTCGGCCGACGGATAGAGCGGACGAGCGTTGCTCGTGAAATCTTCGACAGAGACGCGAAGCGCGATGAGGAGCGTCGGCGGAAGCTCGGCCAAAGGCCGCCGTTCGGCGCGCAATGCGGCCAACTCGGCCAAATGGGTTTTGAGGTCGAGCTCCGCGACAGCGCACCGCTCGGACGCGCGTTGGCTCGCCTGTCGCAGGAGCGTGCGCTCGACGACGGTGAGCTCGATGTTGGCGAGCGGTCCAAATGTAGGCTGCATCTGCCTGGGTGTTGCAGGTGTCCGGAGCCACGGTATCGGCTCGCGATGAGGCGGGAGGTGCATGTAGCCGAACCGGCGGTGACTAGGACACCGCCGGCTCGATCCCCCATGACTGCTTCGTCATTGCTGCACGCCGGGAGCCACCGATCGTCAGATGGGGCAGCCCGGCGATGACTTCATGTACAGGCAGCAGTCATGCCAGGGTCGTGGCGGCGCGTCGAGGGTGCGTCGGCGCGGTCGCCGGTACCGAGTGTCAAAAACCTGATCATTCGATTTTATCACGTGGCAAAAAACTTCACGACTCTGACCCCATTCCAAAATGGAGTCTGACCCCATTGGCGGGGAAATGAAACCGCTCCGCGAAAGATGATTCGGCGGAGCGGTCGGTAAATGTGAATTGACGATCAGCTCTGGGCTTGTTTCTCGGCTTCGAGCTCGGCGCGGCCGGCGGGCGTGAGACGCACGCGAATCTGGGTGTAGTGAATTCCAGGTTGCGAGCGGTCGAGCCTTGGCATGCCGACGATTTCGATGCGACCGGTTGCCTCGAGGAGAAACAGCAGCTGTGCGACGGTAGAAAACTCCGAGAGGTGGCGAGGGCTATCGCCATCCCTCGCGAACAGGTGCTCACCACCCTGATCGGCGATTTGCGTGAGCAGCTGGCGATATGAGTCCAGCACGACTGATCCTGCCGTTGGCGCGAGATGTTGGATTACACGGCCAAACGATGCTCCAACGACGGGTCGCCGATGGAGCATCGTCGAGCCGCACCAGGTTACGGAGTCGTCGCCGTCAGATAAGGCGACTGACGGAACATTTCGTCGATCGCCGCCGTGATCGTTGCATTGTTTTGCAGGCCGAGCGCGCCGGTGCCAACGCCAGCCCATGCGGCCCGGATGGACTGCGCCAACGGATTGACGCTCAGGGTCGGAATAAGTGTGATGATGAGCGTCCCGCGCGCGAACGACGTCGGGCCGACGACCACGTTCCACGGGGATACGAGAATCCACGAGTTGTTGAACGCGGGCTGGAACACCCACACCGGTGAGAAGCCCCAGATCGCAAAGAAGTTGCTGTTCGCGAACGCGTCGAAGTTGTCGGTCGCCGTCGCGCCAACGAGCACGACGAAGTCCGGGATCACCGACGCGGACGGTGTAACCTGCGTGTAGCCGCGCGCGAGGAAGTCCTGGCGCGTGCGATCCAGAATCGTGCGATCGAAATCGCGCGTTAGCAGGTCTGGGTTTCCGGTCAGCGGCGCGAGGTGCAGCACCGTGTCCGGCATCGCGAACGTATGCAACACGTTGAAGTTGAACGTCGAGTCCTTGAACGTCGTAACGAGGTTGCCCGGCAGTAGCGGACTGACGGGGACAAGGTTGAGATCCCCGTCATCGCCGCACGCAGCCGTCGTCAACAGACCCGCAACGCCAACGACGAGGCTGGCGACTCGAAGAGCCGTCCACGTGCGGCGTCCCGATTGTGGTGTACCGATCATTCGTTCCTCCATGCTCCTTCGAAAATGGATGCGACGCGGCGATCAGCCGCGATTGCAGGCTACCGGTCGGTGCGTCCGCGCTGTATTGGGCCTTGGGCGTTGGTCCTTTGTCCAAACGCGGGGCGGGCGGCTTACACGACGCGCCACGCCAGGCCGATCAGGAGCGGAGCGGCGCGATCAGCGGGTGACCGACTCGAAGAGCGCGGACGAGCGTGCCGATTCCACGTTCATTTGCGTCGGGACGGCGATCGGGACGGGAAGGACGAAACTAAACGTCGCCCCGTGGCTCGGGTTGTTCGCCGCCCAGATGCGGCCGCCGTGCGCGCCAATGATCGAGCGGCAGATCGCCAAGCCGAGGCCGAGTCCCTGTGGTTTCGATGTCACGAACGGCTCGAAGACCGCATCGATCAAGCCGGCGGCCACGCCCGGCCCTCGATCGGCGACGGAAATCCGAACGGTGGCGCCTTCCTCGACGACGCTGATCGTGAGGCTGCGATCACGCGGCGCGTTGTCGGTCATCGCATCGCACGCATTCACGATGAGATTCAGCAACACTTGCTGGAGCTGCACACGATCGGCGGACACCACCACGACGGACGTCGGCAAGTCGGTGGCGACTGTGACGCCGCGGCGAATGAGATCGCTGTGCGCGAGCTCGAGCACATCGGCGACGATGTCGCTCGGGTTCACGAGCTGTCGGATCGCGTCGTCCTTGCGAATGAGGCCTCGGACGCGATGGATCACCGAGCCCGCGCGGAGGCTGTCGGCGACCATGTCCTCGAGAATTTCGCGCAGCATCACCTGATCCGGCGCGCCGGTTGCCATCATTCGCTGGGCGACGCGCGCGTTGGTGAGAATCGCGGCGAGGGGTTGATTGAGCTCATGCGCGACAGCGCCGGAGAGCTCGCCGAGCAGCGCGACACGGCCGAGGTGGGCCAGCTCGTGTCGTTGCACCTCGAGCTCGCGCTCGGCTCGCCGTCGCTCGGTAATGTCGCGGACCATCATGATGAGGCATGGTTGTCCGTCGACCGTCACCGTTTCCGCGGCGAGCACGGCCCGCAGCGTCACGCCGTTCTTGCGTCGGAGGTCGAGCTCGAACTCCCGGACATACCCCTGGGCGGCAATACAACCGGTAACGTCGTCGCTTTCGGCGCGGCTCGCGTAGATCGAAAGATCGTCGACCGTGCTGCCGATCGCTTCGCTCCGCCGATAGCCGAACAACATCTCCCAGCGATCGTTGATCTCGACGATCCTCATGCTCGGATACTGCACGATCGCGATGGCGTCGAGACTGGCCCGGAACGCCTTGGCGAAGCGCTCCTCGGAGGCGCGAAGCGCGGCCTCGATTCGCAGCCGCACGTCGATCTCTTCGCGCAGCGTCGCGTTCGCCGTCGTGAGCTGCGCCGTCCGCTGCGCGACCCGCTGCTCGAGGTATTCGCTGAGGATTCGCAGCTCCGATTCGCTGCGTCGCAGCGACTGCTCGGCGCGCTTGTGATCGTCGATGTCGGTGGACGTGCCGTACCAACGCGTGATGGTGCCGTTGTCGTCGTGCACGGCGATCGCGCGATCGAGATGCCAACGATAGCCGGCGTGTCGCGCCGACCAGAAGCGCGCTTCATGCTCGTATGGACGTCCGTTCGCGATGCATCCGCGCCAGGCGGCAGCGAGCTCGCTGCGGTCCGCCGGATGGACCACGGCGAGCCACGTTTGGTCGGTGATCGGCCCCGGCTTCGTGTCGGTGAACTCGTACCACCGGCGGTTGAAATAGTCGACCTGGCCATCGGGCCGCGCGGTGTACACGATCTGCGGCATCGCGTCGGCGAGGCTTCGGAAGCGGGACTCGCTTTCGCGCAGCGTCGTCTCGCGGAGCAGTGCCGCCTCGGCGAATTTGCGGGCAGTGACGTCCGTCGAGACACCGATCATGCGAACGGCGAGGCCGTCCGGATTCCGTAGCACAACGCCTTTGTTGTGCAGCCACTTCACCTGATCGCCGTGCGTAACGCGAAATTCCGCTTCGTATGGCAAATCCTCTTCGAGAGCGCACAGTACCGCTGCCTCGACGGCGGAGCGGTCGTCCGGGTGGACGAGCTCGTCGATGAAGTGCTGGTAGGTCGCTACGCGGTCGACACCAATCACGTCGGATGCTTCCCGCGAAAGCGTTCCCGAGCCTTTCACCAGGTCCCACTCCCACGTGCCCATGCGCGCCGCGGTCAACGCGATCTGGAGCTGTTGCGCGGTGCGGCGGGCGTCTTCGACCGCCGTGGCTCGCTCGCGTACGACGGCGGTGAGCGTGAGCAGCGGGATGAAGTTGATAATCAGGAAGAGCTGGAGCGAATAGACGTTGTCGGCGATCGAGCGTTCGTCGAACGGTCCGCGACCGTGAATCGCGCCCCAAACCGACACGAGCGCCAACACGAGCAAGCAGGAGCTGACGCCCGCGGGGCCGAAACGAATGGAGGCCCAGAACAGGAAAGGCAGCGGCGCGAACAGGAGAGCGGGCGTCGCGGCAAGACCGCCCGCCGGCTCCCCGAACACCAAGAGGCAAACGAGCAGCAAGCCCACGGCAAGCCAGCCGGCCTCGATGGCTTTGCGCGGCGAAATGGAGCGAAGCTTGATGGGGAGATGATCGCCCCACGTCAGCATCACCGGAACGATCGCAAGCGTAGCGAGAACGTTCGAGAAGAACCGGGCACTCCACACGTCCCAGTAGGCGTACGTGCTGTAGTGATTGAGTTTGACGAAACCCGCGTCGAGGAAAGAGGACAGGAACGCCGGCAAAATGGTTCCGCCGAGGACGAACAGGGCGACGCGCGGGACGCTGTCGAGACGAGCCGGCCCGTCGACATAACGGCGGATTAGCGTGGCTCCAATGAGCGCCTCGATACAGTTGCTGACGAACCAGGCGAGTGCCATCCCCAACGGCACACCGGCGTTTAACTCGGCCAGCAAGTGCGCCGGGAGCACAACGGCGAGGATCAGTGGCCAGCTCCGCCGCGGGGCGAGCAGCAGGGCGCCCAAGAGGACCGCGTTAGGCGGCCACAACGTGGACACCGGCTGCGGATGCGGCGTGAGGGCGAACCCTATTTCGGCGCCGAGAAAATAGGCAATGCTGACCGCGAGCGCCCTGAGCACGGCAAAAACGGTGGCATTTCCCGCACTTTGGCGCATTGGACTTTAGTCCAATAACCCAAGATCACCGTTTTGCCGGACGGTGGCATTCTAAAACTGTGAACCGCCGTCCGGATCTCTTCCCTGAGCGTTTCGTCACGGGTTGGATGACTTCGTCAGGGGACGACGGTTATCGGAGGTGGGCGCCAGCCACCGCTCACGGCTTCGGGTTTTGGCCAGTACAGGCGCAGAACGAGCGAAAACGGGCCCTGCCGCGGTGAAGGTAGCCAGTTTTTGGTCCTTTCTTGGCCAGGGTCGCTGCGCTGAATCCACAGGTCGAGGGTGCCATCGGCGTTGAACGAGAGGTCGTCGCGGCCGCTCAACGCATACCGGTTGATCGCGTTGTGGGCGAGGAGCCGATGCTCGTCGTAGACGGTCAGGGACCAGAAGGCGTGCACTGGCGGAAGCTGGTCACGGTCGAAGCGGATCGCGTACGAGAAATTGCCGTCCAGCCATCGACCGTCGGCGTCAGTGGTTAGCAACAGGTAGGAGGTATCCTCGGCGACGTTCGCCCCCAGGGCGTTGTAGGCGACGCTGGCTCGATGGAGGTAATCGGCGCCGTATGTGCCCATCGGCTGATCAATGAACCGCCAGCCGTTGACGACGTTGCCGGTCCGGAAGATTTCCTGTTTGAGCTTCTCGAGCGCAAACGCCGGCGCGGCCTCGAACGCCTCGCGCTGCGGCGACGGAAGCTCCGACAAAACGAAGGCCTTCCCCGGCTCGAGGCCGGCGCGCGCCATGCGGGCGAGGACAGGCTGATCCTGCGCGTGCGGCGGGTTGGGCCGCGACAGCTCAGCGAACAACGAAAAGAAGGCGGCCGCGTCCATCGCCTCGAGTTGTTTGAGCGGCGGAGTCGCGGGAACATTGGCGTCGACGTGGCTCGGCGACATTTTGCACGGCTCCCCAAAGCGGCTCAATGGACACGCGGTCAGCGCGCTCTGAAATTCGTGCACCGCGGAATAGTCGCCGATGCCGTTCGTCTGCGTGCGCCCATTGATCCAGCCTTGTTCGGTCGGGCTGACGAGGCACTCGACGCCGTTGGGCAGGGAGCCGCGCCAGCGTGGACCGACGATCGCAAAGGTCTCGGCGCCGTCACCCGTGGTACGAGATCCCGGGGACGCGAACACGTCGGTCCACATGTCGAGAATCGGCAATAAGTGGTACCGGCCGCCCGAGTCGGGTTTTTGAATCACCAGTGGCTCCGACGACACGTCGAACCAGAGAACGGAGAACAGTGTGTCGACGTTCGGCAGCACGCCGTCCTTGGAGGTCGCGTCCGGGAAACGCTGCATGTGGCCGAAACGGTTGACCGGCGCCTTCCGGTGGCTCGGCGCGGCAATGTTCGTCGCCGTCCGCCGCGAGATCTGCATCAGGACGAGGGGGAAGGCGTAGATGTACGCCTCGACGGCGATTTCTCGCGCGTCGTCCTCCGAGAGGCCGCGCATTCCGCGTGAAGGTTCCGTCGACCGCACCGATGTCATGGCGGCACTTGCCTAGATGGCGCGCTCGACTACCCGGCGCACCAGCTCTTCCAGCGGCAAAACGCTCAGCGCCAATGGGAGAAAGGGAAGGGCCGTCGATGCGATCAACGCGAGTACCGAGCGGAAGCCGACGGGTAGGACCTGCATGCCCCGCACGACTTGGAACGAATTGGAAAGGTCGGCGAGGGATTGGATGTCGGCGCTGCCGAGCAAGGGACTGGACGGCGGTTTGCGAGCCGCCATCCATGTCTGCCGGAATTCGTCGACGTAGTGCGAGGCCAGCTCACCGTATTCGAGTGCGCCTTGAAAGCCGGCGCGGATGAGCGCCGACGAGAAGAAGGCGAGCGGGGCGGCCGCGAGCAGCGTGAAGACGATCGGAAAGCCGATGATGTCCGGCACGAACTGATCGATCCTGACGCCATCCTGAAAAACGCGGCCGCCAATCTCGCCCGCGATCGTGATCGTTTGCGCCACGAAGACCGGCGCCAACGCGGTCATGCTTCGCGCGAGAAATCCCAACCCGCCAGCCTGGTCCGGATGGAGCGGATTCAAGCGGAGGGTCAATCGCGACGTCCGCCAGAGAAAGCTGTACCAGATGAGGAGACGGTAGTACCAGCGGAGAATGACGAAGCGAAAAACGTTGAGGCTGACGAGCGAGTACCACCATCCGGCCCCCGTAAGGTGCAGCCGTCCGTCGGGGGCGAGCTCGAGATACCACAGTCCCGGACGCGCCGCCCATTGATCGCGACGAATGGAATAGCTGACGACGCTCGAGATGACGAAGAGCGCCGCTTCGACGGACACCGAGTTGCGCATCCGGATCGTGGTGTCGATGATCGCGTCGAACCGCGACAACTCCCCGCGGATGACGATGCCGCGATCGACGAACTGCCGAACGATCGTGCGCATCCAGCGATGCACCAGCGGTTCGGCCGCGACGAGCATGGGAAGCGCGACGATGAACCGCGTCTGGACGTTCAGGTCGAGCGCGAATGGGATGCGGGTGCCGCCAAAGGCTTTTCCATCGACGAGCGACAGCAGGAACAACGGCAGCCAGGTCACGGCGATGACCGCGATCAACCGACGTTCGACGTGCTCGATCGGCGGATCGAGCAGCCGAGAGCGCTGGTAGAGCCTGTAGAGTGGACCGCCGATCGCCAGCGAGAAGCGCTCAAAACGATCGGATTCAGCCCGTGACGAGTAGCCGATGGCCCTGCCTCCTTCGAGCGACGTTTGTGCGGACTGAGGTTAGGCATCTCGTTGCCGGTGTTCGCATTGGACAATCGTCCCACGCGCCGCCGGCCGTGCACTGCACAAACTGAGTTTTTCAGCATTGTCCCTTAGTCCAATGGAGCGTGTTCGGGCGGCCGGATAACTACCGACGTGATTCCGGTCGTGTTCGCTGGGGAGGCACGCCGTGTCGCTATCGGTTATCGAATCGACGTCTCGGCCGACGATTGAGAGCGAGTGTTGGGTTGGAATTGTCGACGACGACGCCTCGATTCGACAATCGCTCGCCCGACTGTTCCGGGGAAACGGGATTCGAGCGGTTACGTTCGGCTCGGCAGAGGAGTTTCTGCGCCGAACTGTGCCCGCCGAACCACGGTGCATCGTGCTCGACGTCCACCTTGGCGGGTTGAGCGGGCTCGATCTTCAGGCGCGACTCGCCGCGGAAGGGAACCTCACCCCGATCATCTTCATCACCGCGCAGGAGCTCTGCTTAACGGAGCTCGCGCGACGCGCCGGCCCATGTGGTTACCTCAGAAAACCATTCGACAGTGACGCGCTCATCGCTCTCGTCCGCCCGCATCTCAACGGCCACTCTTCGAGATAGCGAATCGTGAAATTGATCCGATTGACGGAGGACCACACCGAAACGCCCACTGTTCCAAGGCGGGAGGTTGAATCGACCGGTCCGCGGTTCTCGATCGACGACGGTATCCTGATCGACTCGTTGTCGACGCAGATGGCTGTTCTCGACCGCAGCGGAATGGTGGCCCGCGTGAACGACGCTTGGCGAGCCATCGTCAGCGACGGCATTGGTGGCGAGCATCGCACCCCTGCCGGACGCAGCTATCTCGAGGAATGTCGTCGAGCGGAAATGCGCGGCTGTGACGGCGCCCGCGAGGTCCGACAAGGAATCGAGGCCGTTCTTGCTCGGCGGATGACGAGATTCCACACTGAATTCGGCTGCCACCCGGAAGATCGGAGGTACGAGATCATCGTCGATGCGCTGAATCACACCGACGGCGGCGCGGTCCTTTCGCTCGTCGACGTCACGGACCGGCGGCGCGGTGAAGCGATCGCCGAGGTCGCGCGCCGCCATGCCGCGCACGAAGGGCGGATGACAATGATGAGCGAGATCGCGTCGGCGCTCGCGCTCGAGATCAAGCAGCCCGTCACGGCGATCCGGCTCAACGCGCTCGCCGGCGCCACGCTCCTTGGATCGCCGCGCACGGCCTTCGAGAGCGTGTGGAGCGACAGCCGCGAAGCCTGGCAGATGTTCAAGGACATCTACGACGACGCGTCGCGTGCCTCGACCGTGATCGAGCACGTGCACCAGCACGTCCGCCGGCAAGGCGTTCATGGCGGCATCGTCGATCTGGGCGACACCTGCCGGACGACGGCAAAGCTTCTCGAGCACGAGGCGGCGCGACGAGATGCCCGCATCGATCTCGATGTCGATCCCGAAGTCCCGGCGATCGTGGGCGACGCGATCGAAATTCAGCAGATCGTCATGAGTCTGGCGCAGAACGCGCTCGATGCCGTCGCGGCATCGTCGGAACGCGTCGTCACGCTCGGCACCACCGCGCGGCAGGGTGGCGCCGAGGTCGAGCTCTATGTGCGAGACACCGGACCTGGCTTAACGGCCGCGGTGCGACAGCACCTGTTCGAGTCCTTCTTCACGACGAAAGAACGGGGCCTCGGCATGGGACTCATCATCGTGCGGTCGATCGCCGAGCGACATCGCGGACGCGTCAGTGCCGAAGACGCCGGTGATGGCGACGGGGGCGCCATCTTCCGCGTGCATCTGCCGGTTTCCTAATCAGGACGAAGGCTACGAAGCGCTTTCCGCGGCAACGCGCGACAGCTCGCCGGCGACGGCGTGGATGGCCGGCCGATCGGCGGCCGATCGGCTGAGCATTCTTGCAAGGAGGACGTCCGCGTCCGGCGAGATGTGAGCGCCATAATCGCGCGCGCTGAGTGGGCCGGATCCAAGGCGCGTCGCGATGAGACGGCGGCTGTTGTCCGACGCGTGCGGCGGACGACCCGTGAGGGCATGGAAGAGGACGCACGCCAGACTGTAGACGTCGGCGGCTGATCCAACCGAAGCATTGCCCTCGAGCTGCTCTGGACTCATGTACGCGGGCGTGCCGAGCGCCGGACTGTTGTCCGTCGGGCGATGACGGTGTAAGGCGTTCAGTGCGTGCATGACTCCGATGTCGGCCAGCCGCGCGACGTCGCCGATGAGAACGCGCCGTGGGGTGACGTCCAAGTGGGGGATCCCAGCCGTCGCGGCGTGCGAGAGCGCGGCGCTGAGCGTGGCACCAAGTTGAAGCGCTTCGATGGGCGGAATGGTTTCTTCCGCGTCCAATCGATCCCGCAGCGTCCGTCCGGATGAGCGAGGGGATACGAGATACAGCAGCCCGTCGACAGACCCGGGCTCGCCGAGCGGCGCGATATGTGGGTGCTCGAGACGGGCGGCGTCGCCAAGAAGCGACAGGAGCCGATCCACTTCGGATCGCACGACAATATCAGGTGCGAGCACGCGCAGCGAGACCGGCGCATTGTCGGCAAGACGGACGGCGTCGAAATCCTTGGCGAGCGAGCCATGAGTGGCCACGCGCTCGATGGTGAAAGCGTGGCCCAACCGGTGGCGGACAAATTCGATGTGCGGCTCCGATTCACCGCCGCGTGAGACGCGGGCGAGACTTGGCGCGACGACGCGGAGCTCTTCGATCAGCGCGCGGACTTCGGACGACGGCGGCATGTCGAGCTCGCGACGCAAGATCTCCTCGTGGCGGCGCGCGTGGGCGAGGGCGGCGGCGTGATCGCCCGCGTCGCGCAACGCGGCTATCGTCTTTGCCGCAAAACGGGCGCTTACGGGATCGAGCACGGCGAGCCGTTGCCACAATTCGAGCGCGGCGGTTGGGTCATGGATCTCGGTGTCACGCGCCACGGCTTCCATGGCGGCGACTGCTTCACGGTGACGGAACGCGCGTTCGCGATCGATCCAGCGATCGAACTCTCCGGCGTCGCTGAGGACGAATCCCTCGAGGAAAACGCCGGTGTAAAGCTGGGCGGCGGTCGTGTGATCGTGCTTCGCGACGGCGATGTCGAAATCGATGACGTCGGCGGTGATGCGCTGCGGATTGAGTCGCAGGTCATTGCCGCCGAGTACGAGGTCGTTGATGCCCAGGTCGCGGCGCAGGAGGAAGAGCCACTGTGATAGCGCGTGTCGCGCGCGTTCCGGTTCGCTGTCCGGCCAAAGGAGTGAGATGATTGTATCCCGGCTCATGCCGCGGCTGCCGGCGACCGCGAGCAGCGAGAGGAGCGCGATTCGTCGGCGTTGCGACGCAGGGCCCTCGAGGGCGGTGCCATCGCTGGAAAGCGTGGCGCCGCCAAAGGTCCTCAGCTGAAGCATCGAGTTGGTTCGTGACGCAGGGTGGGATGGCCGGACGGTGGCGGGAAGGAAGGGGCCGGCGCGGGCGAGAAGTTGATGTCCAAAATGATCACAGGGAAGACGAGAACGGCGGTAAACGCTTGACGTCGGATAGGTCGTGGATCTCGCCCTTATAGCATCGGCTCGATCGCCGTGCCGCGACACTCCGCCGGCGCAAAATGCCGTCGGGGTCTGACCCTATCTCGCGCCGTTTTTGGGTCCCGCGCTTACTTGGCGGCGGG
>Ga0310813_10000634_pt1 | contig 21678 bp, 20 predicted proteins | sample YN3metagenome_FD_203086 | JGI IMG/M metagenome (GOLD analysis project Ga0310813, IMG submission 203086) | Soil microbial communities from experimental microcosm in Duke University, North Carolina, United States - YN3 | ecosystem: Engineered > Artificial ecosystem > Soil microcosm > Unclassified...
CGAGCAATCGCAGCATCGATCCCTGGCACATATAGGTGCCGTCGTTCATCTCGACGTAGATGATCTCGGTGCTCAGATTCGAGCCGGGAATCTTCTCCGTCACGCTCGTCACCGGATTGGCCACCGGCGCCGGCACATAGATGTGCCAGGGATCGATGCTGCGATTGCTCGGGTCGACCGGCGGAGCCTGCGCAAATGCGGCGGAAACGCTGAAAAACGCAAATACCGTGGCAAAGACCATCGTTTTCATGGCGCCATGATAAGGCGTATAGTTGGCGGCACCCAAACTGGTGCTCCACTCTTGGAGGGTCTTTATGCGTAGATTCGCAGCGCTCGTGATGCTCCTGGCGTTGCCGTTAGCTCTATCGGTGGCGCTCAGGGCAGCAACCACCGCGCCGATTCCCGACTGGGCATACGCCATCGCCCCGCCGCCGGCGCCCCTTCCTCCAGGCACGACGCCGCCGCCGAATCCGGCAGCGACCGACACGACACTGCGAACGGTGCCGGGCAGCTCGAAGCAGGTGCCGCGAAACCGCATCAACCAGACCGACTGGTTCCCCGAAGATCACCCGACCATGCCGAGCATCGTCGCGAACGGGCGCGTTGGCGACCCGAATGCGACCGCCTGTTCGCTCTGCCACTATCCGAACGGCAAGGGCCGTCCGGAGAACGCGAGCGTGTCTGGTCTGCCGGTCTCGTATTTCCTGCAGCAGCTCAAAGATTTCCGCAGCGACCTGCGCAAGACCGCCGAACCGCGGAAAGCGAACTCGGCCCGCATGGTCCTCATCGCCAAGTCGCTGACGCCGGAAGAAATGCAGCAGGCGGCTGAATACTTCGGCGCGATCAAGTGGACGCCGTGGGTTCGCGTCGTCGAAACGGCCACCGTACCGAAGATGAAGAGCAATGGCGGCATCTGGGTGCCCATCGAAGGCGAAGGCGCGGCCAAGGAACCGATCGGCATGCGCATCATGGAAACGCCCGAAAGCCCCGAACAGACCGAAGTGCTGCGCAACCCGCGCTCCGGAACGGTCGCGTACGTTCCCGTCGGCTCGATCAAGAAGGGTGAAGCGCTCGTCAAGACCGGCGGCAATGGCAAGACGATCGCGTGCGGCGAATGCCACGGACCAGATCTGATGGGCATGGGCCCGGTCCCCGGCATCGCGGGCCGATCGCCAAGCTATCTCGGTCGCGAGCTGTACGACATGCAGGCGGGCACGCGCAACGGCGAGTGGACGCAGCTGATGAAACCGGTCGTCGCGAAGCTGACGAGCGAGGATCTGGTGAACATCCTCGCCTACGTTTCGAGCCGTCCTGTCGCCCCGGCGGCCAACGCTACCAAATAGCGCTAACCCGCGAGCGCGGCCAGAGTATCCGCGAGGACCTCTGTGCCGCGCCCGATCGCCTCGGGCGCGGCGTATTCGTCTGGCCGATGACTGATCCCGCCGCGACACGGGATGAAGATCATGCCCATCGGCGTAATCCGCGACATGAACAGCGAATCGTGGTACGCGCGGCTGATCATCTGCCGATGGCGGAGCTGACGACGGTCGCACGCCGCCGCAATCGCATCCACAATCTCCTGTGCGCACCGCGCGGGCGGATCGGAATTGATCGGTTCGATGCGGATCGCGACGCCCCGACGCGCGCGCACGTCCTCGCACGCGTGCTCGATCCCCTCGAGCACTGAATCGCGCCGTGCGAGATCGATGTCGCGGACATCCACCTCGAGCCGCGCGCGGCTGGGAATGCTGTTGATCGCTCCGGGAAAGACCTCGCATACACCGGTCGTCGCCACGGTATCGATCGCTCCGGTTCCGCGCGCGCACGTCTCGATGGCGAGGGCAATCTCCGCTGCGGCCGTAAGGGCGTCGCGCCGGTCCGGCATGAGCACCGCGCCCGCGTGGCCGCCCACGCCTTCCACAACGATACGCAGGCTTGCCGGCGCGGCAATAGCGGTGACCACGCCAATGTCGAGCCCATCCCGCTCGAGAAGCGGGCCCTGCTCGATGTGCAGCTCCACGAACGCGGCGTACGCCCCGGCCGAGAGTCGCACATCCCCAAGCGATCCGGCGAAACCTGCCGAAGTGCGTACGGTGTTCAACGTCTCGCCGCCGGAGGTGAGCATCTCGCCAGCAGACGTGTCGAGGTCGCCTGAAAGCAGACGGCTTCCTAGACATCCGATGCCGAACCGCGTCGGCTCTTCCGAGGTGAACATCACGAGATCGATCGATCTGCGCGGCACGAATCCGGACCGCTGCAGCGCGCGGATCGCTTCGAGTCCGCCGATAACGCCCACGGTGCCGTCGTAGCGCCCCGCGTTCGGGATGGCATCGCAGTGTGATCCGGTGGCAACAGCCGGAAGCGAAGGATTGCGGCCGACCCAGCGTGCGAACGTATTCCCGACCGGATCTTCGCGAACCACGAGCGACGCTGCCGCGAAGAGCGTCTTCAAATAGGCTCGCGCTCGCAGGTCCATGTCGCCGAAGACGATGCGTGTGACGGCGGGTGACGATGATTCGGAGAACGATGCGAGCGTGTCGAGCTCGGTGAGCAGCCGTTGAACGTCCGCCGACGCGTTCACGCCCTCGGCGCCCGGATCCCCGATCCCGGATGCCGGTCCCAGTCTTTGTAGATCAGATACTTCGCCGGGCGCTTGCCGATCGCCCCGAACCACTGCGGGCAATACGCCTTCATCCAGATGAAGTCGCCTGCGTGCACGGCATACCACTGCGAGCCGAGCAGATAGATGCCGCCGCCCTGCAGCATCAGCAGCCCGTGCTCCATCACGTGAATTTCGACGGCCGGCAGCGATGCGCCCGGCTGATACGTCATCGTGTTCACGCGGAAGTCGAAGGCGGCGTCGTCGGGGATGAGCCCACGCACTTCCAGCGATGGATCGTCGTTGAGATACGTGGCCGCTGCGTCGCGCTCGACGCTGGTGAAAAACGCAGGCGTCTTGACGCCGGCAAGCGCCTGGTACGGCTTCTCGATCACCACGGCACGCGCGGCGGCGTCGCTGCAGACTGCGGTTGCGTGTGCGGGCGGCAGGTAGGCGTAGCCATCGGCATCGAGCACGGTACCGCCGATGCTCAGACGGCCCTCGAGGACATAGACAAATCGCTGATCGCCGCACGCGGCGAGCGATCCGCCACGCTCGAATTCCGCTGTGTACTGCACGAATGCCGAACCGCCTGCCGGCGACGTATGCACGATCGCGGTCGCGTTGCGGATGCCGGGCAGCCGCGCGCGAACGAACGTCTCCGGCGTCTGCAGGCGGTGGTCCGGATGATTGGCGCTTCGGCTGGGGAGATTCACATGGCGCTCGCTCAAATTGTATCGGTTCGAGGGGCCACGAACGCGCCGCCGCCGCCTGCTGTGGTGTGTCCGTCCGTGAAGATCGTCTCGCCGCGGCGAATCGTGCGCCGAACCGAACCTCGAAACGTCTGCCCGACGTACGGGCTCAGCTTGTGGCGCTGCTGCAAGTCCTCCACGTGCAGCGTGAACGTTCGCTCCGGATCGAGCAGTACCAGGTCGGCGTCATTGCCCGGCACGAGCCCGCCCTTGTGCGCGATGCGGAAACGCCGCGCCGGCGTCGCCGCCGTGAGCGAGGCGATGCGCTCGAGCGCCAATCCGCGCTGGTGATATCCGCGATCGAGCAACACTGGCAGCGTCGATTGCACGCCGGCAATCCCACCCCAAGCGGTGAGAAAATCGCCAGCTTTCCTCGCCGGCTCGGTCGGTGAATGATCCGAGGCGACGATATCGACGTGGCCGGCGGCGAGTTCATCCCACAACGCTTGCTGGTCCGCCGGCGGCCGCAGTGGAGGTGCGCATTTCGCGACGGTGCCGAGCCGCTCGACGTCCTCCTCGGTGAACCACAGATAGTGCGCGCACGTTTCCGCTGATACGTCGACGCCTTCGGCGCGCGCAGCGGCCACGAGTGCCACACCGCGTCCGGTGCTGATGTGAACGATGTGGAGCGCGGCGCCGGTTTCACGCGCAAAAAGCAACGCGCGCTGAATCGCCTCGAGCTCGGCGACCACGGGGCGCGACTGCAGGAAAGCACGTGCGGTTCGCCCCTGCGCGCGCTGGGCGAAGGCTCGCGTCAGTTCTTCGCTTTCCGCATGCACGGCGATGGGAAGGCCCAGCGCCGACGCTTCGCACATTCCGTCATAGAGCGTCCCGTCATCCGCACGGGGAAACTCAGGCAGCCCCGAGTCGCACATGAACGCCTTGAAGCCGACGACACCGTGCGCGGCCATCTCCGCCATCTCCGGCACAGCGCCGGGCACCAGGCCTCCCCACAAACCAAAGTCCGTGATTGATGCCGCCTCGAGCGCCGCGCGCTTCCGATCGACCTCGCGTGCGTTGACGCAGCACGGCGTTGAATTGAGCGGCATGTCGAAGAACAGCGTGCCTCCGCCGGCCGCAAGCGCCCGGCTGCCCGTCGCGGCCCCTTCCCATTCGGTCCGCCCTGGCTCGTTGAAGTGCAGGTGCACATCGATGACGCCAGGAAGCACGAAGAGCCCACTCGCATCAATCTCCTCGCGCGCTCCTCCGCCGATCTCCTCGTCGATTGCCGCAATTCGCCCGCCTTCGATCGCGATATCCGCGCGCACGGAGCCTGTCGGCAAGATGACTTGACCGCCGCGAATGACGAGGTCAGTCAAGTGCGTCCAGAAAATTCGCGCCAACCGCGAGCGCGAGCGCCACATCGCTCTCTCGCACCGCTTCGTCGGGATGATGGCTGAGGCCGCCAGGCGTCCGCATGAAGAGCATGGCCACCGGCATGTGGCCCGCAAGGATCATCGCATCGTGGCCGGCGCCGCTCGACATCAGACGCGCCTTCATACCGCTTCGCTCCACCGCGTGCTTCAGCCCGGCCACCAGACGCGAATCCATCGCCACGGCCGCATGCTCGAACCGCGGCGACCACTCGAGCGTCAGACCTCTCTTCGTAACGATGTCATGCGCCCACGCACGCAGCTGATGAACGGCACCAATACGCGCCGCATCGTCGCCATGCCTGACGTCAAGACTCAGGCGGCATCTGCCCGCGATCACGTTGGCGGCTCCGGGTTCAGCTTCGATTCTTCCCGTCGTCGCAACAAGCGCATCCGATTCGCGAGCGTACGCTTCGACGCGGCCGATCCACTCCGCCGCGCCGGTCACTCCATCCCGCCGCGCATGCATCGGAGTCGTCCCCGCATGCCCCGCAGCGCCGATGAAAGTGACGTCCACGTAGGTTCTGCCGACGATGCGCTCGACGACGGCAAGCGGCTGATTCAATTGGTCGAGGATTGGCCCCTGCTCGATGTGAAATTCCAGAAATCCGACTGCATTCGGCGAGACGCGCGCCTCCGCGACGCGTGATACGTCGAGGCCGAACTTACCGATTGCCTGAGCGACCGACATTCCCGAGCCGTCCTTGGCAGCGAGGAGCGGCGCATCGACACTGCCAACCAGGGCGCGGCTGCCAATGAACGGAATGCCGAAACGGACCCCTTCCTCCTCCGAGAAGCCGACTACCTCGACGGCAACTGGCAATCGCCGGTCGCGGAGCGATTCGACGAGCGCAATCCCCATCACCACGCCAAGCACGCCGTCGAACGCGCCCGCACATGGCACGGTGTCCAGATGCGAGCCGATAAGAAGACGGCGCGCGTTGCCGGACGTGCCCCCGTACACGCCGCGAATGTTTCCGACCGCATCGATCTCGACGCTCATGCCTGCGGCCCTCATCCATCGCGAGATGTGCGCGTGCACGGCGTGCATGCTGTCGGAAAGGAACGTTCGCGTGGTACAACCCGGCTCGTCCGAGCACGTCGCGAGGATTCGGCACCGGCGGACGACCTCGCGCGCGATCTCGTCGTACATCACGTACCCCGGTACGTCGAATAGCCGTACGGCGAGATCAGCAACGGAATGTGGTAGCCCGCTGCTGCATCGGCGACGCCCACGCGTACGACGACGTGATCGAGAAACGGGGGATCGGTCAGCGGCAGTCCAGCCGCGCGAAAGTAATCGCCAACGTGGAATGTCAGCTCGTAGATGCCGCGCTCCAGCCGATCGCCCATGACCAGCGGCGCATCCGTCCGTCCCTGCGCATTGGTCGTCGCCGCCGCCACACGCTCGGACTTGTCGCCTCGGACAACGCGCACCTCGACGAGCACGCCAGCGGCGGGCACACCATGCGCCGTGTCCAGAACGTGAGTCGAAAGATGCGCCATGGTCAACGCGTCAGCGTGAGGCCAAGCACCCCGAATGGAGCGGCCGGCTCGATATAAACGCCCAGCTCCTCGCCGCGCTCCGCGATCACATCCCACGTGCGGTTGTTCGCCTCGAAGCGCAGCTCACTGATCTCGCTGATGTTCGAAAAGATTCTCGTCCCCATCTTATGGATGATCTGCTGGATGCTGGCGGATTCGAAGGATTTGAATACGTCCATCACGATCGCGCGGACGCGCGACGGAATTCGGCCATCGCTGAACGCCGCATCGAGAGTCGCGTACGACCACTCGAGATCAAGCCACATGTGCAGCACGCGACTCGGGCGATCCGGCAGCGTCGTGTGCTCGTCCCGGACGAACCCTTGAAACGCGCTGCCGCGCAGCCGCAGCAGCTTGAAGCCGCGAATCCCCGAGACCGCGTGGATAACGCCTTCGGGCGTCATCTCAATACGCGCGAACGCCTGGTCCGGTCCCGCCGGAACGAAGGCGACCCCGCCTTCCAGACCGGCGTACGGCAGTTGCGTGGCCGTCATCTGTAACCCTTCGACCTGCGGATATGTGTCCAGAAACTTCCGTCCGATGAAGCGGCAGTAGTTCTCCAGGCCGAATTCCGTGAATGCGAACGTCTCGCGATGAATGAAGTTCTTCATCGAGTCGGTGGCGATGAGTCCGGTATTGTCGCCGCGGAGGTAGGTCGGCCAGAACGCACCACCCCACGTGAGCATCTTCACGTTGGCGCCGAACACGGGACTGCGATCAGGCGGCGCACTCCCGTCGCGAATCAGCCGATACACAGTCACGTCGGCTTTGCCGTAGTAATGGTCCTGCGCGCCGCTAACGAGTCGTTCCAAGCATCTCCTCCAGGCGGAATCTGGCGATCTTGTACACCTGTTGCAGCGCTTCTGCGAACTCCTGTTCCCGGGTTCGCGTGACGCGCCCGGCGAGCGCCGCCAGCACGTCGTCCTTCGTGGCACCCTTCACCGCGAACAGAAATGGAAAGCCGAACCGCCTGCGGTATTCATCGTTCAACCGTTGCAGCGCTGCAAATTGATCCGCCGTTAAGTGATCCAGCCCCGCACCACGTTGCTCAGCAGTCGATGCCTCGCTAATCCGCGCGCGGGTGCCCAGGTCCGGATGCGCCCGCAGCAGCGCCAGCTGCTCGACCTCGCTCGCATCCGCGACGACACGGGTCATCGTCGTGTGAAGAGAATCAAGTGAGTCGAACGGACGGTAATCCCAAGCCCGCTCCGCCACCCACGGTGAATCCTCGAACACGCACCCGAGCGCCGCGACGAACGCCGTCTTATCGCCCTCGTTCAGCTCGGTGAGCCTTGTTGCACCGGAGCGTTGGCGAACGCGGATCATCGCGGGTAAACGATCGCACCGTCCACTCGAACCTGCTGGACGCTCTCCTCACCGGCAAGGGCGAACAGCGCACTCAGCATGTCGTTGGTGCCGGAGGCATGTTGGAGCACCGCCTCGAGCACGCTGCCAGACGGCGGGCGCAGGTAGACAAAGTCTGCCGCCTTGCCCGGACAGAGGCTTCCCACTTCACTGGCGAGCCCGAGCGCCTCCGCGCCGGCGAGCGTTGCCAGGTAGAGGATGCGAGCTGCGTCGAGCGTGACGCAGTCCGCGGCCACGCGTTGCATCAGGTACGCCTGCAGGCCTTCTTTCATCATGCCCAGTCCGGTGCCCCCACCGACATCCGTCCCGAGCGCGATGCGGACGCCTGCGTCGATGTGCCGGCGCATCGGAAAGATCCCGCTGCCGAGCGCGGCATTGCTCGTCGGACAATGTGCGACGCACGTGCCACTCGCGGCCAGGCGCTCGAGCTCCGCATCGGTCGCGTGGACGTTGTGCGCCAGCACGGTACGCGTGCCCGTGAGCCCGAATCGTTCGTAGACGTCGACGTAATCCCTGGCCGCGGGAAACGCCTCGGCGACTTTGCTGATCTCGCTGCGATCCTCGTTGACGTGCGATTGCACGAGGACGTCGGCATGCTCGGCGACGAGCGTCTGACACACCTCCAGCATCGCGTCGGATGTCGACAGCGCAAATCGTGGCGTGACGGCGTAGCGCAGCCGGCCCCGTCGGTGAAATCGCCGAATCAGCTCCGAGCTGTCCCGATACGCGTCTTCCGGCGTCTGACGCAATGGCGCCGGGACGAAGCGATCCGAGACCACAAGTCCGCTGACGATGCGCAGGCCGGAGGCCGCCGCCTCGAACAGCGCCGCAGTCGCCGCAGCGAAGTGCGCGCCGAACACCAGTGCCGTCGTCGTTCCATGCGCCGCGAGCGCGCGGATGAACCGTGCTGCCGTGTCGGTCGCATAGGCAACGTCCACCATCCTCGCCTCTTCAGGCAGCGCGGCTTGCTCGAGCCAGTCAAGCAGCGATCGTCCGAGACGTCCGACAATGCGAAGCTGGGGGAAGTGGACGTGCGTGTCCACGAAGCCGGGGAGGATGATGCCGCCACGCCAATCGACCACGCTGGCGTCGGCGTAGGTGCGGCGAACCGCGTCGAAGCTGCCGCTCGCGACGATTCGACCCTCGCGCACTACCAGCGCGCCATCGTCAAAGCTGCTGAGCGCGCCCGACTCGCGGAATGGATTCGCGGTTGTGGAAAAGAGCGTGGCTCGAAACAGCTGGGCGTCACTCATCGCAGCGCGGCTTGTCCGCCGAAGCGCCGAGCGCGAAGGCGGACGCGCTGCACGGAAAAGAAGATGCGCTCGGGGGTCGCGGGGCTATCGAACGTGACGACATCGCCATGACCGAAAGCGGCAACCGCGTCGCGCAGCGCTTCGCGGACGGAGATGGCAAGCATCAACGGCGGCTCACCAACCGCCTTGCTCCCGAAGACGACGCGCTCCTGCCTGGCGTCGCGGAGGAAACTGACACGGAAGTCCTCCGGCATCTCGGACCACGACGGCAGTTTGTAAGTGGACGCGCCCGCAGTGGCGAGGCGGCCGTGCTCGTCCCACAGCAGCTCCTCGAGCGTCAGCCATCCCATTCCCTGTATGAATCCCCCTTCAACCTGGCCGCGATCGACGACTGGAGAAAGCGACTCGCCGACGTCCTGCAGGATGTCGACGCGGCGGACGCGGTAGTCGCCCGTGAAGCGGTCGACTTCCACTTCGCACACCGCCGCGCCGAATGCGAAGTAGTGAAACGGCTTGCCGCGTCCGGTCGCGCGATCGAAATGAATGTCGGGAGTCCGGTAAAACCCGTGCGCGAACAGCGGAACACGCTGCATGTAAGCGGCTTCGCACAGTTCCTCGAACGACAGCTCCCTGCCAACGCTGGCGGCCACCGCATCGAGGCGCTCTTTCAACTGCCGGCAGGCGTCCGCCACCGCGGCGCCGTTCAGATCCGTGCCCGCGGACGCCGCGGTCGCGGAGGTGTTCGGCACCTTGTCGTTGCGGGTTGCCATCAGGCGGATGCGCTCGGCCTCGATGCCGAGCGCATCGGCCGCGATCTGCCGCACCTTGGTGAACAGCCCCTGCCCCATCTCGGTGCCGCCGTGATTCACCTGTACGCTTCCGTCGCGATAGATCAGGACGAGTGCTGCGCCTTGGTTGTAGAACGTCGCCGTGAACGAGATGCCGAATTTGGCGGGCGTCATCGCCAGGCCGCGTTTCACCTCGTCGTGCTGCGCGTTGAACACCGCGATCTCACCGCGTCGCGCGTCAAAGTCGCTGGTCTTCTTCAGCTGCTGCCAGAGCCGATCGATGCGTTCGGCGTCATCCACTGTCTGGCCGTAATGCGTCGTCTGACCTTCGCGGTAGAAATTCCGTTCGCGCACGACGTCTGCGGGGATTGAGAGTCGCTGCGCCGCCTGCGCCAGGATATCTTCGATGGCGACCATCGCCTGCGGACCACCGAAGCCGCGGAACGCAGTCTGCGACGTCTTGTGCGTGCGGCAGACGCGACCCGTCGCTTCCACGTTGGGCAGGTAATACGAGTTGTCGCAGTGGAACAGCGACCGCCACATGATCGGCTCCGACAGATCGAGGCTCCACCCACCGTCGGAGAAGAATGCGATGCGGAGCGCTTCGATCTGCCCGTTCGACGAAAAACCTGCGGAATAGCGAACCAGATAGGGATGACGCTTGCCGGTCAGCGCCATGTCGAGCTCGCGCGTCAGGCGCACGCGCAGCGGACGCCCCGTCTTCCAGGCGCCAAGAGCGGCGACAGCGGCCCACGCATTGGCCTGCACTTCCTTACCGCCAAAAGCGCCGCCCATGCGGATGCACTCGACGGTCACATCCTTCCGCGTCAGGCCGAGCACCCGCGCGATGACCTCCTGCGTTTCAGACGGATGCTGCGTCGACGACTGCGCAACGACCCCACCCGTTTCGTCGATCCACGCGATGGCCGCCTGCGTTTCCAGGTAGAAGTGCTCCTGTCCGCCGATCGACAGCTCGCCATCGATGCGCAGCGCGCTCGCATCGAGCGCCGACATGTCGCCGCGCGACAGCCGGAACGTTTCCGTGAGGAAGCTGTTTCCGTCGATCGCTTCCTGGATCGTCAGTATGGCGGGTAGCGGTTCGTACTCGACACGTACGCGTGCCGCGCCTCGCTGCGCAGCGTCGAGCGTCTCGCCGAGGACCCATGCCACGGGTTGACGATGGAACATCACCTCGGTTGGGAAAAGAGGCTCGTCATGGCGGGATGGTCCCGTGTCGCCGTCACCCGGTGTGTCTGCCGCCGTCAGCGTCGTGACGACTCCCGGCTCGTCGAGCGCAGGCGCGGCATCCAGGGCGAGCACCCGCGCGTGCGGGTGCGGCGCCGTCACGGGCCACGCATGCAGCAGGTTGGGGAAGCGCGAGAGCAGGTCGTCGGTGTATATCGCGCTGCCAGTAACGTGACCCCGCGCGCTTTCGTGTGGGACCGCCTTACCTGCGATCGCCATGGCCCCACTCCCACCAGAACTTCTCGATCAGGCTTTTCGACACCTCGCGGCGGTACTCCCTGGTGCCGCGATGATCGCTCATCGGCGCAAGTACGCGATCGAGTACCTCCTGCACTCGTTCCACCACGCTCTCGTTCCACGCCTGCCCGAGGATCGCCCGCTCGGCATCGGCGATGAGGACGGGCGACGCGGCCACACCACCGAAGGCAAACCGCGCGCGGCGCACACGTCCCGCGCGATCTCGATCGATCGCCATCGCGGCAGCAACCGTGCTGATGTCGTCGAGTCGGCGCTTGGCCACCTTATAGAAGCGGAGGAATTCCGGCAGCGGCTTGGGGATCTCGACGGTGGCCAGAATCTCTCCCCGCTGCAGCACGGTTCGCCGGTAGCCGGTGAAGAACGATGAGAGCTGCTGCACGCGATGACCGCCGCCGCCCACGATATGGAGCGAGGCATCGAGGGCGAGCAGCAGCGGCGCCGCATCGCCGATTGGCGACGCGGTTGCGAGGTTGCCGCCAAGCGTCGCGCGATTGCGTATCGGCGGGGAAGCGAACAGATCGAGCCACTCGTGCACGACTCGAGGCGCCCCGCGCCACCGCTTTCCAATCTCCGTCAGCGGAACCGCAGCACCAATGCGGATGCTCGTATCGGTTTCAGAACACTCGTGCAGCTCGCGCACGGCCTCGAGGCTGACAAGATGCGGCCAGCGCTTCAGACGCAGGTTCGATTCCACGGCGATATCGGTGCAGCCCGCTGCGAGCGTTGCGCCGGGATTCGACTGCAACGCCGCCAGGCACCCGGCCATGCTCGTCGGCCTGTCAAATCCGTCGATGCGGATCTCGTCGAGCTGTGGTGCGGGACGGTCCATCCGGTCGCGAAACGACCCGCGCGGCGCCTTCGTAACGGCGAGCGCCGCGTCCCGGATGGGCCGATAGCCGGTGCATCGGCACAGGTTTCCGGCCATCGCCAGCGGATTGCATGCGCCCACGCGATCGCGCCGGTGCTGCTCGGCGAACAGACTCATTACGAAACCGGGCGTGCAGTAGCCGCACTGCGAGCCGCCGGCCGCCGCCATCGCCGCCTGCACCTCCGACAGCTCGCCATGCTCAGCCAGCGACTCGACCGTGTAGAACTCGCGGTCCGCTGCCGTCGGCAGAAACATCAGGCAGCTGTTGACGACACGGTGCGCGCTGCCGCCGTCCTCGTCGGCAACCATGGTCACCGCGCAGGCGCCGCACTCGCCCTCGGCGCACCCCTCTTTCGCGCCCGTCAGGCCTTCTGCCCGGATGAAATCGAGGAGCGTCATCTGCGGAGCGACGTCGCTGATGTTCACGCGGCGGCCGTTGAGCAGCAGGGACAATGCCATAAAGAAAAAGGCCGGACTCCCTGGGGAGACCGGCCTTCTATCATCCCGCGTTTTAGCGCGGCGGCTACTCTTTCTTCTTGATGGTGATCTTCTTCAGTGCATCCGCATCCATCGGCAGATCGCCGTCGAACGCCACCTCGTTGGTCTTCAGGATGTAGGCAATGATGTCCACATATTCCTGCCGCATCAGCGCGCCCGGGTTGTCCTCCGGCATCGTGGTACGGACCTGCTCAACGAGATTGTTCGCGCTGTACGTCTCCCAGTTCATCCAGAACTGGTCACCGGTCAGCGGCGGCGTCTCGGTCGATCCCTTCAGGTTCTCCATGTGGCAGCTGGCGCACTTGTCGTTGTAGAGGGTTTTTCCGCGCGTCTGCTGATCGCCGCCCGCGGCCGCGCCGCCCTGAGCGGAGAGACTTACCAGCGCCGAGCACCAGACGACAAGACCTGCGACTGCGAGAAATCGGAATCGGTTCATTTGGTCCCCCGTTGCGTTGAAGACGACGGATTGTAGCTGAAGACGTAGACGGCGCCGGCTTCTTTCACGGAATTGTCGGCCTGGTTGCCGTTGATGCCCTTCGCGCCGCTGTCCTCGCCGCGCGCGCCGACGGCCATCGTACGGCCGTCGCGGCTGAGGGCAACCGAGCTGCCGAATTCGTCGAACGCTTCGTTGTTCGAGCTCTTCACATAGGCGCGCTGCGTCCATGTCGTGCCGGTGCGGGTGAAGAAGTAGACGGCGCCGGCTTCCTGCGCGGAATCATCATCCTGCTTGCCGTTGATCCCCTGCGCTGCGCTGTCTTCGAGCTGCGCCGCCACGGCCAGCGTGTTGCCGTCGCCGCTCAACTGCAGCCGCGAACCGAACCAATCTTCCTTTCCGGTGTTCGACGCCTTGATGAACGCCTGCTGCGCCCACTGCGTGCCGTTGCGGATGAAGACGGCAACCGCGCCGACGGACGTATCCGAGGGCTGATCGTTGTCGCACGCGTTCGAAGGATTGACCCCGGTCGAAAAGCAATCCTCGTCGAGAATGCCGCCGGCGATGGTATTGCCATCGTCGCTGATCGACACGACGACTCCGAGCGAGTCGCCGCCCTCCGCGTTCGACGCCTTGAGATACGCCTGCAGCGCCCACGTTCCGGCCGAGCGGGTGTAGACGTAGATGGCGCCTGTGCCGTTGCGTCCCGGCGTGAATGGACCCTCGGGGCCACGGATCACGCGTGATATGCCGCCCTCGTCAAACGCGCTCACCGCGAACGTGTTGCCGTCGGCGCTCAGCGCGACCGAATAGCCGAACTGGACGTTCGGTGCGGTGTTCGGCGCCTTCACGTACGCCTGCTGCGTCCACGTCGTGCCGTTGCGAACGTAGAGGTACGCGGCACCGGCGGACTGCATCGAGTTGTCGTTCTGATCGCCGTTGATGCCTTTCGCGCCGCTGTCTTCCGCGTTGGCGCCCACGGCCAGCGTGTTGCCATCGTCGCTCAGCGACACGGAGAAGCCGAACTGATCGCCATCGCCGAAGTTACCGTCCGTTCCAGCCTCACCGGTGTTCGAGGCCTTGATGTAGGCCTGCTGCGACCAGGTGGTGCCGCGACGCGTGAACACGTACACCGCGCCGGCCTGGGGAATTGAATCGTCGTTCTGATTGCCGTTGATTCCTTTGCTGGCGCTCGCTTCGAAGTACGCCGACACGGCCATGGTGTTGCCATCGGCGCTCAACGTCACCACATGACCGAATTCCGCGGCCGCCTGCGGATTCGAGGGCTTGATGTAGGCCTGCTGCGCCCACGCGCCGCCGACGTTCGGGCGGGTGTAGACGTAGACAGCCCCCGCGCTGTACACCGACGTGTCGTTCTGATCGCCGTTGATGCCTTTCGCGCCGCTGCCCTCGTTCGGCGCGCCGACGGCGAGCGTTAGCCCATTGCCGCTCACGGCAACCGAATCGCCGAGCAGCGTGCCGCCGTTGCCGAAGTGATCACCCATGTGCGGATTCGACGCCTTGATGTACGCCGTCTGTCGCAAACCCGTCGCGTTCGCGCCCGTCGCACCCGAAGAGCTCGACTGCGCATTGATCCGTACGCTCATCCCTGCGGCCACCACTACGACCAGGGCGGCCAGGTGTCTCCCTCTCATCAATGTCTCCCTATTTCTTCGGCGGCGCGACCGGCGCCGGCTTGTTGAATCGCGACGCTTCGACGTTCACGTTCGCCCGGATTTGCGTCAGCTCGAACGTATCGCGACCGTCGAGGCCCGTCTGCGTGTACTTGAACGGCATCTTCACGCCGTTGACGTCGCGGTAATCCGCATAGTCCACCTGCACCGGAAGCTTGCCGACCGGCGAATCGGTGTAGCGGATGGAGCGCGTCAGCAGCCCCGTCTTCTGATCGAAATAGAGCGAGACGATGATGCCGTCGGACGTGTTGCCCTGGACGACATCCACGTCCTGATCGTCGATCGTCGTCGGCGTGCCGACGCGCCAGCGCGGCGCAATCGCTTTCACCTGCGCCGGGAAGAAGAGCATCGCGTCGATCTTCGCGCCCGCGAGCTCCTGGCCCGCCAGTGTCAGCACGTCTACCGGACGCAGCGGCGCGGCGTACCACGCGTTGGTGCCGTTGAGTGTCGTCGTCGCCGGCCCATTGCTCGTGTGCACGATCGTCGTGCGCTGCAGCGGATTCGCCTTCGCGTAAATCTCTGACTGACGTTTGTCCACCGATTCAGGACCGTAGCCGACGTTCGTGCCCGTTGCGGTGTAGCTCGTCAGCGCCGCGGCTTTCTCGGCGCCGCCGACGGCCTGCAGGTATTTGTTGAAGACCGCGTCGGGCATGGGCGAGAGCGGATTTTGCACCACGATTGCGTTCGGATCGGCGGGCTGCAGCGGACCGTACTGGATGGCGAAGTCCGGCACCGTCCGCGGCGCATCCTGCCCGCGATGGCACGAGTAGCACGTCACCATCTGGCGGCCGCCGAAGTTGTCCGCGTTGATCTTCTGCATCATCTGGATCATCTGGCGCGCGCGGCGCTTGCGCGCGTTGTCGGCGGCAAAGCCGCTCCAGTCGCGGTCATCGGCCATGTGGCAGTCTTCGCACGACATGCCGAGCGAGGCCGAGAAAAAGCCCATCGTCGCCATGAACTGATCGACGGGTATGCCCTTCATGACCTGTACGTTCTTGAATACCTGATCGGAGAGCAGCGGCCCGTTGGCCGGCTGCTGCGCTTTGAGGATCGCGGTCCCCACCAGACACGCGAACAGTGCCGCCACGGCAACTGTCGTCTTCATCGATTCCTCCACGACGGAAAAAAAAGGGCCGCGAGATCGCGGCCCTGATGTCTTCACCGAAGAATGACCTCCCGCGTGCTTACTGGGCAGCCGGCGCCGGCTGGCCGAAATTCGCGGTGCGGTAAATTTCCTTGCCCGAGTCGGTGAGCGTGATCTGCGAGCGCTCCGTGAGATTCATATACGGGTCGCCGCTCTTGACCACCCGGCCGATGAGCGTGATGGGCATGCCCGGCTTCACCGTTTGCGGGCTCCAACCGAACTGCTTGATCAACTGCTGCGGGCCGCCGAGCTCCGCGGTCCACCGGGTTGTCTTCCCGCTCGCATCCGGCACGTCAAAGATGATCAGCGCGTGAGGATTGACCATGACGAGCTGCACGACAGTGCCCTTCAGCGTGACGGTCTCTTCGTTGTAACGACCCGCATCGCCGTGATGCGCCCATGCGGAGCCCGGGATCAGGCTAGCGACGGCCAACGCGACCGCGCACAGAACAGTCTTCTTCATGGCGACAATACCTCTCAGCAAATAGACGGAGACGAGGACTTGGAAGTTTCTCATCCCCGTAAATGTCTGTCAATTATGGCTGATTTGCGTTAGTCTCCCGGCCGTCTCACGAATCGGAGGGCTATATGAGGCTATTTCTCGCGGCGGTCACTCTGGTGCTGGCAGCCGCTCCCGCCTCGGCGCAGTGGCTCGACCGGAAGACCCCTGGAATTCCGCGGACCGCCGATGGCAAGCCAAACCTCGCTGCGCCCGCGCCGCACGGGCCTGACGGAAAGATTGACCTGACAGGCGTGTGGAATGGGCCCGTGCCCGAGCTCCTGCTCGATCCCGCCAACGAAAAGCCGACGACTCACGCCACCGTCCTCAAGCGTCAAGCGGAGTATTGGAAGACGCGTCCGTCGTATCAATGTTTGCCGAGCGGACCCGAGGCGGACAGATCCGCGGGATGGAAGCGCATCCTGCAGACGCCTGCTGCGATTGCGATCCTGAACGACGACCTCACCTATCGGTTGATTTTCATGGATGGCCGTCAGCTGGAGAAGGATCCGGCTCCGAGCTGGCAGGGTTACTCAGTCGGCCGCTGGGAAGGGGACACGCTGGTCGTGGAGAGCAACGGCTACAACGACAAGACGTGGCTGAGCCGCTACGGACAGCCCCATACCGAGGCCCTACGTGTGACGGAGCGATGGCGGCGGGCGGATCTCGGCCACTTGCACGTGGAGGTGACCTTCACCGATCCCGATGCGTACGTGAAGCCCTGGAGCTTCACGACGGATATGGCGCTGGCCGCTGACACCGAGATGATCGAGGCGGTGTGTGAACAAACGAGCGACCGCTGGGACGGAACCGTGTCGGATGCGACCGGCGCGGGAATCGTCGTTCCGCGCGAGGTGCTGGCGAAGTACGTCGGCGTCTACAACGGGTTGTACGGGGGGAGAAAGCGCACGATTGAGGTGCTTTTCTCGGGCGACCAACTGGTCGCGAAGATCACGGGCGGCGCCGGCATCGACGGCGGCGAGATGCGGCCACTCATCCCGCGCTCGCAAACGATGTTCGAAGGTGTGGGGATCGGCTACAAGTTCGTCGTCAACGACAAGGGTGAAGCGACCGACGTCGTGGAGATTCACATCTCCGGTGACGAGACGTTCCGGCGACAGCGGTAGCTGGACGGTTCCTGCTTTACTTCGCGCGGCCGGTGAACCCCTGCGCGAGCATGTCTACTTTGTAGAGCGATCCAGCGCCGCCCACGTAGAGCGTCTTCTTGCCCGGCCCGCTGAATGCCAGGTTCTGACAATCCGCGGGCGGACACTTCACGGGGATGGTGCCGAGGTGACGCCCTTGCGGGCTGAGGACCTCGACGCCGCCCCCGGTCGCGACGTATAGCCGGCCGTCGTTGTCGATCGTCATGCCGTCGGCGAAGCTCTTGACGCCGCCAAGGCCGTTGTCCCGCGTGCTCCGGCCCGTCACCGTGCCGAATGTGCGTCGATTGCGCACAAGGCCGTCTGGCTGAATGTTCCACGCGATCACGTCTGCGCCGTTCGAGTCATCGACATACAACATCTTCTCGTCGCGGGAGAGCTGAATGCCGTTCGGACGGATTAGCTTGTCCTCGATCTTGATGGGTCGTCCACCCGGCGGCAGATAGTAGACCGCGGGCGGCAGCCGCGGCCCGAGCGGCGCGCCGCGCCGCTTCACCAGGTCTGCGGCCTGATCCACCGTGAGGCCCGGATCCGTGAAGTAGACGCCGCCATTTCGCGCGACGATCAGATCGTTGGGTCGGCTGAACGGCTTGCCTTCGAAGTTGTCCGCGAGCACCATCTCGCTGCCCACCGGATAGATCACGCCGATCCGCGTCGAACCATCCCACGCCTGCGCGGAGATCAAACGTCCACGACTGTCCTGCGTGACGCCGTGCGATTCGTTGGAGTTCGCGACGAGCACCGCGACCTGGTTGGTCGCGGTGTTCATCCGGTGAATCCGGCGCTCGTTCGGTTCCGTGAATACGAGCGATCCGTCCATCAGGCCGATCGGATCGTCAAGGCCGTTGTATCCCGTGAGGATCCGTACGATCGGCGTGCCGCCCTTGACGACGCCAGGGATGTCGGTTGCGACGCTGACGGACGCCACCTGCAACGACAGCGCGCTCAACGCAATGGCGATTGCTGGCCTCATCATGTGCAGGCGACCGAGGGCATAATTTGTCGAGGAACGCGCGGATTGTAGCGCAGACGACGACATGAAACGGATTCTTGTCACGGGCGCGACCGGCAACGTTGGTCGCGAGGTCGTCAAACAGCTGCGCGCCTCCGGGTGTCCAGTTCGTGCGATGAGCAGGACCCCGCAATCGGCCGGATTGCCGTCAGACGTCGAGGTGGCCGGTGGTGACCTGACTGCGCCCGAAACGCTTGATGGTGCTCTCGACGGTATCGATGCAGTCCTGCTCGTCTGGATGGCCGGTCTCGCACCCGCGGCCGCGGCGGTCGAGCGCATCGCGCGTCACGCCGGACGCATCGTATTCGTCACCTCTCCTCACAAGACGCCCCACCCGTTCTTCCAGCAGCCGAATGGACTGCGGCTGATCCATGCCGGCGTCGAAGCGCTCGTTCAGAAGACCGCGGTGGAGTGGACATTCCTGCGCCCGGGTGCGTTTGCGCTGAACTGCAGGAACTGGTGGGCGCCGCAGATCCGGCAGGACGACGTCGTCCGATGGTTTTATGGCGACGCCGAAACCGCGCCGGTGCATGAGGCCGACATTGCAGCCGTCGCGGTTCGCGCGTTGCGAGACGAAGGGCACGACCGAAAGGAGTACGTGCTCACGGGGCCAGAGTCATTGACGCAGCGCGAGCAGGTGCACATCATCGGCAACGCCATCGGCCGCTCGTTGTCTTTCGAAGAGTTGCCACCGGACGCGGCGCGTCAACAGCTGCTGTCGATGTGGCCTGCGCCGGTTGCGGACATGCTGTTGAGCGCGTATGCGGCCGCGGTTGGGCAACCCGCATTTGTGACGTCCACGATCGCGGAGCTCACCGGCAACCCGGCGGCGAGCTTCGAGCAGTGGACGACCGATCACGCCGAAGATTTCAAAGGCCAGCTCGCCAATTGACCCCGGACGGCCGTGGAGGCGCCCGTTGTGGCTGCGGATATACCGTGCATCGCGACATCAAACCATCAAACGTGCTGGTCACCAGCAGTGGCCCGGTAAAACTTCTCGACTTCGGTATCGGCAAGCTGATCGACCATGATGGAGCCGGCGGCCCGACGAACCTGACACGCGACAGCGGCGCCGGCCTTACGCCCGACTACGCCGGCACCGGAGCAGCTTACGGGTGGCGCTGTGTCAGCAGCCACCGACGTTTACGCGCTTGGCGTTCTGCTGTTCGCTCTGCTCACGCACCGGCACCCGGCGGGCGAGGATCGATCGGCGGCCGATCTCGTGACGCAGGTCGTCCACAACGAGCCGCCGCGCGCATCCGCGGTCGTCGCGGACGAGAAACTCCGGCGCGCGCTGCGCGGCGATCTCGACACGATTCTGGCAAAGGCGCTCAAGAAGCATCCGTCCGATCGGTATGTCTCGGCTGCGGCGGGATCGAACTCTCATGCCTCCAATGGATTCCAAGGTGCCACGGTTGCCGGCGATGCCGCAGGTGCCGTGGCGCATTGCCCGCTATTGCCCCGCGCCTGAGCAGTAGCGCGCCAAGATTTGTCTGCAGCCTATTGTTCGATTGAAACGCGAGAGGCGGGACTCGAACCTACTACGACCTCCCTGGTTCATAGCAGTAGATCTCCGTCGCGGACCATCTTCTAAGCGGGTTTCTCACAAGCTGCGTCGCATGCTACGACTGACGACATCCTGGCGCGCACGCTCCTGCTGCTGGCGCGCTAGGGCAGGACACCAGCCGCAGACCGGGTTCGGACGGTGCCGGGCTCGCTCAGCGGCCGATGGCGAACGTCTGCGAGGCGGCGAGCGATGCCAGCTGCAAGCGGATTCTCGCGGATCGTTTCTCCTCGTCCGGGACGTTGCCCGGCAACGGAGTGGCGGCGCCGTAGTAGGCGATCAGGTTGGCCCGCAGTGCCGCCGGTACACCGACGAAATCGTGTGCGGCGAGCTTGCCGAGGAGATCGTCATAGGTCGCATCCGCCAGCGAATACTCTCCGCGGACGGTCAATTGCCCCGTGTCGAAATCGGTGTTGGGCAACTGCAGGCGGCCGGCACGCGAGCCATCGAGCGACTCGCGGAAACGCTCGCGGGTTTCGGTGAAGCTCGCCAGAAAGAGACGCTCGGCTGCCGCGGTCGGGACCGAGAACCCGAGCGATCGGAACGGACCAATCTTCGGCACGATGCGGTACACGGCGCCAAGGACGCGCGCGAAGCCGTGCGGCTTCGCGTAGTCGGCGCCGAACTCTTTGTCGTAGTCCTTGCGGTGCAGGTTGAAGACGAACGTCTGGCGCTGCATGGTCGGCGCGACGTTCAGAATCTCGCCGCGTTTCTTGCTCCAGGCCACCTTCGTCATCTCTGGAATGGTGGTCGCGATGGCATGGCGGTAGGTCGCGATCGCCAGGTCCTCGCTGAAGAAAACATCCTTCATCTCGATCCCGTAGGTCTCGCGGAACGCGCGTTCGAGCGCCGGCTTCGCGACCTGGAAGCCGATGTAACTGTGGTACGCCGCCGGCGCATACGCGCCCGCGGCGACCTGCACCACGTCGAAAGAGAATTCGACCAGGACATGACTCTTCGGCGACTGCGCGTAGGTGACCGCGTTGCCGAACCTCGCCTGCAGCTTCGGATACATCAGCGGCACCGCACGGTTCACGGCCAGCGGATGCCCGTTGTTGTCCGCCGCATAGTGGCCGAGCGCACCGAGCGCGAAGGCGTACTCGTCGACGTCCTGCGCCTCGTCGATCAGCGCTGTCACGAAATCGCCCGTGCGGACGTAGTGCAGAAGGTTGCTGAAGAAGTGGCTGCCGAATGGGTAGTAGCCAAGGTCCTGGATCACGCATCCGCCGTACGCGTAGGCGCGCGCGTCGAGCAGTTCTTCCGGCGTGGTTTCTGGAAAGCGCGCCAGCAGCATCGTGCTGATGGTGCTGTCCCAGAGCGCATCGATGTTGGCCTCGTGGGCCAGCACGGAATACGCCGCGGCAGGCCGTGCCGCACAGAACGCCATCGCGGCAGCCAGAGCGATGACCACGATGTTGGCAACGAGCGCTGACCCGGCGCGCGATCTCATGATTCAGACGTCAGCCGGCTGGTGAGCAGCACGGCGGCGGCGCGATGCGTGGCGTCTCCGCCGCGCCATTCGACGATGTGGCGATACACCACCGAGAGAATCCCCACGACTGGAACCGCGAGGAACATTCCCGCAACGCCGGTCAGGTTGTTGACGACGCGTCGGACACCTTCGG
>Ga0310813_10000642_pt1 | contig 21532 bp, 26 predicted proteins | sample YN3metagenome_FD_203086 | JGI IMG/M metagenome (GOLD analysis project Ga0310813, IMG submission 203086) | Soil microbial communities from experimental microcosm in Duke University, North Carolina, United States - YN3 | ecosystem: Engineered > Artificial ecosystem > Soil microcosm > Unclassified...
AATCAAGAAAGCGTTTGCGCGGTCGTTGTGATGGTAGCAGACGCTTTTACGGCGGGAATTTTAACGGAAGGCGTCAAGTTTGGCAACAAATCGTTGACCGCCAAAGCGTATTCCTCGCCGACTTCTCGGATCAAATCGTCGACCTTTTTAATGAATCGTTTTACTCAAATAAATCGCTTTGCTAAAACGCGCATACCTCGTTTTGGGGTATCATTCCGATCGTAACGTCGTTCATGGCGCTAGAAACCACCGCTTCTTTCGCGTCGAGATTATCGATGGAATCGGAAAATCGGTCCATTATTTTTGCCACTTCTATGATATTGGCAGACCGATTGCTTTTTTCTAAAGCTGCCGTCATTTGAGTCAACTGTTGCGTGAGTTTTTGCGATGCCGCCATCGTCTCGATCCGCGATCTAAATCTTAAGCGAAAAAATACCGATCCCAGGATCACTCGCTTCGAACGTAACGAATTACCTAACACCGTCTACTTTGGCTTGCAATGCGAGACAATTAAGAGCTTCTTTTCTTTTCCTGATCGCCGCTTCTCCATGAACTCTAAAGATCATTTCGTTGTATTTACACGAGCGCAAACCTGGCAATTTCCAATTCTCCCTTTTGAATGTACGCGACGACCAACTTTTTCTATCATCGGTCAACGAGATTCACGTCGATAAGAACGCACCTTTTTCTCGCTCTCCTTCAAAGCCTTCTTGTGCGATCTGCCCAACATCCTGGAGGTCAAACGCAGTTGAAACGTGTATTCGAACAGCTTTTGATTGTTCATGCTATACGACCCGCCGCAATTTGGAAATTATTGAGGAATCGTAATAAACTAGCAAAAATATTATTTATATCGTAAAAGCGCTCCTTTATGAGCCTTTCGTCATAAATTCCATGATTTTTGATCGGAAAATAAAAATCAAGCTTGATGAGCGAATTAAGCTCGCCCATCCGATACGAACGGAAACCGATCGGTAATTTTAGAGTCGTAGACAAAGAAGCCTGCGGAGGTATTCCCGATTCTTTTAGGGCGCTTCGTTTGGATTGGTGGAATCAAGGAATAGATTACATTATTTCCGACCCTATTCCCACGGAAAATCAAACGGTAGAACAACTACTTTCTCAGGGTCTAAAGTCCATCACGCTGATGGTGCCGATCAAAGAGAATAAGAAAAATAAAAAATAATTTGCGGGTAAAATTGTTATTTTCCACACGCGCGACAGAAAAATGTCGAGCCTCCTCGAAACCAAAGTTACCGCCATCGGAATCGTAGGAAGCAGAACGTTCCGAGATGAGGCATTTTTGAAAAGAGAAGTGGACGAGCTATTGTCGGTTTACGTGAACGCGGACACGGTGGTTTCCGGGGGAGCCGAAGGTGCGGATCGTTTGGGAGAAAATTACGCGAAAATACTGGGACTCAAAACGAAAATATTCAAGCCGGATTGGAAAAAGCACGGCAAAAAAGCGGGGATATTGAGAAACAAAGATATTGTAGACAATTCGCACGTTTTACTGGCCTTTTGGGACGGAAAAAGTCCTGGGACCAAAAATTCCATAGAAAGGGCAAAACGTCAAGGCAAATCGGTGTTTATACGTTACAACAACAAAAATACGCCTCCGACGGGCGCCGTGAAAAAGCCCAATAATAAAAGTAGACTTTTGCGTTATTTTTTGAACTTTTTATTCGCCGGTTCTCCTTTTGTCGTCGTTTCCGAGGACCGAATTCTCTTTTTGTCGGCGACGTCTCTCGTGGTCTCTTCTTTTTGAGGTATAGTTTCCAACCGTTCCGTAATTTCTCTGTAAAAATGACCGTAAGACGTGCTCATCGCCATTTTGGCCTTTTCTTTTACGACTTCGTCGTCGGAGTCCGCTTTTTTGAACATCCACAGTCCCTCTTCGGTATCGGCGTCGTACGCGACGCCGCAATACCTTGCGCCTTCCAACATCATGAGAACGAACAAACACGCCGGTTCTGCGGCGGCCGACTCTTTCAATCGAAAGCACATGCCCCCGCCGACCTCCAAAAAGGACCACGATTCGTACAAGGAATAAAATAAATAGGCGGTCATCCAACGGTCGAAAGTCTTGTATTTTTTCTGCATCCCATTGTCGTACGCGTCTTTCGATCGAAAGGCCGCCGGAGTTGTAAAAATCAAATCGTACGTTCCTTCGTTCAAAGATAATCTGCAATCTTCGAAGGCTTCGTATCGCACGTTCGTCTCGGTTCCGGAACCGAACGCGTAAATAATGTCGTCGTGTCCCTCTTTCGTTTTTGCGTTCGATTCGAACCCTGCGTATTTTTCGACGTTCAACGCCAAGAAGGCCACCAACCTTTCCCCCCATCCCGCCGAAAAATCCAAAACTCTCTTGGCTTCGGGAAAAAACCGGCACACGACGTTCAGAACGAAAGAAGGATTTTCCGAATCGAAATCGCGACTGAATTTAGAAAGCGTTTCCCTTATTCCTCGCGTTTCTATCGAATCGTATTCCGCATTTTTAAAAACGTCGTAAAGAACGCCGTAAACGGTCCTATAATCCTTCCAATAAACCTCCAAAGAACCGTACGCGCATCCCTTCCTATTGGAAGCATTCTTTGCTTTTTCTTGAAAATGCTCGACGATCGAATTCAATTCTCCTTCCGGAGCTACGAAGCGCACGTTCGCATATTCTTTTCCTCCGAATAAGTCGTCCCAATTTAAAAAATCTTTACCGCCCCCTTCGAGGACGATGGTCTCCCCGCACTTGCAATCTATCGCGTCAACTTCCAAAAGAGCTTTAAAGTTTGAAAACATTTCTCCGTAAGAGGGCAAGTAAAACGATTTGTACGGAAACTCTAGATAGTCTTGGGAATACATTTTGGCCAAAAACGATAACACGTCTCCGATTTTGCGAGACGATGCCGAAGCCGCTCTACGAACATTGTCTTTCGTAATGTTCAATCTATCGTGTTTCGATATAATGTAAGAACATTTGCTCAAATAACTTCCTACTTTCAATTGATTTTCTACTTCGTCTATCAAATCTTCCCTCATCGTCATCGCCAAACTTTTTCTTTGCGATCCTTCGATCATGGCGGCGCACGTTTCCGTAAACGCCCGACGAATTTCCAAGAGTTTTTTTTCGAAAAAAACTTCTCCGCCTCTACGATCGGGACCGATCGTTTTCGTTCCAGAATTTCTAAAAAACGCCTTCCCATCTCCATTTTTAACGATGCTATCCTCCACCTTCGATGCCAAAACCAATACGTGCATCAACGCGTTGGCCGAGCCGCTTTTGTAAACGGTGTCTTTCGCCTGCTTCAAACAAGAGGCCAAAACTTTCGATTCGACGAAGTACGCCAAATTTAAATGCTCCTTTTGTTTTTCCGCGGCCATCAATAGTTTTTGATCGGTAAAAAAATTGCACCATCGACAGGGCTCGCAACAGGAACAACAATAAAGCCCTTCGTCGCAAAAATGTCCTTTACATGTCACGCAAAATTCGCAAAACATTTGATTGCATTTGCGACATTGCAACGGGAATTCCCAGCTCGTCGCGCCTTTTTCTACTTCTTCGGCGGATTCTCGGTGCCGAATCACCCCGAAAGAATCGCTACAATTTCCGCATTTGAACTTGTCGTATTGAAAGCATTTTCGATCGTCTTTTTCGACTTCCCGGACGTCGATCACCGTTTTTTCGAGAGGAAATGTGTCCCTTTTCATAATCCTTTATAAATCGAATAAAAACCGTTTTCGACGGTTGTCAAAATTAATCTCTTTACGTCGTCTTTTTTTCGTCATTCGAAAATCCGAAAAAAAGAACGCCATCGCATCTTTTTTACAGAACGCTCTCACACACGAACGACAAAAAAATGTACGGAGGAAATCAAATGGCTTCTCCTTTCGATTCTCCCGTCACTCGCGGCCCAGTAACTCACGACGGATACGAATTGATGACGACGAATTCTGAAGCCAGCCCTCCGTGGCAACCCGCATTCGCGTCCGTCACGGGCCCCGAACCCAGACCCATAACGTTCGCAGAGCAGTTGAAAATCATTGCGCAAGGAGCGGAACGATCCCGCCGATCGCGATCGATGTCTCCGGACGACTCCTTCATGAACATCGAATACGAAGCCGCCTGCCATCGTATAAGGCAAGGTTTGAGAAGGTCGGCGTCTTGGCCGGAAGAAGGGTCCGAGTTGGCAGTTTATTCGGAAATATTGCTGGGCGACGTTCTTTGCGGAATGACGGCGTTTTGCAAAAGATTGGGCGAAAAATTGGTACAACACTTTAATCGAGACGGTTTGTTCGCACGATTGAATTTTGAACGACACGACGACGAAGGCACAGAAGGTCATTACACCATCTTCGTCTATTGCGCGGTAAAATGATATTTTTTTCCCTCTTTGATCGGCACAATAAAAACTTTTCGACGAAGCCCGTTATTTTCTTTTTGCTTATTGAAAAAATTTGAACTCCAAAAAATATATGAGCTGGTTCCCTTCGAGCAGACCCCGACACAATAGCAGACCTCGGCGCAATTGCACCCTAAAAAGGCCCAGATACGATGAAACTTACTCGCAACCATCCAAAACCGCGAGCAAAAAGAAGAAACTGATCCACCCCACCACCTTAGAATACGTTGCGCCTGCATCTCTGGAAAACAACACCGAAGATATATCCGTATCGGAAACGACAGAAGATCCTTGGAGGAGTTTGACGAAAATATCCGATTTTGACGGTTCTCTCGTCTTTGCTCCGCGAGAATCCACCGATTTGACGATCGATACCATTCCGCCGCCGTCTCGCGTACAACCCCCAACGTCACCACCACCACCACCCCCATTAGAATACGTCGTGGCCGTCGCACAAACGACATCCGTCGATGCGGCGGTGCCAGTCATTCCAAAAACCGACATTGTTCGAACCGTTTTACCGACCAAAACGCCTCATACCCGCAACGATTCGAATCCAACCATCTCTCAAACTCTCGTCGTTCCTGCGACCCCTATCGTTTCTCGCCCACCAAAAAACCAGGAGTCACACGTTCCAAAAGTTCCCGAAAACCATCGAAAACTACTAGAACAAACCATCTTTGCAAAATTCGACTGGGAAAAAATCTCTGAAAACAAAGCAAAAGGAGAAATAAATTGGAATACACCCGAAAATATGCTTCATCATTCCCGGTGCTCGATGTAAGACCTCTTTTGTTGGCATCTAATCTCTCAGCAACGTGTTTTTTGAAGGCCTCGATCGGTTGGTCGATTGTATGTTCCCCCTTTTTGGTAAAGAACGTTCCATAAATCACCTACCGAGCGGAGAATATGGCAAATTCGTGATTCACTGCGGAATGTACGTCGTTAATTTTATTCGAGAAAAATATGACGTAACGCCCATCACAAATTTCGAACTTTTCAATCACGTTTTTTGCTTGTACCCTCTTTCCGAACACCGATACGATTCCGAAAAACCCGCTCTACTGAATCCAAAAAAAATTCCTCACGTTGGAATACTTTGTAAGCAGCCTTCCGATCGAGATCAATCCGATTATCCATATTTCCCGTTTTTGGGTCCAACCGTAGAAAGTACGCAAGACGGATTAAAGACCGTCGTGTCTTATCCGTTGACCTACGCGTCGAAAGAAATGCAAAATGCGATTCAAAAGAACATTTTCGAACCCTTGTTGCATTATAAAAGACCCGTCTTCGTGATGGATCATTTGGAGTTTTTGAGCTATGCGGCGAGTAAATCGTTTGGAGAATTTCAAAGCCCCGGCGATCGATTCTTTTCCGTTTTACCTCCGGCCGGAAAACGGGACCGTTCCCGGTTCGAATCGATTTGTCATTTTGGGGATATCAAAGATAGACCTAAGTCCGCGCCACCAAAAATCTCCGATACCAAAAAACCTACTTTGAGGTTGCCGCTTTTCGTAGCCCGCGCCAATCCTAATTTTCAATCCTTTTTGAAGAACGATATTCTCGCAACGTATACCGACGCCGACGGTACGCACAAAAAGAACGGATCCCCAATTTCGAAAGATTCTAGATGGTATGTGTTTTAGATCGCATCTAACGATAAACGTAGCAAGGTCGCCATTTTTCAATCGGAGGTTTTCGACGAACTGCTGGAAAAAAGATTCCGTTATACTCTCGTCCCCATACAAAAAACGCACACCTATTTGATCAACTTTATTAGAGAAAAATACGGTAAACCCCCGATAACGCCGTCGTCTTATTTTGCCAATTTTCAATCACTGACTCGATCTTACGACGATCGTTCGAATTGTTCTTTTGGTGTTTGTATGATGCAAGCTTCGGAAGAAGACGAAAGGAAATATCTCGACTTCAAATCTTCGGGATTCGTTATGGACGTTTCTCCGCTGGACGGGGGCGTTCATCTTTCGTTTTCGTACGACGCGTCCGGCATCGATTGGATAGGAGATGCGATTAGCGGCATGATGAGAAAAGGTAAATTTATTTTCATGATAAACAAGTACGAATTTATACGTTACGTCCATCGAGAAGAACGACATCACCAACTGATAAATTCCGACCAACCCTTTCCCTCCGTAGATGATCAAATTAGCCCGGGATTTATTTATCCCAAAACGTACGTGACCCTAAGATGTGGCGTTTCGAATGCAACAGGATAAACGAAGGTTACGCGGATTATCAAAATACAATCATAATAAAATTCTTTTTTTACTCTAAAAATTGCACACGTCTTTAACGTTGAGAGATGCGTCCAAATTTGCGGACGAATTTCATTATCTCGAACAAAAAGACAGGGATTTGTTGTGGTCTAAATTATGCAACGTGAGAACTTCGATATGGGCTAGAATGAAAAAATAAATCAAAAAACCCAAGATCGCTTTCTTCATTCACGTCGAGTCCGCCGGAAAAAGGCTCACGATTCAAAAAAAAAGAAATGGCAAAACGCAGATTGTCGGTCGTCGTTCATCACGAACGGAAACGCATAAGAACCGAGGACATGGAAACTCAATGCGAATCCGAAATGGCAAAAAATCACATTTCGGACGCTTTAAAAGCGATATTCGAATTTTATCTCAACGAATATTCTCAAGTCCTTTGTTCCAGATGTTGCAAGTATTGGCATTCCATTTTTCACTCGGTCAAAACCTGTTACAAAAAAACGCCTCTGGCTTGCGGGCGTTTTTTAGAAACGGGAAATTTAAATGCGGCGCGCTATTCCGTTCAAAAATGCCAACAACGCGCGGCGAGAGAAGGAGACTTGACGACTCTAAAATTTATAATGCAAATGACCGATTCTCGACCATCGGAAGGATGTTTCGAAAATGCGATCGCGGGAGGAAATTGGGACGTTTTTTTCTTCTTGACGGACCCGATTTTTGGATCCCCGTCCTTTTATTTTGAAGAATTTTGTAGAGCAGCCAAATATTGCACGACGAGTTATCTTTACGCCTATTTTACTTTGGTATCGCATAATTGGCCGACATCCTTCCATTTTCCTACCGACAGGAGTTGCAGCATTATTAGCACGAACGGTATCGATTCCTTCGAAACGTGGTTGCGACGAAGCCACCGCGTGCCATTGTCGCAAATAAACGGACTTTTGGGGGGAGCGATATGGCAGGGCAATCTGGAATTGTTCGTCGCAATTTTGAAAGAGACGAGTTGGACTTTGGACGAATGCGCCGCGGACCACGTCACCTCCAAATCCTTTCCCGTTTTAGAATACATTTTGAGAGGGAATCCCACCGACGTCGTCCATCACAAAGAAAAATCGTATTTTGTGGATCGCGCAACGAAAAACATTTTATACACGAACGATACGATTTTTTGCGACAAGATGAAAAAGCTTTACGAAGAAACCGGGTGCGAATTTAAAATTACGGATTACGCGATAGAAGAGTGCGCGAAACGGTGCGCGTTGAGCGTGTTGGATTGGATCGACGATAAAATCCGGTTCGTCATCGATCCTTCCCATTCGACTTATACGTACGGTTTTGGAGACTCTTCGTGGGACGCAAATTTATCTCTGACGCCCCATCCGTTGGAACTCGAGAAGGGCAAAACCGCAATGCAAGTAAAATCGGAAACGCTATTGTGGTTAGCGAAACACAAAATTATACGGAGATACAATTTGGAGGACGTTTTGTTTCATTTTGGATGCGAAAAAACCATCGTCAAGGCCGTAGAACTCGGATATTTTATACCGAACGACAAGAACTCGATGTGGTGGTGGAACGTTCGTCGTCACGCAATGTTTAACGAAGTTCTGACCTTGACCATGGAGTTAAAACTCTACGACGCGACCAAACCAAAAAAAGTGATACCGCTGTTGATCAAAACGAACAGATTGGACCTTTTGACGAAAGAAAAGAATTTGAAAGACGTTGAAAATTTATTGTTTCCGGGATGTTGGGGTTTGTTTGCAAAGCTCGGAAACGCGGACGCGGTGCGATGGCTTTTCGAAATTGGGTATCCTTTTCCGGATTCCTTCAGAAAGGCCGCATCGAAATTTAAAAACCCAATGGTGAAAAGGGTGTTCGAAGAGAATGGAATAAGCGCATAATCTAGAATAAACGCATTTTTTTATTTATCATACAGAAAAAAGAACGCAGTTCGTCAAAGGGCGCCTATTTTCAAGCTACCCCGGCCAAAACGTCCTCCAACAATAACCTGGCGCAAATATCTCCGATGGCCGTGGCCGGCGTGCCCAAATTGTTGTCCACGATCTTTGGAAATATGCTGGTATCGCACACGCGTAAGCCCGTGGTTCCGTAGACCCTGTTCCTAACGTCCACCACACCTTCTTCCGAAGAAGTCGCCATCCTGCACGATCCAGACCAATGATGCGCAAAAGCCATATTTTCCAATATAAATTCGTTCAACGTCGTATTGTCTGCCCATTCGGTAAGATTGAGTTGTGCGGATACGATGGAAGGATCTTCGCCGTTCATGTTGGCATAAAATTGTCTGGCCGAATCGCGCATAATTTCCAAGTCGTCGGGATTGGTAAAATAACCCATGTCCACCCTGGGCGGCTTCAAAACGTCCTTGTCGTAAATGTCTAAGGTTCCTTGAGACAAGGGGGTCGTTTGTATCATAAAATCTATGAAAATCCCCGGAAGGGTAAGAAAAATGTGCTGCATTCCTCTTCTTCCAGGCGTTCCGAATTGCGACGGATCTTCCGTGAAGGCGCCTCCGCCCGGATACAAATCGCCCGGCAGAGTGTCCGGATTATCGCCCGTGACGTTCGGCGCCAAGAAGACGAAACCCACGCCCACGTGATTCGTACAATTCCTGCCGACCCTTTCGTTGATGACCCTGGGGGCAACTCCGGCGGCCGCCAACGTCGCGGCCGGACCTATGCCTTCCAATTGCAAATACATTGCGTCGAACAGATTGGCCGACATGATAACCGTGTGCCTGGCGTAAGCGGCCCGGACGGTTCCGACCTGATTGTCCGGATTATTGTTGTCGACGTAACGCGCGCCCACGCAGTGGGTGCCATCCGAAGGATCCCATATCAAACCCAAGACTTGCGATCTGACCCTCACCCTCAGCTGCCTGGTGCCCACACCCAAATAAGTAAGAGGGTCCATCACGGTGGGGCCCAAAAATGCCTTTTGAGACGTCTCGCGTCTAAAATCGGGCGTGTCGTCCCATCGTTCTTGCAGTTGCCAATATCTGAAAGGCCCTAAAGGAGTATCCGGATCGTTATAATCGTCAATCTCGGGTATACCGTAACCGGCGCTCATCGTAGAAATCAAGTACGCCGAATCGTCGCTCTCGTTGACGGGTCTCGCCACCACGGCCCACGTTTGGCTGGTCAAAGTGCCGTCTCCTCGCGTCGGTCCCGGGAACCAGTGTCCGCTGGAAGAAAAGTTTTCCAAATCCTTGAAAGTCAAAAACATGTTGGCCGCGGAGTACGTTCCCGGATTTCCGAGCATATCGTCGATCTCGTCCCAATAGGCCGCGGTTCCTCTGGTCACCTGAAGCCCGTTGACCGACGTGCCGCCTCCCAAAATCCTTCCGTTGGTGTATTTGAAGATGCGATCTCCGACGGACGTTTGCGGGATCGTTTCCATCTGCCAAAAGTACTTTGTAAAATAGTTGGCGGTAAGCTCGAAAAGCGCGTTATCCGGATCGTTTATGGCCGCATCGTCGTAATTGTCTTCTCCGGCTTCCAAAACCAAAACGCTGTACGTTCCGTCGTCGGACAATCGCCTGGCGGCCGCGCAGCCCGCCGCGCCGGCACCCACGATGATAAAATCCACGCAATCGGTACTGCAAGGAATGCTCACGCTTCCGCAATCTTTCATGCATTCTTCGGTGGTCTCCCTGTGCACCAAATAGCCCAACATTCCTAGCGCGGCCAAGACGCCCAGAAAGATCAACAAGGCCATCAATGCGTACCATCCGTTGTGATACCACGGCGCTCCGACTTCGTCCAGCAAGGGCGCGTAATTCCCTCCTATCCGTTCGTCGTCTTCCACCTTATCTTTTTTCAGCGCCCCTTTCGCTCGTCTGATGGCTCCGCTTTGCAATTCGAGCTTCGACGACATTGTCAGCGATCGTCGCGAAAAAACAAAAAAGTGTTATATATATATAAATTCGTCGTAAAAGGCCGTCGTTCTTTTATTAATGAAAAATAGAGATAGAAAAAACCTGAGCGCCACCGAAAGAATTAAAAATCGTACATTTCCGTGTCTTCGCTGCTTTCTTCGATTCTCGTATTGACTCTCTCCATTTTGATCGCCATTCGATCGGGTTTCCACGCGATGGAAAACCCTTTTACCACGAGCATTTTTTCCCACAATCGCCAAACGTTGAATTTCAAAATGTATCTCACCAAACCGTCCAAATCTCTTACGGCGGCGGCGGGCGTTTCTACGCCTCCCCTTTCGCTCAAGATTGCGTACGGTTGTTCGTCCTTCGGATAACAAAACACTCTTTCGAAACAATTCAAACATAAACTACAAGGGTCTTCGTATTTGGGCACCAATTTTTTTTCGAACTCTTCGTGTTCTTTTTGAAAGGGGTGCCACACGAAAAGGGGCCTCCTGTATACCATCCTCTCGTCGTCGTATTCCAAAATTTCGGATTCGAACCTTTTGGCTCCTTTCAAACAGTCGTGACAATTGCGTTTTCCGCAACAATAACAAATCGTCAAACATTTTGCCAATCTATCTTCGTTGCTCGAAGTATTCCTGGTAAAATCGAACTTTACTTTTCTCAAACAAGAGTCGCACGTCGCGAGCACGTCGTTGACAGGCTCGGTCCGCGTCGGTTCTTTTGCCAATTTTTCGATCACGCGTATTCTCCTACTGTTCTTGTCGTGTATCATATTGCACCTGTTGCAATATTCGTCGCGAACGATCGTACCTTCCATCAGCCACGCTCTTTCCACTTTCGTCATGATCGTTTTTAAACCGAAACACCCTTTGCAATAGTCGAATTCCCGTAATGCCAGTTTCCTTTCTAGATTCAGGATCGCGTACGCCGTTTGTTTGGGACCTTCGACCGCTTCGATAGGACGAGAAACGAAGCTACTGCCTATTGTCCCAATGCTCCTCGCGGCGGCTTCATAACCTCCATCCCAACACGCAGTTTGAGAACCCGCTCCACCATCAAAATCGATCGCCCAAGTACCTATACCGTTTCGCAAAATACCGTTTCGTAAAAAAATGTCAGGATCGCCCATATAATAATTTTCCCGCGTTTTAAAAAAACAAATGTTCTTTGCTTTGATCTCGTCGACACGCTTTATTTGTTCGACTCGAACGCCTTCATAAAAAGCTAATATGCTCTTTTATTTTTTGAACGTTCGATCATATAAACACATATTCGACCTTTTCTACCAAAGATCTACACGTCGGACATTCCAAATAGTCTCCTAGAGCGCTTCGTTTCTTGATGGCCAAACAACACCCCGCGCAATACACCAAATGACCGCAAGGCTTGTAAACGCACGTTTTGGTATTTACGGTGCAAAATAAACACGCCATCGTTTCGTGAACAGCCTCAGTGTCTTTTATCGTCCCCAAGTTTGCAAAAAATGCCGTGCCCCCGACGTCGCCGTCCTTCCTTTTTGCGACCTTTTCTTTGATCGGAAACTCGTCCGAATCGTCGTTCGTCACGTCAATTTCGATGGGAGAAATGCGAGAATTCGAATTGAAACCGAAATGGAGATCGTTCGTTCCGCGAATATTGAACGAATCGCGAACGTTGGAAACGTTCGAAATGTTGTTCAAAGAGAAACCTCCGCTAAAGAACGCGTCTTTCCCTTTTGGATTTCCAGAAGTCTCCCAAAAAACGCCATCGTCTCGAATGACGCGCTTGGGACGCCCTCTCGTGCGCCTAAAATGTCATTCAACCAAAAAACGAATACGAACGCTTTTTTTGCCGCTTCCAATTCGGCGACTTTTTTCATCGCTTCCTTTTCGATTTTCTTCTTTTTTGCATTTTCCGCCTTGAAGGCGGTGGACGTGTCGAATATCGGTTGATCGAAAAAGTCTTGCGTAAGCCCTCCCATTTTTCCGTTGTTCGAATTGTTTTTTCCCTTCATTTTAAGGTTCGTCCCCGTGCCGGCGTTACCATCCCCTTCGATGTAATTGTTGTCGCCCGAACAAGAATTGCCGTCCCCTTTTATCGAAACGTTCGCACCGTACACGTTATTTCCGTTTCCACTAATTTTCAAATTGTTTCCGTTTATCGTGTTTCTATCCCCCGTAATGACATTATTGTTTCCTATAATCGTACAACAGGACGCTTCGATCTTTAGATTGTCTTTTCTTACGACCGATCCCAATTGATAAGCCACCGCCGTCATCCGTTCAAAAATGTATTCAATTATTACAAATTGTTCGGAGAATCGTCAGTGCCATTTTTTTATTCGCGAGCTCGCTTGTCCAAAAAAACGTTCCGATACGATGATGACGACGACGACGACGAAAGAAACGGGCACGAATTACGACGTCTCTTTTCCGGACCGCTTCGAACAATTTTGTCACGATGGATGCGATTTGTATCATATTGCGGTCGAAAAATGCTTACCTTCCTTCGAAACCATGAAATGGACGCCCGTAGAACATCCGAACAAAATTGTAGGATCCATAACCACGGAACAAGAATCGTGCCCTTGCGTTTACATTAACGTGTGGCTCTTGGACGAAAATCGATTTCCGTTGGTGCATTACGTCGGAGAAACGCGCAGGCATTGTTATGCAGAAATTACATTCCGAAAGGATGGTGTCGTTCATACCGTAGAATATGAAAATAACATAAAAACGTCTCACGTTAAATTAATGGAAGAGCTAACGGAACAAACAGAATCCATCCCAAACGAATTGACGATAGAAGATGGATGCGGTTTGGTCGGACGTTACAAAAACACGCATGAAAATCAATAAAACATGTGAACTTTTTTTAAAAATGTCTTTCGCCGGTGCGTCCGAAACGACGACCAAATCGATACTGCCTCCAAAACTCGCCGCCGAGATTCAAAACGTAGACCTTTGGTATAATTTCGCTGCGAATTTGCTCGTCTTTTCGACAATTTCTGCTCTCGTCTTGTCTTCCACAAACGCCACAAGACAAGCGTTCGAAACCTTTTCCCCGAGCGTCGGATACGTCATGTTTTTCGTCAGAATATCATTCTCGACGTTTTTCGTTTACAATCACGTCCGTTGCGTGAAAGTCCTGAAAGAACTCGATACCAAAAATGTCGCGCTTTGGATTCCTCAAAAGACGCTACGCGTTTTGATTTACTCTCACGTCGCGACCTTTGCATTCTCCGTCTTGGGATTAGTCTTTGGAAAGCCCGTTTCGACCCTCGCGCTTTTCGCGATCGACCTCGCTCTATTGTTGGGTTTAACGTTCGCAAATCAAACGTCTCTCAAACATCCAAAAAACATTGTTCCCATACATCCTCTCGTAAACGTTTCCAACGCATCTCTTGCTTTATCTCTCTTATTTTTCGTATTGACCGGGATAAAAATGTCGTTCGCGCTGATATATTTGATTCCGGCAATGTGGCAGCACCACACCACGGCCGAATACGCTTACGCTCTATTCTCAATTCCTTATACCTTCTCTTTTATCGTTTTTACCGCCTTCTTGACGCAAAAATCAATGTTACAACTTGCGCTAGAAAAATAAAATTTACCCGTTCCAAAAATACAAACGCGTCCTTCGTCCGTTTCATGGCAAAAACGAATCCCATCCCTTACCAGGACTACGTCAATTCAAAATTACAATACGACGCGAAATACTACTCGTTTCTCACTCTTTTGTGGATTTGTTCGGCCTGTATAGGCCTTCTTTTGCCCGTCGTTTCGATTTTGGTGGCTTCGGTATCCGATACCGAAGTTTCGACGCATCTAAAAGCGACGTTTTTCTCCTACGATTTCACATTTTACTTGGCTCTCGTCCGCATTTTATTCTCGATCCACGTCGCAACGAATTGCACGAGTCTCGTTTATTTGCACTTGCAAACCGACGGAACCGTTCCTTTGAAAAAAACGGCCTTGTCGTTATTGGCCGTGGCGTGCGTAACTTTTTGTTGCGTAGATTTAGGATTTAGCCCCTATTTGTCATCAAGTTTATCCTTATTTGCCGCATCTTTTGTTTATATTTCTCTAAAAGAAGCGAGCGAAGGAATGACATCGGATTACGACTACGACATTTTAAAACCGATGGTACAATTGTTAGAAGCGGAACCCTTTTTTCTAGTATCCGCCATGATTCACGCCGCGCTAAACTTTATTTCGTGCCCGTGGGTCGGATGTTCGCAACCAAATTCTCGAGACGAAGCTACGGACGTTCTCACGAAAATACACCAATTTTACGCCATGTTCCATCTCGCTTTTTTTATGTTCTTCGTCTCTTTTATTTTTCTATCCATCTCGAAGCGGTTTCTAAAAGAGTCAGAGTGTAAAACCGTTCAATAAAGCAATTTTTTTGCACGTCTATTTTTTACGTTCGAATGGCTACTCCTCTCGTAACCAAAAAAAGACGACGTTTGATGCGAGCGGAACCGCAATACTTGTCGATCGTGCCGGAACCCAAGCGACCTAAAATCGAGATGAAAGAACCGCCCACGATTCGCGAAACGCCAAAAACGTTTCCCGCCGGCCACTGTTTGCTCTTTTACCTTTTTGAAATGGAAAAGAAGGGCTCGGGATGGTCTTGCAAGAGCGCACGCGTCAACCTCGGAAAACCTTTGCCCGTTTTCGACGACGAACGATTGTCTTCGTTAAGCGAAGACAACAAATTTACCACGTTGAGAAGTATAAAAGAACAATTCGGAATTGAAAAATATTTAAAAGAAAATCCTTTGGTTTTTTCGTGCGTGGTAGAAGGCCATTTAACAGCACCCACTACGATTTTTCAATTGGTGATCGATTTGAAAGAAGAATCGTCGAAAAATCAGTTTATAGAATACTACAAGAACCGAAAGACGACGTCCTGTTCGTTTTATCCGGAATGGCAATGGGTAAACGAAATTCCAAAAGAAAAATACAATGAATGGAAAGCGGTTTGAATAAACTTTTTTATTTACACGTCGTCGTAACTCACCAAATCGTAAGAATTCAAAAAAGTCGTCAAAACTTGTACGAAACCCCCTGGAGGCGTATCGTAGAAAAACGGCTGATCCAAGTGGATCTCTACGACATTTACGATCCAACCCTTGTTCGGATCTTGCGATCGACAAATGCCGGACTCGAAATCGTAAAAGACCGTTTGTATCTGAAAGTACTTGATTGGTCTCCTTCTTTTCGAGCGCCACAATGACCCTCTATACTGACGCATGACAATTTCGTTTTTTTCATGGTTTTGATAAAAATCGGCCGTTTTTAAAAGGTTTTGATAAAAATCGGCCGTTTTTAAAAGGTTTTGATAACCTTCAAACGAAGAAATGATTGGTTTTGGTCTGTTCTTTTGTAATAGTTTGGTGGATTTTTCTAAAAAACTCGTCAATTTTTTGGCCATAGAATCTGGAGCCACGGTCAGGGTCGCGCCGTATCTGTACGGTTGAAATGGAACCTCCGGTGTCACTTTTGCCTTTTTTCCCACACGAAAGTCGTCAAGATGGTCTTCTTCTTCAAAGATGGGGCGTTGACGCTTTTTCATTCGTCAACCGAATGATAAACAAAATTCCAATTTTTCGATTAATGTTTGTGTGCCTAGATGTAAATTATATTTTCCACTACGAAGCGTAAAAAAAAGTATCGAATTTGCAAACATCGTCTCAATTAGAAATACTTTATTTGAACAATCTCTTTTTATAGGGTACAGAGCCTAAAAACACCTGATAATACCCATTGACCGATTCCAAATCGGCAATTTGACCCTCGTCCATCGTCGAATGCAAATCCAACTGCACGGGAAGGTTTTTCATCGTCGTGGAATGGTAACGATTGAAAGAATGAAATAAAACTTTTCGGACCACGTAGCCGTAGTATTCGCCAAACACGTTGGCGGGCGTATTGCGTCGCCCGCCGTTAAAATCGATCAAAACGTCATCGTCCATCTGACCCCTGTTCGCGTGCTTCGCTCTCACGTAATATCGGCGATCTTTCGAACGCCTGTCGTCCGTCGGGGACTCGTAAATGACTTCCGGGTCTTGAGATAATAATAATTCTGCAATCTCTTTTTCCGTAATGTTTGCGGTGATGTCGAAATGATTCGTTGCTTCGACGGCGTTCGTTTTCAATTCGATATTCTTCGCCTTTCTCGTCGGTTTCTGGTCCCTTTCATAAGGTGATCTCTTATTGTGAGCGTTGTTGGGTCTAATTTTTGGCATTATCGTCGACAAATACGACCGATCGCTTATCGTAGCGAAAGCCGTTTTATTTTTCCCAAGGACGATGCTTAAAAAATTCAAATTTATTTTCTAACCTTCCTACAATGTTGCTTGTGATTTTTCCAGTCGGCAGCTTGATGATCGCCGTTACAATAACGGGCCTCTTTACATCGATCGCAGCGCAAAGGAGGATTCCTCTTATCGCAAGAATCCAAAGCGCACCGAGAACCTACCTTGATCCAAATAGGTGCTAGCTGTCCTTTTATCGCTTCCATGACGATGGGGTCCGAAGTGAAAACGTTGAAAAATAAATATTCCGAGCCGCAAGGGGTCACTATCGTCCTATCCGAATTTCGGTCGAACCGCTTCCTCAATCTAATATCGTAATCGTACGACCAAGCGTAATTGAGCGAAATTCCCGCCGAGTACGCCAATTTGGTCAACCTTTCGGCGTGTTCTTTCGTCGGCTTCTTGCCAAACATTCCCAAAATCTCTTCGCTCATCTCCCACTTGTAGTCGCCCCCCAAATCCGGAAATTTTGTCTCGTGTTCCTTGTCCGTTTCGTCCAATGTCATGGTAAAATCCATCTTTAACGCCGACAATTTTGCGCTTTCTTCCACGACGTCTTCGTAACATTCGTCGAATTCGAATTCTCTGGAGGTGGTCGCAAGAAGGTAACAAAGATCCCAGGTCATGTTTCCTGTCCCTTCGACGACGAACCGATCGATAAATTTGGTTTCGGCGTCGGCGATAGAACTGACATCCTTCCCTTCGTTTTCCTTTATTTTTATCCTCGTTTCCAACATGGTGACCTTCCATTCTCTCGGAACGTACCTCGTATTATTCTCTTCGTCTTCGATAAAGTCCAACATTTCTGGAACAAATAAAGCGTTTTCGGGCTTCAAAAAACCCTCTCCTCCCGTCAATATACTTTTGGAAATTCTCGTATCCGGATAAAACTCGCTCATTACGACGGTCATGGGATGGTCGTCCACGAAACATCTTGGATTTTTGACGCGGGCCATTATCGATCGTTTTCGATTTTTTATCTGGATTAAAAAAGGCTGGTCGATGCAAACATTTTTTAACGTTCGACCTGCTCGAAAAATTTTTATTCGGTTTATCACATTCTGACCAAACAAAACGCACGGTTCGATTCGTGCACTTTCGGATCGGTTTCGTTCCTTCTGCAATCTCCCGAACAATAATAAAGCAGCCCCGTTTTATAATAAGAATCCGACCTCTCGTTTAAACCGAATACCAGGCCGCACGTTTCGCACGTCTTTTTGATTTCTAGCGAAAAGACTCGAGATGCTTTGAGGTCGTTCATTAAATTTTTATTTATACTTGTTAAAAAAATGAAACGTAAAGAAAGAACGCAGAGGACAATAATCTCCGCCGAAAAACACGATTTGGGGTATAACGCTATTGGAATAGAAAAATTGATCTTTGAGCGCTTCTCCGGTTTTTAAATGTACCGGAGAAAACCGTACAGCTTTCAATTTGCGCGTTTCTCCCAGCTCTCTGATCAGCTGTTCGAAAAATTCCAGAGTATTCTCTGTTTTTGACAATGTCGAGTAAAGGTCGTTCGTTTTGCACGTTTTACCGTACAATTTCCCTCCCGCACATTTATAATTGATTCGGAACGTCGAAGGACGACTTTTCTCCTTCTTCGCGTCCTCGTCGATGGCCGTTTTTTGAGAAGGTAAGTCTTCAATATTGCCATCACATATAATATCCTCCGGAGCACAATAAGGATCGAAAACTTTGTTTTCCAAAACGTCCAAATACGCGTTTATATAGATAAAAGCTTTCGTCGCCTTAAATTTTAAGTCTTCCAACGCCTCAACTCTGCTCGCGTCTTTCATGTACTTTCCTCCGTGTTCCATCGCCAAAACGTTGTTTTCCTCGTCTTCCGATAAAATACGAAACGTCTCTCTCGATTGTTCGAGTTGCAATTTTAGAAAGGCATGCGCCGTCTTGTGTTGCTTCGTGATCACGTAAGGATTTCTCGTGGCTTCGGAAGAAGTAATTTTATGTTCGATCTTGGACATGTCTTTTTTTACCTTAAAAAATCGCCGTATTGACGAAGAGTGCTATTAACGCACATTTTTTTACGCACGAACCGTCGCGATAAAAAACGCGTTTATCTATGAAAAATTTTATTAACAACTCGAAGAAGAGTTGATCGTAGAACCGATCGGTTGTTGAGTGCTGGTAAACCCGCAAATCGTACACGTGTACGATCGGTCGCAGTGTCCCCCAGACCACGTCGAATATCTATCGACTTGTGGGTGATTGCATTTTTTTCGAATCCATTCTCGCCGTTCTTTGATAATTTCAATTTGTTTTCGATATTTTGCAATCTTTTTTCCGCATTTTTCCATATCCTTGTCGTATTCGTCCAACAAAAACAAATCGTCACGAGAAAGACCGTGATCGCATTCCATGTTTCCACTCATGATGACGCGTAATTTTTTTCACTTTTGAACGATCAAATAATACGTAGATCGATTCTTTTTTGCGGTCGATCGAAGCAAATTAAAAAATGTCGTATGGATCATTTAGAACTCGAAAATTCGACAGTAAAAAAAATGTCGAAAAGACCCGGAGATCCGATCGAAGAGCTTTCCTCGAAAAAAATTAGACCTCTTTTACACGACGATTGCAACGTTCCATCGGAGGATCATCACGACGTCGACGATGACGAGGTCAAATCCGACAAAGAAGGTCTCATTTTGGTAAAATTTTACGTTGGTTATTACAGACACGGCGATTTGGAAGGTTTATTCATTACGACAAAATCGAAGCTCGAATCGGCGATGGGTACGAAAGTTTATTTGGGAGACGTTCTTGGTAAACATTCTGACGTATCGAAAAAATTGAAAAAAGAACATTTTACCACGTTGAGCGACGATCACGAAAAAATACGTTGGCTATTGAGCGTAAACGGTGGCGAGAAAACAATAAGCGGACGCAATCCGCTGGAACAATTAGAGGAAAGCGATGACGACGATGATGACAACGACGGTGATGAAAAGCATCATTCACATTAAAAATTTTTTCTCATTATATGAATCTGAAAAAATGTTCGTCCCGTCTGGATTTTCCCATTTTTTATCGATTTTAAGTATTGTGAAAAATGAATGAACGCGAAATACTCTTGAAAAAGTTCGACGAGTGTCCGAACCGGCCGCTCAAACCGTTTCTAGAACAACTGTTGTTGTTGGCCACGGTGTCAGAAGACGACAAGACAAATTTAAAAATGCTGTGCTCGTTCGTTTTAGAACGCGCGGTTCCCGAAGATGATGGCGCTTTTATAGGAACCGGAATGCGACCCGAAACGTACATTTCCAAATGTATTTCTTATTGCGCCGTTCGCATTTACAACATGCCAAGATTTCGAGAAAATGCAGCGTTAAAAACGCTGATCGACGCCATCGTCGCCATACACGAGGAAGGAACGCTTCATCCTTTCGATCCTCCAAAAATAGAAAAGGATTTTGATTTTACCGTTCACGACGCTTCCCTTTCCCATTTCAGACGAGCCTTCTTGCAACATTTAAAACTAGTCTTAGAGTCCGAGAAAAGTGCGGGTTTTCAGGATTGCTATCTCAGAACAATGTACGTTTGTTACGCCAGGGCGAATTTCGACTTGCGTTTGTTTCAAGCCCCTCCTCGTCTGTCTCCCGCCGAAGCGAACAAAGATTCAGAATCCAGGGATCATTTTTGGGCGGATTACTTGGAAATGTGGGGCGTTAACATTGTTGAAACAATTTAATAAAAAAATACTCACGTTTTTCTTTCGAAAATGTCTAGAAAAAAGGTTGTCACTGCTGCCACCACCACCATCGACGAAGAATTCAAGGAATCGTTTCAAACCGCCTTGGAAGGAGCGATGGGTCACGACAACGAATCGTACTTGCGCAAATATCTGGAAGGCGTTTTGAAAAAAATTAAAACTTATGATCCTTCGGACGCGAGCTACGTGGATTACGCTCGACGAGAAGCGGATCGAAATCGGCCTCCCCAACGTTTCGGCGTGCCGGTAGGCAAAAAACCAACCGAGACGACCAAAGAGACAGTCGAGCCGAAAGTTGAACCCCCAACATCTGGAGAATGGATTTCGCCCAAAAAAGTCCAAAAACCAGCCGCCAAACGCGCTAGAAAATGATTGTACTTCTCATGTCGATTTTATTAAACTTTTTCGTTTGTATCGGGTCGAACGATAGAAAGGGCCGCTATGGTATCTTCAAAAACTTTTTGGGGAATGTAAGCTGGCGTTTCTTCGAATATAATAAGAGGACATTTGCATTCCAATGAACACCAATAGTTTCCGTATGAATCGTTTTCAAATCGTGGCGTTTCGTTCAACTTGAAATGCCGACAACACGTCAGACATTGCATTATCGCGTCTTCCGAAAAAGAAGCCGTTTCGTCTTTATAAACGGAAGGAAGAAGCGCCTTCAGCATCGCGTTGTGAAATTCTATTTGAACTTTGTTTTTCTCATAATCGTTTACGACGCTGGCAAGCCTCTTTTTTTCGTCTGCGATAACCTCACTCCGATCTTCTCCGCTCATCGTATTCCTCAAAAAAACGAATTTTATTCGCGTAAAAAAAATCAATAACGTCTTTAACGCTTGGCGCTTCTTTTCCCCACGAAAAAGGCGAATAAAATCCTCATCCCTACCCCACGTGTCTCTTATTTCAAAAAAAAATCACGTGTTGGGGTCTCATGTTGGGGGGGATGACAGTAGG
>Ga0310813_10000643_pt1 | contig 21531 bp, 45 predicted proteins | sample YN3metagenome_FD_203086 | JGI IMG/M metagenome (GOLD analysis project Ga0310813, IMG submission 203086) | Soil microbial communities from experimental microcosm in Duke University, North Carolina, United States - YN3 | ecosystem: Engineered > Artificial ecosystem > Soil microcosm > Unclassified...
AAATGGATGGCAAGGAATGCAGATTAGGTATTGGGAAAAGGAAATACAGGAAAAGAAGAAGCCTGCATTAAAATACCCTACACCTGAAGAGCGTGCTGCCAATGAGCAAAAGATTCGTGAACGTGAAATAAAGGCACAGGAAGAGAAGAGAAAAGAAATAGAAAGCGCAAAGAGCATTGGAGATCTCCTTTCATTAAGACCAATAACCATAGACCTAAAAAAGATTAAAATGGAACAAGATAACGAAAGGACAAAGCTTGGAATGTCACCCAAAGAATATCACAAGCACTTGCTTTCTATATCTGAAAACAAAATAAGTAACAAAATTACTCAATGACCAAGAAAGAATGCCAAACAATGATATTTAATGCAGGCATAAAGTTAGGAGTCTCTCCAAGGCTCATAGCAACCCGATTACTGAGTCCTGAAGACAAGGAAGACATGACGAAGGGGTTGATATCGATCGTTGAACTAGAGGCCGCTATCGCGGTTTGGCGCGACAATGGGATGCTAGATTATGTTGGCAATAACAACAGGTAGCTTTTAATGAATGAAAATGAGTCATTTATAGAAATTAATGTATGTGAAACAAAAGAAAAAAGTTTTTTTGTTTCCTTGGAAGTTGGCATTGGTTGTGAAGTATACAACGATATTAGCGTCTATATGTCCAAGGAACGTTTAATGTGTTTTCGCGACTCTATTAGAAATTTGCTTATTGATCTTAGCGATTTGATTTGTAAAAAAGAACTATTGGATCGTGATGCAAAAACAACTTCATGATATGATTTCATGGCTACTAACTGAGGACAAAATGTATGGTTTGCACAAAATGCTATGGGACGGGGAAATACTTAGGCCAGGGAATGATGTCGACCGATTGCAATTGCGGGGATGACGAAGTATCCTGCCAGGAAAAAACCAGTGTTCCGGTGCCTGTGGATAAAAGAAGCAGCTCTTACCGGACTGCGATAAAAGAGATTATGGACTTGAACCCAGGCATTACGCGTGCATCTGCGGTCAAGATGTTTGATGAAGCTTACGATAGGGTTTGATATGGCACATCCTGGTGGAAGGCCCACAATTTATAACGAGGAAATGGCAGACCTGATTTGTGAGAGGATAGCCATTAACCCTATTGGTCTTCAGCATATATGCGAGAAGTATGATGATCTCCCAGGCTTTGGAACAGTTAAAACATGGCTTTACAAGAAGCCAGAGTTCAGATCCAAGTATTTGGAAGCAAAAAAAACACAAATGTTATTAAAAGTGGAAGAATTGGATGATATTTTGCTTAAAAACATTGTTCATTTCACTGACAAAGAGGGAAACGAAAGAATAGACCCTCCTTCAGTAAGCTTAGCAATAGCTAGGGGCAACAACTTCAAATGGGAAATTTCACGTCTAGGCCCACGTGAAGTAAAAGACAAGAAAGATGATGACCCAGAAGACCAAATTAAGCCCATTCACGATGAAATGATGGAGCGCACCAAAGTATTGCCGAAGGAGTTTTGATGTTCGACGAAAAACCCTGCAAAGAATGGTTGTCTGAAAGAGATGAAATAGAGAATAAATTGCGTGAATCAAAAAGAAAGGCGTCAAGGCTTGCAATGTATGAGCTAATTGCAGAGCTAATTGGAAAGATATCTGTATATATTTTTATCACTATTGTTATATACTGTATTGTGCACTTTATTATTAAGTTTTGGTAAGGTAGAAAATGAGCTGCATTACAAAGTTGTTAGAATTAAAAGGCGATAAAGAATTCCTTCCTGTAAGCCAACAGATAGTCATAGAGGGTGGCGGCAAATATAAAGACCACGAATACCTGATTACATTTACAAGCAGGGGACATAGGTGCGGATATGTAGCCTTAAGTACTGAAGAGGCTGAAAAGAACAAAGAGGATGAGATAGGCCTAGGATGCCATGGCGGAATTACATTTTTCGGAAATGACCATGATGCGAAATCGTTGCTTGATATTCCATGTGATGACGTTTGGGTTGGGTTTGATGCTATGCACCATATGGATTCTCCATGCAAGAAAACAGCAATGAAATATTTTGAATCGATATCAAGAGCAAAGATGTTATACATGGATGAAACAGAAGAAATAATGGAAAAATATGGCGAACATCGTACTTACGAATACATGGAACAAGAATGCAAAAAAATAATAGACCAACTAAACTCTCTAAGCTGAAAAAAAGAATAAAATGTTTGCTTACTGGCCACAATATCATAGTTTCTTACCCTTGGCATGAGCAGTGGTATAAAAATAAAACACACTATTATTCTATCACGGAGCTTCGATACTGCAACCAGTGCGATAGGGCGTTTAAATGAAGATAAAAGACAAATATTACTACATAGGATGCATTCCTGTGGAAGCATGTCCTTCACATCCGCCTGATCAGATAGATTGCATCATAGAGAAATGCCCTGAATGCAAAGATGACATGTGGGTGAGTAAGAAGAAGCGCCTTAAGCGTGAAAGTATGCCAAAATTGGTAAAAGTTTATTGTTTAAAGTGTCTAGTCCTATCGGCAAAAAAACAGGGATTTGATGTTGAGATTTTTGATTTTGCGGTTGAGCATTAGGGGAAAAAGTTGGAACAATGTCAAAGGTGTTTAGAATATGATGAAGATAGAAGAACCTTAAGGATGGAATGCTTTTATGACATGGGAGAACTCAGAATACCCCTTGATAAACAATCAATGAAATATATTGACCATGATGATGAAGTTGCTTTCTATACCATTCGTGTCTGCAAAAGATGCCGTGCAGACTGGATGCTTGCCATACAAAAATGGTTTCAAGAAAAGCCTTTTGATGAAAGTTGCGGTAGTGGAATATATGTTCGTGTTTTTGGCGACAACAGAGAAATAACTGATGAACAATGGAACGAGATGAACCCTGGCATTGAGCCATGCAGGTTCAAGGAGTAATGATGTTTGGCGAAATAAACCATGCATTGGCTGTAATAACAGTGCTAAAAGATTACGTTATTTATGGGATTTTCATTTGCTCTATTTTACATTTTTTGTATAAATTTTGGTAAGTAATGTGAATGAATTGAAGGAAGCATAATGAAAATAAACGTAGATGGTCTTGAAATAGAGACGGAAAGGCATATAAACAAAGAAATGCCCAATTCATTGGATTTATACCAACTACTAGAGTTGTTGCCTGCCTATATAGACACGCAAAAAGACCACCCATTTAACGGCTACTGGTTGCAGATAATGAAGAGAAGCACAGAGAACATTAAGTACATAGTTAAGTATGTATGTGATACTTATTCAACTGAAGAACTTTGTGCTGTGGGCTTTGAAAGGGTGTTGAAGCATAAAGCCGCACCAAGTCTTGAAGACGCATTGTCTAAGATGGCATCCTGGTTAATTGATAACGGATATATGAACAATGATTGAAGTTTCCAGGTGTGCCAATTGTGGCTGTATGGGGATAATAAATAATAAGCCATGCATGTTTTGTGATAATACAAAGAAAACTCATGGCTTTATAAATTGGATTACTCGGGAAATTAAGAAAGACTGGCTCAATTACAAGGTTGCATGTTATTTTGCGGCATCAATATTAAGCGGTATATTTATGAAGCATTTTCATTACAGCGATTTAGAAATTATTACTCAGTTATTATGCTTAGCCATTATATTGCCAGGATTGTTTAAGGATGTCTGAATTAGAAATTCTAATTGACCGCTGCAACAAAATGTCTATCTTACTAGGAATGGCAGCAGCAACCATACAGGCCTTAATGTTAGATGGAAGCATATCTATTGTGACTCAAGTATGCTTGAAAAATGTATGGGAAAGATTAGAAAATGGAATTGATGATCTTTACTATAAAAAAATCTATAAAGTAAAGAAAGAATTAATACAACAAACAAATGGGACAACACTTGAATGCGAACATCAATATGACGGAAAGTGTATTAAATGCGGAGAGTTTTATTAATAATGACCCCAGAAGACCTTGACGAAATAATAGCAATTCAGTTTGGAAAAGATATTTACTTTGGACAGACGGCTATTGATAAGTGTCTTGAACTTCAAGATTTTACATGCATCCATAGAAGGGCGGTATTTAAGCTTATGGCATGTCTTGATGTGGGTGAGCATTGGGAGGGGTTTGCTAATGCACCGACTTTGTTTAAGATGTCTGAATTAAAAGAATTTTGTGCGCGAGGCTTAAGTAATGTTTAATCCATGGGAGTGTCCTAGGTGCCATACGATTTATTCACCTTATGTGCCACAATGTCATTGTAAGCCACAAACGACAAGCACAGGTACAGGCACAGGCAATGAATTAGCTTATGGTATTGGAATTACATTTCCTCAAGCTAGTAGAAAATGTCTAGAATGCGGGGGATTTCATGGTGGTGGTCTTCAATGTAAAAATCTTTAATGTTAATTCCTATATAAATCATATCTAAATTGATTCCTGCAGACATCATGATTTGTTAAATCATAAAATTTCAAATGTTAACTAACGAAAACTAAGCAATTCATTATTTATCTACATTGTAGTAACATATTTGTTAATTGTTTAAAAGAGCGATGTTAAATGTCTTGGATTAAGTTTGATGAAAAATACCCAGAAAAATTTCCTGTAAAGGGTAGAAATTATGACTTACATGTAGAGGACATAATTACAGGAATTGATGAGAACAACAAAGCATTTGATTATGCTTGTTTCTGCAAATCTTTACCTGATGGTATGTCAATGCCTTTTACTCACTGGATGGAACTGGATGCGATATAAAGGGAGATTGTTAAATGGATGAAGATTGGTCAAAAGAAATTCTTGAAGAGAATCTTATTTATGCGATACAGCAATTTAATAAATACGCTAAGATTTATCCAATTGAAAGAAATAGGTTTGTTGTAACTACATTGTCAAAACTGATAAATGAAGCAAATAAAATGCAACTAGAGGAAACTTGTCTGGATGCGCCATAAGACGCACCCGTTACTACTTCTACATCATGGTAGACGAGCTATATCGATTATATCCTTTCTTTGCAATTATCGCATATAAGCATGTCACCGGAAAAAATAACGTGCGTTTTGTGCTCACAATAGTTATCAACCATTTTCTTTAACTTCTCATGTATCCTATACGCTATATCCGGCTGCTGATATTCTTCCAAGTCACAACCAATGTCTTCGTATAGCCATATGATTTCTTCTTTCGTGAAATCATTCATTCCCTATCTCTCATGCTACCAAGATAATTGACCCAGTGGTCTATGCATTCGTTTTTGGATTTGAAGAAAGCACCTTTATCTCCGCTGTACTCAGATCCTTTTTTATTTAGAACTTCTAAGGATATATTGCCTCTTGATTTTGATGCATATATTTTTTGAACTATTCCTGAAATAATTTCCGGTTCATAATAATTTGAACAACAAAACCAAACTTCACTGCCTATATCAATATTTGACGTGACTTTCTTCTTTTTAAGTCCGAACATGTTTGTCCTAAAATGTATAAGTGTACCATTTCGTTAATTACCGCGAAATGGTATGAATTAAGGAGATAAAATGAATTGTCTATTATGCGACAAAGAATCAATAACAACTAAATATATGGCAATTCCTGGGTACCTTATCGTTCCAAACGCTTATAATTTATGCAAAGACCACGAAGGAATATTTCTTAAATATGAGGACGTTTATAAAGAAGACGGAACGAGGAAGTTTACTTTCTTTGATAAAATTAACCTTAAGAGTAAATAGCCATTAATCTATGTAACTAAGGTATACTTCTTCACAAAAGGGTCTTCTATGCCCTTAAGAACACTTATTAATCAAGTCACACCATAATTATTGACAATGTGTAAAAAGGTGGTATGATGCTTTGGTGCATTAGCGGTGTGGACGTGACACACAATGGACGGTCGCAGAGGGTTGCCCGGTTCCTTTATGCATAAATCAGCTCCGTTATTCGGGATAGAAGGTTTAATTCCTTCCTAATGCACTTATTAATTCGTGAGGCACTAAAATGGCATTTACTAAATCAGAAGAAAACCATATTGAGCATGAGGTTAAACTTAGGCTTCATGATGCATTGTTCAAACACATTGATTACAAGTTTGAAAAGCTTGAGCACAAGGTCGATACAATAAACAGCAAATTTAACTGGATAATTGGCCTTGTTGTTTCAGGGATTATTATCCCTATACTTTTGCATAAATATAATTTTATTTAGAGGTCATTAAATGAAAACAGCGGATGACTTCAAAAAAGCAGCGAAAGAAATAAAGCCCATAAAATGGAACATTCATAGATGCAGCATGTGTGATTATCCCTGTGGATTTGTTTTTGGTGAGCAATATGAGCTTGTTGGCTATGATAATGGATGTGATTGTACAAGGAGGTATATTGTAAATAGATCTTCCTATGAAGACATTGCTAATCATTACAATTCTCAAGAAAACCCAGATCATATAAAAGAAATGGATGAATTTTGGGGGTTTGATAAAGAATGACACATCAAGTAGTGGGATACATTCGCATATCATCGAACAGCCAAAACACAGCAAGGCAATTGCAGGGAATAAAACTAGACAAGGAGTTTGTCGACATCATGAGCGGGAATACAACAGACAGGAAGGGGCTTGCCGATTGCATAGAATACGTGCGCCAAGGCGATCAACTCGTAGTTGACAGTATTGACAGGTTGGCACGAAATTTGCGTGACCTTCAAGAATTGGTAGAAAAGATTATATCCAAAGGCGTATCGGTAAAGTTTATCAAGGAAAACCTTACATTCAATTCAAACAAAGACCCTATGGCAAACCTAACGCTTCAAATGATGGGTGCCTTTGCTGAGTTTGAGCGCTCTATGATAAAGGCACGCCAACGGGAGGGAATAGAGGCCGCGCGTGCCGCTGGTCGTCCCATGGGTAGGCCATGTAAGACAACGCCTGAGCTAGTACAGAAGGCCAGGAAATATATAGAAAAAGGTGAGAGCATAAAGCGTACTGCATACCTTCTCAATGTTTCACGAAAGACAATATACAATATTCTTGGATTGCATGCTAAAAAACCAAAGTGGGAATTTAGCTGATATACTTAAATTATGCAGGAGGCACCAAGTGTTTATGTGGTTGAAATGTAAGTTATTGGGACATAATCTTGGGGATAAATTAATTTATGTTTATGAAAACAAAGACGATGGTTCAAGAGTAACAAAAGGCGCAATGAGAGAATGCTCTATGTGTAAAAAATTTGTGAAAGTAGTTAGTGTATGAATCATGACAATCGCATCGTGGACAGTGACACGACAGACGAGGATATAACAAGGGCGCTAGATCAGAGTTGCGTAAAGTTATCTTAGGCAGGTCATTGATCGTCATACTTGTGGTAACCATTCCAACTTCACATTAGCGCACGAATTAACGTGTGGAAGATAGTGGGTGATGCGTTTGGTTTGAAATATATAGCAGGTGCAATTCCTGCCGATTGTCACTTATTAATTTGGAGATGTAATTGAAGAAGAAGCATGAAGAAAACATTAAACATTACCCCGTGCACCTGGAAACAAAAGTGGCTTTGCTTGAGCAATCAATAGAGCACATTAACCAGTCTTTGATTGAAATAAAGCAAGACTTAAAAGATTTTAGCCGTGATGTTAAATCAGATTTTAGATGGGTAATTGGTATGATTGTTGGGTTGTCTGCTTTTATGGTTAGTGGGTTTGCGGGGATGCTTGCTGTTATTGCCCATGGGTTTCACTGGTTTTAGGAAGCAATAATGACTGAAAAATTAGCAGAAAAAACTTATAGAAAAATGCATTATATATTGCATCATGAGGATAGGCATGGATATTGTATTTCCATAATAAACTCTATAGGAATAATGGTTGACGTATTGTATTTCAAAAACTTAGAAACCGCACAGGAATGGTTTGATGGGGTTGGCTCTAAAGATGAATGACTTCACGAAAGCTGAGTTAATTGAACTTATGGAATGGATGGAAGAAGCTGAAGCTGAACACAGCACCTACCCAAAAAAAGTGTTATTGAAAAACTCTCTTTATAATAAAATACAATCAATGATTGAAAATTATTGCGAGCATGAATGGGAAAATCCTTGTTGTGGTTGCCCTAATTCAGCTTGCTTTTGTACTAAATGTGATAAAAGATTATGAGTGAATTTACCAAAGAAGAACTCCTTGAGATTTTAGAATATTGCAACGCTTGGGAATCTGGCGTTGGTATGAGCGATTTTAGAATGAATCTTTGGAACAAGATGCAATCAATGTTTGAAAACTATTGTGAGCATGAATTTTTTTTGATTGGTTGCAGTGGGCACTGTTATGCAAAGTGTTCAAAATGCGGAAATGAATCACAAGTTATGCGGAAAGAATAAATTCCCCAGAATCGGCAACAATCATGCGAGCTTAAAAAAATTGAACAATGACCTTACTTCTTTAGCATGTTATCATATATAAATCACTTCACTTGTAATCTTTAAAATGGACAACCTCACTCAAATGCGCCTAGGAGTCCTGCGTGAACTTAAGAACGTCCATAAATTCCTTGATAATATGGAGCGTAGCGTAAAGACTAGAAGCCCAACGGCTATACAAAGAGCCTATATGTTCCTAATACACTTGGTGCGCGAGATGGACAATGGTATATTGACCCCAGAAAATATAGCCCTTGACGTTGAACTTTCAATTGCATTACAAGAGGACGCAGATGACGAACAAGAAGCTAGAATTGCTTAAGGAATATACCGATGTTCAGGCAAATGATTATGGTGTATGGATAATTCCTAAAAACTCCAAAGACGCATATATATTGCAAGAGTTTAGAAGGTTAATCTGGATGATAGAAGAAGCGAATGAACAGCAAATAGAAAATGAAATTGATATGAAGAAAACCGAGCTTGGGATTTGTAGTAAGCATTAAGGACAAGGATGATAGAAGAAAAGACTCTTCTTGCCAACAGGCTTAAAGCAAGCCTATTAGAATTCACACAATACTTTTACCCAATATTAACAGGGCGCGAATTCATTGTATCAAATCCTTTAGGTCGCGAATCACACCACATCACTATAGCAAGGGCATTAAGCCAAGCTGCACGCCTTCAAATACCAAACCATAGGCTAATGATAAATGTAAGCCCAGGTTCGGGAAAGTCTACGCTACTATGCCTCTGGGTTGCCTGGACAATGGCAAACCATCCTGATTCAAGGTTTCTATATATATCATACTCTAAGGTACTGGCTGCTAAGCACACTGAAACCATTAAGCGCATTACGCAGCTTCCCATTTACAATTATCTATTCGACGTAAGGATCAGGCATGACTCAAAAGCTCGGGAATATTTTCAAACTACACATGGAGGTGCTGTTGCAGCCTTTGGCAGCGGAGGAGCCATTACTGGACAAGATGCGGGACTGCCGGGACTTGAACGATTTAGTGGAGCAGTTATTATTGACGATGCTCATAAACCGGATGAAGTTCACTCAGATACAATTAGGCAATCTGTCATTGACAATTACAGAGAAACTATCCAACAGAGAACCAGAGGCGTAAACGTCCCCATAATATTCATAGGTCAGCGTCTTCATGAAGACGACTTGGCAGCCTATCTATTGGCATCAAAAGACGGATATCACTGGACGCAAGTTATTATAAAAAGCCTAGATGAGGCAGGAAACGCCATGTACCCAGAAACACAGCCCCTAGAGATGCTATTAAAGAAACAAGAGCACGACCCTTATGTATTTGCTTCCCAATACCAGCAAGACCCAATACCCGCAGGAGGCGCACTATTTAAACCAGAATGGTTTGTGATGCTTGATGAAGAACCTAAGGTAATCTATTCCTTCATTACAGCAGATACCGCAGAGACATCAAAAAGCTATAACGATGCCACAGCATTTAGTTTCTGGGGGATTTACGAAATAGAGTCCTTCGGAATAAAAACAGGCCAATTCGGCCTTCACTGGATAGACACACTTGAATGCCGTATAGAACCAAAAGACTTAAAGCCCACATTTCTTGATTTCTGGGCAGAGTGTATGAGATACAAAGTACCACCTCAACTTATAGCCATAGAAAAGAAGTCAACGGGAGGCACGCTCCTTAGCATGATAGATGAAATACGTACCGCTAAACTTATGGACATACCAAGAACGCGGGAATCAGGAAGCAAAACGAAAAGGTTCTTAGATGCGCAACCCTATGTTGCAGAAAGGAGAATTTCATTTACATCTCATGGGCGCCACGTAAAGCTATGTATTGACCATATGTCTAAGATAACCGCGAACGATACGCATCGGTGGGATGACGTCGCAGACACCATGGCAGATGCGGTGCGTATAGCATTAATAGAAAAAGGCCTTATAAGCGCCTACGCCTCAAAAAACAACTATGATGATATGGCGCGCCAACTCACAAGCACGAGCAAAAAAATCAACACTCTTAGGAACACTGCATACAGGGCATAAGAACACCTTTCTTAAAATGCTTCAAAATTCTTCAAAAAAACTTATACATGGAAAATAAATAAGATACAATGTAGGAATTCAAGAGAAATGATTTCTCTTTTAGGAGCTACAATACATGAAGGACGTAGCGCAACGTTATCAAGACCAGTTGCCCCGTATAAAGAAACGTGTTCGGAACGCTCATGATTATTTTAAGCATAATTATGACAGATACAATGAATTCCGCAAGTTTGTTTTTGAGTCATCACTCACGGATGACGAGATAACCCTTCTCATGACCATGGGTCGTCCCCAGCTAGAATTTAACGTACTTGAAGCCTATATAAGCCGCCTCTTAGGAGAATTCTCCAAGCAAGAACCAGACATAGAAGTAAATGCATTCGATGAAGATAGGGCCGACCCAATCACTATAAAATTCGTAGAACAACACCTTCGTCACGTATTCATGGACTCAAACAACGAACACACTAGGTACGAGGTTTACAAAGACCTTCTATCAGGCGGCTTTAGTGTCATGAAAGTCTATACAGAATACGAGCATCCAATGTCTATGAACCAGGCAATCAGGATAAGCCGAGAAGAACCAACGCTATGCGGATTTGACAAGGTGACTAAGTTTTCACATAAAGGGGACGGACAGTTCTGCTTCCAACTATTCCCGCGTGACGCAGATGAGTTTAAAGAAGAATACCCAGATGTCCCTATAAACACTATGAGCTTTAGGCGAGACTTCGCAGGATTTAACTGGTCTTACCAAAATGACAACAGCAAGATAGTTGTAGTTGCAGACTATTACGAGAAGAAAAGACGCGAAGAAAACATAATACAGCTAAGAGACGGGAGGGTCATGACGACCCGAAAATACAACAAGCTCCTAGATAGCTGGAACGATATAACCGTGCCCCCACTTCCCATAGGAAAGCCAAGGCGCACAATGCTTGAGTCGATTTGTAGATACAGGATGGTTGAAAGCGAGGTCATTGAATATGAGGAAACAGACTTCTCCCATTTGCCACTTGTGTTTGTAGATGGGCATTCACTTCTAATTAAAACACCGACAAACGGAAACATAAGACAAGTAACGAGGCCATATGTCTATCATGCAAAAGGCGCGCAACGCCTTAAAAACTATGCGGGCATTTCTCTTGCAAACGAAATTGAAAATACAGTGCAACATAAATTTATGGTGGCTAAAGAAGCTCTGCCAAAAGAGGAAGAATTTCTTAATGCATATAAGGACGTTCAGAAAGAATCTGTCCTGGTATACAATTCGGTGCATGAGTCGAACCCAGAGCTTCCTATCAACAATCCTGTACGGGAAATACAACGGGTCCCCGCGCCTCCCGAAATTGCAAATGCATTTACGGGAACTGATGCACTTATTCAAAATGTTCTGGGCTCTTATGATGCTAGTCTTGGTATTAATAATAATCAATTATCTGGTATCGCGATAGTAGAGGCGGCAAGCCAATCAAATGCTACCGCTATGCCTTATATTGTTGGGTGCCTTCAGGGTTTCCAGAGAGTTGCGCAAATCTATGTAGATCTCATGCCTAAATACATCACAACGCCTCGGACAATGCCAATAGTAGACGAGGAAGGGCGTCGCCACTTCGTGCGTGTAAATACAGAAGACGGCCTTCCCATGGACTACGACCCCAATGTACTAAACGTCGTTGTGAAAGCAGGCGCAAGCTTCCAAGTACAGAAATCACGCACCATTATGATGGTCAAAGAAATGATGGGCATGTCGCCTCTCTTCTCCCAATTCATTGCTGAGAAAGGCCTAAACTTTGTTCTCGACAACATGGAAGGCAAAGGCATTGAGCAATTGAAAGCGCTCACAGATGAATGGCTACAAGAGTATCAACAACAGAAACAACAAGCAATGCAAGCAGAGAACCAAAACCCTCAAATGATGAAGGCACAAATTGATGCGGCCAAACTTCAACATGAAGAAAAGAAAAGCGAAAGAGAGTTTCAACTGGATATGGCCCGCCTGCAACAAGACGAGAGAAAGCTTGTGGCAGATTTGGCATTAGGCCAAAAGTCATCCGAAGTTCAGCTTGTAAAAGCCATGACAGAGCGGTTTGCGAAAAAAGTAGATTTGGAGATAAAAGGGCGAGATATGCACCACAGGCATATTAAAGAAGCATTTGAAGCACACCATAAGGCACAACATGGACAAGAAAACAGAACGGCTCACTAAGCTACATGGCCAAAATATAATGCTTGAGACATTTAATAAGCTTGTTGAAGATTTATCGAACGGTAAATTTGAAGAACCAACTGGAAGAGATGAGAAAATAGATGAAGAACGTAACATGGAACGACCTTGGGAGCGCCACATTCAGGGAGCTTAAAAAAACTTATAAGCTCAATGATAGACAGCTTGAAAGCCAAGTACGACGACATATGGATGGGGCAAATCCTCAAGAACGAAGACAACTTTATGAAACCGTATGGGGAAAGAGGAAATAGCCATGTGCCCATTTGAAAGCCGTGCACAAGCCCGTTTCATGTTCGCGCGTCATCCTGAAATAGCCAAGGAATTTGCATCGCACACAAGAAGCATTAAGGCATTACCAGAACACAAACAACCTAAGGAGAGCAAAATGAAACATCATCATGAGAAACATGAGGCCAAAAAAGAGCACCATCATAAGGAACATAAAAAAGAACACCATAAGGAACATCATGAGCATGGAGCCCATAAACATATGCATAGCCATCACGCAGAAATGCATAAGCACCATGAGAGAGAAATGAAACACCACGCTAAAATGATGGCCCATCACCACAAAGGCGCAAAAAAAAAGTAGTACATGATGATGAACGCGAAGACAAGGCGTTAATTAGAAAGATGGTAAAAAAGGACAGTTTGAAATGACAGACGATTTAATACGTAAGCTAGATACGGCAATTGCGGCCCTTGAGCTTCAAGCACAAGGTTTTGATGAGGGAACAAAATGCTGTTTTGATGCTTTACGACATATGAGCGAACGAGTTGAGAGGTTAGAGCAATGGATGCTAAAAGAACAAGACAAAAAGGTGCTGGTCACGTAGGCAAAGACAAGAACCCCTATGATAGAAGAGAAGAAGCAGGAACATCAAAGGCTTTTAAGTCTGTTGCAAAGTCTGTAAAGCCTGTTGCGAAAGACACTAATAAGACGAGACGTCCAAGAAGCTACTAGGGGGCAATAAGATGGCTAAATATTTCATAAAAGATGCAATAAAGCACCCTGGAAAGTTGCATAGGGAGCTAGGAGTTCCTGAGGGCAAGAAAATACCTGCAAAGAAACTAGATAAGGCAACACACAGCAAAAACCCTACCATAAGAAAGGAAGCGAACTTAGCAGAAACCTTAAAGAAACTAAGGCATAGATAAACAAAATCACAAGGAGATGGAAATGAGTGGATATAAATGCATGCACGGCATGATAGACAACAGGATGGTACACGACAACCACCAACAAGGAATCAAGCGCGTATTGCAAAGACGCCATGACAAAATGGACGTAGAAGGCCACCACGGCAAGATGGGCAAAGGCGACAAGGCTGATTTTGCTCGCAAGGGCGACTCATTGACACCAAGGCGTGCATAACAATAACAATACATTATAAGGACATTTATCATGGGCGTTATACAATATCCAACTCCAATCCCTGTAACCAACGGCGATAACCCTGCGTTAAAGTTTGCGGTATTTAGCGACAACTTAAGCACTGTAACGACCGCGGGTTATTTAAATGCAGCATCTGCCACGGGTGCAATACCATTGTCTAATGCAGACGTTTTGATGGCGCTTTATAGCTTTAGCCAACAAACCCAATCAGGCACATTCGGTATATTTACCGTAAGTATCTCAAATACTAACGGGCAGATTACATTGACGTCATGGGCAAACCCAGGGGACGCGGTCCTGCCTACAACTGCAAATGCTATTGCCCATTTTACAAACACTACTGGAACAATATCTTCAGCAGCAGCTAACGTTTTTAATCTTGGTAACATTGCAGCAGGGCAATCTGGAACTGCGGGAACAGTTGCGTCCTTCCCAGGAACTGCCTCTAAGGGTTCTTTGATATGGTCGGCCACAGCTAACACCGGTAACACAAATACCACAGTGACCAATGCTGCCATGGGACAAGCTAGTGTTCTTACAATCCCCGATCCCGCAGGCGCCACTGCAAACATAGTTGTAGCACCATCAGCTCTTGTTAACAACAACCTTGTTAAAGCAAGCGGTACCGCAGGTCTTGTTGCAGACGCTGGAATTGCAGCTTCAGCCGTTGCGACCTTTACAGGTTCTACCGTTGTAGGAAACTTTGTAAAGGCATCTACTACTACAGGCCAAATTACAGATGGAGGCGCTGCCATTCATGCTGGAACCACAGGGGTATATGCAGGTGGCGGCACATCAAACGCCTTTAGTGTTACGGGCATGACAGCCTCCTGGATAGTGACAGCAGTTATATTGACATCCACTAATGCTGTGGCTATAGCAAAGGCAGTACCTGGTAGCGCCACATTGACTGTTACGTTTACAGCAGATCCTGGAGCAAACACAACAGTAAGTTGGATAGCAACTTCAGCGGCCATTTAAGGCCAAAACCCGAGCAGTCCCGTCCTCAAAGGCATGGTTTTTTTACTTCCTTTTTCCCAGCCTTTGAGGGCACCTTTACTCTAAGGGCATTTTGCGTTATTTTCATGTAGGCTTAATATCCAGTTGTCTATTTGTTTTTTTGTCCATCGAACCGATCTGCCCCCAAGATGCATAGGTTCAGGAAAGTCTCCAGAATGGCGCCACCGCAACATAGTTGATTTTGATACCTTAAAAATTTTTTCTAAATCTTCAATGCATAGTATTTCTAATTTTTCGTCCATATAACGTCCTTGTTACAATAAAACAGGTTTTAGATTTTCTTTAAACCATCTATTAAGCCCCTCTGATGAATAATAGACCTTTCCGTTTAGTCTATGGTAAGGAAAGCTCTTTAAGGTGCTTCTTGCCTTTCTAAACCAATGTATAGACCTACCATAACGAGCAGAGGCCTCTTTTTCTACAAGATATTCAACGCCATCTAAAACTAACATAGTGCCCTCCCTATAGTGCCTTTATCTTGTGGTGGCTTCTTCGCTTTTTTTCCTTGTCTGCCTTTTAGATGTTCTTTATATGCTTTAATTTGTTCTGAAGTATTAAAAATTGCCCCACTTATAAACTCTAGGGCTTTGGATGTTTGTTTATTAATGGCTGCTTGCTCTTTAAGTACTTTGTATATCTTGTCTATGTAGTCAGGACTTATGCCGTCCCCTGGATCGTACCTGTTCTTTTTAATTGCAATCAAAATGTCAGCAGATATTCCGAATGTGGCCATTATTTCTGCATCGGAACACTTTTTCTTAATGTACATCTTTATCTTTTTAACGTCGTCAATATCAGGCTCTTGGTTAAAATCATTCCCTATTAATTTTCTTCGCCATTCTGACTGCACTAATTTAGGTATTGAACTTTTTTCTCTTGGCTTCCAGTCATCTATAGATATCTCTTCTTCCTCAAAATCATCTTTCATCCTATCCAATATTTCCGGATCGAAATCGTATGCATCTACCATGTAATGTCCTTATTAATAATCCAACTCCTTATTTTACCCCGATAAAAACTAGCCTTCATTAATATTTTCTAATAAAAAGTAATATTTTCTAATAAAAAGTAATATTTTCTAATACAAACCACTTTATCCAATTGTTGTTCATCAAAATACTTTTTATCCTTAAGCCTATGGATTTCCATATTGGTGCTAAGGACAGCATAAATCCATCGATACCCGTATCGTTAATCGGGGCATATTTATAGCGTAATGGCGTAATAATTCGATACCTGGGCGTTATCCAGAGGCAACCACCGTAGCGGGGAAATAGCTAGAAGGACTTTTGATGGACAATAGTGGTATGGAAGTATCGCCTGAAGTGGTTCAGGCACAAGTTGAGCCTGTTCAGAAACCAACTGAACGGACGTTCACGCAATCAGAACTTAATGAGATTGTGGGTCGCGTAAGAGGTGAGGAAGCACGAAAGCGTGAGAACATGATTTCTCAATCGCAGAACGCCAATCATGCAAACTACGCAGAGATGCCCACAAGCCCAAAAGCATTGTCGGAAGACGATGTTAAAAGGCTGACAAGCGATGAGCTAAACCGTAGGCGCGAGGAATGGGAAAAAGAAACCATTGAACGCCAACACGCGGAAGCAGCCCAACGCATTGTTGAGTCTTATAAGGAAAAGATTGCACCTGGTAAAGAGAAATACCAGGACTTCGATGCGGTCACGAATACCGTTGACATGCGTTATTACCCAAACGTAGTACAGCTTTTGGCTGAACACGTAGATAATGCGCACGATATTTTGTATGACCTTGCAAAGAACAGGACGAAGCTTTATCAGCTTGAGTCAACTTGTGCACATAATCCTCAGGACGCCATTTATGAGATTAGACGATTGTCGGAATCTATTAAGGCAAATGATGATGCTTCCAAAATGAGGCAATCTAATGCTCCACTGTCACAACAGAGGCCTTCTAACACCGGAATGGATTCGGGTGGTGCCTTGTCTATGAACGACTTAAAGAGAAAGTACCGAGGATAAGGTAGTGCCTGAGTCCTAACTTAATACAAGTTAGGAGCAACTTAACATGGCTGTTTTTCCCACAAATATTTTACAACAGGTGCAAACCTATCAACGTTCAGGTTTAGCGCTTTTACAAAACCTTTGCTGCCATATTTCTACAGCAAATACAAAATTTAAAGACTTTGACAACATACAGGCAAATTTAGGCTCAACGGTCACTTTTGATCTTCCCCCTAGGTTTACAACCACTGCAAGCTTAGTTGCAAGCTTCCAGCCTGCAGTACAACGCGTACAGACCTTGACTTGCGACCAAGCAAACAACACAAGCTTCGCAGTGACTTCCCAACAACGTATCTTTAACTTAGAGAAAGGCGAAGAAGACTACATGCGAGTCTTCGGGAAGTCTGCCATTGCAGAACTTGCCACCCAAGTTGAAGGGAACATTGCATTGAACTGGGCGTCAGCCGTCACTAGCCAATTGACGAACACCCAGAACACGTTCTCAGGCCCCTATAGGTTCTTCGGAAACGGAAGCACAAGTTTGAGTTCATATCAACAGCTCGCGCAAAGCATCATGTTTTTCAAAAACTATGGCTCTGTAGCTGAAGGAATCAAGGTTTATCTTCCTGATACCGTTGTCCCTGCTATCGTAGGAAACGGCTTAAACCAATTCGTGCCACATCGAAACGATGAGATTGCAATGAGTTGGGAGGTGGGTGATTTTGGTACTCCTCGTGTTAGCTACTATCAGTCAAACTTGATGCCAATCCACGTATCAGGAAACACAGGCGTTAACCAACAAACTTTGACTGTGGTGTCCACCAATGACCCAACAGGCCAAAACGTAACACAAATCACGTTTTCTGGTGCCTCAACTAGTGATGCCAGTGCTGTGTTCGCAGGAGACTTGTTTGCCTTCCAAGACGGTGTATCAGGACAAACGAATGCCAGATATCTCACCTTCATTGGACACTTCAATTCAGCCAACCAAGTGCAGTTTAGGGCAACAGCCAATGCTGCTTCTAACTCAAGTGGTGTTGTGACAATTAGCATTACACCCGCTCTTAACTGGGCAGGTGGCGCTAACCAAAACGTAAACACTCCTATTGTTGCAGGCATGCAAGTCCTTGGACTTCCAAGCCATAGATGCGGCGGTATTTTGGGAGGGGATGCGTTCTACTTGGCCATGCCTCAATTGCCAGAGCAAAGCCCTTATGACACTGCAAACGAATATGACGATGATACCGCATGTTCTTTGAGGTTGACATACGGTTCGCTCTTTGGACAAAACCAAACAGGCATGATTTACGATGAAACACATGGTTCTGTGATTGTACCTGAGTACTCCATGCGATACATCATACCTCTGTCACAAGGCTAGATGATTATGGTGGTTACAGTTTGTAACCACCTGGCTAATTTTTTGGAGAACTAAACATGGCTACTTTTTCAACACCACAAATACAGAACGATCCAATTTATCAATTGCCTCACCTGTATGTAGATGGCTTAAATATTTCTTATGCGTCTACCACAGTAATTGCATTGGCCCCAGGTCAAGCCCGTGATGGCAATGATGTCATTGATATCCCTGTATCCTGGCCTGATGCAAATGGCAATATTAACCCTGCGATACTATTTCAGAACTATCAGCAACCAATCCTGATTAACTCAGCATCTAGTGGCGCAAATGGTGTAGACACAGGAACAATTGCAGCGTCTACGAACTATGCGATTTATCTCATTGCAGACTCAAGGGGCTATAACCTGCCAGCAGGCCTATTGTCATTGACATCAAATGCCGCACCCATATTGCCAGCAGGATATGATTCCTTAAGGCTTGTGGGCTTTACTCAAACCGATGGCTCATCACACTTTGTATATTCGACCTTCAAGCCTCAAAACATGAAGAACGCGATTACCTATGTGAATAGTCCCGCTATTTCTGTTTTGAGTGGTGGTACGGCAACGAGCTTCACTGCAATTGACCTTACAACAAATAGCGCAATCCCTACAACGACTCTTCCTAACATTGTCGTATGGCTCTTTGTGACTTTCACACCAGCGGCTGTTGGTGACACTGTGCAATTTAGGCCAACAGGCTCTAGTGCTACAGCAAACCTTGTGACTATCACAGGAGCTGCAGCAGGGGTCGCCCAAACCCAATATGTGCAGGTCATTGCAGGCGTTGGCTCTTCAAAGCCTGAGATTGACTATAAGGTCACCTCTGGTTCTGATGCTGTAACCGTAACTGTAGCTAGCTGGACTGGTGTTTCTAATACTGCATATCCAGCATTGGTGTAAATAAAGACCATCTCGAGGATACCCTCGGGGTGGTTGTTTTCAGGAGGGGTTGTTATGGCATATACAGCACAAGACTTAATAACCCGTTCTTGGTTTTTATCAGGCATTGTTGCGCGAAATCTTCAGGTTCCTACGGGCGACCAGATTTATGATGGCCTACAGATGCTTAATGATTTGCTTAACTTTAAGCAAATAGAAACAGACCTTATACCTTATTGGCAGTACATTACTTTTAATGCTGTTCCGACGCAGGAATTCTATTTTCTCCCCTTTGTTGCCGCAATTGAAACCTCTACTTTTAATATTGGTGTTGTTCGCTACCCAATGGTGCCTACATCTCGATCAAATTACTTTGGGTCTTCCCGTGTAGACAATATTTATACGTTGCCATTTTCCTACAATGTTGAACGTGGTGTGGGAGGGGGTACCTTTGGTGCCTATTTTATTCCCGATCAGCCTTACGTAATGAAGATGAAGGCGAAAATATTTCTTGTGGACGTGACATTGACCACTGATTTACAAGACGTAACACAGAGCTTTACAAATCCATACAATATTCCTAACTACACGACCTATACATTTATCAATAACGGAATACAGGGATATGACACTTCCTACATAGAATACTTGCGCTACAAACTTGCACAATATATGTGCAGTGAGTACGGAATTTTGTTTAATCCAGAATCAGAAAAAATACTTACATCATATCAAAGAAAACTCATGTATATGGGGCCACCTGATTTAAGTGGCAAGAAGCTATCTATTTTGTACGCGAACTCAAACCCAGGATACAACTGGGGAGATGTAAACATAGGCCATGGGTGGCGTCCATGATAACCAGAGGGCAGAACTTTAGGCAATTTCCATTGAACATCGTTGGGAGTTCTATATTCGGTCGCTATCCAAAAATCAATATTGAAAAAACCTACAACATGTTCATGAGTGACAAGTTCATGGTTCCATATGCTGGCTACCAAATAGCCATGGACGCCTCAAATTTCAACAATGCAAAAGAGGGAAGGGGGGCATTCACCAGCACTAAGTTTGACAGAATAGTAACTGTAATGGGAAACCAGGCATATCTCGTAAACATAGAATTTAATATCCAGATGAACCGAGTTGTCTTTTCTCAAGCCATTCCGATAGGAACGCTACAAACTTCAACAGGCCCCGTATTTATCCAAGAGAACAACAAGCCTCAGATTGGAATTTCAGACGGAACAGCATTCTATATTTATGACCCATCACTTGCGCCTAATCCGACATTTGTCACCGTTCCTTTGACTTTCACCCCAGGATACCTAACGTTCCATGATACCTATTTTATTCTTGCCGCCAAGAACGACAATTCAGCGTCTCTCGCGGTAACGCCTGCTAACAACACATGGCATATATCTTTAAGCAACGAAGGTTATTTGGATTCAACCCCTTTTACGAGTGCGGCCAATGTTGTTACTCCCACAAACCCACTAACAATTTCTGCAGGAAGCCAGATTGTATTTGTTGGAACCACCACCCTGATACCTGGAACAATTTATTATGCTGGAAACTTTTCTGGAAACACTTTCCAGGTTTTTGGTACTTTTAGTGATGCAATAAACAACGTGAACCCCTTGGCCACAGACGCTTCAGGAACTGTGGGTGTAAGCGCGTGGCCTGACAATGCAGCAGGCATTGGACTTCTACAGACAAAGCCTGATAACACACAAGCCGTTGTTCGTTTCCCTTCTAAGGGAAATATGATCTTTGTCATGGGAAGCATAGTCACAGAAGCATGGTTCGATACAGGCGCTCAAGGGTTTCCATATCAAAGAACTAATCAGTTCAACATAGACTACGGGTGCCTAAGTCCTGCTACTGTGGCTTATATGGATGAGATTGTGGTATGGCTTGCTCAAAATGAGAAGTCAGGGCCCATAATCGTTTATAGCGATGGGGGGATGCCTAAGAAGATAACCACTGATGGCATAGATTTTTTGTTTTCAACATTGCAAAACCCACAAGATTCTCAAGGGTTCCTGTACAGGCAAGATGGCCATCTTTTCTACCACATAAACTTTTACAGTGACAACCTGTCATTGTTCTACGATTTTAACGCTGACAAGTTC
>Ga0310813_10000646_pt1 | contig 21485 bp, 17 predicted proteins | sample YN3metagenome_FD_203086 | JGI IMG/M metagenome (GOLD analysis project Ga0310813, IMG submission 203086) | Soil microbial communities from experimental microcosm in Duke University, North Carolina, United States - YN3 | ecosystem: Engineered > Artificial ecosystem > Soil microcosm > Unclassified...
CGACCTGGCGCTCGCCCGCAGCCTCCTGCCGAGGCTTCGTCCGTGACGCTGCAGCGCGTGCTCGAGGTCGCCCGGAAGCGGCCGGAGCAGGAATTCGCGCTCAACCGACTGTACGGCGCCCATCTGTCGCCGTACTTCACCCTCGTTTGCCTCAAGCTTGGCCTCAGCCCGGACCAGGTCACCCTGCTCGGTGCGGCCTTTGGTGCGACCGGGGCAGGCATCCTCTTCCTGCCGCTGGGATGGTGGTCGGCTGCGGCGGTCGCGGCACTCCAGATCGGCTACATCCTCGACTTCTCAGACGGGCAGGTGGCCCGGTTCACGGGTCGGAGCTCGGTGGCCGGTTCGTACCTCGACTGGCTGACGCACTTCTACGTCCCGGTGCTCACCGCGCTCGGCGTGTCGGCCAGCCTCGCGTGGTCGGCCCAGCAGTTCGCGTACCTGCCGCTCGGCGCGGTTGCGGCGATCGAGCTCGCCGCCTTCACCTTCTCCTGCAAGGAGCATGTGCTCATCGCGATGCAGCGGGAGGACCCCTCGCTGGCGAACAGTGCGCCGTTCCAGGCGGCGTTACGGGACGACGCCCGTCCCAGTGACGTCGCCGCGGCCGGTGTCGCCTCGATGGCGGTCGAGGACCGCGGGGGGATCGCCGGTCGCGCCCACGGTCGTTCGCTCCGCTCGCTCATCGGGGAGGTGCTCATCTATCCCGGCAGCGTCCACCTCGTCACCCTGGCGGTGCTGCTCGACATATTGCTGGCGCTGACGCTCCCCGCGGCCCCTTCGGCCCGCGGCGTGCTGCTGGGCCTGTGGGCGCTGGCGTTCCCGGCCCACCTGATGCTGAGCGCGCGCCGTAATCACGCGCTGATCCGCATGGTCGAAGCGAGACGCGACGCCGACGGTCGAGCAGACGCCGATGACTGACCAGACGCGGCCCGCCAGGCCGCGAACCCTGGCGCAGGTACGGGACGCCGGCCAGAACGATCGCCACCTCCTCGCCGACCCCACCTACGCGCGGCTCGCCATCCGGCGCATCTCTCCGTACGTCACGTTCGCGATCACCCGCTTCACGGCACTGCCGGCCGATGCCGTGACTGCGCTCTCCATCACGGCCGGGGTCGCCGGCGGGCTGGCGATCGTCCCGGCGAGCGCCACGGCCTACCTCGTCGCCGTCCTCCTCCTCCAGCTGGCATACCTGCTCGACGTCGTGGACGGCGAGGTGGCCCGGGTCCGCGGTACCTCCGGCCTGCGCGGCACCTACCTGGACCTCGCCGGCCACTTCATCCAGAACCGGGCGCTCTACGGCGCGGCCGGCTACGCGCTGATGGTCGAGAGCGACTTCGCGCCGTGGGCAGCCGCATTGGCGCTGCTCGGGGTCGCCTTCGCGTCGCCATTCGGCGACCAGGCTCGGCTCAACGTGACCGGCCGACGGCCGGCCGCGGCCGACCTCTCCCACGGGCGGATCGATGCGTCCCCGCTCCCTGCCGGCGCCTCGCCAATGACGATCCTCTACTGGCTCTACCGGCGGGTGGCCTTTCTCTGGAACTACCCGGCTTCGATGAATCTCTTCTGCCTCGCCCTGCTGGCCGACGGGGGTCGCATGGCACTCGGCGGGGCGGCGCGGCCGCTGGTGCTCCCCGTGCTCGCCGGGGTCTTCGCGGGTACCCTTGCCGCGAAGCAGCTGGCCAACGCGGTTCGCATCCTGCACTCCGACTCATGGACCACGGCGTGAGCCAATGACGCCGGCACCCTACGGCCCCGGCCCATCGATGCCGCGTCGGACCGCGATCCTGCTGGTCGGGCGCATCATCTCAGCCGGTACCACGCTGGTCGTGCTGGCGCTCGTCGGGCGGCTGCGGGGCGACGTGGAGCTCGGAGCCGTCGCGCTCGGCTTTGCGATCGGCTCCATCGCCGGCGCCCTCTCCGACCTCGGCGCGATCTCGCTCCTCGTCCGGGAGGCGGCGCGGGAGCCAGGGCGCGCCGGCCCGCTGCTGATCGGCATGTCGCTCCTCCGACTGGTGACGCTCAGCGTGGCGATCATGGTCGCCGCGGTGGTGGCGCTCGCCATCGGGGGAGACGCGGCGCCGACGATCCTCCTGGTCGCGACCGGAATCGCGATCCAGTCGTTCGCCGAGCTGACTCGGGCCGTCTTCATGGCTCGCCAGCGATTCGGCGTCAGCGCCGCGCACATCGTGGTCGAGAACCTTGCCTGGGTCGGCGTCGTGACCGGGCTGCTCGCCCTGCGCCCCGACCTCCCGAGCGCCGTGATCTTCGGCGCCGGTGTCGCCGTCCTGGTGAGCTCGGCGCTCGCGGGCTTCGCCCTCGTGGCCCTCATCGGCCGCGTCTCGATGGGACTCCCCACCGGCACCGAGTTTCGCCGCCTCGCTGGCCAGTCTCCGCCCTTCGCGGCATTCGCGGTGCTCGGGATCGCCTACACCCGCGTCGACACCGTAATCGTCGGCCTGCTGATCCCAGGCGGGCTGGCGGCGGCCGGCTCCTACTTCGCTGCTACCCGCCTCATCGCGTCGTTCGAGTACGTCCCGGAGGCGGCTGCGCGAGGCGCCTTCCCGGAGCTTGCGCGGCGGTTCGTCCACGAGCCCGAGCGGGTGGCGCCGCTGCTCGGGCAGGTGGGGCGCGGCCTGCTGCTGATCGGCGGGGCGGTCCCGGCGGTGCTCGTCTCCACCGGTGATCGGCTGCTGCCGGCCCTCTTCGACACCCCGCCCGAGACGGGCTGGGTTCTCGCCGCGCTGTCGCTCGCGGTGCCGATCCGCTACCTCGGCTACCTCTACGGCGTCGCGCTCACGAGTGCGGACGCGCAGGGAAAGCGCGTCGCGGCGGCCGCCACGGCGCTGGCGCTGGTGATCGGCATCAACCTCCTTGCGATTCCGGCGTTCGGGCTGGTGGCCACTGTCGGGGGAGCCATTGCTGCTGCGCTGGCGGTAGGGGCGCTCTATGCGCTCTTCGTTCGCCGCCAGTTCGGGTCGGTCGGAATGGACCCCACGGCGATGATCGGCCTGGCGGCTGCCTCGACGATCGGCGCGCTGGCCGGACTGGCGGTGCGGGCGGCGGCGCCGGAGCCGTGGGCGCCGCTGCTGGCCGGTGCGACGGGCCTCGTCGCCTACGGGCTGGTTGCGCTCATCGGGCCCGGACGGCCGATGCTTGGCGCTTGGCAGCGCTCCCGGCTCGCCGGCGGATGAGCCAGCCGGTCGACGTCCTCTTCCTGCATGCCTCCGACGAGGCGTATGGCGCCGACCGGGTCCTGCTCAGCCTCGTCCTGGCACTCCGGGACCGCGGGCAGCGGGTGGCGGTCATCCTTGCGGACGACCTACCGCCCGGCTGGCTCAGCTCGCAGCTCGCCGCAGAGGGGATTGCCTTCGAGCGCGGGCCGCTCGCGCCGGCCCGACGTCGCTATCTGCGGCTTGCCGGCCTGCCCGCCTACCTGCGCGCGCTCATCGCCGCGCGCCGCCATCTTCGCCGGCGGGTGCGGGCCCTCCACGCGCAGATCGTCCACGTCAACACGACCGCGCTGCTGGTCGCCGCCATCCTCGGACGCCCGGGCGGCTGCCGCATGGCGTGGCACGTCCACGAGATCGTGGTCCGGCCACGGCCGATCGCCTGGCTGCTGCGCCTCGCGCCGGTCCTGACCGCCGATCGCGTCATCTGCGTGAGCGATGCCGTGCGCCGACACCTGACGCAATGGGGGCTGCGCGCCGGCCGGATCGTGACGGTCCGCAACGGCATCCCGCCGCGCGAGCCCGCACCGCTTGCCGCGCTGTCGGGTGACGGGCCGCTGGTTGCCTACATCGGCCGGCTCAACCGATGGAAGGGGTACGACCTCTTCGTGCGGGCCCTGGCGCAGGTCGCTCCCGCATTCCCGGCTGCGCGGTTCGTGGTGGCGGGCGACCCGCCGCCCGGCGAGGAGTGGCGGACCCGGGATCTCCAGGAACGCCTCGCCGCAGCTGGCCTGACCGATCGCGTGCTGACACCCGGGTTTATCGCCGATGGCGCAGCCGTGTGCGACGCGGCAGACGTGGTCGCCGTTCCGTCGACCTGGCCGGATCCGTTCCCGACCGTGGTCCTCGAGGCGATGCGGGCGGGCTGCGCGGTCGTGGCCGCCTCCGGCGGTGGCGTGCCCGAGATGGTCGAGAATGGCGTGAGCGGGGTCCTCGTGCCTCCCGGCGACACGGGGGCACTGGCCGATGCCATCTCGGCGCTGCTGGCCGAGCCACGACGCATGGAACGGCTCGGGGAGGCCGCACGCGCCCGCGTGGCCGCGGAATTCTCGGTCGAGCGGATGGTCGAGGGTGTGGTGGCGGTCTACCGGGACCTCGGGCGGTGAGCGCAACCAAGCCGAACGGAGCTGCCGTCGGGCTTACTGTCATCTGCGTCACCTATCAGAGTCGTGGTGACGTCGTCGACTGCCTGCGGTCGGCAGTGGATTCCGCGGATGGAGCGGGCGTCGCGACCGAGCTCATCGTGGTGGACAACGCCTCGACCGATGGATCGGCCGATGTCGCCGCCGCGGCATTCCCCGCCGCCACCGTCATGCGCAACGCCGAGAACCGGGGGTTCGGCGCCGCCAACAACCAGGCCTTCGCGATGGCCCGCGGCGAGTGGTGGCTGCTGCTGAACCCCGATGCACGACTCGACGACGGGACGGTTGCCGCGCTCCACGCGGCGATTACCGCGAATGCTCGGCTGGCCGCCGTTGGACCGTCCATCTCGGGCGCGGGCATCGGCGGCGCCGAGAGCGCGGGAATGCTCCCCGGCCTTCGCTCCCTCGCCAGCCACTTCCTCTTCCTGAACCGGCTCATCCCCGACGATCGGGGCGGCGCCTGGCGCGGCTGGATGCTCCGCCCCTCCACCCGAACGGCGACGCGCAGCGTCGAATGGATCAGCGGCGCAGTCGCGCTCCTGCGCCCCGCGGCGATCAGGGAGATCGGCGGGTTCGACGAGAGCATCTTTCTGTATGGCGAGGATACGGACCTGTGCGCCCGCCTCCTCGAGCGCGGCTGGTCGGTAGGTCTGGCTCCGTCCGCTCGGGCGCATCACGCCATCGGTGGCAGTCAGGCCCCGGGGGGCACGCGCTGGGTCGACGGGATCGAGGATTTCCTGGCACGCCGAGGGCGCTCTCGCGTCAGCCGAAGCGTGGGCCTGCTGTGCATGGCGATCGGCCTGGGCGTCCGTGGGCTCCCACGAGGGAGAGTCGCGGCCGCCCGGCAAGCGAGGGACTCCCTGCGGATGCGCAAGGCCGCGCGCCGGGCGCTGGTCCTCTCCGCTTCCGTCCTGCTGGCACGCCCAGGCCCGTCAGGGGACCAGCGTTCCCGGTACGAATAGCCCATCGCCCTTCGGGCTCGCGCGCGCGAACCTTCATCTCAAATGTCCGTCACGGGCGCCCGTGTGCGCCGCTATCTCCTCACGCTACTGGTCGCCGGTCTGGCGCTCGGCGCCCAGGCGACGCCTGCGGCCGCCTCGCCGCCGGTGACGACGACGATGATCGAGTCGTACGACACCTCGCTGACGGACTGGTTCGTGGCCAGCGGCCCGGGGACGATCACCTCGGTCACGTCGCCGAAGAGCCAGGGCTCGGCCGCGATGCAGATCGACTACGACTTCACGAGCGCGACGCAGGTCTACCTTTCGCCGAAGCAGAGCACGCACGCCGTCGAGCTGCCGGGATTGCCGCGCTCGATCTCGGTCGACGTCCATGGCGACGGCAGCTGGAACGTCGTCTACCTCCAGCTCCGCGACTCGAGCGGCGAGATCTTCCTGTACTGGGTGGGGAACGTCAGCTTCACCGGCTGGCAGACGATGACGATCGAGCCGGGAAAGGTGGCGCCGGCCACCACCCAGTCCGGCAATGGCGATGGGATCCTCGACCTGCCGATCCAGCTCTACAAGTTCGTCCTCGGCAAGAACCCGGGCGGGACCAAGACAGTCTCCGATATCACTGTCGACAACATCGTCTACAGCTACGAACCGTGGTCACCGCTCCGCGCCTTGACCCCGATCTTCGTGCCATCGGCTGGGCAGTCGACGACCGTACGGGTCGGGCCAGCCGAGGCCGGTAGCGTCACGCTCACGCTCAAGGACGAGTCGGCCCGGATCCGAACCTTCTCCGGCAGCGCCGCGGGAGGCGCAGCCGAGCTCTCGTGGGCATGGAACGGCAAGGCCGACAACGCTGCCATGATGAGTGGCTCCGTCCGCGCCAAGCTGACCATCACTCGATCAGGCAACACCTGGACCTACGGCCTGCCATATCTGGCAGGCCTGCCGGCACGCTACGAGTCGGCCAGCCCCGCCTCGATCGTCGGGATCAACTCGCATCTGACGACCGTCAACACGGTCGACCGCGCAGAGGCCGAGCGGCAGGCGCGCCTCATGGAAGGTGCCTGGATCCGGATGACGCGGGAGTCGTTCGACTGGAACCGGCTCGAATCGCGCAAGGGCTGGTTCGAGTGGGCGAAGTTCGATCAGGCGGTCGAGGTCGCGCGTGCGCACCACGTCAGCATCCTCGGGCGGCTCGAGTTCTCCGCCTCGTGGGCATCGTCAGCGCCCGCGTCGGCCCCCGCCGGCGACCGACCCTTCTACGCACCCAGCAGCAACGCCGACTACGCCGCCTACGCGAAGGCGGTCGTGCATCGCTACAAGGACCGCATCCACGTCTGGGAGATCTGGAACGAGGAGAACTCGTCGATCTTCTGGAAGCCCGCCCCGTCCGCAGCCGCCTATGCGGCGATGCTGAAGGCAGCGTATGCGGCGATCAAGGCGGAGGACCCGGCTGCGACCGTGGTCCTCGGCGGCACGGCTGGATTCGACAAGGCCTTCATGGATGGGATCGTGGCCGCAGGCGCGTGGAGCAGTTTCGACGCGCTCGCGATCCACACCTACGTCGCGGTGCAGCCGGAGTCGAGCATGATGGCGACCTGGCTCGAAAACGCCCGGGCCTACCTCGACACCAAGGGGCAAAAGCCTCTCTGGATCACCGAGTTCGGCTGGTCCACCTACACCGGATCGGGCAGCTCGTACGTCGGTGTGACCGAGGCCAAGCAGGCCGATTACACCGCCCGTGGCTACCTCATGGCCGCACGCCTTGGGATCCGCGGGGTGTTTGCCTACGAGCTGATCGAGAACGGCAACAGCACCACCACTCGCCTCGACAACTATGGGCTGGTCGAGCTCGGCGGCCGCCAGAAGCCGGCGTACGGCGCCCTGCGACGCGTGGCCGAGGCCCTCGACGGCGGCACGAGCGCCGGGGCGGCGTCACCGAATGCCGCATCTCGTGTGACGGTCGCCGGCCTCGATTCGATCGCCGGGTGGTCGGCGACCCCGCTGGGTGGCGGCTCGGCCTCGATCGCCCTCTCGGCCTCGCGCCACAGCGGCACCGGCTCGATGCAGCTCACCTACAACTTCACCCCGACGTCGAGCGGGGTAGAGCTGAAGCGCAACCTCGCGATCTCGGGGAGCCCCACCAGCATCTCCGTGTGGGCCTATGGGGACGCGTCCGCCAATCCGGTCTACATCAAGATCGCGGATGCGACCGGTGAGACGTTCCAGGGCGCGGTCGGCAGCCTTCAGCATTCATGGCAGCGGTTGGTGCTCTATGGCGACGGCGCCGACATCAACTGGACCCACTCGGGCGGCGACAACGACGGGGCATTCGACTACCCAATCACCCTGAAGTCGATCTTCGTCTTCCGGGGCGGTATCGGCAAGCTCTCGGGGATCTCCTACTTCGACGACGTCCAGGTGGAATCGGGTCCGCGGGTGCGGGGTGTGGTCATCAGCCGTCGGAGCGGGATCAACCAGGCGCTCTACGCGATCGGCTCCAGCCCAACCGCCTCCGTGCCGGTGACGGGGGGCGCGGCCTGGCGGGTGGACGGATCATCGTCCACGCCGCTCACGGTCACCGCCGGGAAGGTGAGCGTCGGCCTCGCTTCGATGCCGATCAACATCCTCTCCGCCCCCGGCCTCGCGCCTGGGAGTATCAGCCCGAACGGCGACGGGACAGACGACACGACGACCATCTCCTGGCTGGCAGGGGATAGAGCCAAGTACACGTTCCAGGTGCTGACCACGGGTGGCGCCCTGCTGCGGAACGTCGCCGTCGACCAGACGGTCGACGCCGGGCTGCGCAGCTCGGTGTGGGATGGGAAGTTCTCGGGCGTGCGCGCCTCCCCCGGCACCTACACGCTCCGGATCGCCATCATCGGCCCGGACACCCGGACCTCGTACCTGGTCAAGAACATCGTCGTCCTATAAGCAACCCGCCCGTGCCTTGCGCGGGCTAGGATGCACCGCAGCATCCGCCACGCAGGGGTAGTCGCTGGTCGTGCTCGACGCATTGCCGTTCGTTGCCGTCGACCTGGTGCTCGGCATCGTCGCGGTGCGCCGGCCATGGGTCGCCCTGGTGGCACTGCTCGGCGTCCTTCCCGTCAACGGGGCGCTGACCCAGGTCGTTCCGCGCCTCTTCGGTCTGTCCAATCCAGCCCAGATCGCTCTTGCCGCCTGGCACGACGCGCTGGTCGCCGGTATCGCCCTGGCGGGGTTGCTGGCCCTCGTTCGAGCTCGAGAGCGTTCGCTCGACCTCGTCGAATGGCTCATCGCCGCCATCCTCGCGGTTGGGCTTGTGTACGTAGCCGTCTCGCCGGTGACGTTCACCGCCTTTTACGTGTACCGCGTCCTCTACGAGCCGCCACTCCTCCTCGCCGCCATCACCGTCCTGGCTCGGTATGCAGGCACGCCTGGCTGGATCCCCGCGCGCGCAGCGTTGGCCTTGATTCTGAGTTCCGCCATCAGCGCGCTCTACGCCTGGCCGCAGGTTTATGTCTTCCGGTTCTCCTATCTCCAAAAGTTCTACACGGACCCCGGCGACCAGATCCACCATTCCTTCCTGGCGCACGGCCTGAATCAGCCCCGCGCGATTGGCCTGTTGCATTCGCCGAACGAGTTCGGTGCCGCGCTGGCGATCGCGATCGCCCTGCTGGTTGTGCCGGGCCTGCTCAGGATTCGTGACTGGATGCGCGCATGGCTTCTGGCCATCCTGGCGATGGCGCTTCTCATCTCGTTTTCGCGCAGCGCCTGGCTCGCCACGCTGGTTTCATCCGGCCTCATCCTCTGGCTGTCCCGAGCACAGCTGCGCAGCCTCATCGCCGTCCGCCCGGACAGCCGTCGCCGGACCCTGCTCACCATCGGCGCGCCGATCCTTGCGTCGGTGATCCTGACCATTGCGGTCTTCACGACCTCCGGCGCGGCAGCCCTCGTCAAAGCAACCGCGACCGGCAACGACCCCTCGGTGGGGAACCGTCCCCATAGCGTCCGGGCAGGGCTGACCGTCCTCTTCGAGCATCCGCTCGGCCTTGGACTCGGGACGGCTGGCCCGAAGGCCGCTCGATTCGACGAGACCCAGGGGCGGCCGCGGATCCTGACAGAGACCTGGTACATCCTCTATGCCATCCAGGTGGGCCTCATTGGCTTCGGGCTTCTCGCGGTGACCGCGGTCACGATCCTGCGACGCCTGTGGACCGATCGGCTCAGGCCCATCAGCAGGGCGGCGTTTGGCATCGCATTCGGGCTCGGGGTGGGTGCCATCTTTATCCCGGTGATCGAGGATCCGACCGTCTCCACGCCGCTGTGGGCGATCATCGGACTGGCGCTCGCGGGAATGGCCGTCACCGCGCGAGGCGGGGGCGCCACTGACCCGTCCTAGACGGGGAGCCGGATCGCACCCTCACCGCTGACGAATGCGAGCCTACGGGCGAAGGGCCGTTGCAACAACGCCTCCAACAGCAGGTTGGCGCCCGTGCCCAGCACGATCGGGACCAACCCGTCAGCGAGCATGAACCATCCGCTGGAAGAGCTCCTCGTACTCCTCGGTGACCCGGTCCCAGGAAAAGAGTCGCGCCGCCCGCTCCGCCGCCGCGGCGCCAAGCCGGCTTCGAATGGCCGGGTCCGAAGCAAGCTCGTCGAGGCGCCGGCCCAGGTCGGCGGGATCGTTGCGCGCGTAGTAGACGCCGGCATCGGCCAGCACCTCGCGATGCTCCGGCACGTCATTCGCGACGATCGCCGCGCCACGGCCCATCGCCTCGAGCAGCGCGGGGTGCGTCCCGCCGACCTCGGTGGCCTGGACGTACAGCATCGCGTTCGACTGCAGCTCGGCGTAGCCGTCGCCAAAGACGTAGCCGGGCATGATCACGTTCTCGACAGAGGCGGCGGCGCGCTGGAGCTGGGCCTTGTACTCGTCCGCGTACGGGGCGTCGCCGACCAGCACGAGCGGTCCGCCGAGCGCGGCTTGGCCGCCGGCTGCACGATAGCCCTCGATCACCGTCAGGGCGTGATTCTCCGGCTCGAGGCGGCTGACGTAGAGCAGGTACGCCCCGGGCCGCAGCTCAAGCCGGCCGAGTGTCTCCCCGGGCTCGACGCGTCGTGCGTCGGTGCCGTAGGGGATGTAGACCGTCTTGCGCCCGAAGCGCTCCTGGTAGTAGCGGGCGATCATTACGGCATCTGAGACCAGCACGATGGGGAGCTTCGGCGCGAGCCAGGCACAGCCCTGGTAATACCACTGGCCGAGGCGGCTCCACTTCCGGCGCTGCCACTCCAGGCCATCCACGTTAAGAGCGACCCGTGCGCCGCCGAGGCGGGGGATGAGCGCGAAAGGCGCGTTCGCGCTGTTGCAGACAAGCGCGACGTCGAAGTTGCGAACCACGGAGTCGATCGCAGAGATCGCGGTGTGCACGACCGTGTCGAGGTACTTGTGGCGGATGGTGGGGAGCACCCGCAGCTGCATCCCGCGATGCTCGCGGAGGCCCGCGGGCACGGAGTGAGCGCGTCCGTAGACGGTCACCGCGTGGCCGCGCTCGACGAGCCGCGCTCCCAGCTCCTCGGCGAATGTTTCGAAGCCGCCGTAGGCGGCGGGCACCCCCCGAGTCCCAAGGATCGCGATCCGCATCGGCTGCATCCTACGCGACGGCCCGAGCAGGACCGCATGGCATCATGCGCCGATGCCCTCGACCGACCGTCCCATTCGGGTTGGCCTGGACGCGCATGTCGTCGGGCGTCGCAAGACCGGCAACGAGACCTACCTGATCGCGCTGGCGACCGGCCTCGCTGCGCGACCGGACATCGACCTGACCGCCTATCTGGAGCGGGATGCAACGTGGCCGCGACCCACGAATGGCATGGCGGTCAGGCGCCTGCGGACCGGGTGGCCGCAGCTGCGCATCCCGCTCGAGCTGCCGGTGCGTGCTCGGCTCGACCGTGTCGACCTGCTGCACGTGCAGTACGTCGCGCCCCCGATCGCCGGCGTGCCGGTGGTCACCGCCATCCATGACGTCTCGTTCGAGGACGAGCCTGACCTGCTTCCGGCGCTGACGCGCATGCGCCTCCAGGCGACCGTCCGGTTGGCGGTGCGGAGCTCGGCAGTGGTCGTGACACCCTCCCATTTCTCGCGGGCGCGCCTCCTCCACCACTACGACCTCGATCCCGATCGCGTCGTCGTCACCCCAAACGGTGTCCTCCCGCCGGACGGGGAGGGCGCGAATCGGAGCGTGCTGCTGGCCGCGATGGGGGTCGAGGCGCCATTCGTGCTCCAGGTCGGCAACCTGCAGCCACGGAAGAACGTGCCCCGCCTCATCGCGGCGATTGCCGAGGCTCGCGCTGGTGGGGTTGAGCTCGAGCTCATCCTGGCCGGGCAGCGAGACTCGGGTGCGCGCGAGGTAGATTCGGCCATCGCCCGGCACCAGGCCGAGGGCTGGGTCCGCCAGGTTGGGTACGTCGATGACGAACGGCTGGCTGCGCTGTACGCCGCCGCGTCCGTCGTGGCCTATGTCTCCGTCTACGAGGGCTTTGGCCTCCCCGTTCTCGAGGCGATGTCGCGGGGCACACCCGTGGTCGCCGCCAATCGCGCCGCCATCCCGGAGGTCGCCGGGGATGCCGCCTTGCTGGTGGACCCGTACGACGTCCATGCGATCGCCGAGGCGCTCGCCACTGCCGCCGCCGATGACCGGGTCAGGGATCGCCTGCGGATCGCGGGCCCAGCGCGGGCGGCGGCCTTCAGCGTCACGAGCCTGGCCGAGGGCACGATGCGCGCCTACCGAACCGCTCTCGCTAGACGGTGAGCGGTCCCGGCCGCTCCCGCCGGCATCTCGTCCGCTAGCATCGGGCCATGACTGAAGCCGCCCGCCCCCCGATCAGTGTCACGATCAGCACCGTACAGGGCTGGCCGGAGATCGCCCCAGAGCTGCGCACCGCGATCGATTCGGTCGCGGACGTTGGGGGGGAAGTCGTGGTCACGGACGGCAGCGGCAACCCCCCGCCTGGCCCCGAAGAGGTCGGTCCCGCGGTGGTGTGGCTGAGCTACCCGGGCGAATCAGTCTTCCAGCTTCGCGACCGGGGCTACAAGGCCGCTCGCGGCGAGATCGTGGCGATCACCGAAGACCATGTCCGAGTGCCCCCCAGCTGGGCGCGCCAGCATCTCGAAGCTCACGCCAAGCACCCGGAGGCGACGGCCATCGGTGGCTCGGTCGAGAACGCGGCGACCGGCAACGCCATGGACTGGGGCAGCTTCCTGGTCGTGCAGGTCAATGTCGCGACCCCGATCCAGAGTGGGCCGGCCAAGCGCCTCTCAGGCGCGGTCAACGTCTCGTACAAGCGTCACGCCATCGAGCAGATGGAGAACTACGGCGGCCTCGGAGCGATGGATGGGCTTCACCAGCGCCACCTGGCCGCGACGGGGGCCACGCTGATCAATGACGATTCGATCCGCGTCCAGCACGACCAGTCGCTCGGCTTCCGCGGCACGACCGCGATCCACTACAACGCGGGTCGCACGATGTCCGGCTTCAAGCGCCAGCACATGGACGCCGTTCAGTGGATCCGCGTGATCGGCGCACCGGTCGTGCCGTTGGCGCGCTACGTGCGCACCGCGACATTGCTGGGCTCACGCGGGTATGCGCCCCTCGTCGCCCGCTGCACCCCCGCCATGCTGTGGCTGCTGTACTCCCAGGGCGTCGGCCAGTTCGTCGGCTACCTGGCGGGACCCGGCGACAGCCCCGGCAAGGTCCAATAGGCGAATCGGTCGAGCCCAGACCGATGCGGAGCCTGCCCACGAAGCTCGCCGGCGTGCTCCTCCTCGAGCCCGCTGTCGCCGAGGACCCCAGGGGATTCTTCCTGGAGACGTTCAGCCGGCGGCGTTACCAGGAGGCCGGGGTGGCCGACGAATTCGTGCAGGACAACCAGTCGCGCTCGAACGCAGGCACGATTCGCGGCCTCCACTTCCAGAGCGACCCGGGCCAGGCCAAGCTGGTGAGGGTGGCACGCGGCAGGATCTGGGACGTCGTGGTGGACATTCGTCGTTCGTCGGCCACGTTCGGGCGGCACGAGGGATTCGAGCTGGACGATGTGGCGCATCGCCAGGTCTATGTGCCCATCGGCTTCGCGCATGGCTTCTGCGTCCTCTCGGAGGTGGCCGATGTGGCCTACCGCGTCTCCAGCTACTACGACCCGGAGGCCGAGCGCGGCGTGCGGTGGGACGATCCGTCGCTGGGCATCGCCTGGCCCTTGGCGGAACCGATCCTCTCCGAGCGCGACCAACGACTACCCCTGCTCAACGAGATCGCTGATTCGCTACCCGACTGGTGACCCGCGCCGGCCACGGCCAGGAGCCGTGGCGGCCAATGTATCGGAGGAGGCCCATCATGAATGAGACGACCCTCGGTCCAGCAACCCAGCCCCGTTCACGCCGTGCCGTGCTGGCAGCCGCGGCCGGCGGCGCGGCAGCAATTGCCGCCGCGATGGCCCGGCCGGCCCCAACGGAGGCAGCCGCCGGCGCCGCCCTGATCATTGGCAACACCACGAACAACGCGGGCAGCTCGAACACGATCCTGTCGACGACCAGCTCGGTGGTTGCCTTCGAGCTGATCCAGAACGGGCCTGGGACCGCCCTCATGGGCTATGTCACGCCAGCCACTGGCGGGACGCGTGGCGTCTACGGCCGCAGCGACTCCCCCAACGGCGACGGAGTCCAGGCACGCAACGCCGGCATCGCCGGCAACGGGGCGGGGATGCGGGCCTTCGGCGGCAGCAACATCGGCGTGATCGCCACGAGCGATACGACCACCGCGATCAAGGGAAGCGCCACAAGCACGGCGCAGGCCGTCGTCGAGGGGATCCGTGGGGAGAGCGCCGCAGAGCTGGGTCGAGGCGTCGCCGGCTATGCGACGAATGCCGGCCAGAGTGCCCTTGGCGTGTACGGGGAGACCGCAGCCCCGAGCGGGGCCGGCGTCTCAGGGTACGCGTCGCATCTGACCGGGCAGAACTATGGAGTGCGCGGCTCGTCGGCCTCCGAGGCGGGCACCGGAGTCCTGGGCGAGAGCTTCAGCGTCGCCGGAATCTGGGCGGGCGTGCAGGGCAACTCGTCCAGCACGAACGGCCAGGGGGTCAAGGGCTGGGCGACGGCCGCCACCGGCGCAACGGTTGGCGTCTACGGCCGCGCCAACAGCGCGTCGGGCAAGGGCATCCATGGCCAGGCGACCAGCGCGACGGGCGTCACCTATGGCGTCCACGGTCAGGTCACCAGCACGTCGGGCTATGGCGTCTTCAGCACCGGTGCGATGAGCACCGACTCCTGGCTGGAGCTGCCGGAGCGGACGGCTCCCTCGGGCGTCGCCGACAAGGCGCGCATCTTCGCGCGCGCCAATGGCGGCACGGGCAAGACCGAGCTGGTCGCGATCTTCGGTGGCGGCGAGATCATCCTCGCCACCGAGCCGTGAGCGCTCGTTCGCCTAGACTATCGGCTCCACCGCACGAATGAGTCCTGCCTTGCATATCGCCGCACAGCTGATCGGGTATCCACGCATCGGGCCGAATCGGGAGCTCAAATGGGCTCTCGAGCGCGCATGGTCCGGGCGCTCGATGGCGGGCGAATTGACCGCCAAGGTCGTCGAGCTGCGCCGCGCGCACCTCGACGAGCAGACCGAGCTCATCGGCTCCGCGGTGGACGACTTCTTCCTGTACGACGAGGTCCTCGAGACCGCGCTGATGCTTGGGATTCATCCGCAGGGCCTCTCCGATGACCCGTTCGAGCTCCTGACCGCCCTCGCGCGCGGCACTGCGCAGCGCGAGGCGTGGGAGATGACGAAGTGGTTCGACACGAACTACCACTACGTCGTGCCGGAGGTCGACCGCCTGCCGGAATCGCTCGTCCCGCTCCCGTGGCGCGAGCCAATCCCCGGCAGTGACGCCGTCTGGCCGATCCTCGGGCCGTACAGCCTCGCCCGGCTCAGCAAGCTCAACGACCTGCACGCGACTGATCTGGCGCGCGCCGCCGGGGCCGCGATGGGGGCATTCGCCCGCTCGCAGCCCGCAGGATTCCGCCTCCAGCTCGACGAGCCGTGCCTGGGGATGCGCCTCGATGCCACCGATGAGGCGCTGCGCGATGCGGCCTACGACGCGCTTGGGCGCATTGCCTCGGATGGGGCGCCGCTGGTGACCGTCCAGTTCGGCGCCGCCTCGACGGGGACTCTCGAAGCGCTGGGTCAGCGCGGTTATGCCGTCCAGGTTCGGCTCGATCACGTCCCGTCCCTGGTCGGGACGCCGGCGTGGGATGCCCAGCCCGAGCACGTCGTGGCGGTGATGGAGGGCCGCAGCGTCTGGCCCGACGACTTTGCCGCGGTTCGCATCGCCCTCGCCGGCGCGGACGACGGGAAGCCGGTGCGCATCGTGCCGTCGACGAGCCTCTCGTTCCTGCCGTATACCACCGAGGGCGAGGACCTGCCCGTGGAGCTTCAGTTCGCACGGCAGAAGGCCGGGACGCTCGCCGCCTGGGCGGCCGCCCTGAATGGCGGCGCGGAGCCCGCCTCGTCCCCGGTGCCGCACGTGGCCTGGCCCGCGGTTGGCGACCTCGGCGAACGCGCTCCTCGAGCCGAGCGCCGCAGCGCGCAGGCAGCCCTGGGGCTGCCTGCCTTCCCGACAACGACGACCGGCTCGCTGCCGCAGACCTCGGAGGTGCGCCACCTCCGGTCCGCCCTGCACAAGGGGGACCTCGACCAGGCGGGATACGACGCCGCCATCGCGACCCTCATCACCGACTCGATCGCGTGGCAGGAGCGGATGGGGCTCGATGTCCTCGTCCACGGCGAGTTCGAGCGGACGGACATGGTCGAGTACTTCGCCGAGCAGATGGACGGCTACATCACCACCAAGCACGGCTGGGTCCTCTCGTATGGCAGCCGATGCACCCGCCCGCCCATCCTCGCCGCACCCCCCTCCATCTCGGAGCCGATGACGGTCGACGAGTGGCGCCTCGCCCAGGCGGCCACCAACAAGCCCGTGAAGGGGATGCTGACCGGACCGGTGACGATCGTGAACTGGAGCTTCCGGCCGCCGGGCGTCCCGGACGACCAGCTCTTCTGGGCAGTCGCCCAGCCGATCGCCGAGGAGGTCGAGCACCTGGTCGCGGCAGGCTGCCGGATCATCCAGGTGGACGAGCCGGCGGTGCGCGAGCGATGGCCCCTGCCGACGGAGGATGCCGAGGCGCGCCGGAGCGTCTATGCCCGCGGCGTACGGGCAGCTCTCAACCATGTCTTCAACCAGCCGGCCGAGGTCCAGATGCACACCCACATGTGCTACGGCGACTTCGGCGACATCGTCCCGCTCTGGGGTGATGCGGGCGTCGACGTGGCGTCAATCGAGTTCAGCCGCTCGAAGGACGACAGCTACATCCGCCAGTTCTACGGGCTCTTCACCGATGGTCACCTGCAGATCGGCCCCGGCGTCTTCGACGTCCACAGCCCCCACTCGCCGGGAGCGGGGACGATGGACGACCGGCTGGAGCACTTCCTGGGCTTCATGGATGCGACCGACGTGTGGGTCAACCCGGATTGCGGCCTGAAGACCCGCGGCTGGGAGGAGATCGAGCTGCAGCTCGCCGACATGGTGGCCGCCGCCCGCAGCCGCCGGCAGGGGGCCGCCTGACGGGCATGCTCTCGGAGCGGGGCGAGTGGGTCGAGATGGTGGAGGTCAACCCTCCGCTGCTGCCGTCGATGACCCATCGCGCGCTCGATGGTCGCTGGCGGCAGGTCCTGATCACCGATAACCCGTTCAAGCAGGTTCGCGTCTCGCCGTACGCCTTCGCCGCGCGGATCACGCACGACGTGGATGGGGTGAAACCAACCGTCGTCTGCTCGACCCGCGACCGGAACATCCTCGCCATCGAGAGCGAGGTGCGCGGGGCCATCGGCAACGGGGTCGATTCGTTCCTGGTCGTGCAGGGCGACATGCTTCCCGAGGTCGAGCACTGGAGCAACAGCTACGAGATCGTCGAGCACCTGCGGGCGCTCCAGCAGGAGGCGGCGCCGTTCGAGGTCGGGATGAGCACGCGCTCGCGCAGCTGGGTCTTCCGTCGACGGATCGAGGTCGGCGCCCAGTTCATGACCACCGGGCCGGTCATGGATCCGGCGTCGGTGCGCGCCTGTGCCGATCGGCTCGGGATGCGCGAAGGCGATCCGCCCGTCTACCTGGAGCTCTCGCCGCCCTTCAGCCCTGCCTGGGTCCGGAGGCTCGAGCGGGTTGGTGCGCTCTCGGTCGGCGACGCGCTTCGTGCCCGGCTGGAAGCCACGACGGAGGCCGAACAGCGCGCGTTCGGCTGGCGCGCCGCCAAGGCGATTGCCGTTGAGGCTCGCGGCGCCGGATTCGCGGGGGTGGTCCTGATGGGCCTCAAGTTCGAGACTGCCGTCGGCGAGGCGTACGACGTGTGGCATGACGAGCGGGTGACCCCCCTCGAACGCGACGAGGGTCACTAGACTCGGGGCATGTCCCGCATCCTCGTGGTCGAGCCGGTCGCGGCGCCCGGTCGCGAGCTCCTGATGGCTGCGCACGAGACCTCGGTCAGGCTCGGCCTCCCGCGCGACGAGCTGCTCGCCGCGCTCGCCGAAGGCGGTGGCTGGGATGCCCTCGTCGTGCGCTCCCAGACGCGGGTTGACGCCGAGCTCCTGGCCGCCGCGGCGCCCCGCCTCTCGGTGGTGGGCGTTGCATCGGTTGGGACCGACCGGGTCGACATCGGCGCGGCAACGCGTGCGGGGGTGATGGTCGTCAATGCCCCAACCGGCAATACGATCGCGGCCGCCGAGCACACCATGGCCCTGATGCTGGCCCTTCTTCGCCAGATACCGAGCGCCGACGCATCGGTCCGGCGCGGCGAGTGGGAGCGGGGGAAGTACCTCGGTGCGGAGCTGCGGCACCGGACGCTGGGGATCATCGGCCTGGGCAAGATCGGCAAGGCGGTGGCCCGTCGGGCTGCCGCATTCGAGATGCGCGTGATGGCGCACGACCCGCTTCTCACCTCCGAGCAGGCGACCGAGCACTCGGCCAGGCTGGTCGGCCTCGGTGAGCTCCTCAACCGCGCGGACGTGATCAGCGTCCACGTGCCGCTGACGGCGCAGACGCGGGGGCTCATCGGCCGCGCCCAGATCGAGGCGATGAAGCCCGGCGCCGTCCTCCTCAACGTCGCCCGGGGCGGGCTCGTCGACGAGGCTGCCCTTGCGGAGGCGCTCCGGAGCGGCCACCTTGCCGGCGCCGCCGTCGACGTCTTCACCGCCGAGCCGATGGCGGCCGACAATCCGCTCCGCGACGCCCCCAATACGATCCTCACCCCGCACCTCGGCGCCTCGACCACAGCGGCGCAGGACCGGGTGGGAATCGAAATGGCCGAGCAGCTGCTCCTGGCCCTCGCGGGCGTGACCCCGCCGTACGCCATCAATGCCCCGTCGGTCGCCGCCGAGGTGTCGCCGCAGCTGCGGCCGTACGTCGAGGTCGGGCGCCGCCTGGCCATCCTGGGCCGGCAGCTCGCCAACGCGCCGATTGCCAGCCTCTCGCTTGTCTACGCCGGCGAGATCGCCGCCTGGGACGGCGGTCCCATCCGCAGCGCCGTGCTCTCGGGGCTGCTGGAGGGGGCCACCGACCAGCGCGTCAACGCCGTGAACGCCGACCTCGTGGCCCGGGAGCGCGGCATCAGCGTGGAGGAGTCACGCACCGAGGTGGCCGCGCCGTGGACCTCGCTCGTCCGCCTCGAGCTGGGGTCGGGCGAGGGCGCCGTGACGCTCTCAGGCTCCAGCGCGCATGGGCGTCCGCGGCTGGCCGGGCTTGGCGACTTCGTGATCGACGCCGAGCTGGCTGGGAGCATCCTCGTCACCCGGCACCACGACCAGCCAGGGATCGTGGGCGCGGTGGGCACTGCCCTCGCCGACGCCGGCGTCAACATCTCGTCGCTCGAGCTCTCCCGCCTCTCGGCGGCAGGCCAGGCGCTGATGTTCGTGAGCGTCGACGAGCCAATCGACGAGGAGGTCCTCGCGGCGCTGCGCGCGGTCCCGGGCATGATCGAGGCGAGCGTGGTCGAGCTGCCGGCGCTTCCCTAGCTTCGGCCTATGATCCGCGGCGTGAGCCGCAGGCCCTTCGCATCTTCGGCCGATCTGGCCGAGAAGACCGCGACCCTTGAGGAGCTCGCCCCGGGCGTCTACGCCTACACCGCGCAGGGCGACCCGAACGTCGGCTGCATCGTCGGGACCGATGCGGTGCTGGCCATCGAGGCGCGTGCCACCCCCGTCATGGCCAGGCGCTGGATCGACGTCATCCGCACCCTCACCGATCTCCCGTTCGGCGACCTGGTCCTGACCCACTACCACGCCGTCCGGGTGCTCGGAGCCTCCGCCTTCGGCGCGCGCCGCATCGTGGCCCACCGCAACACCGCGACCTGGATCGAGGAGCGCGGGGAGCAGGACTGGGCGAGCGAGGCGGGTCGCATGCCCCGCCTCTTCGAGGGTGCAGAGACGATCCCCGGCCTGACCCGGCCCACCGAGACCTTTGACGAGACGATGCAGGTCGACCTCGGCAACCGCATCGTCGAGCTGCGCTACCTCGGGCGGGGCCACACCGCCGGCGACATCGTGGTCTGGCTGCCCGACGAGCGGATCTGCTTCGGCGGCGACCTGGTCGAGGCGCAGGCGGCGCCGTACATGGGGGACGGCCACATCGCCGACTGGCGCGGATGGACCCTCGACGCCGTCCGGGCGCTCGGAGCGACGCAGCTGGTCGGCGGCCGCGGTCCGGTCGTGCGGGATGGCGCCGTCGGGCAGGCGATCGACGACACGCGCGCCTTCCTCTCGGCCGTCTTTGACGGGACCCGCGCCGTGAAGGACGCCGGCGGAACGCCGGCCGAGGCATATCGGTCCACCCGTGCGGCGCTCGAGCCGCGCTACGGCAGCTTCCCGATCTTCGAGCACACCATGCCGTTCAACGTCCAGCGCGCCTGGGACGAGCTCGATGGCATCGACCACCCGCGGATCTGGACGGTGGAGCGTGACCGTGCCGTGTGGGACGCCCTGACCGCCTGATGGCGCCCAGCGACCACGCCGCACCCTTCGACGCCCAGGTCGCTGTCGTCGGCGCCGGCCCGGTTGGCATGACCCTGGCCGGCCGTCTCGCCCAGCATGGCGTGAGCGTCGTCCTGCTCGAGCAGCACCCGCGGCACACCGGCGAGGGGAGCAAGGGGCTGTGCATGCAGCGCGAGACGCTCGAGATCTGGTCGCGGCTGGGGATCGGCGAGGAGGTCGCGAATCGCGGCGTGCAGTGGAACCTGGGTCGGACCTTCTTCCGCAACCGCGAGCTCTTCCAGGTCCGGCTTCCCAGCTCGACTCGCGATCACTTCCCGCCCTTCGTGAACATCAACCAGACCGAGGTCGAGGAGATGCTGCTCGCGCGCCTCGCCGGGCTGCCCGAGGTCGACCTGCGCTGGAGCCATCGGCTCATTGGCCTCGCCCAGGACGCCGACGGCGTGACCGTTCGATGCGAGACACCGGGGGGCGAAGCCTCGCTCCGAGTTGAGTACCTGGTCGGCGCGGACGGGGCCCACTCCGCGGTTCGGCACGCCACCGGGATGGGCTTCCCCGGACACTCCTTCGCCGACCTCTTCCTCATCTGCGACATCCGGGCGCGCCTCTCCTTCCCGCGCGAGCGGCGCTTCTACTTCGACCCGCCCTGGAATCCCGGGCGCCAGGTCCTGATCCATCCGCAGCCGGACGACACGTGGCGCATCGACTGGCAGGTCCCGCCCGGGACCGATGTCGAGGCGGAGCGGACGAGCGGCGACCTCGACCGGCGGATCCGTGCCGTCATCGGTCCCACCACCGAGTACGAGCTGCTGTGGGTGACGCTGTACCGGTTCCACCAGCGACTGGTCGAGCGATTCCGGGCCGGCCGTGTCTTCCTGGCCGGCGACGCCGCGCACCTGGTGAGCCCGTTCGGCGCTCGTGGCCTCAACTCCGGGGTGGCCGATGCTGAAAACCTGGCCTGGAAGCTCGCCGCCGTCATCGCCGGTCGCGCGCCGGTGGAGCTGCTCGATACCTACCACGCCGAACGGCGAGCGGCCGCCCTGGAGAACCTGGCCGTCACCGACGCGAGCATGCGGTTCATGGTCCCTCGCAATCGCATCCGCCGTCTCGTGC
>Ga0310813_10000647_pt1 | contig 21477 bp, 20 predicted proteins | sample YN3metagenome_FD_203086 | JGI IMG/M metagenome (GOLD analysis project Ga0310813, IMG submission 203086) | Soil microbial communities from experimental microcosm in Duke University, North Carolina, United States - YN3 | ecosystem: Engineered > Artificial ecosystem > Soil microcosm > Unclassified...
CCGGCTGGTCCTTCAGCGACGGGCCGAACGAGTTGACGGGGATATCCTTGCCCGTGATCACGGCAAGCACGCCCGGCATCGCTTCCGCTTCGCTCGTATCGACCTTCAGGATGCGGGCGCTCGCCACGCCGGCACGCTTGATCTTCGCGTAGAGCATGCCGGCAACGTAGAAGTCGTCGATGTACTTCGTCTGCCCGAGACCATGGGTGCGCGCGTCGGGCCGCGTGGTGCGCTGACCGACCGCGGGAGTCTGGCGATTCGGCTCTGGACCGCGGACTTCGATTGGCACCGGCACGAGCGGCGAGGGTGTACGTGCGCGCAGAAGTTCTTCGGCTTCGAGAAGGGTCCCGGTCTTTGTGGCGGTGGTCGTGTCCATCGTGTATGGTCTCCCTGTCCCTGCCTGCCCCAGTCCTACGCTACTGAGTTGCGCGGTCGCGCGCAATCGTCTGGATCGCCTCGATCATCTTCGTGTAGCCCGTGCAGCGGCACAGATTGCCGGACAGTGCGTCCCGAATCTCAGGCACCGACGGGTTCGGGGTCTGATCGAGCAGCCACTTGGCCGACATGATGACGCCGGGGCCGCAGAAGCCGCACTGCAGCGATCCTTTCTCTTCGAACACCCGCTGAATGGGATGGAGGTTGTCTGCAGTCGCCAGACCCTCGATGGTGAGCACGTCGCGGCCATCTGCCTGGCCCGCCAGCATCAGGCACGAATTCACCAGCTTGCCGTCCACGATCACGGTGCACGCGCCGCAATCGCCGACGTCGCATCCCAGCTTGGCCCCGGTCAAGTTGAACGATTCACGCAGCAGCTTGAGGAGCGTCGTCTCCGATGGCACCTCTGCGTCCCGCTTCTCGCCGTTGATTGTCAGGCTGACCGAAACCATCATTTCGCCTTCCGTTTCATGTGGAGTTCGTAGGCGCCTTCGAGTGCGCGCCGGGTGAGGACCGCGATCAAATCACGACGATAGGTGGCCGATGCGCGGAAGTCATTGATCGGCTTCGCATCGTTGACCGCCAGCTTGCCGGCTTCCGCCATGTTCTCCGGAGTGATCGGCTTGCCCTCGAGAAACCCTTCGGCGGACGGTGCGGTGACGACCGTCGGCGCTACGGCGCCGAGACCGATACGCGGCGCTTTGAACGTGTTGCCGTTGACGTGGAACGACGCAGCGACGTTGACCAGCGCGAGCGCCTGCCCCTTGCGCAAACCGAACTTCAGGAAATGCGTCGGCTTGCCAACGTTTTCCTTCGGGATGATGACGTCCACCAGGATTTCGCTTGTCTTCAGGATGGTCTTACGCGGGCCGGTCCAGAACTGCGTGATGGGCACCTGCCGTTTGCCATCCGGACCGGCGATGGTAACGATCGCGTCGAGCGCGACGAGGGTCGGGCCGCTGTCCATCGAGGGGACGGCGGTGACAAGGTTTCCCCCCAGTGTGCCGAGGTTGCGCGTCTGCACGGCGCCAATCGTGTGCGCCGCATCGACCAGCGCCGGCAGCTGCTCTCGGATGATCGGCGACGACATGATCTCGGTGTGGGTCACCAGGGCACCGATGCGCAGCCCCTGGTCGATCATCTCGATGCCCCGCAGGTCGTCGGCGCGCGAGATGTCCACGACCACATGAGGATGGTGGCTGGCTGCGGCAAACTTCAGATCCGCAAGGAGATCCGTCCCGCCGGCAAGAACTTTGACCTTTGGACCGTGCTGGGCGAGCAGGGCGACGGCGTCGCTCGCATCTCTGGCGGCGTAGAACTCGAATGCTCTCATTCCGTGTGGGCCCCTTAAGGGTAGGCGGAATGAGAATTATATCTAATGACGGCGGGATTTCGGCAAAAGCGGCAGCGCAGCCGGGGCGTCGTCCATCGGCAGCGTGAACCGCCGCTTGCCGTCGTAGGAGTAGAGTGCCGCCGCAACGGCGCTCGCGGTCGCGACGCATCCGATTTCGCCCACGCCCTTGGCACCGTAGCCCCCGTACTCGTCAGGTACCTCGATGAGGATGATGTCGACCTCGGGCATCTGCTTGGCGGGAACGAGCCCGAAATCCCGCATCTTGAGCGAGTCGGGACGGCCGTTGGTGCTCGTGAAGTTCTCGGACAAGGCGTAGCCGAGCCCCATGTGCACGCCGCCCTCCATCTGCTCGGCGCAGAGGCGCGGGTTAATCGCGCGCCCCACGTCGTGTGCCGCCACGACCCGCTGGAGATGCCCCGCCTCATCGAGGATGACGACCTGAGTCGCGTAGCTGAAGGTAAAGTGCGTCGTCGGATCCTTCTGGGCCTCTGGCGTCCCCGGCTTGGTGGTGAAGCTGTAGACGACGTTGCCCATGTACTCGCGGCCGGCGAGCTCGCCAAGTGAGTGCGTCTTGAGGTCCGCGGCAAGCTTCTGCGCGGCCTTCTGCGCGGCGGCGCAGCTCAACGTCGTGGCGCGCGATGCCCACGTCTCGCCGCAGATGGCGCCAAGCTCCTTGTCCCAGAGGACGTTCATGATGGAGTCGGGCAGACCCGTCTCTTCGCACACTGCCTGCATCGTCGCCGTATAGAGACCCTGGCCCATTTCGGTGTAGCCGTTCAGGATCTGGACCTGATCGCCAGCAATGACGCGAATGACGACGCGACCTTCTTCGGTGGTTCCATTGCCAATGCCGGTGCTCTTGATGCCGCAGCTGACGCCCGCGAACTTCTCGCTGCGGTAAATGTCTTTCACCGCATTGAGTGACTCGCGCAGTCCGCGGACGCTCTCGCGCATCAGCTGACCGGTGGCAAACTGATCGCCAGGGTTGAGGATGTTGCGCCAACGGATCTCCCAGCCGTCCACGCCGATTTTCTCGGCAAGGATGTCCATGACGCCCTCGATGGCGAAGTGGGCCTGGTTCGTGCCAAAGCCGCGCATCGCGCCGCTCGTCGGATTGTTCGTGTAAACGGCGATCGACTCCACGTCGACGTTCGGCACCCGGTACGGTCCGCACGAATGGCAGGCGGCGCGCAGCAGACACTTGCCACTCGTCCCGGCATAGCCCCCAGCATCGCCGACGATGCGAGCTTTCACGACGAGGAGGTGGCCGTCCGCATCCGCGCCGACCTTGAGCTTGATCGTCATCGGATGGCGCTTGACGTGATGCTGCGTCGACTGCTCGCGCGTCAGCGTCGTCTTCACGGGACGGCCGAGCAGATACGCGGCCATCGCCGTCTGTGCTTGAATCGAAAGCTCCTCCTTTGCGCCGAATGCGCCGCCGCTTGCTGCCAGCGCGACCTCGACGTCCGACTCGGACAGATTCAGGGCTTTCGCGATGGTCTTCTGATCGAACTGCGATCCCTGGCTCTCGCTGTGGACCTTAATCCCTTGCCCCTGGGGATACGCCAGGCACGATTCCGGTTCGAGAAAAGCGATATCGACCGGCTGGGTCTTGTAGGTCGCTTCGATGACGTGTGCCGCGGTCGCGAACGCTGCTTCCGCATCGCCCCGCCCGAACTTCGTCGGAAAGTCGATGACATTCGGTGCGGGTCGGAATGCGTCGTCCGAATGGACGCGCGGTGCAACGGGGTCGAGCGCCTTGAAGGGATCGGTAATCGGTTCGAGCACCTCGTAGTCGACCTTGATCTTCTTCGCTGCCTGTCGCGCGTGGAACTGCGTATCGGCGACGACCATGGCTATGAAGTCGCCGACGCAACAGGTGACCTCGCCGATCGCCACGAACATCGGCAGGTCGGATACGGCGAGGCCGGTGCCACGCTCGCCGGGAACATCGCGTGCCGTGAAGATGCGCGCGACGCCTTGAGACCGCGCTGCTTCTTCCGTATGGATCGCCAGCACCTTCGCGCGCGGGTGCTCCGCGAGCACCATCGCGCCGTGAAGCATTCCGTCCACCTTCATGTCATCGATGTACGGGCGCTCGCCGAGCACCTGCGCAGCGCCGCCAACGCGGGCGTGCGACCCGCCGATCCCGTGGCCCTTTACGTCGAACTGAGGATTGCGGTGCAGGCCGAACTCTTCGCCGAAGTACGAATGCCGGCGCGGCTCGCCCGGCAGCGTACCGCCGTTGTTGAGCGCCTCACCGGCAGTCTGAATGGCGTCGATGATGCGGCCGTAGCCGGTGCATCGGCAGATGTGGCCGTCGAGCGCCTTCCTGATCGCATCCCGATCGCTCGTCTTTCCCTGCTCAATCAGATGCGCCGCGCGGACGACGATGCCCGGGATGCAGAAGCCGCACTGGACGCCACCCTCGAGGACAAACGCGTCGGCGATGATCCGACGCGTGCGCTCGGGGAATCCTTCGAGCGTCCTGATGTCGTGGTCGGCCATCTGCTCCGGCTTGCGCAGGCACGAAAGGGCCGGCTTGCCGTCAATGTTGACAAGGCAGCAGCCGCACGCGCCTTCCGGCGCGCATCCGTTCTTACACGACGTGATGCCGCACTCCTCGCGCAGCACCTCGAGCAGATGCATGCCGGGCTCGTAATGGGCTTCGATGTCTTTTCCGTTCAGGTGGAACTTAACGTGAGGCATCCGTAAGGGTTGTGGAACTGAAAGGTCTTAGGAATTAAGCACTTCGCAGTCCTTCCAGTATCGCATTTTGGAATAGCGCCGTGTATGATGATCGGCTGCTAAGCTTACGAATGGCCGCCCTTGAGCGGGCCCCCCTACGGAGGAAACATGTCAGAACCGTGGAAGACGGACAGCTGGTACACGAGCTTGTGGAACCACCTGCCCGAGGCGCGGAAGAACACCAAATTCCAGAAAAATCTGAAGATCCATGACGTCACGCTTCGCGACGGCGAGCAGCAGACGGCCGTGGTCTTCCGGCGCGAGGAGAAGGTCGCGATTGCCAAGAAGCTCGATGCGATGGGGGTTCACCGTATCGAAGCGGGTATGCCGGCCGTCTCCGAGCAGGATAAGGCGGCCATCGCCGACATCGCGGCACTGGGCCTGAAGGCCGAGACCTTCGCCTTCGCGCGCTGTATCCCCGAAGAAATCAAGGTCGTCAAGAACACGGGCGTAAAGGGTGTCGTGGTCGAGATCCCCGCCAGCGACCACATGATCAAGTACGCCTACGGCTGGTCGTTCGATCGCGCGATGAAGTCGTCGATCGACACCACGCTGGCGGCGAAGGAAGCTGGTCTTTACACCGTCTTCTTCACCATCGACGCGACCCGCACCGAGCTGAACCGTTTCCTCGACATCGTCTCGCAGGTTGCTACCGAAGGCCACATGGATGCGCTGACCATCGCCGACACCATGGGCGTCGTCACACCCGAGGCGATTTCGGCGGTCGTGCCGAAGGTCATCGATCGCTTGAAGAAACCGGTCGAAATCCACTGCCACCAGGACTTCGGTCTGGGTGTCGCCAACACGCTCGCGGCCCTGCAGGCCGGCGCGTCGGTGGCACACACGACCATCACGGGACTCGGTGAGCGCGCGGGCAACGTGCCGATGGAAGATGTGGTCCTGTCGCTGCTCTGCCTGCACGACGTCAACATCGGCATCAAGACGGAGAAGTTCGTCGAGACTTCGAAGTTCGTCATGGATCTCGCCAAGGTTACGCAGCCGCCAAACCGGCCGATCGTCGGCGACAAGCTGTACGAGGTCGAGTCGGGCATCATCGCGGGCTGGGTGCGTCTCTGCCGCGCCGAGCAGCCGCTCGAGTACGTGCCGTTCCGGCCCGAGCTCGTCGGCCAGAAGCCGGTGAACATCGTCCTCGGCAAGAACTCCGGACCTCCATCGATCGAGGAGTGGGCGGAGAAGACCGGCATCAAGATCACGGACGAGGAGCGCATGGCGCTGCTGCTGGCTGTGAAGGCGAAGTCGTTTGAGAAGAAGGACCTGCTGACGGCGGAAGAGTTCAAGGAGATCGTCGGCAAGACGCTGAAGAACGCGGCGCTCGCTTAGTCGCGCGCCAACTTCCAACCTCTAACTTCAACTTCTAACTTCAATATAGAGGCCGACCCTTCAGGTCGGCCTTTCGTCTTAGAATCGCGCCACCTGCATGCCGCGTGGCACGACTTTCACCGCGGTCGCATCTATCGCACGCCGGTTGCCGGACGTCGAGGTGACGACCGCATACGGCCAGCCCGCAGTGAAGGTGCGCGGCAAGATGTTCGCCTGTATGGCGGCGCACAGGTCCGCCGAGCCGAACACGCTGGCGGTGATGATGGACTTCGCCAGTCGCGACGCGCTCATTGAAGACGATCCGCAGACCTACTATCTGAAGCCGCACTACGTGAACTATCCGTGTGTTCTCGTGCGGCTGTCGCGTGTCCGCGCCGACGCGTTGCAGGATCTGATCGCTGGCGCTCACCGTTTCATGAGCGCGAAGGCGAAGCGAGCGCCCATCAAGCGGCGGTAACGATGAGTCATATCGAGGGACGCGGGTCCTCGACTGCAAACCTCTAACTTATCTGGGCTGATCGGGACGGCAGGGCGTCGGATCCCAACCCTGCATGTCAGGAATCTTCTTGAAATGATTCGTAGTCGCGTACGGACCGGTGAGATACGTCGGGTCCGTGATGATCGAGGTGACGACGAGCCATGACGTGCCATCAGGCTCGGTAAACGTGTCGTAGTACTCCTGCAGCCGCGTGTTCTCGCTGTAGGGGACGCCGTTCTTCCGCAGATACCCCGCCTTCATCTTCGTCGTGACGATGCCGAGGTCGCCGTTCGGTCCAGGCGTACGCCCCGCGCGACCCATGTTCACGCCCGCCCACTGCGCCACTGAGTAACCCTGCCACGTCGGCTGGAAATCGGCGGGCGGGGGCGCGCCGAAATGGAGCATCCGCGTCTGCGTGCCCGAGTCGGTATCGATCTGCAGCGTGTTGTCGTCGGCCCAATGTATGTGCAGCCGGCCAGGGATGCGCATGATCGACGCGGCGCCGTAGGATCGGCACTCGTTGCCGCCGGCATCGTCAGCGGGCGTCCATTTGTTCGCGGCATCGCGCGCCGCCGGGTTCAGCGGCAGCATCGCGAACTCGCCTTTGGGCGGCATCTCCATCCGCAGATGCCAGTGCTCGGTGACCACGGCGACCCAGTAGCCGGTGAAGTCCTTCGGCGCCTGCGCGCGTGCCGTGGGAGGCGCGCCGCCGGCGCGCGCACCGCCTCCACGTCCCTGTCCCTGAGCCGCCGCAGTCGTGCCGACGATCAACACCAGCGCGACTGCCAGGGCGGACCCGAACGGTCCGCGCCGCTGAGGACTCCGGCGAATCACTTACTGGACCCTGCCCTTCCACTCCCAGCCGTCGGCCGGGCGCTTCACGGTTTCAATGAGGACGCGCGGCGCGGCCGCGTCTCTCGCCGCCTGACCCGTGACGATAATCTTGTCGCCCGCTCTGAGTGTGGTCCTCGTAATCGAGTACTGCTGCAGCTGGCTGACCGAGCCCCACTCGAGCGTCCAGCTCTTGGTCGTACCGTCTTTATCCATGACATCAATCTTCATGAACGAATGCGGATTGCGCCACACGAACTCGGTGACGACACCCTCGATCTGGACTTTGTTAGTGGAGTCGTACTCCGCGGAAAATGAGTGATGCGCCGACACCTGCCGGCTGCCGACGAGCAGCGCCAATCCGGCAACGAGCATCACGATCGTGCGTTTCATGAACCGTCTCCTTGGGCCGACCTGAAGGTCCGGCCCCTGCCTAATCACAAATCACAAATCACTAATCGCTAATCATTTCTTGAGGCTGTTATACGCCGCCTCTACAAACATATCGGTCGTCCACGCGCCGGTCGTCTTACCGTAGCGGGCGTCGTAATCGCGGGTGGGCCGCGCCGCCTTCACCTGCGCCAGCGTCATGCCGTTCTTGATCATGTCCTGAATGCGGTCGCGGATGATGGTGACCATGTCGCGGTAATAGGTCACATCCGCGTGGTCGCTGATGCGTCCGTGCGCCGGGATCACCTTCGTCCCGCCTTCGGCATTGTTACTAGGGACGGCAAACTCGATCAGCTTGTTCAAAGCATCCACTTCCGCGTTGATGCCACCGCCCAGCTTGGGGTCGATCATCGGGTAGGCGGTGAGGTCGAACAAGTCCCCGGAGCTGACCACATCGGATTTGCGGAACAGCACCACGCTGTTGCCGTCGGTTGTACCGGCGACTTTGGTGATCACCACCGGCTCGTCATTGAAATACAGCCGCTTCCACGGAGTCGTGAACGTATTGTCCGGCCACGAAGCTTCGGCCCGCGCCGGCTGCGTCCCGGTGGGCGCCGACATGCGGTTCAACACCGCCAGCGAGGAGACGACGGAGGCGCGATGCGTGTCGATGGCGCCCTGCGGGCCGGCGGCGTAGTCGGGCTCGCGGAAAGGTACGATTTCGCCAGTAGGCGCAATCTTGTCGTTGCCGCCAGTATAGTCGTCGCGGTGGCTGGTGTTGATGATGTAGCGCAGCGGTTTGCCCTTGGCAAGCGACTGGACGGCCTTTATCACCTTGTCGCTCATCGCCGCGGTGCCGGTGTCCACCAGCATCACGCCTTGATCGCCAACCTGCACCGTGATGTTTCCGCCGGCGCCGGCAAGCATGTAGACGTTGCCCTGCACGGGCAGGATCTCCACTTCACCCGGCGCGGGCGCGTCGAGCTTCGGTGGCCAGTCGACCTTCGCAGCGGCTCGTGCAGGAGCCTGCCCGCCACGACCCTGCGTATAAACGGGCGCGACGAGAATCGCAGCGGCGACTGCAGCCAGCGTCGCGCTGCGACCTGCCGTGTGCCATCTGCCCACTAGTTGCCCCCTTCGGACGCACCGGTCGCAACCTTCGGCGGCTTCGGCATCGTCTTCATCTTCGCGATGTATTCCGGATACGTCGTCTGCGCGCCGCCGAGACGCGGCTCGTACGGTGTGCCGAAGCGATCGGTCAGATCCTTCTGCAGACCCGGCAGCGGGCTCTTGCCCGGCAGGAAGTGAGGAACCGTCCCGCGCGGAATGGCGGTCTCGGTTGCCTCCTCGCATGGATACGGCGACATCGGCAGCGCGGGATCGAGCACCCACATCATCGTGCTGCGCACGTACGGCTCCGTCATCATCACCGGGTCGTAGACGATCGACGTGGTCTGCAGGTAATCACCCATGCGGCGATACCGCGTGCGGATCGTTGCCTGATCGCTGTGCATCAGGCCCGAGCGGCGTAGATACGCTTCTTTCAAGTGTGTCGTCGTTACAACGAGGACGTCGCCGTCCCACTCGCCGGTGGAGAAACCGCTCCAGGTGTGGAGCGCGTTGGCTGGCGGATGCGGCCGGCCATCCATCCAGATGGTCGTTTCCTGTTCCTGCTGATTCAGGTGACCGTGGTAGGCGATGACCTTCTGCGTCGCCTGATCGATGTCGGCCCAGATGCGCAGCGCGGAGAGAGGACCCTCGAGCGAGTAGTCCCACGCATGCGGGCGGCACGCCCACTCGGTGACGTCGAAATCTTCGGGCGACCAGCTCTGCACGCGCCAGCGCGCGGCATCGCTCACCGGCACGCCGGCGATGTCGCCGGTCATGCCGCTGCCGTCCTGATTACGAGGCAATGGGCGCCAGACGCCCATGAAGTCGGTCTGCGCAAATGCCGGCTGCGCGAGATACACGACGAGCGCGGTAAGAAGAGGTACGCGACGTAACATGGCGCGCGAATTTTACTTGCCGCTGGCGTCCAGAGTCAACGAAACCTTGACTTTGAGAAACGCGAAGTGATAGACAGCGCACACCTTAGCGGAGGGACAACTCACATGCGTCGCAGTGCAGCCCTGCTCCTCGTGTCTTCTTTTGCGTTGATTTTCAGTTCACCGGCGGACGTGTTCGCACAAGCCGTTTCGACCGCGCAGATCAACGGGACGATCAAGGACAGCGGCGGCCTGGCGCTGCCGGGCGTGACCGTCACGCTTACCCAAATCGATACCGGCCTCGTCCGCAGCGACACCACGAACGAAACCGGCGGCTACATCATCACCAACCTGCCGGTTGGTCCGTACCGGCTCGAAGCGATGCTGCAGGGTTTCCGCACGTTCGCGCAGACAGGGATCGTGCTCGACGTGAATTCGAATCCGACGCTGAACATCACGCTGCAGGTCGGGCAACTTGCCGAGACGATCATCGTCGAAGGTACCGCTCCGCTCGTCGAAACGCGCAATCCAGGCATCGGGCAGGTCGTCACCAACGAGCAGGTGCTCGAGCTGCCGCTGAACGGCCGTCAACTGACGCAGTTGATTCTTACGGCCGGCATGGCGTCTCCTTCCGGCGGCCTCGGTTCGAACGCGTTGTCGACTCCGCGCAATTACCCTTCCGCGCTCATCTCCGTGGCAGGCGGACTCGCCAACGGGATGAACTACAGTCTCGACGGCGCGAACCATAACGACCCCTACGCGAGCGTGAACCTGCCGCTGCCCTTTCCGGACGCGATGCAGGAGTTCAAGGTTGAAACCAACGCGCTGCCCGCGCAGTACGGCTTTCACTCGGCCGCGGCTGTCAACGCCATTACCAAGTCGGGCACCAATGCCGTCCATGGAGACGCTTTCGAATTCCTCCGCGACCACCGGTTGAACGCAAAGAACGCATTTGCGGCGATCGACCCGGCCACAGGCAAACGCCGCGATGACGGCTTGCACCGCGACCAGTTCGGCGGCACGCTCGGCGGACCGCTCATTGCGAACAAGCTGTTCTACTTCGGCGGTTATCAGGGGACGCGCATCGACGTCACGCCGAGCACGTTCTTCGCATTCGTGCCGACGGGCCAGATGCTGGCCGGTGATTTCTCGGCGATCACGTCGCCGGCGTGCAACACGGGACGCACCGTTGCGCTGCGCGCGCCGTTCGACGCCAGCAATCGAATTGCTCCGGCGCTCTTCTCGCCTGCAGCGGTGAACATCGCCGCGCGGCTGCCGAAGACGAACGACCCGTGCGGACGCGTCGACTTCACGCGCAAGCAGCACAACTTCGAGAACCTCGCCATCGGCCGCGTCGATTACACGATGAGCAGCAAGCACACCGTGTTCACGCGCTACCAGCTGGCCCGCTACAAGGCGCAGCCCGACAACGATCCGAACAACGTGCTGGCGTACTTCTCTTCACCCATCAACGACACGGTGCAATCGGTTGTCGTCGGCGACACCTACCTGCTGAGCTCGAACTCAGTGAGCTCCTTCCGATTCGGGTACAACAACATCAACATCCAGAAACCGTGGATCCATCAGTTCGACGGCCCAGACGTGGGCATCAAGATGGCGAACATGATGCCGGGCTTTCTGCGCGTGACGGTCACCGGCGCGTTCACGCTCGGCAACACGGGCGCAAGCTCGTCGAGCACACCGTCCAACGGTGTGCAGCTGTCGGAGGACTTGAGCATCATCCGCGGCGCGCACCAATTCGGGTTCGGCGGCAGCTTCATCCGCCAGGAGATTGACGGCAGCACCTACATCAACACGACAGGTCCGTTTACCTTCAGCGGCGCGACGACAGGCCTGGCGCTGGCGGATTTCATGCTCGGCCGCGCGCAGACCTTCGCGCAGGGAAACCGGATCTTCATCCACGACCACAGCTCGTACACCGGCCTCTACGCGCAGGATGCCTGGACGTTGACACCCAGGCTGACGGTGAACGCCGGGCTGCGCTGGGAGCCGTACCTGCCGTTTGTCGAGGACAACGGCCAGTTCAGCCACTTCGACCTGGCGCAGTGGCAGAGCGGCGTGCGCAGCACCGTCTACAAGAACGCGCCGACCGGCGTGATCTTCTCCGGCGATCCTGGTTATCCCGGCAAGTCTGCCGGCAGCCGCGATCTCTGGGAGTTCGCTCCGAGAATCTCCGCGGCTCTCGACGTGAACGGGGATGGCAAGATGACGGTTCGCTCCGCGTGGGGACGTTTCTACGACCTGCCGCACCTCTGGATGTTGTTCGGGTTCGCCACCGCGCCGCCGCTCGGCAGCACTCTGGTCGTGACCGGCCCATCGCTCGACGATCCGTTCGCCACCGTGCCGGGCGGCAATCCATTCCCGCTCCAGCGCAGCGCGGACATGACGTTCCCGCAGTTTGCGAACTGGGTGACCTACCCGCTCGACATGAAGAAGTGGTACGCCGATCAGTGGAACATCAGCTTCCAGCGGCAGCTCGGCACGTCATGGGCGGCATCCGCAAATTACGTGAACTCGCGCGGGCATCGCCTTCCCATCGGCGACAACATCAACCCGGCGGTGTTTCAGGCTGGCGCAACAACCGCCAACGTGAATCAGCGACGCACACTGTTTCTGCAGAATCCGCAGCAGGGGCAGTACTACGGCAACATCATCGCCATTCAAACCGTCGGCACATCCGTGTACGACGCGCTGCTGCTCTCGTTGAATCGCCGAGCCTCACGCGGTCTATCGCTGACCAGCAACTGGACGCTCTCACGCTGCATCACGGATCTGATCAACTACGAGCCGGGCATGGCGGGCTACGCGCTGTCGAAGCCTGGTGACGTCGCCTTCGACCGCGGCAGCTGCGGCGGTGGCGATCGTAAGCACGTCCTCAACGGTACTGCCGTCTATCAGATTCCGGCGTTCGCCAGGGGGACGGTCGGCGCCATTACCAACAACTGGCAGGTGTCGGGCATCGTCCGCGTGCAGTCAGGCGACCATTTCAACGTGGTTACGGGCGCCGACAGCGCGCTCACCGGGCAGACGAACCAGCGGCCGAACCAGATTTCATCGGACGTCTACAAGAAACAGGGCAATCAGTGGCTCAACCCGGCCGCGTTCCAGGCGCCGGCGCCCGGAACGTATGGCAACGTGCCGATCAACGCCTTCATCGGGCCCGGCGCGTTCAACGTGGATATGGGGATCACCCGGTCGTTCCGCACCGGCGGCAACGATCGTGAGGTCCAGTTGCGCGTCGAATTGTTCAATGTCTTCAACACCGTTCAGAAGCTCGATCCATTCACTGCGCCAAACGTTTACGCGGCGCTGAACAGTCCGACGTTCGGACAGATCACGACCGCTGCGGATCCACGGATCGTGCAACTGGCGTTGAAGTACGTATTCTGATTACTTGAACGATTCGTCGGGGAGAAGGCCCCAGCTCCACTCCTGCGGGTGATTGGAGTCTTTTGGACGACGGAATGTCAGCAGACGCACGCGATGATCCTCGGTGTTGCGACCCGGGCTGCCCGTGATGATCACGTGGTCGCCCGGCTTCAGCGTTTCCCGGTCCACCTTGCCCGCCAGCTGCGCGGGAGCAGCCCACTCGACGACGTAGCGCGTTTTCGACCCGTCCTTCTCGGTCACATCGACATCGACGAATGAGTGCGGATTGCGAAGCACGAACTGCACGAGGTCACCTTCGATCGTGACGGTCTGGTTCTCGATATAGGTCGCGGCGAAGGAATGATGCGCCCATCCGTGGGCGGCCACGCCGAGGACCATGAGAGCCAGCGGCGCGACGAGATAACGCTTCATAGCAACGATCCTCCTGCGGTGTCCGGATCCGGCGAACTATAACATGCCCTACGGCGTTCATTGCCCGCAGGTTCCGAACATGATATATGGTCCGCGACTGCGAAAGATTTCACTCTGCCTGATCGGCCTGCTCTCGCTCAGCGCGCCCGCATTTGCGCAGGTGGACCTGACCGGGTCCTGGGCGCCGCGGCTCTACGAAGACTACATCGAGCGCGGCCCCGGCTCCGACCTCGGCGATTTCACCGGTATGCCGATGAATGACGAGGCGCGGGCAAAGGCCCTTCTATACACGTCGAATCTTCCGTCCACGGTCGAACGCCAGTGCCTGCCGCAATCGCCATGGGTGTTGCAGTACCGTCCGCGCGGCATCTCGATCTGGGCCGAGGAAGATGGCGACGGCAACGTCATGGCCTGGAAGCTGGGCGGCGATTATCTACGCGGCACCGTTACGATCTGGATGGACGGGCGCGCCGAGCCGTCGCCGAATTCGCTCGCGTCCGCCGAAGGCTTCAGCACCGGCAAGTGGGAAGGCGACACGCTCACCGCCAAGACCACGCATGTGAAGACCGCGTGGATTCGCCGCGGCAACGGCATCCCGGGCAGCGATCAAAGCACGTTCACCATCCACCTCACCCGTCACGCCGATCTGCTGACGATCGTCACCATTCAGGAGGACCCGGTCTACCTCACGGAACCGCACGTGGTCAGCCGCGTGTGGCAGCTCGATCCGCGCGCCACTCCCGGCAACTACGTCGAGACCAACTGCAACACCGCGAACGAAATCCCGCGGCTCGAGGACACCGGCATGGTCCCGCACTATCTTCCCGGCCAGAACCCGGAAGCGGATTTCATGCTGCGGACCTACAACCTGCCGAAGGAGGCCGCGATGGGATACGCGGAGAGTCTGTATCCCGAGTTCCGGAAGAAGATCAAAGGCCGATACACGCCTCCGGCGTCATGCGGACGGTACTGCTGCGGATGGATCGAGCGTCAGGGACTACCGGGCGCCGCGCCCGGCCTGTCGTGCAACGACGGCGGTCTCGGCGACCTTCATCCGACCGCTCGCGGCAAGCCGGAGGGCACCGCCAAATGATGCGCGGCGTCCTGGTTATTCTGTATGTAGTCAGCGCCGCGACATTTGCCCATGCCCAGCAGCGGCCGGATATTTCGGGCAACTGGATCCTCAACGGCGGAAAGACGACGTTCGGCGAGTGGCATCTCACCGACGCGGGCGACCGCCGCTTCAAGGCCTACGATTTCAAGAAGGACGATCCATCGCTCAAGTGCATCGGCTCGAGCTGGACGCGCGTCTGGCTGAATCCGAACGTCCTCGTCAAGATCACGCAGAATGCGAAAGACGTTCGGCTGCAGTACGAGTGGATGGACATCGATCGGCGCATTCCGATTGTCGATCCAGGCGCTCTGCGGCCGATGCGGTCCGTGCCGATTCCAATGATGCCGGCGCTGGGGACATCCGTCGCGTGGTACGACGGAGACGCGCTCGTCATCGAGACGCGCGACGTCGCGCCGGGATACGTCTCCACGATGCAGGAATGGGCGGGGCTGCCGCAGAGCCGGATGATGCGGACGATCGAGCGGCTCTCGCTGGCCAATCCCAACCTGCTCAACATCAACATTACGCACGTTGATCCGGCGAACTACCGTGAGCCGCTCATCGTCAACATCACGTATCCACGATCCAAATTCGAGCTGATGCACTATGGCTGCGATCCAAAGGATGCCCAGATCACCGAGCCGAGCAAATAACGTCGCCGCGCTTTCGCTGCTCGCCGCGCTTGTCGCGCTGACGGCGCCGGTGCGCGCCCATCACTCGGTGCCGGTCAACTTCGATCAGTCGAAGGAAATCACCATCACCGGCAAACTCACCGAAGCGAAGTGGATCAATCCGCATTCGCGGTTCCGGCTTGACGTGACGCAGGACGACGGCAAGACCGTCGAGTGGCTGGTGGAGATGGGTGCGGTGAATACGATGCGGAGGGCCGGCTTCGAGATCGACAAGTTCGTCGTCGGCGACACGCTCACCATCATCGGCTGGCCGGGCCGCGACCGCGAACGCACGATGCTGCTGCGCACGGCTGTTCTGAAGGACGGCACGCGGCTCAGTCCGTGATTGGGTTCATTGGGTTCAAAGGGTTCAAGAGGTTCAGAGGGTTCCTGAATCCCAGCGTCAAACGGTCCACGGATTGACGATTGGAACAGCCATGTCGCTGAAATGTCGGACGTTTCGCGTCGCGAGCGTGGCGTGCCGCGCGAGCGCGATGCCCGCGATTTGTGTGTCTCGCAAGTCCGCAGGGCGGCCCTGCGCCTGACGCTCCGCGGCAATTGACGCGGCAGACGCGGCCGCGGCCATATCGAAATCAAGGACCCGGTTGTCGAGATCTTCTTCGAGCAGCTGCGCAAACGCGGCCGCGAGTGTCCGGCGCCGCCGGCCGGTGGGCAACAGGGCGATTCCCAGGTGCGCTTCGAAAACAGTGACGCTCGTAATCCAGACCGATTCGGCAGGTTGGCGATCGAGCCACTCCACCACTCGGGCATCCGGAGCGGTGCGCATCAGCTCCGAGATGACGTTGGTGTCGAGGATGATCATTCGTCGAAATCGGCAGGCTGCGCGCGCCCACCGCGGACTTCAGGCAGCGCGCGTGGAAGGCCGACTTTTCTAAAGCGAGCCGCGATTCGCGATCCGAGCTTCTCGACGGGGCGACCTTCTTCTTTCGCCGCGTTGCGCAGGATATGCCGCACCTCTTCCTCCATGCTGCGGCGATTGCGCTTTGCGCGGCGCTGAAGGCGGCGCTTGACACTCTCCTCGAGCTGACGCACCACGAACTGGGCCATCGCCAACAGATGATATCACGATATCTCTGCTGGTGGCCTGCCGCTCGGCGCTCGAACGCTGTCTACGTGAACAGACCGTCGGCGAAGAACGCCGCGGCCGCGAGGTCAATCGCTCTTCTTGTGTTGCGCAAGCAGCCAGGCGATCGATGTTGCATCAGCAAACGCCGTATCGTCGGCATGAGGCCGAGTCGAAGCAACGCCGCGTGCGTGAAATCCGGAAAGCGCGAGCGACGCTTCCGCGTCGACTTCCGGGAGCGTAGCGACGTGAGAGCGATTTCCGGCGTGCGGACCTGAAGGTCCGCGGCTACGTTCGTACCGGTTATCTGGGCTGATCCGCGCGGCAAGGCGTCGGATCCCACTTCGATCCGTCGCGCTCCTTCTTGAACGCCACGCTGTTCACGTACGGCTGCGTGAGGTAGGTGGGGTCGGTGACGATGGTATCGATCACCAGCCACGTGTCGCCGTTCGGTTCCGTGAACAGATCGTAGAACTCCTCGACAGACGCGTTCTCGCTGTACGGAACGCCGTTCTTACGCAGATACCCGGGCCGCAGCTTCGTCGTCACGACGCGCAGATCGCCTGCGCCTTTGGCGGCGCCCATACGTGCAGGGCGACGCCAGGTCGCCGCCGAATAGCCCTGCCAGCTTGGCGCCTGCGCGGGCGGCGCGCCACCGCCGAAGCGCAGCAGCCGCGTCTGTGTGCCCGCGTCGGTGTCGATCTTCAGCGTGTTGTCGTCCGCCCACGCGATGTGCAGGCGCCCAGGTACGCGCATGATCGTCGGAGCGCCGTACGAACGGCAGGCTTCGCCAGCGGCCTCATCCTTCGCCGGATCCCACGTGTTGGTGACGCGCCGCGCCTCCGCATTCACCGGCAGCATCGTCGTGTCGCCCTTCGGCGGCACCATCATGCGCAGATGCCAGTGCTCCGCGACCACAGACACCCAGTAACCGGTCAGATCCTTGATTGCGCCGGCGCGTCCGCTCTGCTGCGGCGCAGCGCCGCCCGCTCGTCCTTGCGCGAACGCCACACCCGGCAGAAGCAAGGCCAGAATCAGGGAAGCCCGAAGCTTCACTCGACGACTCCCTGCCACTCCCAGCCGTCCACCGGCCGCTTGATCGAGAAGATGCGGATGCGATGCGCCTCCGGATCACGGCCCGGCTCTCCCGCCGCGATGATGTGATCCCCGAACTTCAACGTCGTACGCGTCACCGGGAACTTCGCCGCGGACAGCTGCGTGCTGGAGCCCCACTCGAGATTCCACGTCTCCGTTTTGCCGTCTTTCGTCATGACCTCGATGCGCACGAACGAGTGCGGATTCCGCCACACGAACTCCTTGACGACGCCTTCGATCTCGACTCGCTTTCCAGACTCGTATGCCGCCGTGAACGAGTGGTGCGCGAACGCACGGCCCGCACCGGCAGTGACCACCAGGATGGCGACGAATATGAGGGCACTGCGTTTCATGCTTATTTGCCTCCAAGGCTTCTGTACGCCGCTTCGATGAACATGTCGGTCGTCCACGGACCCGACGTGTGGCCGAAGCGCGGGTCGTAGTCGAGCGTTGGCTTCGCCGCCTTGATCTGCGCCAGCGTCTGGCCGTGCTTGATGCCATCCTGGATGCGGTCGCGAATGATGCCAACCATCTCGCGGTAGTACGCAACATCCGATTGATCGAGCAGCCGTCCGTGGCCAGGAATGACGAGCGTGCCGAGCTCGGTCTTCGTATCGGGAACCGTCAGGTCGAGAACGCGGTTCAACGCCTCGACGACCTGACTGATGCTGCCGCCCGCCTTCACGTCGATGTACGGATAGTTCGTCATGTCGATCAGATCGCCGACGCTGATCGCGTCATCGAGACGGAAGTGGACGATGCTGTTGCCGTCGGTGTTGGATGGCACATGCATGATGAGCACGGGCTCGTCGTTGAAATAGAGCTTCTTCTGCGTGCTCGAGTACGTGTCGTCCGGCCATGCGTCCTCGGGATGCTTTGACACCTGACCGGTGGGTGCCGACATGCGCTCGAAAATCGACACGAACGAGATGATCGAGGCGCGATCCTTCGTCAGCGCATCGGACACCCGCGGATCGGTCGCGACGCGGAAGCGGATCGTGTTGCCTGCCAGCGCAAGCTTTTCGTTGCCGCCGACGAAATCGTCGCGCTCAGAGGTATTGACGACGTAGCGGATCACGCCGCGCGGAGAGATCGATTTGATCGCGGCGAGCACCTTGTCGGTCATCGTTGCGGCGCCGGTGTCGACAACCATGACGCCGTCGCTGCCGGCGGAGATGGTGATGTTGCCGCCGGCGCCAAGAAGCATCGACACGCGCCCGCGTACCGGCAGGATGTGCACCTGCCCGTCATTCGCACCCGCCAGCGCCGGCTTCCAGGCCCACGCCGGCCGGGGCGTCTGCGTCTGCACACGCGGCGCGCCGACGACGAGCGCCGCGGCCGCCAACACCACGGCCGACACGTGATACCTGATACCTGAAACCTTCCCGAAGCTCATTGGCCTCGCTCCGCCGCCGGACCTTTCTTCGCGTTCGTGCGCGGGAACGGACCCAACTTCTTGATGTATTCGGGATACATCGTCTCGGCACCGCCCAGGCGCGCCTCGTACGGTGTGCCGAACTCGTCGTTCTCCTCCGGATTGTGCGCCGGCAGCAGGCTCTTGCCCGGCAGATAATGCGGCACGCTGCCATGCTCTACGACGCTCTCTGTCGCCTCCTCGCACGGATACGGCGGCAGGACCAGATTCGGATCCAGCGCCCAGATCAGCGACGTGCGGATGTACGGTTCGGCGAAATACACAGGGTCGTAGATGATGACCGTCGCACGCAGGTAGTTGTTGTTCAGCCTCTTGTAGCGGATGCGCACTGTCGCATCGTCGCTGCGCATCGGCCCCCAGCGGCGAATGTAGTTCTCCTTGAGATGGGTGACGGATTCGACGAGCACGTCGCCGTCCCATTCGCCTGTCGCAAAACCGCTCCAGGTGTGAATCGCGTAGTCGGGCGGCCGCTGACGGCCGTCCATCCAGATGGTGGTCTCCTGCTCGCGCATCGACAGGCGGCCCCGATAGGCAACAACCGTCTGCGTCGGATCGTCGATCTCGGGCGTGAAGCGCATCTGCGCGGCGCCTGCCTCAATCGAAAAGTCCCATGAGTGCGGACGGCAGACGAACTCGGGCACGTCGAAGTTCTCGGGCGCCCAGCTCATGGCACGCTGCCGCCCCGCGGCGCTGAGTGGAAGGCCCGCGTAGTCGCCGTCCATACCGCTGCCGTCCTCATTGCGTGCGAGCGGACGCCACATGCCGGTGATCACGTCGGTCTGCGCCAGTGTGGGAAGGCCCGACAGGAGGACCAGCGCTGCCAGCAAGCCAATTCGTTTCAACCGCCGTCTCCCCGCGTACCCAAAGGTCCGCGTCTACCACCTCGAGCTCTCGAACGCCTGTAGTTGCCGACCTTCACGTCCGCTAAAACGTGTACTTCAATGCCAGCTGAATAATGCGTGGATCGCTCGCGCCAGTAATCAGTCCGAAGTTCGGGCTGTTCAGCGCCGACACCGGCGTCGCCAGATTCACGCGGTTCAACACGTTGAACGCCTCGGCGCGGAACTGCACCTGCCGCTCGCCGCCCACGCGGAACGACCGCACGATTCCGACGTCGACGTTGAATCGTCCCGGACCAATCAGGCTGTTGTTCTCCAGGTTTCCGAACTGCCCCGTCGCCGGCGCACGAAATGCGGCCGGGTTCAGCCACCTGTAGCCCTGCTTCACATAGACATCGTCCGAAATCTGATCGGGCCGCTGGTTCGCCTGTCCGTTGAGCGCGTTGTCGACCCCCGTCGTCGCGGAAAAGTGAATGCCGCTTCGCGCGCTGACGATCGTTGAAAGCTGCCAGTCGCTGGTGAGGACGCGCACGACACCGGTCGACGCCCCCGGAACCTGATACACGGCCGACAGATTGACGACGTGCTTCTGATCGGTTGCGCCGCAGCTGCCGCGATCGAACGCGGGATCACCCGGCTTGGTCAGCTCGATGCCGGCAACTGACGGCTCGTAGTTGATGATGTCGGACTCGCAGGTCGAGATCGTCCAGTTGCCCGATACGAACAGGCCGTTCGCCGATCGATGCTGCGCGGACAGCAGCAGTCCTTTGTAGTTGGACGTGCCGATCGGCTCGACACCGGTGATCGTGCCGTAGTACTGCCCCTGCGCCGGATTGAGCTGCGACAGCAGCCGCCGCTGATTGGTCGTCGCCGTCGTCGCGCCAGCGCTGTAGATCGCCGGGTTCAGCTGATCGCCGACAGGCAGACGGTGGCCGCGGCTCTCGAGGTAGTTCGCCGAAACCATCCATGCGGCGCCTACCTGCCGCTGAACGCTGACATTCCACTGATCGAAGTACGGGGGCCTCATGTCGAGCGGGAACGTCACGAACCCGCCGTAGAGCGGGAAGTTCATGGCGGGGTTGGCGACGATGGGGAACGGGTTGCCGCCGGGCGTGTTCACCCACGGATCGTCGAACGTGCCGTTGTTGACAACGAGCTCGGTGCCGAATGGCGTGCCGCGATCGAAGCCGAGGAAATTCCAGATGTGGGGAAGGTCGTAGAAGATGCCATAGGCTGCCCGCACTGTCATGCGGCCGTCGCCCTTCGGATCCCAGACGCCAGCCAGCCGCGGGGCAAAGTCCTTCAGGGACTTCTTGCTGACGCCGTGGCCCGGATAATCGGGATCGCCTTCGAAGAGGACGCCAACCGGCGCGTTCCGGTAGACCGTGCTGTGCACGCCTGCTTTGAACTGCTCGAGGCTGAAGTGGTTTGCGTGCTGCTGGTCGTTGACGTAGGGAAGATACGGATCCCACCGCAGACCGACGTTGAGCGTCAGGTTCGACGACACCTTCCAGGCATCCTGGGCGTAGAGGCCGATGTACGGCATCACTCCGCCGGGCCCGTACACCTGTCCCTGCGTAAACGTCGCCGGACGTCCAAGGAGAAAGTCGGCGAGGCCGAGGCCGGTGTTCACACCGGTAAAGGCGAAGTTGCCGGCGGCCGACCCGTACGAGGTGGACGAAAGTCCCGACCGGATGTAGTTCGCACCGAACCCAATCTGATGCGCACCGCGCACGAGGCTTACGTCGTCAACGATCTGAAACGCCGTCGTCTTGATGGCGCTCGGTTTCGCGCCGGTCGGTCCCAGCGAGAATCCACCGGAGACCGTGAACGCGGTGAAGCCGGGGAGCGGTGT
>Ga0310813_10000652_pt1 | contig 21419 bp, 16 predicted proteins | sample YN3metagenome_FD_203086 | JGI IMG/M metagenome (GOLD analysis project Ga0310813, IMG submission 203086) | Soil microbial communities from experimental microcosm in Duke University, North Carolina, United States - YN3 | ecosystem: Engineered > Artificial ecosystem > Soil microcosm > Unclassified...
TGCGCACCGGGTTGTTGCGGCCGCAACCGAAGCCGACGCACAAGGGCTCGGCGCCTATGTGGTGGATGGCAAGATGATCGACGCGCCGTTCGTCGCGCGCGCCCGCGTGCTGCTCGCGCAAGCGCAACAGGAGACGCAGTCATGACGCCGACGCCGCGCACGAGCGCCGCTGGCGACGCGGCGCGCGGGCCGCTGTCCGGCATCCGCGTGCTCGATCTGAGCGCGTATATCGCAGGACCCTACGGTTGCAGCCTGTTGGCAGACCAGGGCGCCGAAGTGATCAAGATCGAGCCGCCCGCCGGCGACAACCTGCGCAAATATCCGTCGACACTCGAAAGCGAATGCCGTGCTTTTCTCGGCGTCAACCGTAGCAAGCTGGGCATCGCGCTCGACCTGAAACATGCGGACGGGCTCGCGGTGCTGCTGCGTCTGGTCGCGCATGCCGACGTGCTGGTGCACAACTTCCGGCCCGGCGTACCCGAGCGTCTCGGCATCGGCTACGAGCAGTTGCGCGCGCTGAATCCGCGCCTGGTTTATTGCGCGGTAACCGGCTACGGCGAACACGGCCCGCTGAAAGAGAAGGCCGGCTACGACCAGGTGCTGCAGACGATGACCGGCATGTGCGCGCTGCAAGGCAAGCGCGATGGGCCGCCGGAGATCCTGTACGGTTCGGTGGTCGATTACTACGCGGCGGCGCTGCTGCTGGGCGGTGTCAGTGCGGCGCTGTTCGAGCGCGAGCGCAGCGGCAGTGGCCAGTACGTCGGTGTTTCGCTGTTGCGCAGCGCGCTGACGATGCAGTCGGCGCGCATGATCTGGGCGGAAGGCGAGCCGCGCGAAGTCGGGCGCGACATGCGTTCGGGCGGCATCACCGGCTTGCATCCGACGCGCGACGGCTTTCTGTACATTTCCGCGAATACGCCGCATTTCTGGCAGGCGCTGTGCCGCAAGACCGGGCTCGAAGAACTGGCCGCCAACGAGCGCTTCGATTCGGTCAGAAAGCGCGCGCTGCATGTCGACGAAATCGTGCCGAAGCTGCACGCCGCGTTGCAGGCGAAGAGCGCGCTCGAATGGGAAGCGCTGTTTGGCGACGAGGTGCCGTGTTCGGCGGCGCGCACCGTCGAGGATATGTTCGATCATCCGCAAGTCGCGGCCGAAGACCTGATCGCGCAGTTCGAGCATCCGGCAGTCGGCCGCTATCGGGGCCTCAAGCGCTCGCTGCATTTCAGCCGCACGCCGGGCCCCGAGCCATTCGCGGCGCCGACTTTCGGCCAGCATACCGACGCGGTGCTGGCCAGCAACGGTTTTGGCGCGGATGAAATCGCCGCATTGCGCACCGGCGGTGTAGTCGGCGAAACATAAGCGCGGCGCGCTGCATGCGGCTCGCGCGCTGCCGCGAAGATGACGCGCGCACGACATAACGATCTGGAGACGACGAATGGCCGCAACCCGAACCGGCCCCGCGCTCGCGCGCGAGTTGGCGTGCGAGTTGGTGTGCGACTCGCATATGCACGTATACGATGCGCGCTTCGTGCGCGCGGGTGCGCCTGGCAAATTCGTTGCGCACGCAAGCGCCGACGACTACCGCGAACGTTTCCAGCAGCGCATCGGCACCCGCCGTACGGTGATCGTCACGCCACGCCTTTACGACGTCGACAACAGCGTTACGCTCGATGCGATCGCCCGGCTTGGCCGCGAACACACGCGCGGCGTCGGCGTGCTGCGGCCCGACGTGACCGACGCGCAATTGCAGGCGCTGCACGACGGCGGCATCCGCGGCATCCGTTTCACGCTGTACACGCCGGAACAGGCGGTGGTCGACTTCAGCATGATCGAGCCGCTGTCGCGCCGCATCGACGAACTTGGCTGGCACGTGCAGTTGCACTGGACCGCCGCGCAGATCGTCGAGCATGAGGCGCTGCTCGAGCGGCTGCCGTCGCGCATCGTGTTCGATCATCTGGGGCGCCTGCCGCTGCCCGCGGGCACCGCGCATCCGGCGTTCGCGATCATCCAGCGGCACCTCGCGCGCGGCCGTGCATGGCTGAAGCTGTCGGGGCCTTATCTGGATTCGCGGGTCGGCGAAGCGGGCCGCTACGCGGACGTCGCGCCGATTGCGCAGGCATGGGTGCAGAGCGCGCCGGAACGGCTCGTATGGGGCAGCGACTGGCCGCACGTCACCGAGGCCGGCAAGGCCGACGATGCGCTGCTGCTCGACGTACTGTCGGACTGGGCGCACGATGGCGCGTTGCGCAAGCGGATGCTGGTCGACAACCCGGCGGAGCTGTACGGTTTCTAGCGGCGCGCAGCGGACCCGCGAACGCAGACCCGCGAACCGCACCATGCACACGCAGCACGCAGCACCACATCGATAAAACACCCGGAGACAACCGCCATGACGAGCACGGCCCACCCGACCCGAGGCGCGCGATGAAGCCTGCGAGCGCAGCGCATGCGCCGGTTGCCCATTCGCGTTTCACCGACGCGACCATCCGTCTGTTCGAGCGCACGATTCCCGACCCGTTCGTGCTGGCGATCCTGATCACCGTGGTGGTCGCGGCCGCGGCTGCGCTATTCGGTCCGCATGCGTCGTTCGTGCGCATCGTCGGTGGCTGGTACAAGGGCTTTTTCGACATTCTGACCTTCGCGTTCCAGATTACGCTGGTGCTTGTTACCGGCCACGCATTCGCCCATGCGCCACCGGTGCAGCGGCTGTTTCGCGCGGTCGTGTCGCTCGCGCGCACGCCGGTGCAGGCCGCTGCGCTGACGTTTCTGTCGGTTGCGTTCGCATCGTTTTTCAACTGGGGGCTCGGGCTGGTCGTCGCGGCGCTGCTGGCGCGCGAAGTGGCCAAGCGCATGCGCGTCGATTTCGCGTGGATCGTCGCGGCCGGTTTTTCCGGCTGGGTGGTGTGGGCAAGCGGTATCTCGAGTTCGATCGCGCTGGCGCAGTCGACCCACGGCAGCGCGATGAACGTGGTCGAAAAGCTGACCGGCAACGTGCTGTCGTTCGACGAACTGGTGTTCAGGCCATTCAACCTCGTGCCGGTGGCGGTGATGCTGGTCGGCGTGCCGATCGTGCTCGCGCTGCTCAAACCGCACGACGACAATGCGATCGTACTCGACCTCGACAAGAACCCGGACCCGCCCGCGCGTACGCGTCCTTCGGGCAAGCTGTCGCCGGCGAAGTGGCTCGAGTATTCGCCGCTCGGCAGCATGTTTATCGGCGTGGCGGGCGTGTCGTTCGTGGTGCTCGCGCACGTGCAGCATCTGGCCGGCTTTGCCGGCGTCAACGCGGTGATCTTCGTGATGTTCTGCGCGGGCATCGTGCTGCACGGCTATCCGCTCGCCTATGCAGACGCGGTGAAGAATGCCGCGCGCCAGACCGGCTCGATGATGCTGCAGTACCCGCTGTACGGCGGTGTGATGGGCATCATGGAAGCGACCGGCTTGCCCGACGTGCTGTCGCATTTCTTTATCGCGATTTCGAATGCGCACACGCTGCCGTTCTGGAGCTACGTGTGCTCGCTGATCATCACGTTCCTGGTGCCGAGCGGTGGCGGCCACTGGGCCGTGCAGGGCCCGTTCGCGGTGCCCGCTGCGCTTGCGCTGCACGCATCGGTGCCGGCCACGACGATGGCCGTCGCGATGGGCGAACAGGTGTCGAACATGATGCAGCCGTTCTGGGCCGCACCGGTGGTCGCGATGGCGGGCATCGGCGTGCAGCGCGTGCTCGGCTTCACGGTGATGACGTTTTTGCTCGGCAGCGTCGTGTTCGGTGTGGCGCTGCTGGTGCTGATCTGAGTTCCGGACTGCCGGCCGCCCCGGCCGCGCTCGCCGGAAAAAAATCGTAGACAGGAGACTTCACCAGCATGCAGCGCCGTCATTTCATCGGCTCGCTCGGCGCGCTCGCCGCGAGCTTCTCCGGCCTTGCGCCGGCCTTCGCGCAGAACTCAGGCGCGGGCGCAGGCGCGGGCGCGGGCACACACACTGCGCGCAGCACCGGCATGCCCGATCTCGCGCAACGCCTCGCCGCATACGCGGCATCGCTTCGCTACGACGATCTCGACGACGCGACCGTCGAGCTTGCGAAGACCCATCTGGCCGATGCGCTCGGCTGCGGCGTCGCCGCGCTGAACGAAAGGCCGGTGCAGATTGCGCGCAAGGTGGCGCTTGCTGAAGGCGCTGCGGGTGCTGGTAAGGCCGGCGGCAACAGCAGTAGCAACAGCAGCGGTAAAGCCGGCAACGGCGCCTCAACTGTGCTCGGCACGCGCTTGCGCACCGCCCCGGACATGGCCACCTTCGCGAACGGCGCGGCATTGCGCTACTACGATCTGAATGACGTGTACGCCGGCAAGGAGATCGGCCATCCGAGCGACAACATCTCCGCGTGCCTCGCGCAGGCCGAAGCGGAGGGCGCCAACGGCCGCGATCTGATCGTCGCGATCGTGCTCGCGTATGAAATCGATTGCCGGATGATGGACGCCGCATCGATCAGCCAGCACGGCTGGGACCATCCGAATTTCAGCCTGCCGGCAGCCGCGCTGGCAGCCGGCAAACTGATGCAGCTCGACCAGGCGCAACTCACGCAAGCCGTGAATCTGGCGATCAACGGACACCTTGCGCTGAACCAGACGCGCGTGCAGACCATCTCGAACTGGAAGGGGCTCGCCGATGCGGACGCGGCACGTAATGGCGTATTTTCCGCGGCCCTGGCACGCGAAGGCCTGACCGGGCCATCGCCGATTTTCGAAGGCGACGCGGGCTTCTTCAAACAGGTATCCGGGCCGTTCACGGTGGACACCGCCAGCTTCGGCGGCCGCGGCCGGCCGTTCCGGATCCGCGACTGCTCGGTGAAGTTCTATCCGGCGCAGGCGCTGACGCAGACCGCGATCGAAGCGGGCATCGATGTGGCAAAGCAGGCGGGCGGCGTAGAGCGGATCGCTGCGGTCGAGATCCGCACTTCGCATGAAGGCTGGTTCTCGGCCGGCATGGATGCCGAAAAGTGGGCACCGGAGACGAGCGGCACCGCGGACCACAGCCTGCCTTATGTGACGGCGCGCGCCATGTTCGACGGCGACATCACGGTGGCGAGCTACAGCCAGGCCGCGCTGCACGACGCGAAATTGCGCGCGTTCATGAAGAAGATCAAGGTGGTCGACGATCCGCAGATGTCGCAGCTGTATCCGAAGTACTACGCGACCGTCGTGACGGCGACGCGCGACGACGGACAGGTATTCAGCAAACGCGTCGACGACATTCCCGGCTCCGCGACCAGACCGATGCAGCGTGCGGATTTCGCTGCCAAGTTCAAGAAGAACGTGGTGCCGGTGCTCGGCGCCGCGTCAGCCGACGAAGCGCTGGGTGTGCTGTGGGAACTCGAGCGGCGTGGCAGCGCATCGGACGTGTTCGCGCCGCTCGTGCTGCGCAGCTGAGGTGCTGCCGCAACGCTGGTTGCCGATACAACCATCGTCGCGGCACAGCCTGGCCGCTCAACGCGTGCCCTGCGCCCCTTGCGCATCGAAAAAGCCGCGCGCAGCGAGCGCGCAGAACGGCGCGGCGATTTCGTGCACATCCGCTTCGATCTGCACCGCCGCACCGGGCTTGCCGGCCAACGCCGCGGCGTCCTGCGCGTGCGCTTGCGCGAAGCCGCCCTGCAGCGCGGCAAACGGCCCCGACGGCGCCGCCGCGCCCGGGTCGACGTCGAGCACCGTCAACTGCGAGGCGGGCACGCCGTGCTGCTGGAAGTACTGCGCAGCCACCTGGGTGTTCTGGAAATACACGACGGGATCCGAATGCGCACCGCACATCAGCAGTGGCACATGGGGCGTGAAGTCGAGCAGATCGTTGCGCAGCGTGTCCTGACGAAGTCCGGTAGACGGCTTGCAGTTCGCGATCCGCTGCCCGCTCGCCGGGTCGCTGCACGGATTGGCGGCGATATCGGCGGTGACCATCGCACGATAGCTGGTGCTGAGGAAGAAGTTGTGCGGATCGAATCCTGCCGCATTGACCGCAGCGGTGTCCGGATTCGACAGATCGGGCGGCGGCAGCGAGCCGGTCTGGAACAGCGCATTCTCCGGCAACACGTTGGCGGCGAACAACGACGCTTCGGACGCTGCGCCGGGCAACAGGCCGGGCGCGCGCGCCGCATATTGCGCGGCGAACACCTCGGCAGGTTGCGCAAACACGTTGCCGTACGACTGCTGATAGCTGTTGACCAGCAGATCGAATAGCAGCGGCGCCTGTGCGCTCGGCGAGCCTTCGGTTTCCTTGTCGGTGGTCAGCGACAGCGCATACGGGCCGCTGCCGGTCGCCACCGCCACCGGATGAAATTCCAGCGGCAGCCGCTGCATTTCGCGCAGCGTCGCCATGGCCACGAAGCCGCCTTGCGAATAGCCGGTCACGTACAGCTTGCCGTGCGCCGCATTGAGCAGGATCTCCGGAAACGACAGGCGCGCCGCGCGCAGCGCGTCGATCATGTCCGCGGCCTGCTGGTCGGCATTCAGGAACGGCGCATACGGCAGCGACGAACCCGCGTAGCCGGCGTAGTTCGGCATCACGACGATATAGCCTTGTGCCGCGAACACTGCAGCCGTTTCCAGCGATTCGATTTCGCCGTCGACATCGCCGGCGAGGTTGGTCTGATCGTCGTTCTTGTCGGTCGACGTACCGTGCGCAACCACCACGACCGAATGCGGGCCAGCGCAGCCGGCGCCGGACGGCAGCATCACCGCGGTCGCGGCGGTGGTCGGCTCGCCGCGCCCGCCGACCGTGTGATAGCCGAGCGACGCGATATTGACCGTGCACTTCGGCGCGCCGATCGCCTGCAGCAGTTGCGGCGCGGCGGCATTCACCAGCGAGGTCAGCGCGGCGGGCGTCACGCTTTGCTTCTGCACCGGTCGGCCGGTCGGAATGCCGCGCAGCAGGCTGCGGGCGGTCGGCGTGATTGGCGTGGAGGCGGGCAGTGCAAGCGCAACCAGCGAAGCCGCGGAACTCGTCGAAGCGGGTCCCGCGTCCGCGGTGCCGTTGGCTGCACTGCCGTTCGCGTTGCTGCTGGTGCTGATGCTTTGCGCGTGGGCGCCGGTGGTGCTGGCCAATGCAGCGGCCAACGCGGCGGCAAGCGCCGCAGCCTGCATCATCGTATGGAGTTTTCTCATGGGGGTTTCGCCGTTGACGGAAGGGGGGGCGCGAATCCGCAGCGACGACGCGCGCGGATTCGTCTGTCACCTTGAATAACAGCCACCGGTGCGAGGAATTCCATCGAAGCTGCGACAATGCGGTTCCGGACTGAAGGGTTCTTTGTCGAAACGTTGCAACGCAGCGCGACAAGGACATGCCGCATTCACTCGCGAGGAGACACCTGCATGGAATCGAACGACGACGATCTGACGCAGTTCGCGTTGCACGGCGCGCCGTCGCTGCCGGACGATGGCCGCGCCGCGTATCTGGAGCACGACGGCGCGCGCCTGTGGTACGCGGTCTTCGGCGCGGGCACGCCGCTCGTGCTGTTGCATGGCGGCCTCGGTCACAGCGGCAACTGGGGGCATCAGATACACGCGCTGGCCGCCGCGGGCCATTGCGTGGTCACCCTCGACAGCCGCGGGCACGGCCGCAGCACGCGCGACGCAGAGCCGTATCGCTACGAACGGATGGCAAGCGACGTGCTCGCCGTGCTGGATGCACTAGGCATCGCGCGCGCCGCGCTGGTGGGCTGGAGCGACGGCGCCTGCACGGCGCTGCTGGCGGCGATGCAACAGCCGGAGCGCGTGGCCGGTGTGCTGTTTTTCGGCTGCAATATGAACCCGGACGGCGCGAAGCCGTTCGTGCTGACGCCGGTGATCGAGCGCTGCTTCGAGCGGCACAAGAAGGACTATGCGCAACTGTCGGCCACACCGGACCAGTTCGACGCGTTCGTCGCCGCGGTCAGCACGATGCAGCAGACGCAGCCCGATTGCAGCGCGCAGGAACTCGCGGCAGTGCGCGTGCCGGTGGCGATCGTGCACAGCGAACATGACGAGTTCATCAGGCGCGAGCATGCGGAATATCTGGCGCAGACCATTCCCGGTGCAAGTTTGACGGTGCTGCCAGGCGTCAGTCATTTCGCGCCGCTGCAGCGGCCGGCACGGTTCAACCAGACCGTGCTGGATTTCGCGGCCGCGCTGCGTTGAACGTCCGGCACGCTGGCCGCGCCTGGCACGGCAGTTCGCTGGCGGCTAGCTGTGCCGCACGAAGTGGCGGAGTACCGCTTTGCATCGCCCCGCAGCGCACGTCTACCGCGCGCTTACTGCCGCTGTACCGCGTCGCGCTCCAGATGATCGACCAGAATACGCGCCGGCATCGGCAGCGTGTCGAAGTTGCGCGCGACGATCACGAGCGGCCGCAGCGACCACGTGTCTTCGAGTTCTACGACGGCCAGCCGCGTGGATTCCACATAAGGCAGCACGCTGCCCTGCGGCAGCACGCCGATGCCGAGGCCCGCGCCGACCATATTGCGCACGCCTTCGAAGCTGGTCACTTCGATGCGCACGCGCAGCCGCTTGCCGCTGCGCTCGGCGGCCGCGCGGCACAGTTTCGGAATCGACGTGCCGTGCGGCATGCTGACGAAGTCTTCGTCCAGCGCCGCATCGAAGCCGATCCGCGCGGCTTGCGCCAGCCGATGGTCGCGCGGCACGATCAGCACCAGCTTGTCGACGCGATACGGGCGCACCTGCAAATCGCCAAGCGTAGCCGGCGCCGGCGCGCAGATACCGAGGTCGGCGATACCGCTGGCGATCGCATGCACGACTTCGTCGCTGGTTTTCTCGACCATGTCGACGCGCACCTGCGGGTTCACCTGTAAAAACGAATGCAGCGCCGCGGGCAGATACAACACCATCGCCGTGAAATTTACGTAGATGCGCGCATGGCCACGCAAGCCTTGCGAATACTCGGACAGCTCGTCCGAGATCTGCTGCAGATGTTCGGCGAGCAGTTTCGCGTGATGGTAGAGCGCTTCGCCTGCGGGCGTCGCCTGCACGCCGCGGCTATGCCGGTACAGCAGCGGTGTGCCTGCTTCGGTTTCGAGGTCCGACACGCGCTTGCTGACCGCCGACGCGACCAGATGCATGCGGCCCGACGCGGCCGCAATGCTGCCTTCTTCGATCACGGCAATGAAGATGCGCAGCGAGTCGATATCGAAGCGTAGCGGACGGGCCGGATTGGCGCGCATGGGTGTCCTCTGTATGCGGGTTTTCCCGGATGCGTGTGCACGCATCCATCGCGATCGGCGATGCCAGCGCTGACCAATCGGAAATTCTCAAACAAGCTGTAACGGGCCATTCTATCGCGGTGAAAGAGCGATAACTGCGCGGCCGCCCGACACGCGACGCAGCCGCCAGCCATCGCGTGCGACGACGGACCGCAGCGCCCGTATCGACGCGCGGCGCAGCGGCGCCGCAGCACCGATCGCGCGGGTCCATTTCAACGATTACGTTTTCAGGCCCGCATCCATGAGCGCAACACTTTTTTCCCCTCTACAGCTAGGCTCGCTCGAGCTCGCCAATCGCATCGTGATCAGCCCGATGTGCCAGTACAGTGCCATCGACGGTTCGGCGAGCGCATGGCATCGCACGCATATCGGCAATCTGTCGCTGAGCGGCGCGGCGCTGATGCTGCTCGAAGCGACCGCGGTCGAACCCAAAGGACGCATCACGCCGCAATGTCTCGGCCTCTATTCCGACGCGAACGAAGCGGCGCTGGCGCGCGTGCTTGGCGAAGTGCGCGAATTCAGCAAGATGCCGATCGGTGTGCAGCTGAATCACGCGGGCCGCAAGGCGTCGAGCGAACCGCCGTGGCGCGGCGGTGTGCTGATTCCGGTCGAAAACGGCGGCTGGCGTCCATTCGCGCCTTCGGCGCTCGCGCAGCGCGACGGCGAAGCCACGCCGGCCGAACTCGATCGCGCCGGCCTCGTGCGGATCCGCGAAGCCTTTGCAGCCAGCGCGCAGCGCGCGGCGCGCATCGGTCTCGATGCAATCGAATTACACTTCGCACACGGCTACCTGCTGCATCAGTTCCTTTCGCCGCTATCGAATCAGCGCAGCGACGAGTACGGCGGCCCGCTGGAAAACCGCCTGCGCTTCCCGCTTGAAGTGTTCGACGCCGTGCGCGCCGCGTGGCCGGCTGGCAAGCCGCTCGGCGTGCGCGTGTCGGCCACCGACTGGGTTGCCGGCGGCTGGGACCTCGAACAGACCATCGAGCTCGCACAGCAGCTGAAGGCACGCGGCTGCGACTGGATCGACGTGTCGACCGGCGGCCTGTCGCCGCAGCAGCAGATTCCAGTCGGCCCGCACTATCAGATTCCGTTCGCAAAGGCCGTGCGCGAAGCGACCGGCATGAAGACGATGGGCGTCGGCCTCGTCACGCAAGCGGCCGAAGCGGACAAGGTGGTGCGCGACGGCGATGCGGATATGGTTGCGCTTGCCCGCGCGCTGCTGTGGGATCCGCGCTGGCCGTGGCATGCGGCGGCTGAACTGGGCGCAAGCGTCGAGGCGCCGCCGCAATACTGGCGCAGCGAACCGCGCGGCGTCGGCAAGGTGTTTGCGGGCGCATCGTTCGGCCAGCGCTAGCGATGTATCGCGCAGCACAACAGGCACAGCGCAGCGGCTAACCGCGCTGTGCCCGCAATAATCATGGAAGGAGACAGTCAGATGGAACAAGGACAGGTGGCAGTCGGCACACGCGGCCGCTGGTACGACGGTTTGACGGCGATGCACTGGCGTGTGCTGCGCGCGAGCTTTCTCGGCTGGATTTTCGACGGCTACGAAGCGCTGGTGCTGGTGGTGGTGCTCGCACCGATGCTGCATGCCGTGCTGACGCCCGCGCAGGCCGCCTCCACGCCGGTCTATGCCGGCGTCGTGATCGGCATCACGCTGCTTGGCTGGGGCATCGGCGGTCTGGTCGGCGGCATTCTGGCCGACTACGTCGGACGCAAGCGCATGATGCTGTGGTCCGTGCTGCTGTATGCGCTGTTCTCCGGTTTCACGGCACTGTCCGACACGATCTGGACGCTGTGCGCGCTGCGCTTTCTGACCGGTCTGGCGATGGGCAGCGAGTGGAGCACCGGCATCGCGCTGCTGTCCGAAACCTGGCCCGAAGAGGCGCGCGCGAAGGGCGCGGGCTTCCTGCAATCGGGCTTCGGCTGGGGCACGCTGATCGCCGCCGTGCTGTGGTATGCGATGTCCGCATGGCATCCGCTTGGCGCACAGACCTGGCGGGTGATGTTCGTGCTCGGCGCGCTGCCGGCGCTGTTCGTGCTGTATATCCGCCGCAACGTCAACGAATCGGAGAAATGGCAGCGTGCAGTGCGCGAGAAGCGCTGGAACGCGACCTCCACGAACGGCACCGGCCTCGCCGCGCCGGCCGACAGCAAGCGGCCGTTCACGCTCGCCCAGCTGTTCACCGAACCCGAAGCGGCGCGCCGCACGCTGATCCTGCTGGTGCTGTCGATCGTCACCACGGTCGGCTGGTGGGCGATCTCGAGCTGGCTGCCGACCTATACGGTTGCGATCGCAAAGGCCGAGGGCGTCGCCGATCCGCTGTCGTGGGGCTCGAAAGTGTCGATCGCGTACACGCTTGGCGCGATTGCCGCCTACATGGTGGCCGGTTTCGTCGTCGATGCGATCGGCCGCAAGGCATTTCTGTCGCTGAGCTTCGTCGGCTCGCTGCTGACGACCATCGTCACGTACAAGCTGACCTCGAGCGTCGAAGCGATGATGGTGCTCGCGCCGCTGAACGGCTTTTTCACGCTCGGTTGCGCCTATGTGTGGATGGCGATCTATCCGGGCGAGCTGTTCACCAGCACCGTGCGCTCGACCGCGATCAGCTTTGTGTTCAATGCGGCGCGCCTGATTGCATGGGTGTTTCCGATTATCGCGGGCAGCATGATCAAGTCGTTCGGCGGCGTCGCGCAGGCCGCGCTCGCGCTCGGCTCGGTCTATGTGATTGGCATCGTGCTGCCGTGGTTCCTGCCGGAGACGCGCGGCAAAGGCATGCCGGACTGAGCGCCGGCTGCGCAAGGCCGCGCGCGCAGCGCGCCGTGGCCTGTTAAGGCAGCCTGTCTGCCTATCTTCAAGCACCGGGTGTCGAACGCGGTTCGTGCGGCCATCTGCCGTATGACCGCAACATAACGAAACGGTAATCTTCGCGACGGCGAGCGGCAAGCCGCGCGCACCTATGATCAGCCGGTCCGCAGTGCATGCGGCGCGTGCGCCGGCGCAGTTCGCCGGTTTCACGCGTTCGATGCGTGCGCAACCATTCGAACTCTGACAAAGGTGCGTCCAGCATGTCCAATCGTTCCCGTGTTGCCACCATCGCCGCGACCGTCGTCGCGATGGGCGTTCTGTGTGCGGCTGGAGCCGCCGCGTTCATCTACTCCGGTGTCTACAACGTGTCCGCCAGCGACAAGGATGGCGCGCTCGTCGCGTGGATGCTGCACACCACGTACGAGTCGTCGTTGCACCGGCACGCGGGCCACGATCTCGCGCCCGCGGACCTGATGTCGCTCGACAACATTCGCGCCGGCGCACGGCTCTACGACGCCACCTGCGCGCTGTGTCACGGCGCGCCGGACCGGCCGTTGAGCGCGATCGGGCAGGGCATCCAGCCGGCTGCGCCTCATCTGCTCGGGGCGCAGCGCCGCAACAATCCGCAGCAGACCTTCTGGGTGATCAAGCACGGCGTGAACATGACGGCGATGCCGTCGTTCGGCAAGACCCAGTCGGACCAGACGATCTGGCAACTCGCAGCGTTCCTGTACGACGCGCGCGGCATTTCGAAGGACCGTTACGACGCGCTGAAGAGCGCGCCTTGATTGGGCAACGCGGGCACGCGCGGTACGTCGCGCGCAGCGCGCGTGCCGCATCACACACTCGCCAGTTCGCTGCGCTTCGGCACCGGCGCATGCCCGGTTTGGTGCCGCGAGCGGCCCGAACTCAGATAGTCGGCAATCGAGTCCTGCGTGATCTCGCCGAGATAGTTGCCGTCCGCATCGAGTACCGGCAGCCATGACGAGCCGAACTGATACAGCTTCGACAGCACCACGCGCAGATTGTCGTCCGGCGCGGCGACGGCGGGAAATGAGCTCAGCTTGTCGCTGCACACGCCTTGCGCGCCCCGCGCCGCACGCCGCGCGACGAAGCCGAGCGCGCGATGCGCGCCATCGACGACGGTCAGATAGCGGCTGTCGGCGTCGTCCATGGTCGCGAATGCAGCGGCGAGCGGCGTGTCGGGCAGCGCCGTGGGCGGCTGCGTGGCGGCGTCGCCGGCGCGCACCAGCAACAGGCGTTTCAAGGTGCTGTCGTGTCCGACGAACTGCCCGACGAAATCGTCGCGCGGATGCGCGAGCAAGGTGTCCGGGTGGTCGAATTGCACAAGCTTGCCGCGACGAAACACGGCAACGCGGTCGCCGAGCTTGATCGCTTCATCGATGTCGTGGCTCACCATGATCACGGTCTTCTTCAGCTGCCGCTGCATCTGGAAGAACTCGTTCTGGATCGCCTCGCGGTTGATCGGGTCCACCGCGCCGAACGGTTCGTCCATCAGCAGTACCGGCGGATCGGCGGCGAGCGCGCGGATCACGCCGATGCGCTGCTGCTGGCCACCCGACAATTCGCGCGGATAACGCTTCAGATACAGCTTCGGATCGAGCGCGACCATCGACATCAATTCGATCGCGCGCGCCGCGCAGCGCTTCTTGTCCCAGCCGAGCAGGCGCGGCACCACCGTGATGTTCTCCTCGATCGTCATGTTCGGGAACAGGCCGATCTGCTGGATCACATAGCCGATGTGCCGGCGCAGATCGACTTCATCGAGCGTGCCGGTGTCTTCGCCGTTGATCAGCACGCGGCCCGAAGTCGGCGCGATCAGCCGGTTGATCATCTTCAGCGTAGTGGTCTTGCCGCATCCGGAAGGCCCCAGAAACACGCAGATTTCGCCTTCGCCGACCGTCAGGCTCACGGAATCCACGGCGCGCACCGGCTGTCCGTCCTTTTGCGTGAAGGTCTTGGTCAACTGGTCCAGTTCGATCATGTCTTTTGCACTCCCTTAGGTGTCAATGCACGCTGCAGCGCCTGCAGCAGCAGGTCCACCACGATTGCGAGAATGCTGACGAGCACCGCGCCCACCAGCAGTTTCATCATGCTGCTCTGGCCGATCGCACGGATGATCAGCGTGCCGAGGCCGCCGGCGCCGATCACTGCCGCGATCGTCATCACGCCGATGTTCATCACTACCGCGGTGCGCACGCCCGCCAGAATCACCGGCACGGCCAGCGGCAATTCGACCAGACGCAGCCGCTGCCACGCGGTCATGCCGATACCGATGCCGGCTTCCTTGACGCCGGCGTCGACGTTGCGCAGCGCCAGATACGTGTTGCGCAGGATCGGCAGCAGCGAATACAGGAATACCGCGGTGATCGCGGGCACGGCGCCGATGCCCTGGCCGAAGCGCGAGAAGATCGGGATCATCAGGCCGAACAGCGCGATCGACGGCAGCGTCAGGATCACGGTGGCAAGGCCGAGCAGCGGCGCGGCGAGCCACTCGTAGCGGCTCATCAGGATGCCGAGCGGCACGCCGGCGACGATCGCGCAGCCCACGGCGAAGCCAACCAGATAGCAGTGCTGCAGCGTCAGCTGCAACAGCTCGGGCCAGTTGGCGGATAGATAGTCGAATAAGCTCATCGATGGGTTCCAGTCGTTCAAGGCAAGCGGTGCGTGCGCAGGAAATCCGCTGCGACGGCCTGCACCGATTGGCCGTCGATATCCACGCGCTTGTTCATCTCCAGCATCGCGTCGTTGTTCAGCGCGGCCGCCAGCGCATTCAGCTGGCCCGCGAGCTGCGGGTTCTGCTGCAGGATCGGCGCGCGCACCACCGGTGTCGCGTTGTAGGCAGGGAAGTAGTGGCGGTCGTCTTCCAGCGGCACGATGCCGAACCCCTTGACGCGGCCATCGGTGGTGTAGACGAGCCCGACGCCCAGCTGGTTGTTATGCAGCGCCGTGTAGACGAGCCCCGGGTCCATCTGCCTGGTTTCCGCGCGCGAGAACTGCATGCCGTAGGCCGCTTCGAGCGGCTTCAGGCCGTCGGCGCGGTTGGCGAATTCGGCGTCCATGCCGAACACGTGGCGCGTGCCTCGCGGATCGCTTGCCATCTTCGCGGCCAGCTGCGAGATCGTGCGGATGCCGGTTTTACGCGCCACCTCGGCTGGCAGGCCGAGCGCGTACGTATTGTTCAACGGCGACTTGTTCAGCCACACGAGGCCCTGTTTCGCATCGATCTGCTTGACGCGCAGATACATCTCGTCGGGCGTCATCTTTTCGGTGAGCTTGTCGTAGACGAGCGCGGCGGTGCCGGTGTATTCCCACGTGATGTCGAGCTGGCCGTTTTGCTGCGCGCTGCGCAACAGCACGCTACCGAGGCCGGTACGCGCGTCGACCGTATAGCCGCGCGCGCGCAGATACTGCGTGGTGAGTTCGACCAGCACGTACTGTTCGGTGAAATTCTTGCCACCGATGACAAGATTCGATGCCGATACCGGCAGGCTGACGCATACCGCGACGAGGCCGAGCAGGGCGGCGCCGCGCATGCGCAGAAAGCGGCCCATCAATCGATCGATTTGCCGACGCATCATAAAGCCACCCCGCGACGGCTCAACAACTGACGGCTCGCTCCAGACACGACCGCATCGAGCAGCAGCGCAAGAATGGCGGTCGCGGCCGCGCCGATCAGCAGCATCTGATCGTTGTTCAGATAGATGCCGGGGAAGATCAGCGTGCCAAGGCTGTCGGCGCCGATCAGATACGCGAGCGGGGCGGTGCCGACATTGATCGCGAGCGCCGTGCGAATCCCGCCGACGATGATCGGCAATGCGTACGGCAACTCGACGCGCAACAGCGATTGCGTACTCGTCATACCGATACCGCGTGCCGCCTCGAGCAACGCGGCAGGCACGTTCTTCATGCCTTCGTACGCGTTGCGCGTGATCGGCAGCAGCGATGCGAGAAACAGCGCGACGATCGCCGGCGCGTCGCCGATGCCGAATACGCCGAGCGCGATGGCCAGCACCGCCAGCGACGGCACCGTATTGCCGACGTTGAAGATCTGCATGAAGGCGTCGGCCACGCGCGCTAGCGCAGGGCGGCTCAGCAGCGCGCCGGCAGGTATGCCGACCACGATCGCAAGCGTCATCGAATAGCCGACCAGCAGCAGATGCCTGACCGTGTAGTAGACAAGGTCGCCTGAATACTGGCGCCAGGTGTTTGCGTCGATTGCGCGCGCAACCAGCACGACGGCGAGCGCAATGACCAGCAGGCTGCCCGCAATGCGGACAGTGCGTCGATTCAGCAAAATAAACCTCCGGTGTTGAAGCGGGGCGGGGCCTGCATCGCGAACGTTTTTGTCGCAATGACTACCACGCATGGAAGTTTTTACATGGGCTGTGTCGCTCTGGACTGCAGACGCCAGTTCGCTTGCGTTGCCGCGCGCGAATGGTCGATGCGGTGCGAGAGCCAGGCGTGTGGCCCGTTCCCGCTGGGTCAATCGGGTGTGTTTAGCGTGCTGGGGCGCTCGCACAGTGGGGCGCGCAGCGAACTGAACGGGCGATAGGACGCAAGATATGTGCCCAATTGTCGTTCAATGCGTGTGGAACGGCTCGCGGAGGCGAGGGTCGGAACAGCTTGTGGTGTGCCACGAGCGCGGCTACAGCCGCTACGCAGATCAAGCCCGCGCGCGGACGATTTCGTCGAGTGTCTTTGCGACGGTATCGATTAACGGTGGCCAGCCGCCGCCCGCATGCTGGCGAAACAGATACATATCCTTCGGATACCACGGCGATTGCGCGCCGCTACGATGCCAGCGCCAATCCACACCGCTGTGCGGCAGCATCAGCCAGCATGCGACGCCCAGCGCGCCCGCCACGTGCGCCACCGCGGTGTCGACCGTCACCACCAGATTCAGCTGCGCGACGAGCGCCGCGGTATCGGCGAAATCGCGCAACTGTTCGCCCAGACACAGCACGCGCCCTCGTTCGCTGTACGGCAGCGCCTCCTGCTCGGCCGGCCCTTTCTGCAAACTGACGAACGACGTGCCCGGCACCGCCAGCAGCGGCTCCAGTTCGGCGAAGTGACGCAGCGAGCGGGCCGCGTCGTGATGGTGCTCGGGGTTGCCCTTCCACACCAGACCGACGCGGATGCCCTGCTGCGGCAGCCGCGCTTTCCAGTAGTCCATCCGCTGCGCGAATACGCCGAGATACGGAATGTGCGCGGGAATCGTCTGCGGTGTCGTGCCGAAGTGCATCGGCAGGCTCAGTAACGATTCCCAGTAGTCGTGCACGCGCAGTTCGCGCGGGTCGGTGACGACCGTATCGATGCCTTCGACGGTGCGCAACAGCGGGCCCAGTTCGGGTTTGCACGCGAGCGTCAGCTGCGCGACGCCCAGCCGCTTCAGCAGCGGCGCGTAGCGCACGAACTGGATCGCATCGCCATAGCCCTGCTCCGGCAGCAGCAACAGCGATTTGCCGGTCAGCGCTTCGCCTGCCCACTTCGGAAACGGCAGCGTGCCGTGCTCGCCGAACAGCGGCCCGCGCGCTTCGTACAGCGGCCATGCTTGCGCGTAGTGGCCGTGCGCCAGCAGAATCAACGCAAGATTGAAGCGCGCGATGTCGAGCTCGGGCTTCAGTTCGAGCGCGCGGCGATAAGCGCTTTGCGCTTCGTCGGAACGGTGCAGGCTTTCCAGCGTGTCGGCGAGATTCGCGTGGATTTCGGCCGACTCGTCGTAGTGTTGCAGCGCGACCCGGTAATGCTGTTCCGCTTCGTCGAAGCGGCCCGCGCGGCGCAGATCGTTGCCGAGATCGTTGTGGTCGAGCGCGGCCTGCGGCACGCCGCGCGGCATGTTGCGGGCGCCGTAATACGGGTGGATCGCGTGGCGGGACACGGGGCGGGTCATCTGAAGCGGTTCCGGTTCGCGCAAGCATGCGCGGCAAGCATGACAACTTTGCGGACGCGTGGCGCGACGATGCGAGCGGCGCTGATGAGCTGCAGGCGCGCTGGCGTGCCGGGCGCCGTCGTCATCGGGTACGTCACGATGCGCGCTGCGCCGCTGCGTCGAGCGTATGTTGCACGAACGCTCCCATCGCATCGAGCGCACGGGCACCGTCGTCGAGCTGCGGATAATACAGCGTCCACGCGTGAATCATCTCGGGCCATGTCTGCAGTTCGACGCGTACGTCGGCCAGCGCCGCGGCCCGGGCGAGCCGGATCGAATCGTCGAGCAGCGTCTCGGCCGTACCGACCTGGATCAGCAGCGGCGGCAGGCCGCGCAGATCGGCGAACAGCGGCGAAGCGAGCGGCGTGCGCGGCTCGGCGCCGTGCAGATAGGCGGCCGCCGCTTCGAGCAGATACGGCTTCTGGATCAGCGGGTCGACGTCGGCCTTCGACAGCATCGATTCGCCGCTCATCGCCAGATCGGTCCATGGCGAACTGAGCCACACGCAGCCGGGCAGCGGTGTGCCCGCGTCGCGCAGCGCGACGAGCGTGGCCAACGCGAGGCCGCCGCCGGCACTCTCGCCGGCCAGCACGAGCTCGCCCGGCGCATAGCCTTGCGACAGCAGATAGTGGTAGCCGGCCAACGCGTCGTCGAGCGCGGCCGGAAACGGATGCTCGGGGGCAAGCCGATAGTCGAGCGCGAGTGTGCGCACCCGCGCGACGCGGCCGGCCTGCGCCACGAGGTGCCGGTGGCTTTCGATACCGCCTGCGATATACGCGCCGCCGTGCAGAAACAGCATGGCGCGCTGCGTGTGCGCGACCGGCGTCGTGGTCCATTCGGCGCGCACGCCGCCTGCATCGACGGCTTGCAACCGGACGTCCGCCGGGATTGCATACTGGCTCGTCAATGCGACGAGCCGCGCGCGTCGTGCGGCGAGTCCCTCCGGCCGCGGCAGCGACGCAAGCAGCGCACGGACGGTGGCGATCTGTGAATCGGCCATGGCTTGTCTCCAGAGCGGGGGGTGGCGGCAGTATGGCATGCAGGCGCGCTCGTTGAGCGGCACTGCCGCGCCCACGGCGAGCAATTTTTCGCTGCCGCCGGCGAGCGCGGCGCGCACCGCGTCGCTGGCGGCGTCGTGCGTCCGTCGGGGCGCATGCTGTACATCGCGTCGACGCCGGATGATGCGCGGCGCCTGGTCGCCAATCAACGCAAGCGACACCGCCCGCGTCGTTACCACGATAAAACGCTCGAATCTGCTCCAGAAAATAAACGCGTGCAATACGTCGTTTATTTTTGTGTGCCGATTTTAATCGGCTTGGGGAAATCACGATTTTTTTCGGATTAATTTTATGTCCAGCATTATCGATATGGGACGAATTACCCGAAGCGGGGCAGACGGTAAATAGCGCGTCAGTTTCTGCATCGATTCAGGGCGTGCGTCATTCAACTTGCATAGCGCTGTCGGGCGCGCCAACAGGCTCTTGACAAAGCCCTGCCAAACCTCCTATTTTTCCTGTGCTGCCACTCATTACCAAATCTTTCCGAGGCGGCGCCATTCCGAAGGCTGTATAGATTACCGAATAATAGTTAGCCATCTTTAGCAGTTTGGCGGATTTTCTACATCCGTATTTTCTGATTGTTAGATAAAAGAAAGGTTCGTATCAGCCGCTTTAGTTGCAAGCCGGCGTCAGCTTTCTGTTTTCTGCTGTTTTTCTGCATTAGCGCCGGCGGCGCAGGCGGTCGTTCGTTTTTAGCGGTAGCTCAATTTGACGACAGGGACAGAAATGAAATCAGACCGTATTTTTATCAGACGCCGGCGGGTTTATCCGGGCCGGCTTGCCGCAGCGCTAGGCTGCATCGTCGGCGCGGCGTTGCTCGCGGCGTGCGGCGGCGGCGGCGACGGCGCTTCGCCGGTATCGAGCGTGGCACGCCAGGCCGCGCAGCAGGACCCACAGCCGGCCAACCAGCCTTACGTCGATCCGGTCGCGTATTCGACGCGCGCCAATGCGGGCATCGACCTGGCGAAGGTGTCGGAGAATGCCGCGGTGATGCATTACCAGTGGACCGCTGGCCAGAAGACCATCAACTACACGACCACCACCGGCCACCTGACGGTACCCGACCTGACCACCGGCAAGCCCGAGGCCACCATGTCGTACGTTGCGTACACCGCACCGAGCGCGGATGGCTCGCCGCGGCCGGTCACGTTCGTCTATAACGGCGGCCCGGGCTCGTCGTCGATCTGGCTGCGGCTCGGCTCGTTCGCTCCGACGCGGGTTGCGACGCCCGACCCGTTGCTGACCAACTGGCCGAACTATCCGCTGGTCGACAATGCGGAAAGCCTGATCGATACCACCGACATGGTGTTCATCGACCCGCCGGGCACCGGTCTGTCCGAAGCAATCCTGCCGAACACGAACCGCCAGTTCTGGGGCACCGATCCGGACGTCAACGTGATGCGCGACTTCGTGATGCGCTATCTGAACGCGAACAACCGCAACACGTCGCCGATCTACCTGTACGGCGAATCGTACGGTACGCCGCGTACCGACATGCTGGCGCTCGCGCTCGAATCGGCGGGTGTGCATCTGACGGGCATCGTGCTGCAGTCGTCGATCCTGAACTACTTCGCCGATTCGATCGAAGCGGTGGCGATCACGCTGGATACGCTCGGCCTGAAGCTCGATACCGATACGCTCGCGGGCTATATGCCAGGCTATGCGGCGGTGGCCGCGTACTACAACCTGGTGTCGCCGCGGCCGATCGATCAGCAGGTGTACGCGGCGCAGTCGGAGACCTTCGCGACCGGCCAGTACAACCACCTGAAGCAGTACGCGCAGACGTGGGTGTTAAGCCAGCTCGGCATTCCGGATGCGCTCGGCACGCCGGTCTATCCGCCGAAACGCACACTGCAGTCGTGGGCGGTGGCGTCGAGCATGAACCTGCAGGCGTTGAACGGATATTTCAACCAGCAGCCGTTCGGCAACGCGATGATTCCGGGCACCACGATCGGCCGCTATGACGGACGCGTGTCGCTGCCCAACTCCGACCCGCGCCTGCAAACCGACGGTGACCCGTCCGACATCCTGATCACGCAGCCGTTCACCAATGCGCTCGCCACGCAGATGCCGCAGTATCTTGGCTATACGGCGCCGAACGCGACCTACGTGCCGCTGAACGACAGCATCATCAACCTGTGGGACTTCTCGCACGCGGGCCAGCCGCTGCCGGATACGCTGCCCGATCTGGTCGGCGCGATCACGCTCAATCCGCAGCTGAAGGTGCTGTCCGAGAATGGCTATCACGATCTGGCCACGCCGTTCTTCACCACCGAGAAGGAACTGGCGCGCATGCAGACCGTATCGGGCCTGAATCCGAACCTGCAGGTGAATTTCTTCCAGGGCGGGCACATGATC
>Ga0310813_10000653_pt1 | contig 21401 bp, 20 predicted proteins | sample YN3metagenome_FD_203086 | JGI IMG/M metagenome (GOLD analysis project Ga0310813, IMG submission 203086) | Soil microbial communities from experimental microcosm in Duke University, North Carolina, United States - YN3 | ecosystem: Engineered > Artificial ecosystem > Soil microcosm > Unclassified...
TCGTTACGCCTTGAGCACGGAGACCGTTATGGCAGAAACGAAGCAGCTTACCGCCGAAGAGGTGGATGCACTGATCAAGCGCGGCCCTTATCACCAGTGGCTGGGTTTGCGCGTATTGAGCGTCGGCGACGGGGAAATCGAAATCGCCGCGAAATGGCGGGAGGAATGGGTCGTTAATCCGGAGCGCCGTTATACGCACGGCGGCATTCTGGCCGCGCTGGTCGATCTGACGGCCGACTGGGCGCTGGTGTCGAAGACCGGCAGGGGCGTGCCGACCATCGATCTGCGCGTCGACTATCACCGGGCCGCGATGCCCGGCGACCTTGTCGCGCGCGGCAAGGTCGTGAAGTTCGGCAGTTCGGTGTCAGTTGCCGAAGCATCGATTTTCGACGAGGCCGGTGTGCTGCTCGCGAGCGGCCGCGGCGTCTATTCGACCGCGCCGGCCCCGGCGCCCAAGGCGTGACGCGACTCATGACGCAAAGCGCAGACGTGGCTCAGATGCTGGACCACATCGTTGTGAATGCAATGTTCGAAACCGACGCGGCCGCGGCCTGCTTTACCGCGCTCGGTTTCGCGCTGACGCCGCGCGGGTATCACTCGCTCGGCTCAGTGAATCACCTGATGATGTTCGGCGATCACTACCTGGAACTGGTCGGTTTGCCGGTAGGAGCGACCACGGTGCGGCGCGAGATTCTCGAAAGCCGCCTCGGCATCGATGGCCTCGTATTCAGCAGCGGCGATGCACCGGCAACCTACGCGAGATTGCGTGCGGCCGGCATCGACGCATCGGAACCGCAGTCGTTTTCGCGTCCGGTGCAGATCGACGGCGCTGAGCAACTGGCGAGCTTTACGACGACCCGGCTGACGCCGGGTGAATTGCCGGCCGGGCGTGTCTATTTTTGCCAGCACCTGACGCCGCAATGGGTGTTTCGCGACGAGTGGACGCAGCACCCGAACGGCGCGCGGGCACTGCGAGAACTGATCGTGGTGAGCGCGGACCCGGCTAGGGAAGCGCAGCGCTATGCACTTGCCGCAGGGCAGGGCGAGGTCGTACCGTCAGCCGAAGAAACCGGCGTGAAACTGCGCCTGCGCGGCTTCGATCTGTCATTTGTCACCGACGCGCAATATCGCGTCCGCTATGGCGCGTTAGCGAGCAACGCCGCGGACCGCGGCAGCTACTTCGGCGCGCTCGTCGTCGAAGTGGCAGACCTTGCGTCAATCAGCACACGTCTTGCCGCGATGACCGCGCAAGCCGATTGCGCGATAACGGTTGCTGACACAACCAGCCCGGCAGGCCAGCGATCGATTGCCGTGCTGCTCAACTCATTGAATACCTTGATCGAATTTATCGGAACTGTCGAACATGCACACTCGTGACAATCTCGGCGACCTGATCGACGTTGCGCGCGACCCGCACAAGCTCGCGTTGATCGCCATCGGGGACCGGGACGAAGCGGAGGAGGGCTGGCGCGACACGCGCATGACCTATGGCGAGCTCGATGCGCTCGCCGACGGCGTGGCGCGCGCGCTGCTGCGCCGCGGTCTGGAAAAAGGGCAGCGCGTCGCGATTCTGGCGGCGAACTGCGCGGAGTATGTCGCGGCACTGCTCGGCATCATGCGCGCCGGGCTGGTCGCGACGCCGGTGAATTTCCGTTTTCCGCCGGCACTGTCGACCTTCGTGATTCGCGACAGCGGCGCGCAGCTGGTGTTCTGCGATGCGGCCCGCCTCGCCGATTGCCCGGCCGATCTGCCGGCCATCGTTTTCGATGCGGAGGGTGAAAACAGCTTCACGTCCTTCGTCGATCCGGGGCCGTTCGAAACGGTCGTTCCCGAACCCGGCACTGCGGCGATGTTCCTGTACACGTCCGGATCGACCGGCAAGCCGAAAGGCGTGATGCTGTCGCACGAAAGCCATCTATGGGTGGCGCATACGCGCGCCGCCGCGCAGCCACCGCAGGCGCATCGTTTTCTGGTGGCGGCGCCGATGTATCACATGAACGCCTTGACACTGGTGCTGATGTCGCTATACGGGCATGGCACCGTGGTGCTGCTGCCGCAATTCAAGGCGCGCACCTATATTGGCGCGATCGAGCGCTATGCGGTGACGTGGCTGACGTCGGTGCCGCCGATGATCGCGATGATGCTGCGCGAAAAGGATTTGCTCACGCGCACGAATCTGTCGTCGGTGCGCTTTATCCGGATGGGTTCGGCGCCGGTCGGCGAGAGTCTGCTCGAGCAGATCGGCCAGGTGTTGCCGAACGCGAAGGTGACGAACGTCTACGGCACCACCGAAGGCGGTCCGATCGTATTCGGCCCGCATCCGCAGGGTCTCGAGCCGCCGCCTTTGTCGGTCGGTTATCCGCACGCCGAGGTGCAGGTGCAGTTGCTCGATGCATCCGATGACGGCCACGGCACCGCAACCGGCGTACTCGCGGTAAAGAGCCCGGCAGTCATGCTCGGCTATCACAACCGCGAGGACCTCGCGGTGCCAGTCACGCCTGACGGCTTTTACATCACAGGCGACGTCTTTCACCGCGATGAGCAGGGCTTTTACACGTTCGTCGGTCGCGCCGACGACATGTTCGTCTCGGGCGGCGAAAACATCTTCCCGGGCGAAGTGGAACGTGTACTCGAAACGCATCCGGATGTCGCGCAGGCATGCGTCGTGCCGGTCGACGACGACATCAAGGGCACCAAGCCGGTCGCATTCGTCGTGCGCCGTGCGGGAGCCGAGCTGACGGAGCACGACATCAAGCAGTATTCGCTCGCGCACGCGCCGGCATACCAGCACCCGCGGCGGGTCTGGTTCGTCGATGCGTTGCCGCTCGCCTCCACCAACAAGATCGACCGCGCGACCCTGAAAAAGACCGCGCAAAGCGAAATGTCGGCAACCGGTGCCGCGTGACGTTTGCGCGACGCGCATCGGCCGGCCATCACCTATCCAGGAGTCCAGCATGAAAGAGAACTTTCGCGAGTTTCTTGAGCGGCTGCGCGCCGCGCAGGAACTGATCGATATTCGTCAGCCGGTCGATATCCGGCACGTCGGCACGCTGGTCGATCAAAGCGACAAGGCGCTGCTGTTTCATAACGTGATCGGCTACGAAATGCCGCTGCTGTCGGGCATCATCCGCACGCAGCGCCGCGCGATGATGGCGATGGGCTGCGAAAGCTACTTCGAGATCGAGAAGATGCTGGCGCATGGCATTCAGAACCCACTGCCGCCGAAGTACGTCGCGACGTCCCCAACCAAGGAAGTGATTTACAAGGGTGACGACGTCGATCTGTTCCGGCTGCCGATTCCAATGTCGTCGATCTACGACGGCGGCCCGATGATTACAGCGGGCATTGTGATCTCGCGCGATCCGGAATACGGGCTGAACAGCGGCATTTATCGCTTCATGGTCAAGGAAAAAGCGCTGACCGGGATCGACATCGTCACGCCGAACAATATGCGGATGTTTGCGCAGCGCGCGTACGAACTGGGGCGGCCGCTGCCGATTTCGATTTCGATCGGCAACCATCCGGTGGAAATCATGGGTGCGGGCTACCGCGCGCCGATCGGCGTCGACGAAATGGCGATCGCGGGCGGCATTCGCGGCGTGCCGGTCGAACTCGCGCCGTGCGAGACGATCGATCTGCCGTATGTCGCGGATTCGGAACTGGTCATCGAAGCCGAGATTCTGCCGACCGGCTGGACGCAACCGGAAGGGCGCTTCGGCGAATTCACTGCGTTGATGGGTGGTCTGCACTGGAACCCGGATGTGCGCATCAAGGCGATCATGCATCGGCGCGACGCGATGTACTACTCGCTGCATATGCCGTGGGAAAACACGTGGCTCGCGGCGCCGACCCGCTATCAGGCAATTCGCAGCGCGTTGCGCACGGCCGGTGTGCAGGTGAAGGACATCAACGTGACGCTCGGCGGCCGCGCTTTCTGGCACGCGGTGATTTCGATCAAAAAGCAGGCGGGCGAAGGCAAGAACGCACTGCTGGCCGCTCTGTCGGTGATGGACCTCAAGCATGTGGTGGTGGTCGACGACGACATCGACGTATTCAACGGCGAGCAGGTCGAGTGGGCGATCGCGACGCGTGTGCAGGGCGATCGCGATCTGATCGTGATTCCCGGCGCACGCGCGAAGCCGCTCGACCCCAGTTTGCCGGTGATGCCGCCAGGGCGCGTGCCGACCGGCGCAAAGGTCGGCATCGACGCGACCATTTCCGAAGGCATTCCGCACGAACGTTATGAGCGGATTTCGTACGCGTATGCGGACACCGCGAAAATCGCCGATTACGTCGCGGGCAAGGCGGACGACGCGGTGGTGTCCGGCGCCGGCAAGGTCGAAGAAGCGGCGCGCGAAGCACTCGATCTGATCGGCGTCGAGCCGCTCTATTACACGGCACTTGCCGAGCGCCTCGCGAAATACGACTTCCAGACGTTGGCGCGCGCGTTGGGCGTACTGCACGAACGCCAGCAGTTGTGGAAGACCGCGGAAGGAAAACTGTGCGTGCGGGGCTCGCGTTTCGACGCGATACCGCCATCCGCGCGCTGACGGAAACGCCGCTTTCCGACCGTTACACAATGCGCCGCGCGAACGCGGCGCTCACTCAGGCAGAGACCCACCACCATGTTGCTACTCAAACGGCGTGCTGCGCATCTGATCATGGCGGCCGCGGTATCGATGGCCGCCCTTGCGGCGCACGCTGCGCCGCTGCGCATCGGCTATTGGACCAGCGGTGTGAGCCTCGGGCTCGGCGCCGTGCTGGAAACTGGCGATTTTCTGAAAAAGGCCGGCATCGACGACGTGCGCTTCGTGCACTTTTCCGAAGTCAATGCGCCCGCCAGCGGCCTGGCGGCGAATGTGATCGATATCAGCTTCAGCGTGCCGGCCGCGAGTGCGTTCAGCATTGCGGCAAGCGGTGTGCCGGTGAAGATTTTCGGTGCGACGGCGCCGGCGGACGTAACCTTCGTTACGCCGGCGGATTCGTCGATCACTTCGCTCGGCGCGCTGCGCGGCAAGAAGATCGGCATGTCGCCGGCGGGCAGTTCGGTCGCGTTGATGACCGCAGCGGTGATGCGCGCGAACTACGGCTTTACCGCCGCCGACTATGCGCTGGTGCCGGGCAACGAGGCGCGGCTCGCGCAGTTTCTGACGCAGCAGCAGGTCGATGCCGCCGCGCTTCGTTCGGTGACAGTCGCGCAATTGACTGAGGTGAAGACCAAACGTCTCGGTACGCTGGTCGACGAATGGCACAAGATGACCAAATCCGACGCGATGCCATACCTGGGCGTCGGCGCCGCGCGGACCGAACTGATCCAGCGCGATCCGCAGACCGTGGCGAAGCTGATCGTCGCGATTCATAACGCGATTGCGTGGGGCAGCGCGCATCCGGACCAGGTTGCGGCGACCTTGCAGAAAGTGGCGAATCTGCCGGCCGGCGACGCGCAAGTCTATGCGGCGCATTGGGCCGAGTTGAACACCGTATCGTTCGAGCCGGCCGATATCGATACGTTGAAGCGCGAGCAGCAGATCTTTGCCGCCAGCGGCGCGATCAAGGGTACGCTGCCGCCTGACGTGTTCGTCAGCGGGCCGTACGAGGCGGCCAAGAAGATTCTGGCGGCCCAAAAGCAATGAGCACGTCGCGACATCGGCTTGCATGGAGCGCCCCATGAGCGCCACGCAGAACCCTAAGCCGCGCCGTATCGTGGTCGGCATCAGCGGCGCGTCCGGCGCGATCTACGGTGTGCGGCTGCTGCATCTGCTGCGCGCGCTCGACGTTGAAGCGCATCTGGTCGTCAGCCGTTCGGCGCAGGTCACGCTGGCGCAGGAAATGGCCATGCAACTCGCGGATCTGAAAGCGCTGGCGCATGTGCACTATCCGAACGCCGACATCGGTGCGGCGATTTCGAGCGGATCGTTTCGCGTCGACGGCATGATCGTCGCGCCGTGCTCGATCAAGACGCTGTCGGAGATCGCCACCGGCTGCACCAGTTCGCTGTTGTCGCGCGCGGCGGACGTGATGCTGAAAGAGCGTCGAAGACTCGTGCTGATGGTGCGCGAAACGCCGTTGCATGCGGGCCATATTCGCAGTCTCGCGGCGGTGACCGATGCGGGCGCAATCGTTTATCCGCCGGTTCCAGCGTTTTATGCGCAGCCGGAGACGATCGAACAGATGGTCGATCACACGCTCGGCCGCGTGCTCGATCTGTTCGATCTGGACACGCGCACAGTACGCCGCTGGCACGGAACCGTTGGTTGATCAAAGGTTATTTTGACCTTGGTTTACTTGCAAATATGCATCTCCTAGAATGAGTTTCAGGCGTGCTGTGAGGTGCTCACCGCACGCCGTAAGCACAATAAACTCAACGCGCTGACAAGCCGCGGGATCGCAAGACGAGGTCGACATGCGAGCAAAGGTGATGGCGGGGAACAAGGCGGCAACGGGCAGCGAAAACATGCTGCTTGGCGAATCCACGTATCTGGCGATTCGCCAGGCCATTCTGTCGTGCACGCTGCAGCCGGGCAGCATGCTGACCGAGGCGGAGCTGATGGAGCACTACGGTGTCGGCAAATCGACCTGCCGTCTCGCGCTTGCGCGCCTGACGCACGATGGGCTGGTGCGCTCGGTGCCGCGGCATGGCTACGTGATCGTGCCGATCACGCTGAAAGACGTCGAAGAAGTCTTCGCGCTGCGGCTGATTCTCGAGCCCGAGGCGGCCCGGCTGGCCGCCGGCAATGTCGATACGCGCGCGCTGATGCGCATCGACAAGGCGGCGCGCGGCAATACTGCGTCGCGGAATCACGGCAATCAGATCGGCTTCTTTCTGGAAGGCAACCGTGCGTTTCATATGCAGATCGCGACGGCGTCGGGCAATGAGCGCCTTGCACGCAGCATTTCGGATCTGTTTGACGAAATGGCGCGACTCGTCGCACTCGGTTTTTCCGACGAAGACGATAGCCCGCAAATCGCCGGCGACCACAAGCTGCTGGCGGAGGCGCTCGACGCCGGCGACGGCAAGACGGCCGCACGCATCGCACGCCGGCACATCGAGCGGTTTCGCGACATGACGATGGATCGCGTGTTGCGCAGCATGAAGCAGGACTTCGAGCACGCGCCGCTGGTGGCCGTGGGCAAGTAAACCGGCGCGCCGCGGCGCGCGCATTCGAACCGCCGCGGTACGGTTGAAGTACCGCTGAACTACCGCTGAATTCAGGTCCTCGATCGTTTCGCTCCGATTCGAGGTGGCTTCACTCATGCCGCGCAAAAGCGCGGCACAACGCGCGTTGCCACGATGAAACTTATTCGTCTTTTCTCACGGCTTGTGCTGGCGCTGGCGGTGACGGCGTTGAGCGCAGGCTATACGCATGCCGCCGAGTTGCGGGTCGGTTATTGGACCAGTGGCATCAGCCTCGGCTTCGGCGCGGTGCTCGAAGCGCAAAAGTTCTTCGAAAAGCAGGGCCTGCAGGTGAAGTTCATTCATTTCCCCGACGTCAACGGGCCGACCACCGCGCTCGCATCGAATGCGATCGATCTCGCATTCGGCGCGAGTCTCGCAGGCGCGTTCAGCCTGAGTCAGCAGGGCGTGCCGGTGCGCATCGTCGCGGCTACGCAACTGGTCGATGCGGAGCTCGTGGTGCTCGCCGATTCGCCGGTGCGCAACGCAGGCGATCTGCGCGGCAAGAAGATCGGTATGTCGCCGCTCGGCAGCGGCACGACCGGCGTCGGCACCGCGGTGCTCGACGGCAACTACGGCTTGAAGCTGGCTGACTACCGGCTGGTGGCCGGCGACGAGCCGCGGCTTGCTCAATTCCTGCTGCAAAAGAACGTCGACGCAGCCGTGATCCGGCCGACCACGGTCGCACAGGTGCCCGACAACGCGCACAAGATCCGCGTGCTCGGCACGCTGTCGGACCAGTGGAAGCAGATGACCCGATCGTCGACGCCGCCGTATATCGGCGTCGCGGTGATGCGCAGCGAGTGGTTGCAGGCCAATCCGGCGGATGCGCCCAAAGTGCTGGCCGCGATGCGCGAAGCGGTGCAGTTCGGCACGACGCATCCCGATGCGGTGGTCGCCGCGCTGAAGCAGGCCGCCAACCTCAGCGACGAAGGCGCGCGCTTTTACGGTGACCACTGGGCCAGCATGAACACCGTGGCAATGGAACCGGACGACGTTGCCACATTGAAGCGCACCTTCGACGTATTCAAGGCATCGGGCACGTTAAAGGGCGAGCTGCCCGCGCAGCTGTTCGATCCGAAGCCTTATCTTGAAGCGGAGAAAGCGAAATGAACAGTACGATAGCGCCGCCGGCTAAGCGGATCGAATGGCCGCCCGAGGGCATCACGCGCGTACCGCTGCGCGTGTTTTCCGACGCGGCCCTCTACGAGCGTGAACAGGATGCGGTATTTCGCGGCCCGACATGGAGCTTCCTGTGTCTGGACAGCGAAATTCCGCATGCAGGCGACTATGTGACCACCAAGGTTGGCCACACGTCGGTGATCGTGGTGCGGCATCAGGACGGCGGCATTCGCGCGCTGGTCAACAAATGCGTGCACAAGGGCTCGGTGCTTTGCTACGAGCCGCATGGGCATCGGCAACGGCCGAATCTGGTTTGCCCGTACCACAACTGGGTTTACAACTTCGAAGGCGAATTGACGAGCGTCGCGTTCGAAAAAGGCGTGCAGGGCAAGGGCGGCATGCCTGAAGATTTCGACAAGAGCAAATTCCGCCTCACCACGCTGCGCGTGGCCAGCATTCGCGGGCTTGTGTTCGGCACGTTTTCGGCTCAGGCGCCTGCCCTCGTCGACTATCTCGGCCCGACGATGGTCGCGCACATCGAGCGCACGCTGTACGGCAAGGTGAAGATTCTCGGCCGCTACAGCCAGGTAATGCATAACAACTGGAAGCTGTACGTCGAGAATAGCCGCGACAACTATCACCCGAGTCTGCTGCACGCGTTTTTCTCGACCTTCAAGATCAACCGTCTTTCCGCGGAAGGCGGCACGCTGCAGGATGCCGACAGCCGCCATCACATCACGTTCACCAAGCGCTTTACCGATTCGGGCGACGCGGTCTACGACTCCGGCATCATCCGCGCGATGCGCGACGATTTCGGTTTAAAGGACCCGTCTCTGATCGATCAGTGGATGGAGTATCCGGACCAGATTACCAATGCGATTCAAAGCATTTTCCCGGGCTTCGTGCTGCATCAGATCATGAACTCGCTCGGTGTGCGGCAAGTGATACCGCTCGGCGTGGACCGCTGCGAACTGATCTGGACCGTGCTCGGTTTCGAGGAAGACACGCCGGAGCAGACGCTGATTCGCCGCAAGCAGAGCAATCTGGTCGGGCCGGCCGGGTACGTGTCGATGGAAGACGGCACGATAGGCGCGTTCGTGGAAAAAGGCATTCGCGGCGACCTCGACGATGCGGCGGTCGTTGAAATGGGCGGCAAGGGCACCGGCCCGATGGCGACGCGCGCGACCGAGACCTCGGTGCGCGGCTTCTGGAAGTTTTATCGGGAGTTAATGCATGTCTAGTACCACCACGCGCTATGCGGAAATCGAAATCGGTGTGCATGCGAGCGCGTGCATCGGCCGCCTGAACGCGCACTACTGCAGCGCGATCGACAACGGCGAGCTTGAACAGTGGCCGACCTTCTTCACCGACGACTGCACGTACCGGATCCTGACGCGCGCCGATTTCGAAGCGGGCCGCGATTTCGGCATCTGGTTCTGCAACACGCGCGGCATGCTGCTCGACCGCGTCAGTTCGATCCGCTCGGTCAACGTATTCGAGCCGCACGTGTATCGGCATGTGATTTCGCCGACCGAAGTCGTCGGTGTCGACGAGGACGGGGTGATTCGCTGCGAAACCAGCTATATGGTCGTGCGCACCGGCTATGAAGGCACGATGGTCGTATTCAGCGCGGGACGCTACGTCGATGCGGTGATGATCGAGGGCGGCCGCGCGCTGCTGCGCGAGCGCACGGTCGTCACGGATTCATGCCGCTACGACACGCTGGTTGCGCTGCCGCTATGACCACGGAGTACCGATGAATACACCGGCGCGCCGCTACCGGCTGCACCTCGAAAGCCGGCGCAGTCAGGCGCCGGCGTTTCATCTGGACGAAGCTGCGTGGCACGATGCGGCCGCGCGGCATGCGGAGCTCGCGGCCTTGCTCGACGTATCGTTCGGCTGGGACGGCGCGCGTTACGCGACGCCGCTCGACGATATCGACTTTCTGCTGGCATCGCGGTTTCCGCCACAGGCTGTCAACGAAGCTGCGCGCTTGCGCTGGATTCACACCACCGGCGCGGGTGTCGATCAACTGCTGCCGCTCGCGCAGTTCCGCGCCGACCTGATTCTGACCAACAGCAGCGGCATTCACGTCGACAAGGCCGGCGAATTCGTGCAGATGGCGCTGCTGATGTTGAATGCGCAACTACCGGCGGTACTGCGCGCGCAACAGGCCCATCGCTGGGACGCGCGTTTAACCGCGCCGATCCGCGGCAAGACCGCCTTGCTGATCGGCCTGGGCGATATCGGCGGCGCAGCGGCGCGTGCGGCGCATACGCTTGGCTTGCGGGTAATCGCGCTGAACCGCAGCGGCCGCGCCGATGCGGATCTTGCGGCGCTCGCGCAGGTGCTCGCACCGGTCGCCGACCTCGACCACTGGCTGCCGCAGGCCGATTTCACGATCGTCACGGCGCCGTTGACGCCCGCTACGCACGGCTTGCTGTCGGCGCGCCGGCTTGCTGCCATGAAGCCCGGCGCCGCAGTCGTGAATCTGTCGCGCGCGGCGCTGATCGACTATCCGGCGCTGTTCGAGCGCTTGCGCAGCGGCGCCTGCGGCGGCGCGGTGCTCGACGTCTTCGACCCCGAACCGTTGCCCGCAGACAACCCCGCGTGGGACGTGCCCGGCCTGATCGTCACGCCGCATATTTCGTGCGACGCACCCGACTACAACCAGCGCGTGCTCGAACTGTGGTTCGGCAATTTCGCACGATGGTTGCGCGCGGAACCATTGGCCAACGTCATCGACCGCGAGCGCGGCTATTGAGCGGCTACGCGCTTCGCTAGGCGGCCAGATCCGCCTCCGGACACACCGCGTAACGAGCGCGCGACCCGTTCATCGAATCGACCACGAACTCCAGAAACGCCCTGACTTTCGGCGACAGTTGCCGCAGCGACGGATAGACGGCCTCGATACTGCGCCGCGGCGTGCTGTAGTTTTTCAGCACCCGTTCGAGCTTGCCGGCGCGCAGATATTCGGCCACCGCGTACGTATGCACGTACACGATTCCTGAGCCCGCGAGCGCCGCATCGGTCAACGCATCGCAATGATCGAGCACCTGCCGCGCGGTCTCGCCGACCCGCACGGTCCAGTCGCGGCTCGCCGACATGAAGTACCAGTCTCGGCAGCGGCGCGTGTGCGCCGAAATCTGCGCGACGCAGGCGTGGCGTGCCAGATCCTCCGGCGTGTGCGGACGGCCGTGCTGATCGAGGTAGGCAGGGCTCGCGCAAGCCACCCAGTAGGCGGTCCCGAGCTCGCGCGCAATCAGCCGGTTCGACGGCACGTCGCCGATCCGGATCGCGATGTCGAAGCCTTGCTCGATGATGTCCTGAATGTCGTCGGAAAAGCTCGCTTCGATCGTGACGTCCGGATGCAGCCGGCGAAACTGTGCGAGCGTGGGAATCAGCACGGTACGCCCGAAGGATACCGGCGCGGTGATCCGCAGTTTTCCCGATGGCACCTGCGCAGCCTGCAGCAACGCCGCTTCAGCGTCGCGCAGCTCGGCGAGAATCTCACGGCAACGCTCGAAGAACATCGCGCCCTCCGCGGTGAGGCCGACGCTGCGCGTCGAGCGATGCAACAGCACCACGCCGGTTTGCGATTCGAGCCGCGTCACGGCCTTGCTGACGCCGGACGCGGTCAGGCCCATCTGCCTCGCAGCCTCGGTGAAGCTGCGAGCTTCCGAGGCGCGTACGAATGCCTCGACGGCGGACAAATCCATCTGAACCTCAATCTATCGAAGAAGCCGGTGTAGATGCGTAGCGCGCGTGCGGCCGCCGTTGCGATCCGCGATTCTACGGTGTACGTACACACGAAAAAACCCTTCCCGATTCACGACAGTAGTGACGGATGATCCATAGCTACCTGTTTCCGCAAAACGTGCCAACATTTCGCGGCCCGCGTGGTGCGCCGCGTGGCGCACACCGCCCGCGCCGCTGCACGTGCACGCGTTTTAACGCGGAAAAACGGCGCATCTTTGAATGCCGGTCAACACTGTGATGAGGCAAAAGCATGATCGACGTGACAACTGACATGCGCAGCGCACGCGGTACGCTGCGCGCGTCGGGCCGTATTGCTGGAGGGCTCGATGCGTAGCGAAGCACCGGAGCACGCGGCAAAGGTGGCGGAGGATGCGATCGTCTATGTGATCGACGACGATCAGTCGATGCTCGAAGCGGTGAGGGCATTGCTGCGTTCGGTCGGCGTTGGCGTCGAGACCTTTTCCAACGCTCAGGATTTCTTTGCATATCCGTTGCCCGATGTGCCGGCCTGTCTGATTCTCGACGTGCGGCTTAAAGGCCATAGCGGGCTTGCCGTGCAGGAGCAGATCGCGGCGGCAAGCATCCAGATGCCGGTGGTGTTCATGACCGCGCATGGCGACGTCGCCATGTCGGTGCGGGCGATGAAGGCGGGCGCATGGGACTTCCTCGCCAAGCCGTTTCGCGATCAGGACCTGCTCGACGCGGTCACGCAAGCGCTTGCCGCGGACGAGCAGCGCCGCGCGGCGGACCGCACGTTCGCCAGGCTGCGCCGCCGTTACGACATGCTGACGCCGCGCGAACGCGAGGTGATGTCGTTCGTCGTCAACGGTCTGCGCAACCGGCAGATTGCGCAGGTCATGAGCCTGAGCGAAAACACCACCAAGTTTCATCGCAATCAGGCGATGCGGAAAATGGAAGCGAATACGCTGGTCGATTTCGTGCTGATGGGTGCCGCGCTCGGTTTAAAGGAAGCGCATGACGGGCTGTGCTATCAAGCGGCATCGCGCAGGTTCGGCGGATTCTGAAGCAGGCGCGCGCAGCGTTCGAAACTGCAATGCCCGTGCAAACGCACAAAGCGAAGTGGGCAAAAGCGCCGAATATCGCAACCGGCACGCGCGCCGGTTGCACAACGCCCACGCGTCGTTTCCTCCTCTTCTGACGAGACCCTTCCGCCATGACCACCATCAACGTTCCGACCCGCGACGAAGTTTCTCCTGCGAATCAGGCCATCTTCGACCAGCTGAAAAGCGCACTCGGCACTGTGCCGAATCTGTACGCCACGATGGCGCATTCGGAGCACGCACTCGGTAACTATCTGGCCTTTCAGAATGGCAAGAGCAGCCTTTCAGGCAAGGCACGCGAAGTGGTGAACCTCGTCGTCAGCGAAGTCAACCAATGTGAATACTGCCTCGCGGCGCATACGATGGTCGGCAAGAAAGCCGGTTTCACGGACGCGCAGATTCTGGAGATCCGCAGCGGTAAGGCGAGCTTCGACGCGAAGCTGGATGCGCTGGCGCGCCTCGTTCATGGCATCGCTGTCAAGAAAGGGCATCCGGATCAGGCGCTGGTCGACGCGTTTCTCGCCGCAGGCTGGACCAAAGGAAATCTGGTCGACGCGATCGTCGTGATCGGCGACAAGACCGTTACCAACTATCTGCACGGCGCTACGCGCGTGCCGGTCGACTTTCCGGCTGCGCCGCCGCTGCCGCGCTAAGCATCGGCGCAGCGCAGTACGAAAAAACGGAGCCGCGAGGGCTCCGTTTTTCATTGCCAGGCGAACAGAGCGCCGTGGCGCGAATCAGTTCTTGACGACCGACGCCTGATAGATCTGATCGATGACCTTGCCGAGCGTCGCGTCGAACTCGCTGTCGCTCATGTTTTTCTTCAGATCGTTGATCAGCGCGCGCGAGAAGCTCGCGATCATGCCGTGATTGGCGGCAAGGCGTTCGCATGCATCGTCGAGCGTGTAACCGCCCGATAGCGCGACAACGCGCACGACGCGCGGATGCTCGATCAGCGGGCGATAGAAATCCGCCTGTTCCGGCAGCGTCAGCTTCAGCATCACATTGCTCGATTCCGGCAGCGCGTTCAGGCCTTTGTGCAGTTCGGCGAGCAGGATTTTTTCCGCGCCGGCCTTGTCCGGGCTCTTGATCAGCACCTCAGGTTCGAGAATCGGCACGAGTCCGTGCGCGATGATCTGCGCGCCGACTTCGAACTGCTGTCTGGCGATCGCGGCGATACCGGTTTGCGATGGCAGATTGATGACCGAACGCATCTTCGTGCCGAACACACCGAGCTTTGCCGCACGATCGAGCAACGCATCGAGGCCCGGAATCGGCTTGAGCATGCGCACGCCGTCCGCTTCTTCGTGAATGCCTTTATCGACCTTCAGGAAAGGCACCACGCCGCAATCGTCCCACAGGAACGACGGCACCGGTTTGCCTTTCACCTGACCGTCCATCGTCTGCTCGAACAGGATCGCGCCGATCACCTTGTCGCCGTTAAAGGCCGGCGACGTGATGATGCGGCTGCGCATTTCGTGCATCAGCTTGAACATGGCGGCTTCGTCGCCTTGATACGCGTCGTCGGGAATGCCGTATTGCCGCAACGCACCGGGTGTCGAGCCGCCGCTCTGGTCGAGTGCGGCAATGAACCCCGGTTTGTCCTGCATCTGCGCAAGCATTTTGTCGTTAGCCATGAGCGTCTCTCCGTTCAACAGTCCAATCAAACCTTGTAGCCGGGCGCACCCGAATGGGTCTTTCAGATTCGTATCCGGCAAGTGTAACGGCAATGACCTACACACTAATTAAAACGGGCCGGTAAAAAAATCAGGCAGGCCAGGCGTGCGCGTGGGCGGCCCCTTCGACGCGGCGCCGAGCCGTACCGGTGGAGCGCTTTTTGTTTCCACAACGACGAATTAGATACGGCGAGCAATGCGCATGCCGCGTTCTGCCGCACAGACCGCGTCAATCACGCACCACTTTAGGTGAAAACCCCGAGAACCTTCTCAATACTGGGCAATGCCTTATCCAGCTTGGCTCCGGCGCACGGTTGCAAGGCCGGAAAGACTGCTTGGCGTGGAATCAACGTAACGGAGCTTGTTACGATCCTATCATTCGAGTACATTAACTGCGAACAAACCATCAGCCGTTGCTGTGCATTGCACAAATTCGTGGATGTCTCATGCCTGAAGCTTCTACTCTGTCTTCGTCGGTCGTCGCGCTAAGGCGCGGGCCGGTTATTCATCCCGTGCGCAATCCGGGTGTACCGTTCGATGCCGGTTGGCTCGACGGGTTGCGCGTCAATCAATCGGCGGTCGAGCGGCGTACCGCGACACTCGGCACGCGCCGCACCGTGAAGAAGGATGCGCAGGCCGCGTGGCTGCTCAAGGCCATCACCTGCATCGATCTGACCACGCTCGCCGGCGACGACACCGAAGGCCGCGTGCGGCGCCTGTGCGCGAAAGCGCGCCAGCCGGTGCGTGCGGATCTGCTGGCCGAGCTGGGCATCGCGCCCAACAGCATCACCACCGGCGCGGTCTGCGTGTATCACCGCTTCGTCGGCACCGCGGTCGATGCGCTGCGTGGCAGCGGCATTCCGGTGGCGGCCGTATCGACCGGCTTTCCCGCCGGCCTGAATCCGCATGAACTGAAGCTGAGAGAGATCGAAGCATCGGTGGCGGACGGTGCGGAGGAAATCGACATCGTCGTGACCCGCGAACACGTGCTGACCGGCAACTGGCGCGCGCTGTATGAAGAAGTGCGCGAGTTCCGCGCCGCTTGCGGCGCCGCGCACCTGAAAGCGATTCTCGCCACCGGCGATATCCGCACGCTGTCGAACGTTGCGCGCGCATCGATGGTGTGCATGATGGCCGGCGCCGACTTCATCAAGACTTCCACCGGCAAGGAAGGCGTCAACGCGACGCTCGACGTGTCGCTCGTGATGGTGCGGATGATCCGCGAATATCACGCGCGCACCGGCATCCTGATCGGCTTCAAGCCGGCCGGCGGCGTGTCGAACGCGAAGACCTCGCTGGCGTACCAGATCCTGATGAAGGAAGAGCTAGGCCGTCCGTGGCTCGAACCGGAGCTGTTCCGGATCGGCGCGTCGAGCCTGCTCGCCGACATCGAGCGTCAACTCGAGCATCACGCGAGCGGCCGCTATTCCGCCTTTAACCGTCACCCCGTTGCTTAAGCAGGCAGACCGATTCTCATGAGCGTAGCCGAGTACTTTTCTTCTATGGATTACGGTCCCGCACCCGAGGACGATCAGCCTGCGCGCGCGTGGCTTGCGCAGCATCAGGCAGAGTTCGGCCATTTCATTAACGGCGCATGGCATGCGCCCGCCGCGGGCGAGCGCTTCGCGACACACGAGCCCGCCACCGGCAAGCTGCTGGCGCAGATTGCACAGGGCGAAGCGGCCGACGTCGACGCGGCGGTCGCCGCCGCGCGTGCGGCTCAGCCGGCGTGGCGCGGCCTGGGCGGCGCAGGCCGGGCGCGACATCTGTATGCGCTGGCGCGCATGGTGCAGCGGCATAGCCGATTGTTCGCCGTGCTCGAAGCGCTCGACAACGGCAAGCCGATTCGCGAAACGCGCGACCTCGATATTCCGCTGGTGGCGCGGCATTTTCTGCACCACGCCGGTTGGGCGCAACTGCAGGACAGCGAGTTTCCGCAGCACGTGCCGGTTGGCGTGATCGGCCAGATCGTGCCGTGGAATTTCCCGCTGCTGATGCTCGCGTGGAAGATTGCGCCCGCCATTGCCACGGGCAACTGCGTCGTGTTGAAGCCGGCCGAATACACGCCGCTCACCGCGCTGCTGTTTGCCGAACTCGCGCAACGCGCCGGCTTGCCGGCAGGCGTGCTGAACGTGGTGACCGGCGACGGCCGTACTGGCGCTGCGCTGGTCGAGCATCCGGACGTCGACAAGATCGCGTTCACCGGTTCGACTGAAGTCGGCCGGCTGATTCGCGCGGCCACGGCCGGTTCCGGCAAATCGCTGACGCTCGAGCTCGGCGGCAAGTCGCCGTTTATCGTGTTCGACGATGCGGACCTCGATGGCGCCGTCGAAGGCGTGGTCGACGCGATCTGGTTCAACCAGGGGCAGGTGTGCTGCGCCGGTTCGCGGCTGCTGGTGCAGGAAGGCATCGAAACGCGCTTTATCGACAAGCTGAAGCGCCGCATGGCGACGCTGCGCGTGGGCGCGTCGCTCGACAAGAGCATCGACATCGGTGCGATCGTCGATCCGTCGCAGCTCGAGCGGATCCAGTCGCTGGTCGAAACCGGGCGTCGCGAAGGCTGCGCGGTATGGCAGGCGTCGGAAGGCGAACTGCCGCAGCAAGGCTGTTTCTTCCCACCGACGCTCGTTACCAATGTCGCGCCCGCATCGACGCTCGCGCAGGAAGAGATTTTCGGCCCGGTGCTGGTGGCGATGACGTTCCGCACACCCGACGAGGCCGTCGAACTCGCGAACAACACGCGCTACGGGCTTGCCGCAAGCGTGTGGAGCGAAACCATCGGCCGCGCACTCGATATCGCGCCGCGTCTTGCCTGCGGTGTGGTGTGGGTCAACGCAACCAATCTGTTCGATGCGGCCGTCGGCTTCGGCGGCTATCGCGAATCGGGCTACGGCCGCGAGGGCGGACGCGAGGGCATCTACGAATACCTGAAACCCGCCGCGTGGCTTAAGCTCCCGCAGCGTCGCACGGTGCAGCGCGCGGCCGCGAACGAAGCGCATGACGACGTGCTGGCGACGGCATCCGGCTTCGATGCGGACGCAACGTTCAGCGTGGACCGCACGCCGAAGCTGTTTATCGGCGGCAAGCAGGCGCGGCCCGACAGCGGCTACTCGCTGCCGGTGTATGGCGCGAGCGGCGCACTGGTCGGCGAAGTCGGCGCGGGCAACCGCAAGGACATCCGCAATGCGGTAGCGGCGGCGCGCGGCGCGACCAAATGGTCGAGCGCCACCGCGCATAACCGCGCGCAGGTGCTGTACTACATCGCGGAAAATCTGGCGGTGCGTGCGGCGGAATTTGGCGCGCAGTTGCAACTGCGTACCGGCGTCAGCGAATTCGACGCGCGGCGCGAAGTGGACGCAGCGGTCAAGCGGCTGTTTACGTATGGCGCGTGGGCCGACAAGTTCGACGGTGCGGTGCATGCGCCGCCGCTGCGCGGCGTTGCGCTGGCGATGAACGAGCCGCTAGGCGTGATCGGCATCGCGTGCCCGGACGAAGCGCCATTGCTCGCGTTCGTGTCGCTGATCGGGCCGGCGCTGGCGATGGGCAATCGCGTCGTGGTGCTGCCGAGTGAAGCGAGTCCGCTGACGGTGACCGATTTCTATCAGATCGCGGAAACCTCGGACGTGCCTGCCGGCGTGCTGAACATCGTCACCGGCGAACGCGGTCCGCTGCTCGATGCGCTGGTGAAACACGACGACGTCGACGCACTGTGGTGCTTCGGTGCCGCACAGGAGTCGACGCTGGTCGAGCGCCTGTCAACCGGCAACCTGAAGCGCACGTTCGTCGATTATGGCCGGCAGTTCGACTGGTTCGATGCCGCAAGCGAAGGCCCGGCGCTGCTGCGGCAGGCCGTGCAAGTGAAAAACATCTGGATCCCGTACGGCGACTGATCCGTCTGATCGACAGAACGGATAGCGCGCCAACCAGAATGGAGGAGACAACGTGCTGAAGAATCTGGACCCGCTGCTTAACGCCGACGTGCTGCATGCGTTGCGCGCGATGGGGCACGGCGACGAACTGGTCATTTGCGACGCCAACTTCCCGGCCGACTCCGTTGCGCGCGCAACGGTGCTCGGCAAGCTGCTGCGCATCGACGGCGCCGATGCGGCGCGTGCGGTTCGCGCGGTGCTGTCGGTGCTGCCGCTCGATAGCTTCGTCGACGACCCGGCATTGCGCATGGAAGTCGTCGGCGAACCGAATACGATCCCCGCAGTGCAGCGCGAAGCGCAGGCCGAAGTGAATGCGGCCGAAGGGCGCGAGCTGCCGTTCCGGTCGATCGAACGCTTCGCGTTTTACGAGCGCGCGCGCAAGGCCTACTGCGTGATCGCCACCGGCGAGCAGCGCGGCTATGGCTGCTTCGTGTTCAAGAAGGGCGTGCTGCTCGCACCCGATGCGCCGAAACAGGCGCAGGGGTCGGGCCAATGAGCACGGCGGTGAACACACAGGCGCAAGCGCGCGGCCGCGTGGTGATTCTCGGCATCTATGTAACCGATCTGACGTTTCGTGCCGAGCGTATGCCGCTGATCGGCGAAACCATCGCGGGCTCCGCATTTGCGATGGGGCCGGGCGGCAAGGGCTCGAACCAGGCGGTGGCGGCCGCGCGCGCGGGCGCCGACGTGGTGTTCTGCACGCGGGTGGGCAACGATGCGTTCGGCCAGATCGCGCGTGCGACGTGGGACGCCGAAGGCATCACGTCGCGCGCCACGGTGGTCGACGGCGCTTCGACGGGCGCCGCGCATATCTTCGTCGACGAGACGAGCGGCATGAACGCGATCATCGTCGCGGCCGGCGCGGCGGGCACGATGAATGCCGCCGACGTCGATGCGATCGAAGCCGATATTGCCGGTGCGCGCGTATTCGTCACGCAGCTCGAGCAGCCGCTCGCAGCGGCGAAGCGCGGTCTCGAAGTGGCGCGCAAGCACGGCGTGACGACGGTGTTCAATCCGGCGCCCGCGATGCAGCTGCCCGACGATATTTTCCCGCTGTGCGACTACATCACGCCGAACGAAACCGAGACCGCGGCGCTGACCGGCGTGACGGTCAACACCGTCGACGACGCGCGCCGCGCGGCCGACGTGCTGCTGAAGAAGGGCGTCGGCACCGTAATCGTCACGCTCGGCGAACAGGGCGCGCTGCTGCATGACGCGCAGCAATCGGTGTTCGTGCCGGCGTTTCGCTGCGGCCGCGTGGTCGAAACGGCCGGCGCCGGCGACGGCTTCACCGGCGGCTTCGCGGCCGCGCTTGCGCGCGGCGACGATCCGCTCGCCGCGTTGCGCTTCGGCTGCGCGCTCGCCGGCCTTTCGGTGACCCGCGCCGGCACCGCGCCGTCGATGCCCAGGCTCGCCGAAATCAACGAAGTTTTGCAGCAGTCCGGCACGAGCCACGCGGTCTCCGCGTGACGCCGGCCGCATTGCAGCGCGCTGTATAAAGGATGTCGCAACCATGAAGTCTTCGTTCTCCGCCGCGAAGCTGTTCGCCGACCGGCAACTGAACTTCCTGCTGATCGTCAACGTGCTGGTCGTGCTGGTCGCCACGTGGCTGTCGCACGGCCAGTTCGTCGATATCGACAACCTGCAGTCGATGGGCAGCCAGCTGCCCGAGCTCGGGCTGCTCGCGCTCGGCATCATGCTGTCGATGGTGTCCGGCAACGGCGGCATCGATCTGTCTGGCGTTGGCCTCGCGAACCTGTCGGGCATGGTGGCCGCGCTGATCGTGCCGAAGTTCCTGAACGGCGACGATTCGCCGATGCTCTATACGGGTGCGTTCTGCGCGATCGTCGTCGTGATGGGCGCGTTGGGCGGCCTGTTGAACGGCGTGGTAATCGCGCGGCTGCGCCTGACGCCGATCCTGTGCACGCTCGGCACGCAATTGCTGTTCACCGGATTCGCGGTGGTGCTGAGCAACGGCGCGTCGGTGCGGATCGACTACGTCGAGCCGCTTGCCGATATCGGTAACGGTACGGCCTTCAACGTGCCGATCTCGTTCATCATCTTCATCGCCGCGGTGGTGCTGCTCGGCTGGCTGCTCAGGCGCAGCCCGTTCGGCCTGCGGCTCTACCTGATGGGCACCAATCCGAAAGCGGCGTTCTATACCGGCATTCCGCGCGACCGGATGCTGATCCTCACGTACATGATGTGCGGCGTGCTGGCGTCGCTGGCGGGCCTGATCAGCGCGACGCATACGTCCAGCGCGAAATGGGACTACGGCAATTCGTATCTGCTGATCGCGATCCTGATCGCGGTGATGGGCGGTGTGAATCCGGCCGGCGGTTACGGTCGCATCATCTGCGTGTTCTTTGCGGCGACCGTGCTGCAGTTTCTGTCGAGCCTGTTCAATCTGCTGGGCGTGTCGCAGTTTTTCGGCGATTGCGCATGGGGTTTTCTGCTGCTGCTGTCGCTCGCGTTTGCGGGCGGCGAGCGGGTGCGCGCGATCTTCGGCTTTATGCAGCCGAACCGCCGGCGCTAGCGAAAGCGTGACGATTGGCTGGCGGACCTCGGTGCCCTGGAGGCCCGCCAACGAAAACCAAAGGGGCAGTGCGGCAGTTTCGGCAGCCGACGATCGACACCAATAACCTAGACGATTTGCCTGATACCAAGGAGACAACGCAAT